>Ga0272442_10001307_pt1 | contig 38100 bp, 36 predicted proteins | sample SSMForm2O_FD_200262 | JGI IMG/M metagenome (GOLD analysis project Ga0272442, IMG submission 200262) | Marine sediment archaeal communities from Little Sippewissett salt marsh, Falmouth, MA, United States - SSM-Form-2O | ecosystem: Environmental > Aquatic > Marine > Wetlands > Sediment ... | reverse complement strand
CTCGTATGTGCCTTCCTCAATGACTCTGCTGTCCCGAAGTACGTATATATAATCCGCGCCTCTTATTGTGGAGAGCCTGTGGGCAATGACGACCATAGTCTTTTTGCCTTTATATTCTCTTAAATTCTCGTATATCTGCTTTTCGGACTCGCTGTCGAGAGAGCTTGTGGCTTCGTCAAGTATAAGCAATTTGGCGTCTTTATAAAGTTCGCGCGCTATCGTTATCCTCTGTCTCTGACCCCCCGATATGTCAAGACCGTTATCGCCAAGGGGCGTATCCTGCTTTCGGGGCAGATCATCCACAAAACCTTTTATGTGGGCCATCTCGATTATTCTGGCAAGCTTCTCTGTATCGGGAGACTCTTCCCATAATGATATGTTATCTCCTATCGTAGCGGAAAATATTATGTCTTCCTGGGTAACGTATCCGATGCTCCGGCGGAGTTCCTTAAGATTGAGCCTGTCATAGGGCGTTTTCCCGAAAAAGGCTCCTCCCCTGGTAGGCCTTAACATTCCCGTTACTAAATTGGCAATGGTGGATTTGCCCGAACCGGAATGGCCCACGAACGCGGTTATCGCCCGCGGCTTTATACGGATCGTCACCCCGTCTATGGCCTTCTTGCCGTTTGGAAATACCAGGTCGATATTATCGAAAGATATCTCGCTGTCGAAATCGGGGGGCTCGCTGTTTTCGCGCAGGTCTTCTCTATTTTCATCAAGTTCGCCCAGCAACTCGTTAAATATGTTGATGCTTCCCCTGGAAGCCAGAAATTTCCTGTAGCTGTTTTGCGCGCTTAGGGACTGGCGGGCGATCTGAAGGAAGAGAAATACCAAAAAGAGTATCTCCGCCGCGGCCCTGCCTTTATATACGATGTGTACAAAGAGGATACCCAGCACCATAAAGATGATGGCGGTCTCGAATATTATCCTTGCCCTCTCCTGCAGGTATACCTGCTTGAACTGCAAGGTCCCCATATTTCTGTTTTCACCTTCGATGATCTTAGCTATTTTAGAATCAGCCAATGTGGCTTTTATGTATTTGAGTTTGCTTAGCGCCTGTATCATAATGGAATGCATCCTGCCGTATGAGGATGTAATATCGATCGAATATTTATTTGTAAGACGGTTGATCCTCTTGGCCGGTATGTATATTAAAGGCGTTATAATCAACGCCGCAAGCGTGGTCTTCACGTCCAAAAGCATCGATATGCATACGTAAATAAGCCCGTACAACACATAGTTAATGGTATAGGCAAATTTATCGAAAGCCTGTACTACGAAAGGCATCTCTCGTAATAACACGTTATTTATACTGCCTATTTCTTTTTTGAGAAGAAAGAGGTAATCCGCGGAGAAGACCTTAGATACAATTCTGCGCCTCAAATTAACTAAAAGATCTGCCGACACCTTTCCGAAGTATCTAGTATATAGAAAGAGAAAAAGCGCCCTTGCTGCGAAAAAACCCGCGATGAAAAAAAGTACCACCCTAACAGAAAAGTCTAAATTGATCATATCAAAGAAGAACTGAAGCGCCTTCGAAAGGTTATCGTCGCCGAATCCTTCCTGAAAAATGGGAAAAAAGAGCGTTATCCCGATAGACTCCACAAAGCCCGCTATCAACATAAGGACCATCAAAAAATAGACGTGTCTGCCTATGAATCTTTTAATCTGTAAAAAATATTGAAAAAGGGCTCTCATCCTCTATCCTTTCGAAGGCACCGTTTCTTTAAGTATCTTGAGACCGTTAATCTCAAGAATTGTATATTTCCGGCCGCATTTTCCGCATATCATATCTTTCGTCAGGGGGTTCCGGCACATGCACAGGTGGCCGTTTTCATCGACTGCCCATTTTTTAAGATAACTTTTAAAAGAGCTCATCACCTTTTTGTCTATGGATTCATCGGCGGGAGGGTGGTATCCGTAATCACCGTCTACTTGTCCAAAACCCCCCATGGCCCCGCCCACCTTTTCCAGGCTGGCCGGAAGGACTGCGGTCTGGAGCTCTGTTATCCTCTCATTGATGTCTCTTATGGTATCATGTGAAAAGACAGGAACGATGTACCTGTCGATTATCTCGCCGTGATCCACCCTGTTATTTATCAGGTGAACCGTCATCCCCTGCTGCACATCCAGGGCAACGGCCCATTTAACGGCGTTAAGCCCTCTGTTTTCCGGTATAAGCCCCGGATGAAAATTTATTATGCCCTTGGGCAGACTTTCTATGAGATAATTCTTTAATATCCGGGCCCCCGCTATGATACCGGCTTCTATTCCCTTCTCTTTTAATATTAACGGAAGGGTTTTATCCTCATGGGCCGTCTCTAGATAAGGCACTTGAAGCCTTCCGCATATCTCCTCGGGAGAAAGCGTTCCGATATGCCTATATTTGTCCTTTAATACTGTCTTCGGCAGATCAAGCCGGACGGGAGGAGAGGCCACTACTATTTCGGGAAGATTGCCGGTCAAGCAGAGCCTCACCAGAAAATCCTCCGTCTTCTTATGAGCGAAATTATATGCAAATAATGCTGTCCTCATGCCTTCCTCTCTTAAGCGTCTCCCCGGCCTTCTGCAGTACGCGCAGCACCCTTATACCCTCGCGCGCATCTGTTCTGGGCGTTCTTCCGGTTTCCGAGCATTCCATGAAATGCTCGAGCTCCGCCCTTAGCGGCTCCTCTCCTCCTACGGGTATTACCTCATGCGGCGCTCTATGGGCAACGGGTATCCTGCCATCCTTCCACTTTATCGTATGCGGATATACAACGAGTTTCTCTTCTATGCAGTCGTTAAAAACGGCCATCTTCCCGGAGCCGACTACTACAAGCCTCTGCTCCTTATAGGGATGCAGCCAGCTTACGAAGATATGGCCCTTCGTATTTCCGGGAAATTCAAGCGTCGTCAGTGTCGTATCGTAAATTCCGGAATTAAGGTAACAGCCGCCGAAAGACGATACCTTAACCGGCTCCTCTCCTACCAAATCGAGCATAACGGATATATCGTGGGGGGCAAAACTCCATAATATATTTTCCTCTGTTCTGAGCTTTCCTATGTTAAGGCGGTTTGAATATATATATTGAACCTTGCCGAGCTCTCCGCCGTCTATCATATCCTTGAGCTTTGTTACGGCGGGATGATACCTCAATACGTGACCGACCATAAGTATTCTCTTTCTTTCCTCCGAGATACGCGCGAGCTCCTCGCCTTCCTCTAGCCTTAGGGAAAGCGGTTTCTCGACAAAGACATCCTTGCCGCTGAGAAGGGCCTTCCTGGCTATCGAATAATGAGTGGAAGCAGGTGAAGCTATAACGACTGATTTGATGTCCTCATCCGATAGAACGGAATCTACCGAATCGCGGAATCCGACCCCCGGATAATCCCTTTGAACGGCCGTTTTGATTTCGGTGTTCGAATCGCATACTACGGCCAGCTTGCCTAGATTGCTCAGGTTCCTCGCCAGATTCCTGCCCCAGTATCCGCATCCTATAAGCGCAATATCTTTCATTCTAACTCCTTGCCGTTTTTTTCAGTATACGGATTTCTTTTTCAATACGTTCTTCCCAGCTGATAAATTCGTGTCTTGAAATCTCAGAGGCACGCTTAGCAAGCTCTTCTCTTTTTTTTCCGTTATTTATGAGTTCATTCAGCTTTATCGGCAGTTCTTCTGAGGTCTTTCTTCTGTCTACAAATTCGGCCGCATCCTTAAAAAGGTCGTGAGTATCACTATCGGTATGAAGTTTTTTATCGGGAGCAAAGGTAACTATGCACCTGCCCGCGTTCACGGCTTCAAGCACGGTGTTACATACATTGCCTATCAGGTTCAGCGAGACATATATGTCGCAGGCTTCGTAATAAGCATAGATATCGTTATGGGCAACCGAGCCGGCAAAGACCGCCTTCTCCCATAATCCGGACTCCGCTATGCGTCTCTTTAGTTGAGGCTTCATATCGCCTTCCCCAACCAAAAGCGCAAAGAATCTTTCGTTTATCGCATTCAGTTTTGTTAAAGACTCCACGAAGAGATCCGGCCCTTTATCCGCCGACATCCTCGCAAGAAAAAGTATCGTTACCTTATCCTCCCCGATACCGTATCTACGGCGTATATCCTCACTACTAGTTGTTAGGGGCGTCTCTGCCTTCCCGGGTCTATCTATCCCGTTCAATAATATTGCGTAAGGGGTTTTTCTATTCATAAATCTTTTTATGAAATATTCGCCGCCGCTACCATCTTTTGAGCAAATCACATAATCAAAGCGGTTCCTGAAACTTAAATACCGGAAATATTCTTTTAACCTTCCTGCCGGTGTGCGGAATCTTTGGATAAGCCTGCCGATTCCGAACAGTCTTATCACCACCTTCTTTTTGAAAAGGCGCTTCCAGAATGAAGCGAATATTATATGCACCCTGTCCGTATATATAAGATCACTGCCGCGGACAAAGGGGGCAGCGTAACAGAATTGAACGGCATCATTAAGGACCCTGTCTACGCCCCCTATCCGGAATATCTTTCTGTAAGGCACTATATGAAACCTTGTCTTCATCCCCGGGAATATCAGGCCGAGCTTCAGCTTTATATCTTGCGGCGCCTTACCCAAGCATATTATTTCGCATTCCACGCCCTCTTCCTTATCAAGGGCTTCTATGAGCTTATAATAAGCCGGCATCCCCCGGGGCTTCCATGTGCCTTTTCGAAAAGATTCGACTAACCCGGAATAGATGCGCGTGACGATTAATATCTTCATCCGCGCCTCTTAAAGACCCCGCGTATCCAGTCAAAGGCGTGCCTTGCCATAATACCTTCGACAGTATGAGTATAAGGAAGATAATGAGTGCACGACCTGCACGCAACCGGTATCTCGCCGTCTTTCCACCTCTGCCTGAAGCGAGCAATGGCTTCGCCCCTCCAGTAGTCCCCGAGAGAAGAATAATTCCTGATATTATCTACCACAAGACTGGGGTGAATCCGGCAACTGCAGACTGAGATGTCGCCGTTTACCAGAATCTGCAATTTCCGGTAAAGCGCGTAACATGGCACGGATTTATCTGGCATATCTTTCTTGAATCGCGCCCCCTTGGGCAGGTCCTTAAGTTTGACGGCGCCGTTATAGCTGTCCCATTCGTCCCTGGCAAGTACCCTTATTTTTCCCGCCTTTAAAAATCTCTTTATACTTTTATACTCATTCAGGCTTTCCAGACAAGAGGCTATGTCATAATCGGTGCGCACAAGAAGCTTTATGTCTATAGGCTTGCCGCGGTCAAGGTTACCCTTAAGCAGTTTCACTAGATTTTCCATCACATCCTCATAGCGGTCCACGCCAAAGAGTCTTTTATAGACCTCTCTTCCGCCCAAAGAAGTAGAGACGGCCATATTGGTTATACCGCTGGCAAGAAAATCGCCCATATCAAACTGATCCAAGCCTATGAGATTGGTGTATATGCTTATGCCTTTAACGGAAGGGTATCGGCTTGCGAATTTAACCTTTTCGAGAAATCCCTTGTCCGCTAGAGGATCGCCGAGGATGGAGGCAAAAACGAAATCGCCGCCGCCGGATTTTTCGAAGAGGTCCAGAACCTTCCTGAGGGTATCCATATCCACGAAAGCCTTTGGTCTTTCGTCAAGTCCCTTGCCGTAACCGCAGAAACTGCAATTTGCGTTACAGATATTCGCGCACTCGAGTCCAAAACTCTGCCATCTAGCATGTAGTTCGGCCATGGCGCTCTTCCGAAAAAAAGGCACTACACACTTAGCAACCCCTGCTCTTAATATCTTTTTAAATTTTTTTTTCATAAGAACCGCATTCATATATCGCAAAGAGTTTTCAACTGAAATCGTAGCTTTTGGCATCAATTTTTCTACCATCGATTGAAAATGTCATATTGCGCCTCTTAAGACCTGCTTGACACCTACGACATATTATATAATCAAGTCTATTTCCTAATTTATGTTTTTTCCGCATTGTTCTGAATTTCTCACTGTTCCAAGCTTCATAAATCGTCATATTTCTTAAATCCCCTATAACATAATTCTCATAAACGTCACTTAGGCAAACACCGATGTTGCCAGACGCAGATACGTAAATCCTTTGCCAAAGTCTTGGACAGACATAATCTTTTTTATGCGCTTGACTTTCAAATTCTTGATAATACCTTTTATCTTTTTCAGGATTGAAAGCAATTTCGTCAACAATTGGGTGCATAAACTTGAAATAAGCGTTCGGATCCTTTTCAATTGCGCTCCAAACGGTTTGCACTTTTAATACTGGTTTTTGTTTCCCTAGTTCTTTTTTTCTGCGCTGAAGCGTTTTAAGCTTTTCCACCGTCTCTTTAAATTTTAAGGGCTTTCTATATCTTTCATATACATCATACAAGCCATCGAAAGAGACGGTTATCCAATCTAAATTATTAATTATAAGTTGGTCTATCATATTAGAATCAAGGTTACCGCCATTGGTAAGAAATGATACCTCTTTAATACCTGCATCTTTTGCATATTTAAGCATATCGATGATTCTGGGGTGCATGAGCGGCTCCCCCCTCCAGCTAAAACGTAATGAATAAACCGAATATCTCTTGCACTCATCTACGGCCTTTTTAAATAGATTAAAGTCCAATAAACTTCTTTTAACCTTTTGCTTGAAATAATCCGTAGTGGTATAACACATAGGACAGTTTAACTGACATATATTAGAAATTTCAATATCAACATGAGTGGGAAATTTCGTTGTTATATTCCATTTTGGATAAAAAAACCATACTAAACGGTTTTTTAAATAGGCTAACATATGCCCTCGGCCTCGCTTGGCAGCGAATTTAAGTTCATCCAGGACTGAATTCATGCTGTACTGTTCTGTTATTATGCCCTCTTTTAATAGCTGTCGTATTTTTGATAACATTTGTTCTCCTTTCTTCAATTTATGATAATATCTTCTTCCAAAAATGGTAAAACTCACCAGGGGTCTCTTGAAAATGCTCCTTAATAAAGTCAGGATCACGTTTAATAAAAATTTTTCCATTGATTAGTTTATCCAGCACGTCCTTTAACTGCGTCTTATTGCGGTCTATAAAGAAATCGCAGCAGCGTCCACCAAACGACCGATTATTTAATCGGCTAAGCATTTCTCTATCATATTGGGAATATTCAACGACTGGTTTACCTATATAGTAGCTATCATACATAGCGAATGAATAAAGATTGCCAAAAACAAAATTAGCGTTTGCCGATAAAATCATCGGATGCCCATAATCGATGACATAATTGGTATACATGATTTTATCAAGAAGTTCTCGAAGTCTTTTGATCTCAGTAATGGCATGAGGTTTAAATACTGTTTTAATCCTACTATTATAACTTTTCAGCACATTTAAAGATTCTTCCAATAATTCGATTATTTCTGGTTCTTCGAACTCCGGGCGACGTCGTCCTAGACAAGTAAGTATATAGAGAAAATATGGCCCTCCATCTAAAATCTTGTTTTTTTTAGTAGTGGTTTCCACATATTTCCACCATCGAGGCAACCTATGAACATAGCCAACTTTTATTATTTCCGGCGTCTCTACTCCAAAAAATTTCCTGTATTGCTCAGAACTTAATGTAGAAAGAAAATAATCAAAATTTTCATCAAAAAATCCCAGTTCAACGGATTTACCTCGCCGCTCTCTGGACAATTTATGATTTAACTGAACGCTTTTACAGGCAATTGACGAAATTAGATTTAAATAGACTTTAATCTCTTCTATCTTTGAAAAAGCTTTCATTATGCCCATAGTAATTTTATGGCACGGAAGCATATCTGATTCCTTTATGATAATTACCTTTCGTAATGCAAATTCCCTGAAGAAAATAAGAAAAAACCTCAATAATCTAAATAACGTAGTAATTTTATTTTTACCTTTGATTGGATACACCCGAGCATCTATTAAGGTAATACATTCCCATAAATTGTAATTAGACTTAACAATTCGAAGTTGATTATCATTAGAAAATATCATCAAAATATTTATATCCGGCATCAAAGACTTAAGCTCCATCAAAATAGGTAAAAGCATATCAATGCCGACAAGTTTACCTTTATTTAAATAAATAATGTTTTTTTTCACCTTGGGATTCCTATTATTAACATCTGTAATATCTACTAATCTTTGGTTATCTCAGTAATATACTTTTTTAATATAGGTAAAACCTTTTTTTTGTGCCAGGAAGAAAACCCCGCAAGAATTAATCCTTCCTTATAAAATCTGTTTATTACTTTAGCCTCGTGAGCATTGCTAGCAATAGCTAATGTCGGAATTTCTAGCTTATGCAGTTCATAGAGAGTTCGACCTCCTGAACAAATAGCCAAATCGCTTTCCATAAAATATTTCATTAGGTTTTTAGGTTTATCTACAACTTGTATATCTGTGCAAAAATCTGAAATCCTTTTTTTAAATAAGCTGCTCTTTTTGAATCCGGGCCCGGTTATTACCGTAAACATAACATTTTCCCAGGAGAAACGTGCTAACGCTGGAACTACTTTTTCCGTTAATGATATTGGGTCTGATCCCCCGAATGAAATTACTACGGAGACATTACTTTTTTTCTTTTTTATTTTTTTTCCCTTTTTCGGCTGCGCCATAATAAAATATTTCAACCCTAGCATAAACCTTGTTTTTGGTAAGCAATTTTTATATTCATTTTTATCGGCCAGAATACTACTGTTTAAAATAATATCTGATCGGAGTTCGCGAGTGGCGGTATCATCTATGGATACTGTTAATATCTGTTTTCTCTTTGCATATTCAATATACGGGTTTGTGTTTTCATTAGGTAGATCTACGACGAGATAATCAGGTTTTAACTTCATTATCCATCCCATAATCTTTTTATTATAATCTTTTCTTAAACTAGCTTTACTTAATGTTCTTACAACGCATCCCCTGGATTTAGCATAATCTATCCCTTCCCTGTTATCGCGCATTAAAAAGACGCTTTCTGTTTTAGCAGATTTTTTGAGTTGCTCCGCCAATATCAAACAACGAAAAAAATGTCCAAACGATAACCCTTTTACGCGACCTGCATCCGTGCGGAAAAGCACCCTTTTAGGAGGAAATCTTTCTTTAAATATTTCTTTTATAAGCGCATTCAATCGCATCTTCAGTATTAATAAAATAGTTTCGTGGATAAGATTCAACTATTTTTTTTAGTCTTTCATAATCTTCGCTTGTATCCACCGTTAAGCGTAAATCGGGATATGCCAATGCGCATGGGGCATGGAGTTCGCATATTTTAAACTTGTCTGGATGCGATAGCACATATGAATTGAGATGCTCGCGGTCATATGCAGAGGTTGTGTTCTTGTAGAGCAGACGCAATAGTTTATCCGTGAAAGCATCTACCCCAGCTCCAACAGGATATCCATTCATTGCTCTTACATAATCATAACCCTTTTTTCTCATCTGGCTTGTTACATTCATAAGAATTTCGGGGTCAGTTAGTGGATTGTCGGCTGTGACTCTTACTATTAGTTCCGCTGGAAATATGGCAATGCACTTGATATATCTGGCAAGAACATCCTGTTCTTCCCCTCTCACGACTTCAATTCCCTCCTTTTCAGCCGTAAAGGCAATGTTGTCATCTTCGGCATTGGTCGTTGTGGCTACAATAAGCTTGTAAGGCCGTGGCAAAACCTTCAAGCGGCGGAGTAGGTAAACAAGCATCGGAACTTCTCCCAGCGGCAAAAGTGCCTTTCCCGTTAGCCTTTTTGAATTTAACCTGACCTGGATTATTACTAATATCTGCGCACCCATAATGAATCAAATGTCTCTTTTTCTTATCGGGCTGTTCTTTTTTATATTAAACCGAACTGTTTTACCAAGTATTTTATCAATATCTCCGGGAAGAAATTCGGACTCCGGCCTGCAGCAAGTAAGATGTTTTTTAGTAATCTTCGTGCCTTTATTCATGTTGGTAGCCGCATATATGCCACGCCTGTAAAGTTTTGCATATTTTCTATCCGTACGTCTTTTTATATTACCTGCTTTACCGATAATAGATGACGAAGTTTTTATAGTATCTATTAGTTGTTTTAATTCAGCAGGCTCTGCAGAATGGCAATGATCCGCTCCCAGTTTTGAAGAATCCAAAGTAAAATGTTTTTCTATAACCTGTGCGCCTAAGATGGATGCTATCAAACACGCCGTCGTTCCTTTCGTATGGTCTGAATAACCTATATGACATTTGCAGATTTCCCGGATTTTATTCATAAAAGCCAAGTTAATACGCTCCGGCTTTGCCGGATATTCAGATAGGCAATGAAGAATTGTCAAAGGACCACTTTTCAAATTGTGCATCATGTTGCACACAGAGAAAATTTCATGTAGATTGGCCATACCGGTAGAAATAATTATAGGTTTCCCTGTTTTTGCTACACATTTCAATAATTCAATATTAGTGATATCCATAGATGCTATTTTATAAGCTTTAACTCCTACTTTTTCCAATAAGCCTACAGCCCAGCAACTATAAGGTGTCGATAAAAAATCTATCTTGTTGGCTTTTGCAATACTAGCCAGCTTTTTATGTTGCATTAAATTGAACTCACTATGCGTCAAAACATCGAAATGTGGTGATGACGGAAGGAGGATGTCGGAAGCACGGTATGTCTGAAATTTAACGGCATTGGCCCCTGCCTTGGCAGCTTCCTTTATCATCTTCTCCGCAATTTTCAAACTTCCTTCGTGGTTGAATCCTATTTCTGTTATTACATATGGCAGCATTTTTATATCTCCGTGGCAGTAATGAGTATTCAATCAAATCTTTTGATTTTGAGCTTTATCATTCGCCGGTCGCGGGGCATAAGTAGATAACTCATTTTGCTGTGGTAACGCCTTGAAATCTTTATCCTGCATTTTAACAAGTGTCTTTCTTATCAAATCCCCTACAATAAGCTTTTCTTTCTCAATTAAAGTATCTTCCGTATCTTCGGGCTTGACGGCAATCTGCGATTGCTCGATGATATCTCCCTCGTCTATGCCTTCCGCAACATAGTGAGTGGTCACCCCGGTGAATCTTTCCTTATTTTTTAAAACCCAGTAGTTTGGCGAGGGCCCCCTATACTTAGGTAATAATGATGCGTGTACGTTCACAGTTCCAAATTTCGGGGCAAGATAAAGATCCCTAGGTAATTTTTTCATAAAACTATGTACGATAAGTAACTCTATTCCCGAATTCAGAATATTTTGCCTTAACCGAGAAAAATTTAGAGATTGTTCACGAACTACATTTACATCATTCTGTAGGCAATAATTGAATACCGCATTATACCATTTGTCGGTTTCATTTTTACGGTATTGAGTAATTACATAACGTAATCTCACATCAGAATGGTCTAGAAGCGTCTTTGCTATCTCAATACCAATCCCCCATTTTGCCATGAGTATAACATTTAACATGTTCTGCTTAACCTTTGATAACCGTCCTAATTTATAACCCACCGTGAAAATAACTGCGGTTTATTCCAGTATACATCTTCGTTAAGCTGGTTTTACCTTTTTCATAAATTTGGCAGGCCTTCCATACCATACTTCATTAGGAGGAATATTTTTATTTACAAATGACAATGCCCCTACTACTGAATTCTCCCCAACTACGGTATTAGGCATTATTACTGAATTTGCTCCTATTTTACAATTTTTCTTAAGAACAACTCTCCCCTTTTTGCCGTCAACTGTGGAATCACTTATTATAACGGCCCCATAGCCAATCTTCACATTATCTTCTATTTCAACACCATGTTCACAACCTATAACAACTAAAGGTGCGATTTCAGTATTTTTGCCGAGCTTAAAATTCTCCCGATGCCTAACTAACCACCACCACTTTGTCCAACCAAATTCTGTATATTTTATTTGTTCCATATTATATCTCTCATTCCGATAAACATTATAACCAACATCAACGACTCTCTTGGTGCTGGCAGGTATTTTTCCACCTAGCTATATCATTGGCCATCATTAAATAGTCCAATACCGATAATCCTCTTTCAAAATTTCCATGCAACTGTTTATAGGCGGACACGCTGTAATTCTGCCAGATCACTTTTATATCTTCCTTGCGAAAAAGATCTTCATCTAAATAGCTTTTTGAGCCCAGACCCGTCAAATATGAAGACCCATTCACTGACTTAACCAAATCTACCAATCTTTGGTTACCGCTTGAAGAAATATTTAATGAAGATGCAAATTTGAAAGGTGTATCTATTCTGAGTTCGCCAGCAACAAAACGTAAAAAGTCCATATTTAGCTCTATTAACAATAAATGGTTAGATTCGTAAATTTCTTTTATTTTGTGAAAGAAATATTCGAAATTTGGTGCCTTTCTATAATTAAGTTCAATCATCCTTAAATGTTTTTTTCGCCATGCAAGTGAATTATCAATTTCTGTATCTTTTATCAATTGATGGTATCTATTCTTTTTAACTACTGGAACCGTTAACCATATAGGACCGTCTACTGCTTTAATTCTGTCTCTATGATGCCAACCCCGACGAATAAACTGAACATCATCTAAGACAATATATATATCGCTTTTTGCCCATCGGTCAAAAAACCCTAGCCAAGGTAAAAAATCAGGCTGATGAATGGTAACTATCATTTTGTTATCCGTTAATTTGTTTTTATTTAAACTTTATTTCTTTCTATCCTGCGAAGACAGATAGCGTACTATTTCAAAACACTCTGCATACTTTACCTTGCCTCCTATTATGCGTCCGTCGTTTTCGTTTTGTTTGATAAAAAAATTCAACCAATCATACCTTACGCGTTCAAGTTCCGACTTATGTGCTTTTATTACTTTGATTTTTTTATCCATGACATCAGTTATATCTACATAAAAATTTCCACGGAAATTTTCCTCCGTATTATAGAAATTGCTGCGATACATCAAGAATCGCGGTACGTGTCGACCTGCCATCAGTGTGCAATTAGCTAAATTTTTGTGGTCTCTATGCAAGTCATGAACCCAATGGCTGTATATAATGTCTATTTTATGTTTTCTGATCAATGCGCTTATCTCTTTAGTCAGTTCTTCATTAAAAGACAGATGAAACGTTTTATAATTCAAACATTTAAGCGCGGCCCCTATAATTTCAGCAGCTTTCTTGCCTTCTTTTACGGCTATTTTGCAGTCTCTAATCAAGCTGCCCTTAGGATCTCTATACCCTGAGTCTGTTGCTACCAGCATCATCACTTTATCACCCCTTCTTACATGCTTAATTAAGCTGCCACTGCAACCTAATTCCAGATCATCATAATGGGCGCCTACTCCAAGAACATTCATCATATTTCCTTTCTCTTATTAAAAAAGCTTCTAACTTTCTTTATAACATGATATATTTCTTTTTTAGTCATTGAGGGGTATAGTGGGAGTGTTACTTCCCTCTCGCTAACTTTTTCAGTCAATGGAAGACTTATTTTGTCATATCCCAATACTTTTTTATAAAAAGAAAATCTATGGGAGGCGAGATAATGAATACTTGTTTGTATTCCTTCCGATTTCATGTATTTCATAAATGAAATTTTATCAGATTTTCTCAGTAAAATAGGAAAAATATATTCGGCTAAGTTTCCATGAAGACCAACAAAAGGTATATTTATACCATTAATATCATTAAGCTTTTCGCGATACAAAGTTGCCAATTTTCTTCTTTTTGCATTATTCATCTCCAATTTTTTAAGCTGCGAAATCCCAATTGCGGACCGCAATTCATCTATTCGATAATTAAAACCTAATCTTACGACGTCGTAGTCAAAGGCATGTCCTCGATAACGATCCAGCGTTAATGAACTCATTCCATGCGATCTCATCAATTTGATTTTACCGGCTATTTCGTCCTCATTGGTAACAATCATTCCTCCTTCTCCTGTTGTCATATTTTTATTTGAGAAAAAGCTGAAGCATCCTATTTTTCCAATCGAGCCGCATTTTCTTCCTTTATGCAATGAGCCAATGGCATGAGAGGCATCCTCAATAACCGGAATGTCATAATGGGAAGCTATGTCAATAATCTTGTCCATATCACAAGGAAAACCCGCATAATGCATTATGTGTATAGCTTTGGTTTTCTTTGTCATTTTTCTTTTTATGTCTTCAGGTGAAATATTAAAATTGTCCATATTTGTAATATCGGCAAATACTGGCTTGGCGCCAGCGTATAAAATCGAGTTTGGTCCCGCAACAAATGTCAAAGATGGTGTAATAACCTCATCGCCTTTTCCAATTCCTATAGCTAAATTTGCGAGGTGTAAGGCTGCAGTACAATTAGAAACAGCTATTGCATGTTTAACGCCAATATATCTACCAAATCGGTCTTCAAATTCTTTAGTTTGTTCGCCCATTGTGAGCCAATTTTTTTTTATTACTTGGCTCAATGCCCGAATTTCACTTGAATCTAAATCTAAGTTAAATAATGGAACTTTCCACATATTTAATCCTTAAATACCTTCTCTTTGCCTGTCCCCTTGTTTGCGTTATTCAAGAGTACGTCGACATGTTTTCTTTTGAACTAAAAGGTAAAATTTTATCCTTCAAACGTTCAAACTCACTTTGCGCTTTAATAAAATCATCGTGATTACCTATGTCGAACCAAAAATCATTTGAAGGATAAGTGGTTATCTTCTCGCCCTTGCTTAAAAGGCGCTCAACAAGACTTGGAAAATCCAAATAGGCGTTCCGTTCTATGTATTTAAGAACCTCCGGTTCATATACATAGATACCCATGCTAACGTTGTAAACCTTTTCCGGCTTCTCAGTATAAGTAATAAGAGAACCATCGATATCGGTTTCCATAACGCCCAAGTTTATCTTTACCCGTTTCTTGTGCATTGCTATTGTCAAAATACCGCCTTTGGCCTTATGGTAGGAAATTAGATCATTATAATCTATTGTCGTGAGCAAATCTCCGTTCATTACCAGAAAAGTATCATCAAGCCCTGATATATAGCGCAGCGATCCTGCTGTGCCTGTGGGTTCATCCTCTTGTACGTATGTAAGCTTGATATCATTAAGCCCTTTCAACCCATTTGCAAAATATGCGCGTATTAATTCTGAAAGGTGCCCTACGCTCAAAACTATATCTTTAAATCCGTAATGGGCCAATTGGCGAATAATAATGTCAAGAATAGGTCTTTCGCCTATCGGTATCAGTGGTTTGGGAAGTACAGTCGTATAGGGCTCTAATCTGGTGCCTTTGCCGCCTGCTAAAATAATCGTTTTCATATATTATATATCTCCGTTTTGTATTGGTTGGTTTCTTTGGACCGCTTAAACCATTCTACCGTTTTCTTCAAACCTGCCCTGATATCATATTGAGGCCTCCAATTAGTAAGCCTCCTTATTTTTTGATTAGATCCCAAAAGTCTCATAACTTCGGATTTCTCAGGTCTTACTCTTTGTTCGTCACGGATTACCTTTGCATCCGGATTTATCTCTTCTATAAGTATTTCGGCTATCTCTTTTATACTGGCTTCCGCGCCTGTAGCAATATTGATTTCTTCGCCGACAGTCTTATCCGACTCTGATATCGAAATATAGGCCCTGCATATGTCCCATACATAATTGAAATCTCGTGTCGGCCTGAGAGAACCCAGTTTAATCTCGGTATTCCCATTTAGCAACTGAGTGATGATAGTCGGGATTACCGCGCGGGCCGATTGTCTGGGACCATATGTATTGAAAGGCCTTACTATGGTAACGGGCGCACCAAAGGATCGGAAAAAAGATTCGGCAATCCTGTCAGCTCCTATTTTCGATGCGCTATACGGCGACTGGCCCTGAAAGGGATGCCTCTCTGTAATCGGCGCTTTCTTTGCAGTTCCGTAAACTTCAGATGTCGAAGTTACCAATATCCTATCCAGCTTACATTCCATCCCGGCTTGAAGAACATTCAATGTCCCCTTGACATTTGTATCAATATAAGAATCGGGTGCGTGATAGGAAAACGGAACTCCTATAAGAGCCGCGAGATGAAAGACTATGTCTCTGTCTCTTATAGCCTTTCTGACATTATTGGGATCCCTTATATCTCCCGGGAAAACGTCTATTTTACTCAGAGTTTTCTTATCAAGACTATCAAGCCAGCCCCATGAATTGAATGAATTATAATAGACAAAAGCCCGCACGTCACATCCCGCTTCAAATAGATGTTCGACCAAGTGGCTTCCGATAAACCCATCTGCTCCCGTAACAAGCACCTTTTTGCTTTTTAATCTCATGCCATCTCCTCTTATTTGGAAAACATGTAGTTCTCTAAAAAATCGGTGTTATCCGTATTATCCGGATTCTTGAGATAATTTAATATCCCGCCTTTGTTAAAGAGAAACCGATTTTTCTCATCGAACCCTGTCTCCGCCAGATAGCAGCGCTTCCTCAATATCTCCATCGGCTCACCAAAAGCCTTATACGGACCTTCGTCATTTACAAGGCCGATCACCGGCTTGTTGGTACAGAGAGCCATCGGAAAGGCGGTAGTCCTTATGCTCCCGAATAAATACGCGTCTGCCTCATCCATGCATTCCTGGAAGGGCTCCGTGCGGACTTCGGCAATTATGTCAAAGACACCTTCAATTTCAGAGAGCCGGTCCGGATGGGCCTTATATACTACTTCGTAGCCGTTTTTCTTGAGAAGTTCGCAAAGACGTATTTCGAGGTCCAAATGAAATAACGAAAAACCTCCGCTGCTTTGGGGCTTCCGCCATTGATTGTGCGGGTAACCGATCAACATGACGCGGCGTATCGAAGATGGTATCGGACTGCACCTTTTCTTCTCATATATCCTTTTATAGTAAGTGCTGCCGTAATCGAGTATCCTTGTCCTGCGTTCCGTCAAGTCAGGATGCATCTTTTGTATGCGGCAGAAAAGTTCCGCGCTTTCCCCGGTATAAGTAATAAATCTATCTGTGAGCGCGAATTCCGAAAATGCGAGGTACGGTGTATCGTAAAGACCAATATTCCCGCCATGGCTAAAACCGGTTACCTTCACCCCGCTTTTTCTCGCAGCAACACATAAAGCTCTTACGCGGATGTTTCCCAGACCTGAAACAATGATATTCGAAGGCAGGTTCTTTACCTCCCTATCTGCGCCGCAGTAAGCGGTGCTTGCGTGTTCCAAAGCGCTTACAGTGAACGAGTGTAAATATTCTCTCTGTGTATCGTCTAAGTCGACATCGTGCCCGCGCGCTATCGCGCTTAAATCCTCAGTAATCTTTTCGGCTTCTTTCTTATAGGCTGCGACATCCGTCTTTGAGCGGCATGTACACGTATGCGGCGGCCTTCTAAATACGAACAGACGCGGATCACTCTTTATGTATTCGGCCATAAGCTCATTCACGCTGCCGTATACAAAAACCTTTCCCGAGACGGAATTTTTAAATTGTGCCAGTAAGCTGTTATAGGCAACTGAGCGGACAAAAGGCGCTATGTGATCCTTGAGGGACGGCGCTTTGCCGCTATTCTTACCTCTTTCGGTAAAAGACATCGGTGCATCAGAGCTATACCACAATGTCTTTTCGGTGTACAACGGCTCTAAGGCCTCTCTTTTGAGCCTATCCTTGACGATTGCTGCGTGAAGAAAATGCCAATATTCCGTCCTTATCCCCGCCTGGATTAGAAAGAGGTCCCGCGTCTTCTCGGGGCCTTCCGTAATATGGCTTCGCATGCACCCTTCAACGGCCTGTGAAAGAGTTACGAATTCGGCATCGGAAACAGGCCAGAAGAATTCGCCTCTCCATTTGTTCACGCCGTATTTCTTGACGGCAGATATATCTACCGGCACTTTTGTTCCTGCAAGGAGGTCTTCTTTTACGGTCTGCACTCTTCAAACCTCCTTTTGTCGATACCCATTATCACCTTATCGGCCCGCCGGCCCTCAAATTCAAGCATATCCTCTATCCTGCCCTTTATCTTAAACCCCGCCTTTTTATAGGCTTTTATCGCGGATTTATGTATACCTATTACTCCAAGAATAACGACGGAGAGCCCCAGCCTGTCAAAGCAGTATTCCGAGGCAAGGCGAACTGCCCTGGAGCCGTATCCCTTTCCCCACTGAAGTTTATCGCCTATCATGATGCCCAGACTTGCGTGATTATGCCTCCAATCAATATCAAGCTTTACATTGCCTATGTGCCTACCTCTTAACTCTATCGCGAAGATTACGGAATTATTGCTGGCTTTTGCTTTCTTGTAAAAATTGATTAAATCCTTACTCGACGCCTTTCTGGTGCTCAGAAACCGTGTAACATTCGTATCATTGAGCCATTTAAGATAGCGGCTGTTAATATGTCTCTTGGTAAGCGGGCGTATGCAGATAGCGCCCTCGCATAAAGATACATCCGACGGCCTTCCTATGAGTTTTACCGTCCTTCTTAAGTCCTCCGCCTTTTTATATCCGGCTTTGAGAAAGGCCTTCTCTGAAGCGATATTACCTTTCTTTATTCTGGCCTCTATCGGTCCGGTCTCTTTGGTCTCGGCAAAATACCGTTCGCCGGCAAGCGCTATGAATTTACTTCCGAAACCCTTACCTATGTATTCCGGGGCCAGATTCACGCTTACGTCTATTTTTCTTCCCCTTTTCTCGAACCTTATAACCCCTATCCTCTCTTCTCCCGCAGAAGCGACATACATAACGGTATCTCGGCAGAGAAGTTTTTCCTTATACCATCTTCTGTGTTGAGCCGCTGATACGACTTTTGCATTGAAAAAATTCTTTCTGGCGGAAGGATGGTTCCTCCATCTCAGAATCAATTCTCTATCCTCTTTAACGGCTCTCGATAACCTTATCTCACTCACTTTATAACCCTTATCGTCTCAAATACCTCGGCGGCGGCAATTCCGGAGACGCCCCCCCAATGCGCGGCCGCGCGCTTAACCGATACCTCCGACCGGGGATGGGGCGCGTTTCTTTTCTCACTTGTATAGCACCTGAGCGCCTTAAGCTTCTTTTCCATATAATCTTGCACATCGATAAAGGTATCCGGCCTGAAGACGTCCGGATATCCCCATTCAGTCGAAGACGGGACGCAAAAAGAATAGATCTCCTTCACCGTCTCTCCTTTTACGGGTCTTGACGCGGTCAGCACCGCCTCAAACGTTATGCGGTGGTCTATGTTAAGGTCTCCGTGATAATGCGTATATATGACGTCCGGCTTTATCTCTTTTTTTACGTCCTCGATGGTCTTTATGATATTCAATAGCGCTACCGTGTCGAATCTATTGTCCGGAAAGTCGTAGGTGAAGATCTCCTTTACTCCCAGAAGCTTATTGGCTTTGACCGCCTCTTTCTTGATGTTCCTCAACTCGCCTTTTCTAAGGGCGGTCTTTCTTTGCCTGTCTCTGCTTGTAATGCCCTCACCCAATATCAGGGTAAATACCTTCTTGCCTTCTCCGGCAAGACGCGCCATTGTTCCGCCGCAGCCCAGGACCTCATCATCGGGATGAGCGGCTACTACAAGTATGTTTTGTGCGGGCATACCGACCTCTCTTATGTAACAGGTTCTCTTTCACGGGTTCATCCTTAAATACATCCTTCTTAAGCATGGCCCCCAGAATCTCATTATATCTATCAGCGGCTACACCGCTTCCGCTTACAAGCCTTTTGGCCTGGATGTCGCCCTCTCTTAAAATATCCTCTTTTTTTATATCCCTGCTAAAAACAAGGGACCTTCTTATGCTATCCCGCAGTTTCAGTTCCCTCCCCGTAGGTCCTTTTCCGCCGCAACCGGCCATCTTCTCTATGCTCCTTATGCCCTGCACGAGCTTCCGCAGTTCCCCCGGAGCCGCGGAAAAATGGTGGTCAGGGCCTTTGAATCTCTTGTCCAGCGTGAAGTGCTTCTCTATAACGCAAGCGCCCATGGCAACCGCGGCATAAGAAGCCAGCGCGCCTTCTGTGTGGTCCGAATAGCCCACGGGATATTTGAATTCTCTTCTCATCTCCTCGATGTTTCTGAGATTAAGTTCATCATGCCGCGGGGGATAATTCGATACGCAGTGCAGGACCGCTATCTCCTTGGCGCCGCTTCTCTCCAACGTGCGGACAGCCCTTTTAACTTCATCCATATACGCCATCCCCGTGGAGAGAATCACGGGCAGGCCGGTCCTGCCGGCTTCTCTTAAAAGAATGGCATTCGTCATAGACCCGGAAGATATCTTTATGGCCGGAGACCTCAGTTTCAGAAGTACCTCAAGGCTGGGTATGTCTCCTGGTGTGGCGAAGAAAATGAGTCCTCTCTTTTGCGCCTCGGACCTAAGCATTTTAAGCTCTTCAAAAGGAAGCGGCATCTTGCTGAATATCTCATAGGAGGCGCTTCCCTTCATATAGCTGGCCTCCGCATCCACTATCTGCATTTTGACGGCGTCCACGCCTGCGCGCTTGGCCTCTTTTATCATGCGTAACGCCAGGCCGGCATCACCATTATGGTTGGTGCCTATCTCGGCTATGATAAATACAGGCGCGCCCGGGCCTATGATTCTGCGCCCTACCTTAATATGAATATGCTTCTTTGTCATAACTGAATTCCATCATCCCGTTTTCAAGGGGTCTCATACGCGTTCCATACTTAATGAGCCTGTGGTCCATCTCTGCGCCAAAGACCATGCTTGCAAGCATGCAGGGTATGTTAACCCCCGCGCCCACGCCGGCTGCTATAGCTCCGCTGAAACGGGGGTTTACTTCGTATATCGCCGGATAGCCGTCTTCGGCGGTTCCGCAGTCGAAGTCATAGACGTATTCCAGTTTAAGCTCTCTTGAAACCACGGTTATAAGTTCGATAAGGGCCTCATTCCTTTCTACCAGGCAACCTTCACTTGAGGCGGATAAGACGTTCTTCCATTCCCTTTTGCGCGGAACTACGCATATCGGTCTCCCTCCTTTTGCAAGCAGGTCCACGTCGTAAGCTTCGCCGGGAAGGTACTCCATGAGTAAGCTGTCCGGGAGACGATCGAAGAGACCCGCCACATCCTCAAGCCTCCTTGAATCTTTATCCCGGCCTATAACAAATATACCCCGCGCGCCCCTTCCGTACCTGGGTTTTAAAACTACCTTCCTTTCGGGATACTCAAACTCACGGGCGTATTCACTCAGTTCTCCTGCGTTGCGCACAAGACGCATCTTAGGAGTCTTTACCCCGATCCCACTTAATGCCTGCGACAGTCTCCACTTGTCATTCATCAGTGATACATTGTCGTGGTTGTCTACCGCGCAGGTTATGCCCTTCTTTTCAAATCTGTCTTTCGACAAGGAGAGGGTACCGGCCTCCTCATCCGAACAGGGCACTATCATCCTTATTCTCTCTCCTTCGCATATCCTCAGTATTTCATCTATGTATCCCGCCTCCGTTCCCATAGGTACCTTATAAAAGGAATCTACCTCGTCCCTAGCGGAAACCTCGCTCCGGGCGTCCGTGCCAATCACTTTCAAGCGTAGCGTTTGGCACGCCTTGAGGGCTTTTATCGTGCTCCTGCTGAACCTGCCGCCTATGCACGTTAAAAGGACGTTTACTTCCCGCATCCTATCTCCTTGATTATCCGGAAGGCACCCATGCCGTCCACAAGCCTTCGCCCGTTTCCGCTCATTAGGGACCTTGCATTAAAACCCGACAGTTTCCGAAAAGCAACGGAGAGTCTTTCATCTAATAAAGGCGAATCGTGCCATCCTATATTCTCGACGGCGCCCGCGGCTTCGAAGCCTTTCAGGTTCAAGCTCTGATTGTCCGCCACGCATATAGCTATGGCAGGCGTGCCGGTTGCCGCCAGTTCATATAAGGTCTGTCCGCCCGCCGACACGGCCAAATCGGAATCGAGCATCACATCCCTCATCCTCTGCTCGTCCGCATCTTTGATGAGCTCCGTATCCGCGTCCATATGCCTCTTTATCTCTTTTTTGGTCTTATCTCCGTAATACTTTCCGCTAATCACTCTCTTTTTTATACCGTTAAGGTTATCCTTTAAGGCCTTAAGAACAAAAGGCGTCATATTCTTTCCGTCGTACCCGCCGAAGGTCACCATGATCCTGGATAGCGACCTCCTTATTCTGCGCTTCTTGCGCTTGCGGAAAACCTTTCTTACGGGGATATAACGGCTTCCCAATAGATACCTTACGCCCTTTCGGCGCGGATAACGGAAGACCTCTGCGTTTACGGAGCCATTAACGACAATGCCGTTCGGATAGCTCAAACGCTTATAATCGTCTATAAAAACGGGGCGCCTTGCGCAGCGTGATATCTTTTCATATATATCGCGCGGAGCCAGGTAAGAGTCCACTACTACGACATCCGAGCCGTCAATCATGTCATAGAGCCTGTCCTTCTCTTTTAACCAGTTGAAAGAGCTGTGTCTCGCGAATCCGGAGAGCTCGGAACTTTTCAGTCCCTTGTTTACTACTACCTCCGGTATTATCTTTTCCCGGCGGAACGCCTGATCAAGAGAACTGCATCTGGTAATATGGCCGAATCCTATATCCTTTCCGCCCTCCGTTACTATGTAGACTCTCATCATATCTTCCTGAAAACCGGTTCTATCGGTTCTCCTTTAAGCATCTTTTTTACGCTGCCTCCGTCAATGGCGCGTTTCATTATCTTCAGTACCGTATTATACACCCGCAGCGTATAGTCAACATCCTTATGCGAATGGGAATAAGATATGTTATGGCTGCCGGCGGCCAGTACGCCCCGCCTTATACATTCCTGTTGAAAGAGGCTCTTCAGCAAAAGGTCTGTTCTTCCGCGGGAATCCTTAAAGGTTATGACATTCCTCGGCGGGTAACCCAGGCATCCGGTATATCCGGTGAGGCCGTATTCGGACGAAAGTGTATTATAGCCGTCTTTGAGCCTTCTGCCCAGTTCCCATATCTTCAAAAGACAGTTCTTCTCCTTAAGCTCTTTTATGGTAGCCAGCGAGGCCGCAATGGAGCCGATCTCTCCGCCGAATGTAAGGGAATAAAATATCCTGTCGAAGTGGCTCATTATGTTTCTCTTCCCTACCAGGGCCGATATAGGAAAGCCGTTGGCCATAGCCTTTCCGAAACAGGCCAGATCGGGGATTACCCCGAAATATTCCTGTGCCCCGCCCAGGGAGAACCTGAAACCGGTGACGACTTCGTCGAAAATGAGAAGCGCCCCGTTTCTATGGGTAATCTCTTTTACCTTCTTGAGAAAACCGGATTCGGGCGCGGTAACGCTTACCGGTTCCATTATCACGCAGGCGATCCTGTCTTTGAAGCGGGTAAAGAGTCTCTCCAGCGATTTTATATTATTATATTCGAATGTCTTGGTAAGCCGGGATACCCCTTCCGGCACCCCTTCTCTGCGCGATGTAGTAGCCGTATACCAGTCGTGCCATCCGTGATAACCCGAACAGACTATGATATCGCGTCCCGTAAAAGCCCTGGCCAGGCGCACCGCAGCTGAGGTAACGTCGGAGCCGTTCTTCCCGAACCTAACCATCTCGGCGCAGGGAATGAGACCGCATAAAAGCGAGGCCAGCTCACCTTCCATCCTATGGGGTAAAGTAAACGTCACGCCTTTCCCGAGCGCGTCCCTGACGGCCTTGTTGACCGCGGGATACGCGTATCCCAATATTACCGGTCCCAGACCCATGATGTATTCTATGAATTCATTGCCGTCCACATCCCAGACATGGCTGCCCGCGCCCCGTTCCAAAAAGACCGGCGAGACGCCCCCTACATACTGGGAAGGGGACTTGCTGAGAGTCTGGCTGCATAACGGTATCAATCTTTCGGTCTTCTTCTTCAAGGCCCTGGATTTCTTTAGAGTTATTCTTTTGGGTTTGACATCCGCGGAATTCACAATGCTCCTATAAGCGCCTTCATTCATCACGGAGCCGGAGTTTATCTCTTTTATTTCGGGTCTCTTCTTCAAAAGCTCCATTATATCCGCGAATCCGAATATCCTCTTTTTCGCGTATAAATGCTCATAGACCTTCCTTACGAATTCTAGATCGCGCGGTCGGTCCACCGACCATTTATATTCCCGCGGATCCAACGGGCTCTCGTTCTCTACGTTCTTAAGCCGGAATTTTCCGGAATGCTTGATGTAAGATGTTACGTGTTCCCTCTTTGAGGGATCCTTGCATTCCCTCCAGGCCCTTTCGAGCGCCGCGAAAGAGAAGACCTCCACGTCGCAACCGTCCGGATAGGTATAATAAAGGGTATTTGTAACATAGTCATACCGCCCTTTTTTATAAGCCGTGACCACCTTGTCTATGATATCCGGCGATAAAAGGGGGCAATCGGGCGTTATCCGCACAATGGTCCCTGCACCCGCCTCTTTGGCCGCCTTATACATCCGGTCGAGTACGTCCTCTTCAGACCCCCGGTAGACCTCTATGTTATTCTCTTTGGCGAATTCTATGATAGCCTTATCTCTGGGGTTGCGGGTGGTTGCTATCACGATCTTCTCTATCGACTTTGCCCGGTGCGCCCTATCTATAAGATGCCACAGCATAGGTCTGCCTTCTATGCTGAGCATGGCCTTATTCGGGAGTCTGGTGGATCCCGTTCTGGCCTGTATAATCGCGGTAATCATAGAAAGACCGCCTCCTTCTTGCGGCTCGACCTATGGCAGGCAAGCGCCACTTTGAGCGTTGCGGCTGCGTTTTTGATATCGTTAACGGATTTCTCCCTGCCTTTTATGCAATTGATAAAATGCCTGAGCTCGCCGATGAACATGGCCTCGTTTTTCGTATCGAGCTCTTTTTTAAAAATCTTCTCGGTCCATCGCCCCGAACCGTCTCGGTATACCCTCACCCTTTGAGTGATGAAATCCAGCAGCATTGTCCCCTTATCTCCTATGAATTCATAGAAACGTCTGTAGGAACGCTGGAGATAATCCAGATGAACCTGAGCTATGGTGCCGCGCGCAAACCTGAGAGTTATCTCGGCCACATCTTCGGTGTCTATCCTGAGGTTACTCACTCTTCCGGCCATACATTGCACCTCCCCGACCCTGCCGAAGAGCCAGCGCAAAGAATCCAGCTCGTGTATGTCGTCCAGGATAACCCCTCCCCCCAGGCTTCTTTTAGCGCTGTACTCACTTGTATAGTCGGAATCAGGATGCCAATACGGAAGGTAATAGCCGCATTCCGCTTTTACCGAAAGCACCTTCCCTATGCCGCCGGAGGCTATGATGTCCTTTGCGTAACGGAGGCTGGGCAGAAATCTCGCGTTGCACGCCACCAGGGCCTTCAACCGTTTCCTTCGGACGATGTCCCCGAGCTCCTTTACGCCCTTAAGGTTATTCGAGAGCGGTTTCTCTATAAAGATATTTACGGAACGCCGGGCCAGCTTCAACGCCATAGGCACGTGCAGGCTCGTGGGCGTGCATATAAGCGCGCCGTCGTAGGCTACCGCAAGGGCTTTACGAAGGTCCTGGAACATCTCTATGGCGTATTCCCTTCTGACCGCATCGGCTCTCTTCTGGTTCCTGTCATACCCGTATACGGCGTGCCCCAAGCCAAGAAGGTTCCTTGCATGCTTACGGCCTATCGATCCAAGACCTACTACCAGAAACCTCATCCTTAACCTACCTCCGAATGCTTCATCTTATTAAGGGCATCGAGCTCGGATATCATCGACTCCTGTATCCTGTATAACTCATCATCCGTGAAATCAGTAAAATTCACACGCACCTTCTCGCCCTGCTCGCCGAGGTTAAGTATATATGCCTCCTCGTCCTCTATCCTGCCGTCTTTTCTTGCCATCATGTAAAGCTCTGTCCCAGGATATGGGGTGAGGAAAAAGATGGTCTGAGGCGCAAGGTCGAGTTCTTTGCAGAAGTCCACCGTGGCTTTTATCGACTCTTTTGTCTCGCCGGGATAGCCTATCATCAGAGACACGCTTACCCAGCCCATGTATTTCTTTGTAAGCCGAACTGCCTCCCGCGCCTGCCTAACGGTCACCTGTTTCTTTATAAGGTCAAGCATCTTCTGGCTGCCTGTCTCGATGCCGTAGCCTAAAAGCGTGCATCCCGATTCGGCCATGGCCTTAATCATCTCTTCGTTCACGAGGTTGGCCCTGCCCGTGCAGCCCCATGTTATGCGGTTTCCCGTCTCCGCGTTAAGCTCTTTCATAAGGCCGCAGAATTCATATACGAATTCTTTCCTCAGCGCGAACTCATCGTCGATAAAATGAAAATACGGTATATCGTATTTTTCATAAAGTAGCCTTATCTCGTTTACCACGTTTTGCGGCGACCTGTTACGGTATTTTGCCCCCATAAAATCGTGGTAACAATATATGCACTGATAAGGACACCCCCTGGTAGCGGATATATTCATGGAAAGCGGCGAATCGCAATCGGCCGAGCCGTCTACCCATTTATTCCTGTTCGGCGCCCCGACCGGGTTTTTAAGGTATTCGTCCATCGGGAAAAGGTCCCAGGCGGGCAGGGGCAAGCTATCGAGGTCACTTATCACCGCCCTTCTCGCGGTGTGGCGTATCCGGCCGTCCTCATCCCTATAGCATATGCCTTTTACGCCCGAGAGGTCACCTCTTTTCTCAAGCACCCCGGCCAAATCTTTTACGGTCTCTTCGCCCTCTCCCATGCATATGATGTCCACGGGATTATTCTCAAGCATTATCTCGGGGATTGAGGTGCCTACGCTTCCGCCGATGATTATGGTCTTTTCGGGATGATATTTCTTCAGCATCAGCACGAGCCATTTTATGTATCTATATGTGGTTATGATACCGCCGATGCCCGCCGCGTCAAAATCGGCGCGTCGTATCCGGTCTTCGACTTCGTCTTTAGGCAGCCTCAGGCCGTTTATATCCATAACCTCCACACCGTGTCCCTCTTCTATCAGAGAGGAAGCTATATATCCCAGACCCAGGGGAAAGACATTAGGTTTCGACCACTCGCGTATAGGCGGATTTATAAGCAGAAATCTCATTGAAAGATCTCCTTCACAACCTTTATAACGTAGTCAACATCTCTTTTTCTCATACCTGGGTATATTGGCAGGGTGAGGGTCCTTCTGTAGTAATCCTCCGCAACGGGGCAGTCACCTTCTCTATATCCGAATCTCTTTCTGTAATAAGGCTGCAGATGAACCGGTATGTAATGGACCTGAGCTATTATTCCCCTCTTATGCAGAGATTCGAACACGCCTTTTCTCAAATCAGGATTCGCGAGCCTTATATAGTATATGTGGCGGGAGGAGCGGACGTCTTTATCCTCGGCGGGAAGTCTCAATCCGCCAAGGCCCGAAAAGACCTTGTCATACCGCGCGGTTATTTCCCTTCGTCTCTTCATGAAGGAGCCGATCTTCTTAAGCTGCGAGATACCCAACGCGCACTGCAGATCCGTTATGCGGAAATTATACCCCAGGGCCTTCTGCTCGTAATACCAGGGGCCCGACTCACGAAGCATAGATACAGGATTTGAGAAATCCCTTCTGTCCTTTGTGATGCCGTGGTTGCGCAGCAAGCGGAGCCTATTATAAAGGACCCTGTTATTCGTAAGGACCGCGCCCCCTTCGCCTGTGGTAATCGATTTAACCGGATGAAAGCTGAAGACCGCCATATCGGAATGCTCACATGCGCCTACTTTTATCCATCCCCTTTCACCTTTTTTCCGGTCTCCTCCGCGTCTGACCAAAGGGCCTCCCCTGTATAGAGCGCCTAGCGCATGGCAGGCGTCCTCTATGACGGTTAGGTTCTTCCTTTTGGCCATCCTGTATATTGCGCTTATCCGCGCCGGGTGGCCGGCAAAATGGACGGGAATTACGGCCTTTGTCCTCGCCGATATCTTTTCTTCTATTCGTTCGGGAGAAATATTCACCGTATCCTCCTCTACATCGGCGAATACTGTCTTCCCCCCGCAATAGAGAGCGCAATTGGCGGAGGCCGCAAAGGTTATGGGGCTGGTGATGACTTCCTCCCCATGGCCTATACCGGCAGCCATGCACGCCAGATGCAGTCCGGCGGTCCCGCTTGAGGCGGCAACCGCATACCGGGCTCCGGTGTACCGGCACAAAGCGGTCTCAAATTCCTCAACGCGCGGCCCCTGCGTTATCCAGTCGGATTTAAGCACGTCCGTTACGGCACGCATGTCTTTCCCGTCTATTGCCTGATGGCCGTACGGTATTCTCTTCACGCGATGATCCTCTTTAGGTCTTCGGCAGTAAGCCAATCTTCGTTATTATCGCTTCTAAAGGTAAATCCCTCGGGCAGCCCTTTGCAATCGTCGTATTTCTTATGGACCTCCTTGCTTTCGAAGAACTGCGGGAGTACCACATATATGGAATCGAAGATCCTCGCACGTCTTGACTCATCCTCGGATACAAGTACTTCATTGATCTTCTCGCCCGGTCTTATGCCGACGGTCCTGAAGGAACAATCAGGCTCTATGGCTTTCGCCAGGTCTTTTATTCTCATAGAGGGTATGCGCGGAATGAAGATCTCCCCGCCCTCGGCCTCATCCAAGGCCTTGAGCACCAGCTCCACGCTCTCCTCCAGGGTCATCCAGAAACGGGTCATCTTTTCGTCCGTTATAGGAAATTCCTTCATCTTCTGAGACTTCAGCTTAAGGAAATGCTCCACTACGCTTCCCCTGCTGGCCACTACATTTCCGTATCTGACTACGGAAAACTTGGTCCTTTTGCCTCCGTAAGCATTGGCGTCTATGAATATCTTCTCCGCCACTAATTTGGTCGCCCCATAGAGATTTATGGGATTTACCGCCTTATCCGTGGAGAGGGCTATCACCTTCTTCACATCCTTGTCTATGGCCGCGTCCACAATATTATTGGCGCCAATTATGTTCGTCTTTACGGCCTCCATCGGGTTATATTCGAGGGCCGGCACCTGCTTCAGGGCCGCGGCGTGAATCACATAATCCACCTCCTCGAAGGCCCTCTCAAGCCTCTCCTTATCCCTTATGTCGCCTAAAAAGTAACGGATCTTAAAGTCCTCCATCGGAAAAGACTTGGCCATCTGGTGCTGCTTGAATTCATCGCGGCTGAAAATAATGACCTTGTGGGGTTTATACCTTTCCAGGATCATCCTGGTGAAGGTCTGCCCGAAAGATCCTGTACCCCCTGTAATCAGTATGGTCTTGCCGTTAAGCATTATGCCCTCCGCTTCCCTATTTTATTTATACTGTTTGACCTGCCGTGTTATATCGGTATACTTTTCATATTCGGTCTTAAGACGGTTATACTGCTTCTCTTTGACCTTAAGGAAATAATAGGTAAGTTTTATCTTCTCTTCTATGCCTTTTGGGGTAAGGATATATCTGAGTTTCCTGGCCTTCCTCTTGCTCTTTGAAAAGCTCGCAATCTTCACCCAGCCCTTCTGGGCAAGGGACCTAAGGAGATAATTTGTCTTCCCCAGTGACATGTCTAGCTTTTCGGAAAGGACCCTCTGGTTGGAGGCGGGATTATCCTCTATCTCCCTTATGAGCTCAAGCGTCTCTTCGTTTAGCAGGTTATCGCCGTTCAATGTCTTCTCTCCTTATCTGATATCGGGTTCATATGGGTCCGCCCATATTGTTCATCTGTTGAACATTAGTATATTACGTTATGAGAGAAGATGTCAAGAAAAAACTGTTCAATTTTTGAACAGACTGCAATAATGCCGGGGCATGTTTCATAGTCAGCTTGAAGAGCCTCCAGCACGTGTGTAAGCGGGCCCTGTGAAACTGCGGACGGGCACGGTTCGCCGGCAGCTTCAAGGGTGCGAGAGGAAGCAGTTTCACGGAGTGAAGAAATCCTCGCTCACGTATTCGAACGTGTCCGCGACACACGTGACGGAGGCTCTTAGTCTATGGTCTATGGACTTTATAGCGTATAGCGGCTACCTCGTGGGACACTTCTCAATGACTAAAAACACTATCTGGAAGAGAAGCGTCCCATTCCTCCTCCGGAGGAAGCTAGACGCTGCTTTTATTCGGTTTACGGTTGACGGTTTATGGTTGACGGCAAAAATGGATTTTGTTTTTCCGGTAACCTTTAACCGTACACCGATAACCGGTCTTTACTTGTGCTCATGTGCTCTTGTTATATCGACTGAATTTATAAAGAAATGGGATCGACGTCCACTGTGAGGGATGCCTTGGCGAAGCGGGGCTTGCCGCCCAGGAGCTCTTTAAGGTGATTTGTAACCTTCATCACATCATCGGTCTTTATGATGAGGTTGTAGATATATCTATTCCGTATACGGGATACGGGGCCCGGGGCTGGCCCTATTATTTGGACCCCTTTTTTGGGAAGCCTTCCGGCAAGAAGTCCCCTGAGCTCCCCTGCAGATTCCCTGGAGGCCTTCTCTTTCGCGGCTTTTAAGGTGAGCTTTATGAGGTGGCAGAAAGGCGGCAGCTTAAGTTCTCGTCTTGTCTTCATCTCTTTTGAATAAAAAGCCTCGTAGTCCTGGCTTGCCGCCGCCTGTATAGCGTAATTCTCCGGCACGAAGGTCTGTATGATTATCTCCCCGGCCGTCTCCCCCCTTCCGGCGCGGCCCGCTACCTGAGTTATGAGGTTAAAGGTCCGTTCCCCCGCCCTGAAATCCGGGAGATTGAGTCCTGTATCGGCCGATATGACGCCGACAAGCGTTACATTCGGAAAGTCGTGGCCCTTAGCTATCATCTGGGTCCCCACCAGTATCTTAGTGCTGCCGTCCTTGAGTTTTTTCAATATCCTGTCGTGGGACCCCCTCTTCCTCGTGGAATCCGTGTCCATCCTCTCGACGCCGTATCGCGGGAAGAGCCTGGCTATCTCGCTCTCTATCTTCTCGGTGCCCTTACCGGAAAACTTCAGGTATGAAGATCTGCATTCGGGGCAGATGTCCGGTTTCTTCTCCTTTCTGCTGCAATAGTGGCAGACGAGCTCTCTTTTCGAGGAATGGTACACCATTACGGAATCGCACTTCTTGCATTTTATAGCGCAGCCGCATTCCCGGCAGTATATATAGGTGGAGAAGCCCCTGCGGTTTAAAAAAAGCATTACCTGATTATTATTCTCGACCGTCTCTTCTATGCGTTTTCTTAAATACGTGGATAAGATGGATGCCTGCCTCCCCTTTGTAATCTCTTTCTTCATATCAACGACCGTGGCTTTTGCAAGAGGCCTGTCATCTATCCTCTTCGACAGGCTAAGGAGCCTAAAGTCTCCCTCCCGTGCCGCCTGAAATGATTCAAGAGACGGGGTGGCGCTTCCAAGTACGACGGGACACCCCGCTATTCTTGCCCTCTCCAGCGCGGCCCTCGCGGCGTGATACCTGGGATTGTCTTCCTGCTTATACGAGGTCTCGTGTTCCTCGTCAACCACTATAAGGCCGAGCGATTTCACCGGGCTGAATAGAGCCGAGCGCGCCCCCACAACTACTTTGGCCTCGCCCTTCTTTATCCTCTCCCATTCCCGGAAACGGGCGCTCCCTCTCATCTGACTATGCACCAGGGCTACCTCCTCGCCAAACCTCGACTTGAACCTCTCTATGGCCTGGGGCGTGAGGGATATCTCGGGTATCAGTACTACAGCGCCCATGCCTTTTGAGAGAACATTCCTTATGCTTTGGAGATAAACCTCGGTCTTGCCGCTTGAGGTTATTCCGTGCAATAAAAATGCCTCCGTTCTGCCGCCCTCCGAGGCCTTCGTTATGAGCCCCACGGCTTTCTTCTGCTCTGCCGTAAGGCTGAATTCCACGCTCCTTTCGTAATCGGCCTCATCGGATCTACCTCTCTGCCGTATGCGGGTCTTGCCTTTCTTGAGAGGCCAGGGTATGGCGGCATTGAGCGCGCTGCCCCATGACGAATAGTAATATTCGGACATCCATTTGGTAAAACCGAGCTCTTCGACGCCAAGGATAGGCTCTTCGTCTATAAGTTCGTCTACCGGCTTTACCTTGGAGACGGGGCAGGTCCGGCTAACCTCAACGACATAGCCTACCAGCCTCCTATTCCCGAAGGTGACCCACACCCTCGAGCCGGGGACCACATTCTTTAAACCCTTGGGTATCCTGTAATGGAATGTCTTGTCGATGGGGATGTCTATGGCGATTCTCGCAAACATCTTACAAGCCCTTCTTGAGGTCTTCAGGTTCCCGCTGCCTTATTAAGAGTCTTCCTGATTTTCTTCATGTCTTCCCAGACCGTCCTCTTTTCTCCGGGATTGCGAAGGAGGTATGCGGGATGAAAGGTGGGCATAAGCTTTATCCCATGGTAGTCATGATATTCGCCGCGCAATCTCGATATGGGGGTATCGGTCTTAAGGAGGGTTTGGGCCGCGAATTTACCGAGCGCGCATATCACTATAGGTTTTATTATCTCCAGCTGTCTCACCAGATACGGCTCACAGGCGGCAATTTCGGTTGGCAGGGGATTGCGGTTATTGGGCGGCCTGCACTTCAGGATATTGCATATGTAGACCTCGCTTCTCTTAAGGCCGATGGACTCTATTATCTTGGTGAGCAGCTGACCTGCCCTGCCCACAAAAGGCTCGCCCTGTATATCTTCGTCCCTGCCGGGCGCCTCCCCGACAAATACGAGACGGGCATCCGGGGAACCTGCCCCGAAGACCATGTTCTTCCGTGTCCTGGCCAGATGGCAGCATCTCTCGGACAAGATCTCACTTTTAAGCTCCTGGAGAAAGCCGGCTTTCGGCCTCCCGAGGCCTTGAGCCCCGCCGGAAACCGGATACGCCGCATCCTTAGCTCCGCTCAAACCCTCAAGTTGAGAATATATCTTAAGGGACTCCACTATCCTTTCAAGCTCTTCGGCCTTTCTCTTCTCCATGACCTGTTACGCCCTCCGCTTAAACAGATAAAGCGAATTCCGCTACCTTGTAAGCCGAGCGGGGCCTCCTTATCCTGTCGATCCTTCTTCTTATCTTTGCTAGCTTCCCTTCCTCAAAGATAAGGGAAGCTAGCTCTTTTCTCACCGAACTCACCGAAGGTGCGTAGACGGCAACACCGGCTTTTAAAAGGAAGTCGCGGTTTCGCGCCTCCTGCCCGGGGATAGCGGAGGTGATTATCAACGGCAGTCTTTTGGCGAGCGCCTCGGATGACGTCATGCCCCCGGATTTAGTCACCATCACATCGGAGACTTCCATCAATTCATCCATATTATCGACGAAGCCGTAAGCCCTGATTAGTCCCGCCGATTTCTCCGACAAAATGCGCATATCCCCGAGCAGCCTATCGTTCTTGCCGCAAACGGTCAAAAGCTCCATTTCGGGGACCTCGTCCAAAAGCGCCTTCGCCAGTTCTGTCATGGGTCCCACCCCGAAACCGCCGCCGGCTAAAAGGACCTTTTGTCTTTCCGGGTTGAAGCCGAGTTTCCGGCAAAGATTCTCCCTGCCTTTAACCTGGCCGAAGACGGGATCTACGGGAACCCCTGTCACCTGTATCCTGGAAGACTCCACGCCCCTTTTCTCAAGGTCACTCCTACTCGCCTCATCGGCTACGCAATAATGGTCTGTGTATTTATTAAGCCAAAAGGAATGCATAAAATAATCGGTTACGGAGGTTATAAGCTTTGTATCGGAAAGCAGGCCGCCTTTTTTCATATGAGACATGACTTCACTGCCCAGAAAGTGGGTATTAATGCATATATCGGGGGCGAAGTCTTTGAGGAAACTCACTAATCCTTTACAATTTATGGAATTGTTGAGCCTCCTCAACGGCGCCACCATTAAGGAATAGATAAGTCTCACATCCAAGATGTAGTATCCGAACCCCCAAATCGCCGGACTATGATTGACCATAAAGATATAGCAGGACGGATAGGCCTTTTTAAAAAAAGAGGCGGAGTAATCAAGCGCGTCTATGGTCTTCACTTCCGACCGGCCGCCGGTCAATTCATTAACGGCCTTTTCGACGGCCTCCGCCGACTTTCTATGGCCGGAACCCGCGTTGGCGTATGTTATAAGTATCTTTTTGGGCATACCGGCTACTCTCTCCCCTTAAGTATAAGGTCTACCGCTTCCGAGAGGTCCTTTTTGATATAATCGGGCGGGGTCCCGAAGGTGCGTGCCTTTTCGGCGTCGGTCTTGCCCGAAAGAACAAGTATAGTCTTCAATCCTATTCTCTTGCCTGCCTCTATATCCCTATAAGAGTCCCCAACGATGTACACCTTACCGGCCTCTATAGCTTTTCCTCTAAGCGCTCTCTCTATAAGGCCGGACCTGGGCTTTCTGCAGTCGCAGTTATCTTCGTCGGTATGGGTGCAATAGAGAAGCTCCTCTATGGCGCCTCCCGCTTCGTTTATCCTTTCGAGCATCTTATCGTTGATTGCCGCCAGGTCGGCTTCCGTGAAATAGCCCTTGCCCACTCCGGCCTGATTCGATACCAGGTATACCTTATACCCTGCCTCTTTGAGTCTTTTCAGGGCGTCTAGCGCCCCTTGAAGAAAATGAAAATCCTCCCACCTGGTGACGTAACTGTATCTGGTCCAGCCTCCGGGATCCCTGTTTATAACTCCGTCCCTGTCAATGAATATTATCTTCTCCAAAGTAGATCTCCTTCGTTAAGTATCCTATCCAGAATGCCACCAGTCCTATCATATGGAGAAGCAACCTGCTTCCCGCTGTCTGGAGATGATATCTTATTTCGAGGGGCGTTATGACAAATACTGCGGCATAGCCCACGAAGCCAAGCAGCACACCAATGGTGATATACTTAAATTCACCCCGGAAGGCCCGCCTGTAATGCAGGACGAGCCCCAGAAAGAATATAAAGAGCGAAAGATTCCATTTCTTCGGACCGAAGATATGCTTCTGGTATTCATAAAGTATAAGGGGGATCCTGTCCAGATTACGCAATGCCACCGAGAGGCCGAAAGTGGATTGGTTGACCGTCTCGTTCTCGAACCCCATAAATCCGATAAAAGCGAGCCTGCTCCCCATGGCTAAAGCTATTACAAAGATGTAGTAAACGGCGTCCGTTACGGAAGGCCTCCTCAAGGCGCGTCTTGAGATGACGAGATACAGAGCCAGGACCGCCATATTTATGAGTATCAGCATAGCCCCTTCCTGTTTCGACCACAAAGCGAGTACCGCAAGTATTGCCGAAAGATGAAGAAATCTGTCGTCCTTATTACGGGATATCCAGCTGAAAAGATATATGAAACTTAAGGTAAAAAAGAGTATCAGCGGAAATTCGGCGTATCCTATCGTCGCGTAATTTACAAAATGGGGTATCGTAGCGATGAAAAAAGTCGATACGAGGGCCGCCCGTCTGCCCAAAAGCCTCCTGAGCGAATAATAAAAGAGTATCACAAAAGCTAAGAGAAGCGCGGGAAAGAGCATCTTTACCAATAGGTCATTGGCTCTTCCGGCGAAAAGATACATCCAGGCTTCCGAAAGCGGCAGAAAAAGAGGGTAATCGGGATGCTGAATATTTACCGACGGATCCAGAAACATCCCGTAATCCACGGCGCGCTCAAAGAAAAATAACTTGGCCTTAAAGGCGAAATTACCTATGGAGTCGAATGAATCCATGGGTTTTATAAGGGCCCTGAAAAAGGTGTGCAAAACCTGAAATGCTATTACGGCCGCCATGAAGATATCGATCCGGCCGAAGCCGTTGCGGCCGGCGGCGGACGCATCTATCTTTGCCGCTTCTCCTTTTTTTAACATACGCATAGACGTAAAGCAAAAGATAATTACGTGCGGGAACATTATATTCGCGATGCCGTAACGTATTCCCAGAAGGGAATAGACGAACATCTGAAAAGATATGACGCCGAAACCCACCACGAATGACAGCGCAGCCTTTTCCGCTTTCGGAAAGCCCGGCCTTCCGGCTCCGAGCGTCCAGAACACCGGGCTAAATCCCGCCAATGCCGCGCACAGGAAAGATAATATGATCGATAAAATTTCCATAACTATTTCTTGAGTCTAAGGATGTATTTATCCCGGCCGAGCCTCACTGCAAGCTCATAACCTTCCTTTTCATATTTGGTCTTATAGCAGATAATATATTTCGGGTTACGGATATTCCTTACCAAAGGATATAAATGGTAAGGCGCCCAGAAATATCCCAAAGACGTATCGTATTCGGCCCTGACCATAAAATCGTTTCCGGCAGGTATGTTTTTTTTGCAAAAATTGAGAAATTCATAGAACTCGGTACCCGTAACATAGGCCCTCTTTTCCTTAAGGTTCAGGCCCCAAAGAGCCTTGTATTCGGCAAACTCCCCTTTCACCAGTCCCCGCATAAGAAAAAGCGCCCACAAAAAGACCCACGCGGCGAAGACCGCTCTCATGAAGGTCTTTTTCTCCGTATAATTTCTGAATCTCTTCATATATCCTGCTATAACCGACATATCCTTTCCTTCTTCTCAATCGATAAATCTGAATTTGAAGAGCGCCCAAATTATGCCTACGGCGTGGTAAAATTTTATCTGCTTACCCTCTTCGTATCTCCTTCCATAATAAGATATGGGAACCTCAAAGAGCCTTAACTGCTTTTTAAGGACCTTCGCGCTAAGTTCGGCCTCAATGGCAAAGGTGGGACTCTTTATATCTATGGATTCTATCACTTCCTTCTTAAACGCCTTATAACAGGTAGTCATGTCGGAAAGCGTGGAATTATAAAGAACGTTTGTAATCAGGGTCATCACCTTGTTGCCTATATTGTGGCTGAACATATGGACCCGCTGAGGCTTGCTGCCGGTAAACCTGGTACCATATGAGACATCGGCCCTGCCGTCTTCTATGGGGCGGATGAGCTCTGCTATCTCCTGCGGGTCATATTCGAGATCCGCGTCCTGCACCATTATTATATCGCCTTTCGCTTCGGCAAAACCCGTCTTCAGGGCAAAACCTTTACCCTTATTCCTGTCGTGGTACAGCACCTTTACGGTATCGCTTTCAAGGCTTTTCAGTATTTCGCGCGAACCGTCGGTGGAATAATCATCCACCACTATTATCTCCTTATCATGCGGGTTCGCTGCTTGTACCCGTTTTACGATCTCTTCGAGCGTCTCTTTCTCGTTATACGACGGCATCACTACGCTAAGTTTCATCTTTTGTCTCCTTATCGAGCATCTCTCTGTACTTTGCATAACTCCAAATCTGGTAAAGGCCCGCAGCCATAGCAAAAACAAAACCGGTAAGACCCTCAAGAAATCCCTTCTTAAAGACATAAGCCTTTAGAAAACGGTCTATGGTCTTTCTCAGCGCCTTGGCGGTACCTATTTTTCGTTTTTCGTCAAACCACTTTTCCGCCTCAAGCGTGGTCTGATTATTGAGGCTTTCTATGAATTCATGAAAATTCCGGTAGGAGTAGTGGAGGATCGGGTGTTTCAGATGTCCGCATTCGCCGTCTATGAAAACACGCGGATGCACCTTCACTTCCTCGTATCTGAATTTGTCCTTCCTGAATAACCGCACCTTTCTCCCCGGATACCATCCCCCGCGGCGTACCCATCTTTTACCTATAAATGTCTTGATGCACACGGTAAAGGCGGCCTCTTTCGGACTCTTCTTAAGGAGCTTCTTTAGCTCTTCCGATAATTCCACCGTCAAACGCTCATCGGCGTCCAGGGAAAAGACCCAGTCGTTTTTGGCCAGTGAATAAGCAAAGTTTCTGTGGCGCCCCTCCACATCCATCTTCCTTTCGTATACCCTCTCGGTATACTTGCGGGCGATCCTCGCAGTGGAATCCACGCTGAAATCATCCAGGACCACTATATCGTTAAAAGAGGAGGCGCTCTTCAGGCATTCCTCAAGTCTCTCGGATTCGTTCCTGGTAATTATTACTACGGACAACGGAAATCTCTTCTTCATCATCTCTCCTCGTGTACAAGCTTTAAGCTTCCGGGTCTATTGACGATGGACTATGGTCTATGGATGAAAGATTAAAAGAGGCAGGGCCTTTCTTTTATCCATCGACTATAGTCTATCGACCATCGACCGATTACCGCCTTATCTACTTTTTAATCAGGAAATCCCCCATAACAAGATATTGTAACCCGGAATTGTAGAACATCTCAAGTGCATTTTCAGGCGAGCATACCATTGGCTCGCCCCGGCGGTTTAAGGAGGTATTTATAAGAACGGGTAAACCTGTCTTTCGCTTAAAAGAACTCAATAGCTTGTGGAACCTGGGATTCGTCTCGCTATCCACTGTC
>Ga0272442_10001305_pt1 | contig 38122 bp, 31 predicted proteins | sample SSMForm2O_FD_200262 | JGI IMG/M metagenome (GOLD analysis project Ga0272442, IMG submission 200262) | Marine sediment archaeal communities from Little Sippewissett salt marsh, Falmouth, MA, United States - SSM-Form-2O | ecosystem: Environmental > Aquatic > Marine > Wetlands > Sediment ... | reverse complement strand
GCATTTTCTCCAAAGCTCAAGCAGGCAAGTGGCTTACTCTCCGTGGATAGGCTAAGATACTATCCCGGTTACCATGGATTTTCTCTGGATCTGCGAGAGGCCGGACTAAATATTGCTTCCAAACCTGGCGATGACGGGGGAACGGTTCTGGAAGGTACCATGAACCTGGTGGCTGCGGCCTTGTTGAACGACACATCGGACGTTCTTTTTGCCACAGAGGTTCAGGAAATCGAGCCGATCACCGGAACGTTCGACCCGGCCCAACGGAGCGGAGCCTTTCGGTCGGACTATATAGACGACAGCGGAGCGACATTGCATCTCCAGGGTGCTTTGGATCTCAGTCAAAAACAGCCTTCGACGTCGATAACGGCTGTCTGCGAGGGACTTCATCTGGAGACCGAGCACCCGGTTGTTAGAATGCTGGCTGCCTCAACGGGTATTGTTTTCAGCGGCGACTTGTCTTGGGAAGCGGATCTCCGCTGGAGGCAAGGACATTTTGCACCAAGGATAAAGGGATTCTTTACCAACGCATCCGTTTCGAGCGAGATTCACAAGGCGAAGGCAGAGGGGATAAATGGCTCTATCGTGTTGACGCACCTCTCTCCATTTGGGACGCCGGGCGGTCAGACGCTGACGATTCAGAGACTCACGCTCGGTCAGGCGGAATTTGCCGATGGATATATTACCTTCCGGCTTGATACGGACCCTGCGGCGGTTTTCATTGAACGCACAGAATGGGAGTGGATGAAGGGGCGCCTGTACACACAGGCCGTTCGTATCGATCCGAACCGACCCAGGGTGGATTTCAAACTGTATGCAGAACGGCTGGCTCTGCGTGAACTGCTCGACATGGCTTTTGGGGAAGGTGCGACAGGCCGCGGAGAGCTATACGGCATGATCCCTGTGAGCATCTCACTGTCCCAGTTCGCCGATTTGAGATTAGGCGAGGGATTCCTTCATTGCACTTCCCGGGAAGGATGGTGGAAGCTTGCAGACAAGACGCCCGAACGCCCCGCCTGGCAAGCGATCGAAAAACAATTGAAGCGAGTGTCTGAGGGAGGCAGGCAAGCTACCAGCTCGGAACTGCTATTGCAAGCATTGCTTGATTTTGAGTTTGATCGATTCAAGATCGATTTCCTGACAGAACAGACGGGACTCACGGCTCGAATTGTTACAAAGGGGCGTAGTCGGAATAAGCTGGCCCCTCATGAATTCGAGCGAATAACGATTAATATCCCCCATTTTGACGAGAATCTAAGACAGATGCTGGCTATTAAATCAGCTATTGATGTCAACTTGAATCGCGCGACGAAGGAAGTCCGGCAATAAAGAACTCCATCTTGACATTTGGCCCCGTATTGATCAATATAGAGTATGACGTCAGTATGTTACCGGCCAGTGAATTTCATGGATTTAATTCTACGAGGTGTATCATGTGTAATATACGATTTATTTCCATTTTACTTCTTGTGTTTATCCACGGCTGTGGACCGCATAAGGTCGAAGTGCAGCCGATCAAAGTGGAGCCTGTCGAATTGACCCTGGATATCAACGTTAAAGTCCAACAAGACCAAATCGAAAAGGCCGCGTCGGAATTGTCCCCAGTCATCGGCAAGCCCGCACCGGACTTCGCACTGGTCGATCAAAACAACCGACCCGTGACCCTCAGCCACTACAGGGGTCAATGGGTGGTTCTTTACTTCTACCCCAAGGATGACACTCCCGGATGTACGGTTGAGGCGAAAGACTTCACGGCTCTGTTGCCCCAATTCGGGCAGTATAACGCCCAGGTTTTCGGTGTGAGTCCGGATTCCGTCGAGTCTCATTGTGACTTCATCGAGACGCATGGGCTTGCATTAAAGCTTCTGAGCGATCCGGATCATAGAGTCATGGAACTCTATGGAGCCTGGGTAAGAGGTTCGCTGGGGGACTTGACATACGGTCGAGTGATTCGCACGACGATGATCGTGGATCCTAAAGGTGTGATTCAACACTACTGGCCGGAAGTGATTGCTCAGGGACATGCCGAGCGCGTTCTGAACACACTTGCGGAGTTGCAAATCAATGACAGAAGTTGAGAGCTATAGACGACGCAATATAACCGAGGCCTATGATAGATGAAGCGTTTCTGGCGGCAGGTTGTGCTTAGGCTGAAGGATTTCCTGATCTATTCTAACGTGCTATGAGGACCAATCCGTTTGGCAAGAATGCATGGGTCATACTGAAATAGCGTTCTCCCAAAGTGTATTCCGCTGAGGTGGAAAAGGAGTGTACAATGAAAGAAAAGACCCTTTTCTGGGATGTGGATACGCAGTTCGACTTTATGCAGCCGGAAGGCAAGCTTTATGTCCCCGGCGCCGAGACGATTATTCCCAATGTTAGTGACGTTCGCCGGTTCGCGCTCGAAGGCGGTTATTCCATGGTCGCCGATATCGACTGGCACAGTGACGACAACACCGAGATTTCCGACGAACCCGATTTCAAGGAGACCTTTCCGCCACACTGCATGGCGGGTGAGCCGGGCAGCGAGAGGGTCGGCTTTCTGGGGGACGTACCGATCGTGACGATTCCCATGGATGAGATGGATAGCAACGCGATTCGCGCGATGCTTCGTGACGGGCCATTTCATATTGTGATAAGAAAGAACAGCCTTGATGTTTTTGACAATCCCAATACGAACAAACTCGTGAAGCTGATCGAGCCTAAAAAGGTGATCGTTTTTGGCGTCGCTCTTGATTTTTGCGTGTATTACGTCGTGCAGGGATTATGTCAATTTCCGGATATTCGGATTTGCGTTTTGAAGGACGCGGTCAAGGGCCTTGAGGTCCGGCCGGAGCAGGAGATTTTTGACGAGTTCGAGCGGATGGGAGTGGAGATGACAGAATTAACCGCGCTCGAGAAGGAATTCAGATGTGGCTGATGAAAGAGACGCCGTCGCTCTTCACGGATTTCTATGAATTGACGATGGCCCAGATCTATTTCAAAAAGCAGATAACGAGAGAAGCCTGTTTTGAGGTCTCCGTGCGGCGACTGCCCGAACATTGGGGCTTTTTCGTCATGGCGGGTTTGGGTGAGGTGGCGTCTTATCTGCGTGCGTTTCGATTCTCCCAATCCGATATCGGTTATCTGCGTTCCACGGGACAATTTTCAGATGATTTCCTTGCATACCTCACGTCGTTTCGGCCGGATGTGAAGATTCGCGCTTTGCCGGAAGGAACCGCGTTCTTTCCCGCTGAGCCGATTCTTGAAGTGGCCGGTCCGCTCATCGACGCCCAGTTGCTGGAAAGCTACATCCTTAATATCCTCGGCTTTTCGATCATCCAGGCGACGCTTGCTGCGAGGATATCCATTGCGGCTCAAAGTGCGGCCGTAGTGGATTTCGGCCTTCGACGCTGCCAGGGCCCCGTTGCCGCCCTGCGGTCGGCCAGAGGCGCTCAGATGGCGGGTCTCCCGGCGACCAGCAACGTCTTCGCGGCCAACGTATTGAATTATACGCCCTCCGGAACGATGGCCCATTCGTTTGTCCACGTGCACGAATCGCAACGGCAGGCCTTTCGTCATTTCGCTGAGACGTACGGCGAAGGTTCTATTCTGCTGGTCGATACGTACGATTCCGTCGAAGGAATCAAAGACGCGGCCGACGTCGCCGGGGAACTCTACGACGACAAGCATCTCAAGCTGCGAGGTATTCGGATCGACAGCGGCGATCTGCTCGAACTGAGCCGTTTCGCCCGCCGGTATTTCGATGAGCGGAGTCTTTCTTTCCTGAAGATTTTCGTCAGCGGGGACCTCGATGAGTTCAAAATCGATGACCTGTTACGACGGGGCGCGCCCATCGACGGCTTCGGCGTCGGAACGCGCTTCGCGGTCTCCCGCTTTGCGCCTGCCATTGAGATTGTGTATAAGCTCGTCCAATACGGTGACAGGGGCGTATCCAAAAATTCGCCCGGCAAACAAACCCGTCCCGGCCGAAAATCAGTTACCCGGATAAAAAATGCATATTACACGAGGGACGTCGTTCGATCTTTCCAAATTCAAATGAATGATGTGTTGAAACCGTTTGAATCGGCCGAAGACATGCAAACGATCCAACAAAGGCTGATAGGCGAATTATCTCTGCTGGAGGATTCGGTCAAAGCGATCAGGAATCCCGCGACGTATCCCGTTGAATTCCGAGACGACTCGGATGAATAGCAACCCAAACGTCGGCCCATGAAAACAGGGATTTACTTTTCCTCTTCCTGTTGCTCTTTTTGCTCCTCTTCGGTGTCGCTTTCAGGCTCGATTTTCTTGTCCCTTTTCTTGTCCTTTTTCTTCTTCGTTTCCGCTTTTGTTTTCGCCTCGTCCGGCTTCTCCGTTTCCAGGTTAATCATTCCCATGGCCGCACCCAGCTTCACGAGATCAATGACGTTGTCAACGCCCAGCTTTCGCATCAAGTGAGCGCGATGCACCTCGATCGTCCTGGTGGAACGGTTCAGTGAATTGGCGATGTCCCGGTTGCTTTTGCCCTGGATGATCAGTTTTAATATATGGGCTTCGGCCCGGGTCAATAGTTGGCCTAAACGGGCGTTTCCCGGAACACCGTGCTGCAATATCGACTTGACCTTCCTGATGAAGGTCTCCTTGGCCAGAGGTTTCTCAATGAAGTCCACGGCGCCGCCTTTAATGGCCTTCACGGCCGTCGGGACGTCACCATAGCCGGTAATCACCAGAACCGGCACCCACGGGGCGAGCTGCTTGACCTCCGCCAACAATTCGATGCCGTCCTTCTCCGGCATTCTCAAATCGGTGATAAGCAAGTCGCAATTCACCGAGCGCAATTGAGCGAGACATTCACTCGGAGAGTCGAAACACTCGACGTCGAAACCGGAGCCCTCGAGTGTTTCCTTGACAACTTCGCGTATCTTCTCCTCGTCATCGAGGAAGAAAATATATCGTTTTTCACTTTGAGCCATCGTTATCCAATCGGAGCTTCGGTGCTTCAACCTTCAGGAACCAACAAGCCATGTCAACGAACGCCACCGCCCCGTAAAGAGTGCTTGTCCCAAACTGTTTTTACTCACCCTTTGACTGATACCGATCCTTTATCATAAATCACGAGAAAACTCCATTCCATCATGTTTTTAGAGTTATGTCCATTGTGGTGACTACGTATTTTCCTTGATATGATCTTCAAGATGCCCATTATCATTTAAAAGCCTATCGAAGCACTATTCTTTGGCTTTCATAGGATGTCTAATAAGGTAATGTCCGTAGCCGCAACGGTTTAGCTGTTCTTTTTTCGTTACTCCGGGAAGGTTTTTGATCCCTTCACGTTCCCGATTGGCTTTGTTTTGCAAATTTTCCTTTTTGGGAGTATTTGTTTCGGATTTTCAGCCTGTGGCCCGCAAATTGGCTTTGTTTTTCAAAATCATGCCTCTGTTTAGGATTCAGGAATTAGAGTTTCGGATTTCCCGGCGATGGCCGGTGATTGGCTTTGTTTTGACAAACAAGTTCTGAAATTCCCCGGCAAAATACAAATTATTGACATGGTTTTTGATGGTTTTTGTAAATTTCTGTAAATTTTTGTGCATTTTCGAGAAATTGTCGGCACGGATTAACATGGATTTATTCTTTGTTTTTAAAATCATGTCTTTGTTTAGAATTTCGAATTTAGAGCTTCGGATTTCCGGCCGGAGGCCGGTATTGGGTTTGTTTTTCAAAAGGCCTGACGGGATAACGGGATGAACTGGATTGTTCATAAGTCTTCGGTCTGAAGTCTTGAGTCTGTTGTCTTAGGTCTGTCTCCTGACTCCTGTGTCCTGTATTCTATTCTCATGTTAGTTATACATTATACTATATTGCAAGCCAAGAATCAAGTCCATTTTATATATCTAACATAATATTCTGGTGAGGTAGCATACTCAGGCTCCAACCTGAGTATGTCGAAGGCTTGATCGAACTCGTCGATCATAGCATCTCTATATTACTTTTGCTTCTCTGGCGGGGCGAGCTGTTTCAGTTCTTCGAACCAGTTTTGGATACAGATCAATTTGCGTCCAGGCGTTTCGTCACTGATCTTTTTGTTCACGGGAAATCGGCCATCCCTGGATACATCAGAGACCGGCCCGTAGACTCCGGTCTCAAAGTTCAGATCTGCAAATAGAAACAGACGCTCAGGCGGACCCACAGGCGTATTCGGGTCCGATCCAATTTGAACGGCCATCATCCCTTCACCGTCTTTGTAATATAATTCGGATGCATCGCGTGACCAGATGGGCAGCCTGCCACCCCCGCTCGAGACCGGAAATATATGTCCAAGATCGGGGTAGGTCATTAGGTACACTTCATTCACACCGGACTCATCGGACACATAGGCCAGCCAGCGTCCATCAGGCGAGAACCTCGGATTGGACTCATTAGGCTTTGTGCTGCGCAGAGGTCGTGGTGTGCGCTCACCCTCCACCGGAAGAATCCAAAGATCATTCGCCGAATTGGGATCCGGCCGTACCAGACAAACCAGATTCTTTCCATCCGGTGACCACGATCCGGGCCACAAAAAGGAGCCCGCGAAGGGTTCACTGGCCAGTAGTTCCGGAGGATCGCTGCCGCCTACAGTCTTGCAATACACGCCGTTCCCCTGAGCCCTTTTGGACCAGAAAGCAATCTTCGACCCATCCGGAGACCACTGGGGATAATAGCTGTGACCTTCTGTCGTCAGATGGTATTGTTCACCACGGGCTACATCAAATAGGTGTATTTGAGGGGCGAATCCTTTGGGGGCTCTAAGCGTTAACGCGATTTGCCGCTCGTCAGGCGACAGGCGAACGGTCCCAAATAACGGTAGGGCAGGAACGACTAAGGACTGGGATTGGCCCTGACGGTCCACCCAGATAACTTCCTCTTTGCTTGGTGTCGATTCCAGGACATAGACAACGGTACCCTTCCAGGAAACCGCAATCTGGGGCGTACTGTAGTCCCAGTCAAATTCAACATCGGCGATCAAAGAGACAACAGGCCCCGTGACCTTGCGTCGTTTGATATCAAACGAAATTCCCATGAGGACGTTGTCTCTCACAAAAATGAGGTGCCCTGACCTCAGAAACTTCCCGTATACGGCATCCTTAAGCACGATTTCGTGCTTGCCGGTGCCCGGGGAAAATACCTCGATATGCGAGCCGCCGTGAAGAAGGCGCCGGGTGTAAAGGATCGCATTGCTGCCAGGCAAGACCTGTGGGTAACGGATCCCTTTGAACTCGATATCCGGTGGCAATAAGCTTTCCAAGGTCCCTCCATTGTCTGATATTCGATGCAGACCACGTTTACCACCGAAGGCGCTAAAGACGATGGTGTCATCCTCAGCCCAGCTTCCAAACGCTGAGCCACTCCACGGTACGTCTTTGATCAGTATCAAAGGCTCCCCTCCGGTAAGGGCGACCTTTTTCAATTGCTTTTTCTCATTCGTGAAGAAACCCACCCACTGGCCATCGGGTGAGAAGAACGGATTGCGGGCGTTCTCCGTTCCGGGGATGGGTTTGATCTCCAGCTCATTGAGGGACCGCACATAGAGCTGACGGACTCCATTATCTCCTCGACCGACATAAACAAGGCGGGATCCGTCCGGCGATATAGCCAGAGAACAAGCCGGAGTGGTATTTAACAAAAGTGGTTTGTCTTTCGGCAAAGGGATCGAAAGCCGTGAGACAACCGGTGGTTCTGGAGGACCGGGCCGGGCAAGACTCATGAGAATTGCACTGGCAATGAGCACCCCGGTCATCAAACACACCAAAGCGACGAGAATGACGTTGCGCCGGAACAATCGAGGGGCCGCAGTCGTCTCGCCCGGCAATGCAAACGCTTCTAAAGTGCCCGACTGTGTTTCGCTGATCTCGATTCGCGCATCCGCGATATCGTGAAGGCGATGTGTAGGGTCCTTTTCCAGACATCGACGCAACAGCACTCGAATGTTCGCCGGCGTACTCTCCGGCAACGCTTGCCAATCGGGCTCTGTTTGCAGGATGTTGGCTACTGTATCGGAAGCCGTTTCCCCTTTGAACAGGACTTTGTTGGCCAACATCTCATACAGCACGCAGCCAAACGACCAGATGTCGCTTCGCTTATCGATGGGCTGGCCGCGGGCCTGTTCGGGGCTCATGTAAGCCGGCGTGCCGACGACCCGGCCGGGCTCGGTGGCGGTGACATCACCTTTGATATTCTCGCTTGAAGCCGTCTTGGCCAAGCCGAAGTCTAGGACTTTGATTTGGCCTTCGGGTGTGATCTTGATATTGCCCGGCTTGAGGTCTCGATGAACGACGCCCTTTTTGTGAGCGGCTGAAACGGCCTCGGCGATTTGCTTCCCGATGGAGAGCGTCTCGTCAAATGTGAGCGGCTCGCGAGCGATGCGTTCGGCAAGCGTTTCGCCCGGGATAAGTTCGAGGACCAGATAGCCGGAACTGTCGTCCGGCTCAATAATATCGTGGATGACGCCGATATTCGGATGATTCAAAGACGCCAAGAGCTGAGCCTCCCGCCTGAACCGTGTCTGGGCGGTTGCGTTGCCCGCCAGGGCAGCCGGGATGCTCTTGATGGCCACGGAGCGCTTGAGCTTGGTGTCGTGGGCGAGATAAACGACGCCCATGCCTCCTTTGCCGATCATCTTCTCAATCTCGAAGGTCCCGATGGTCCGGCCGGCAAGATCAGGCTCGATCGCTACCTCCTCAAAGTCGCTTTCATCGGCCTGGGCAAGCGTATCGAACAGGGCGTCGATCTTGTGCATGTCCTGTAGGCTCTCTTTAATCTGATGCTCCAGGTCGGGGTATAGCTTTGCGAATGCGTCGATGTTGGGTGTTTCACCTCGCAACTGTGCCTCGACAAACTGCTGGACCGCCTCTTTGATGATGCCTTCGTTATTTTTGTCTGCTGATTCCGCCATCAGATCCTCTTGAAAGCAACCGTTAGCTCCGCCATCGCGCGCGACACGAGTTTCCGTACCGCTTCGTCGCTTTTACCCAATCTTTGGCCCATTTCATTGTAGGATAGCCCGTCGATCTTCGTCAGGATAATGACTTGCCTGTATTCGGGTTTCAACTCATCAATCGCCTTCTCAAGCCGGGCCAGTTCATCCCTTTTCGACATGATGACACTCGGCGTGGTAACGTCCACAGGTGCGGGTATTCCGGTATATCCGCCTCCGGTCGTTGGCCTGTGTTCGTTCAGCCGAACGTCTTTACGAATATCGCGTTTGTCGGCGTGCAGTTTCCTCAGATTGCCCCGAAGCTCGTTTTCCGCTATCTTCGAGAGCCACCGGACGAAGTCCCCTTCGTTTTTGTACGTGAAGCTTTCTAATCCGCCCAGGGCATGGACGAGCGTATCCTGGACGATGTCCATCGATTCGAGCTTCGAGCGAAGCTCTTTACTCATGCGAAAGCGCACCATCCACCGTACACGCTCGGCGTAAACCCGATAGAGGTGGTTGAGGGCCGATGGATCACCCGCCTTCGCCAGCGCGACTAATTCCTGCGTTTTTTGGCTGCACGTACGCATTAACCTCTTCTAAACTCCACAAATCAAAGCCTTTACACACATTATATCAATTCGTGAAGAAAAATTCAATTAATTACGTCCGGTCTGCGGATTTTTGGCATTTATTAAAGTAGGCTAACGCATTCGAAAAGCCGGCTTTCTAACAAAAAAATGTAACGACCGAAGCTGCACGCCGTGTGCGGCTCGAACACTCACACGCTTTGAAAGGGTAGTATGATGAAAAAGACCGTTCCACTGGATTCCCGCAAAGCGGGGGCCCTGGTACTAATTTTAACGCTGATTCCGGTCGTAGAGGTTGCGAGAGCAGACTACATCTTCGGGGAGCCTACGAACCTTGGGCCGACGGTCAACACTTCATCGGGTGAAGGTGGTGGGGGCGGTTTGAGCATCTCGGCCGACGGCTTGTCACTATATTTTGACTCCAATCGGTCCGGCGGTCACGGAGGCGCCGACCTATGGGTAACAACACGGGCAACGACAAACGATGACTGGATCGCACCAGTCAATCTTGATTCAGTTGTGAACAGTTCCTCCCAAGACAATAGCCCGAGTATTTCAGCGGACGGCCTTTCGCTCTATTTTAGCTCCAATCGATCGGGCGCAGTAGGGGGTAGCGGATGGAGCGCTATGGACCTGTGGGTAGCTACACGAGAAACGATAGCCCATGATTGGGAGACACCATCAAATCTTGGACCAGTCGTCAATTCTTCAGATGCGGACTACATGTCGTACATTTCAGTGGACGGCCTGTCGCTCTATTTCAGTTCTGCCCGGCCCGACGGTTTAGGTAAACGCGACCTATGGATGACAACAAGGGCAACAACAAATGACGATTGGAGTGAGCCTGTTAATCTTGGGCCGACTATAAACACTCCTTATAACGAACGTCGTATGTGGATTTCGTCGGATGGTTTGATGCTTTTGTTCCAGTCCGACCGGCCGAGAGGTACCGGATATGCCGAAATATATATGACGACCCGGGCAACGACAAACGACGACTGGACCGAACCGGTCAAACTGGGTCCACCTGTAAACAAAACTTCAGATATTAGTCCAATCGTATCAACTAATGGATGTACACTTTACTTTAGTTCCTATAATAGAGATGGTGGGTACGGTGTTTGGGATCTATGGCAAGCACCTATCACTCCTATCGTTGATCTTAACAACGATGGCATTGTCGATGCTGCCGACATGTGCATCATGATCGACCACTGGGGAACGGACCAGCCCTTATGTGATATTGGCCCGATGCCCTGGGGCGACGGTATCGTCGATGTCCAGGACCTGATCGTTCTGGCCGAGCATTTATTCGAGGAAATTCCCACTCATTAAATAAATGGCATAATAGAAGCAGGAAAATATTAAAAAACCCAAGTTTTGAAAGGACAGTAAGATGAAAAAAATAATCGTATTGATTTTAACGTTGCTCCTAATCGTGGAGGTTGCACAAGCGGACTACACCATCGGTACCGCAACTAATATGGGTTCGCCTGTCAACAGTGCGGCTGGGGAAGGTGAGCCGTACATTACGATCGACGGCCTGGAGTTGTATTTTGTCTCCCTCCGGTCCGGCGGGTATGGCGAGGCCGACATATGGGTGGCAACGCGAACAACGAAAGACGATGACTGGGGGATTCCGGTCAATTTGGGGTCGGGGGTCAACGGTTCAGCCTGGGATTCTGGGCCGGCCATCTCGGCCGACGGCCTGTCGCTCTTCTTCACCTCCATGCGGCCCGGCGGTCATGGCGATCAAGACATCTATATGACGACGCGGCCAACGAAAGACGATCCGTGGGGCACGTCGGTCAATCTTGGTGCGCCTGTGAACACATCATCCCAAGACGGTGAGCCGTACATCTCGGCCGACGGTCTGGAGTTGTATTTTGTCTCCGCTCGGCCAGGTGGGTATGGCAACGGCGACATGTATGTGACGACGCGGTCAGCCAAAGACGACCCGTGGGGTACTCCAGTGAACCTTGGGCCCATCGTCAACACGTTGGGATGGGAGGGTTCACCGCACTTATCGTCCGATGGTCGGACGATCTTCCATTATGGCTTCAATCGGCCGGGTCACCCAGATAATACCGACATTTGGATGACGACACGATCAACAGAAAATGACGACTGGGCGAATTCTGTCAAACTGGGCTCGGAAGTAAACGGCTCAGCTGCCGACACTTCTCCGTGTATTTCACATGATGGCTCGGTCTTATACTTCCAGTCTTGGCGCTCCGGTAATACCGGCCTATGGCAAGTATCCATCGATCCGGTCGTTGACCTCAATGCCGATGGCATTGTAGATTCTGCCGACATGGTCATCATGGTGGACCACTGGGGCACGGATGACTCTTTATGCGATATCGGCCCGATGCCCTGGGGAGACGGCATCGTCGATGTCCAGGATCTGATTGTCCTTGCCGAGCATCTATTTGAGGAAGTCCCATAGGCTCAATAGGCCACGTGTCGAGGGCGTCTCGCCCTCGAATCGCGGGCAAGATGCCCGCGACACAAAATGGACGTCCAATATCGTAAAAGGGCTGGTAGCCTCAGTGCTCTCAGCCCTTATTTTCGTCATTTGAAGAAGGAGCGGTGGCTTCAAGGTAGATGGCGGAGATGGGTTTGTGGGTGACGAGATGTGGGGGGATTTTGAGCAGGTTTAAAGCGTTTTGTATAGCCGGGCCGGCTACGTGAGGGTCTTTGCCTTCGAACTCAATTTCGGCGGTCCAGCCGATGCCCCGGATGTATTCAACGGCCGTGTTGAAGTGGTGGTCCCGGATTTCCCATAGGCGGGCCTTTTCCTTTCGTAAGGCGAACCAGAATTCGAAGCCGAGGTCGTCGAGCAGCGTCCGGCACAAATCGATCGGGCCGGAGAATAGGGACTGTTTGCCTTCGGGATAGAGGGACCGTTTGAACTTCAGGCCATCTATCGTCATGATTTCGAGCCTGGCGAAGCAAATCGTGGTCGGTCTCGGCGGGTCCACCCACTCGCGGATTCGCAGGCTTTTCTCGACGGGATCCCAGGGCGTCCCGGCCGGCTTGTAATAGTGGTCGGTGAAGTCGTAAGGCAAGGCGACTCTCGCGCCTAAGCCGGCGAGCGTCGCTTCGAAGGCGTCGATATCCTCGATCCTGAACCGGACTTCACATTCGTAAGGCTGTGTCATGGGTCGAATAACCAAATGGTGGGGCGAACCCCACCCTACATTTTCAACGCAATACGCATTACGCATTCATTATTTCGATGTTTTCGGGGCGCAGGCGTTCGAGGTCGGGCATTTGGTTTCGGCCTAACCGGGCTTCGACGATGACGGTGCTGTCGGCGTATTGCTCGTCGAGAATATGGCCGTGCGCGCGGAGATAGCTCTGAACCTTGCCGTTCGATTGGCTGCTGGTCACGCGCAGCAGAAGTTCGGTGCCTTTGTACCTTTCGGTGATCGCTTCGCTCAGGGTGTCCAGGCCGAAGCCCGACCTGGCGGAGATGGAGATTGAATCCGGCAGAAGCGTCTGCACCGTCTCGAGATCGCCGATGCTCTTGACGGCGTCCACTTTATTGAGGACGGCCAGAATCGGTTTGCCGCCGCAGCCGATTTCCGCTAAGACGCTCTCGACCGATCTGATTTGTTTGAGCGCGTCGGGATTCGCGACGTCAACAACGTGCAGCAGCAAATCGGCGTTGACGGCCTCTTCGAGCGTCGCTTTGAACGAGGCGACGAGCTGGTGGGGCAGGTCTTTAACGAAGCCGACCGTGTCGCTGACGAGCACTTCGACGCCTTTGGCGGGGCGCCATCGCCGCGTTCGCGTATCGAGCGTGGCGAACAGCCGGTCCTCGACGACGACGCCGGCGTCGGTGAGTTTGTTCAGGAGGGTGCTCTTGCCGGCGTTGGTGTAGCCGACGAGGCAGATTTTGAACAGGCCCTTGCGGCCTTCGATCTCGCGAATCCGGCGGCGATCGATATTGGCCAGTTCGCGCTTGAGTTCGGAGATGCGCTTATTGACGAGCCGTCGGTCGATCTCGAGCTGCTGCTCGCCGGGCCCGCGGGTGCCGATACCGCCGACCGCCCCGGCCGAGGTGCCGCCCCCGGCGCCCGCGACGGTGTCCAGGTGCGACCACATGCGGGTCAGGCGGGGGTAGGTGTATTCGAGCTGGGCCAGCTCGACCTGGAGCTTGGCCTGACGGGTCTTGGCGCGGGTGGCGAAAATATCGAGAATGAGCTCGCTGCGGTCGAGGACTTTGACGTTAACGACCTTTTCCAACTCGCGAATCTGGCCGGGCGAGAGGTCGTTATCGAAGATAACCACGTCGGCGGAGAAACGCCTGACGCGGCCACCGAGCTGAGTGGCTTTGCCCTTACCCAAGTATTTAGAAGGGTTTATGCGCCGAATGCGCTGCTGGAACCGGTCCGCGACGACGGCGCCGGCGCTCTCGGCTAAGGCCGTCAACTCGGCCAGGTCATCGCCGCGGTCGCGGCCCGGCAGCACGGCGGCGACCAGAATGGCCCGTTCTTTTCTGACTTTTAGCGTTTGACGCAGTTTCTCCAAAGGCAATACACCTCCAAAATTGAATATCCATCATAACATATTCGCTGGCCGTACTCAAGAAATCCTTCAAATTCGGCTTTGTATGGGTATTATGACTGAATAACGAATTATTATCGGACAATCTTTGCATTTCTGTGCAAAAAATGAAAAGCAGAATTTTTTTGACTTGAAAAGGTTTCGTATCTTGTTTAAAGTAATGCAGCGATCGGTTTTTGACGATTTAACAATTTGACTGTTATTTTATTAGCTTCCTGATGCGGGAATGCCAAAAGGGGTGTTTTTTTTATGCTGAAAGTGAAGTCGCGGGCAGGTGAATCCGTACAACAAATGATCAGACGCTTCAAGAAACTGTGCGAAAAGGAAGGTCTGATCAGGGATATGAAGCGCACGGCGTACTATGAGAAACCGTCGGAAAAGAACCGTCGCAGGATGCGCAAGGCCCAGCGAAACGTCAATCGAATCTGAGAATCACTTTCGTGTGATTTTTGGCTCGTCATATGTCCGAGCAGGCGGCACAACCCCTGCTCGGTTTTCATTTCCAACCCGGCAGTATTCCATTTCCAGTACATAGTACATTTTGCTGCCGCACCGGCTGCTCACCATCTGGAAAGAATTCCAGCTATTTCGAAAAGAAAGGGCTGGCAGTCATTCCGGCTACCGGCCCTCGACGATATTGGGCGCATTGTTTGTTTCTGCTTCCAAAATATAATCTATTGAACAGGTGGAAATTCCCATTCGACAAGCTCAGGGCACGCTCTCGAACAGATGCTCGGCGAGGACGATCAGGTCCTGGACATCGACGACACCGTCGCCAAAAGGCGTCGGGCCGATGTCACAAAGCGACTCGTCTGTGCCCCAGTGATCTACGATGATGCACATGTCCAGAGCATCGACGATGCCGTCGCTGTTGAGATCCACGACCGGATCGATGGACACCTGGTAAAGGTCACCTTTAGGCCCCCCGAAGGGGCTACCACCGACAGTGTAGTAGAGCGTACGACCGTTTGTTGAAAGGTGAGGGAACGATTCATCCTCCCCACTGTTCACAGATTGGCCCAAATTCACAGGTTCTCCCCATGCAGCGTCCCGCGAAGGTCGCCTTGCCATCCAAATGTCGGAATAACCCATTCCGCTAGGGCGAGGGGGGCCTGATAAACCGGAAGCAAAGAAAAGCAATAAACCATCCGCCGAGAGCTTCGGGCCCAGTTCTTCATACTCCGTGTTAACGGGTGACCCAAGATTGACCGCAGGTTCCCATTCGCTGTCCTGCGTTTCGCGTGTCGCCATCCATATGTCACCACCGCCAAGACCACCCGAACGATCTACTGATCCGAAATATAGCTCCAGTCCATCGCTGGAAATCGACGGAGCCCTATCGATTTTTGCATCATTGATATTTGGCCCAAGATGAGACGGTTCACCCCAGGGATCATTGAGGGTGGGGCGCGTTGACACCCATAGGTCAAACATATGAACTCCCATTCCTCCCTCACGCCCAGAACCAAAGTAGAGCGTACAACCGTCAGGCGATAGGCACGGGCACCAGTCCCATGCCGAAGTGTTAATTGGCGGTCCAAGATTCACTGCTTCTGACCAGGGATCTTCCTTTGTCGCTCTCGTGGACATCCATATGTCTTGTCCACCATACCCTTCCGGCCGGTTGGATGTGAAGTAAAGGGATAGTTCGTCTGGTGCAATGTACGGGATTTTTTCATCATCTGAAGTATTAATCGTTGGCCCAAGATTCTCTGGAGTACCGAAGATATAATCTGCGTTCGCTATCCCTGTAGCCAGTCCCAAGACCATAACCAATGTGATCGTCATTGTCTTTTTCATTTTTCTGTCCTTTCATCGTGTGTCTCCCGCACGAGCGGGAGACGGTTCATATTTTCGCGCCATCTACTGTGTAAAATGTGCATTAGAATAATGATTTTTCCCAAGAGCCGGCCTTTTGAATCTAATGCTCCTACTCTTTAGAACGGGAAAATAACGACAAATTAACGGATTTATTTGAAAAATCTTATAAAAGGGCGTATAATCCGTCTAAAGGCTATGGATTCAGGGAGTTAGCGGAAAATGAATCCTGTTAATGATCATAAAACCCAATATCTGGTTACCTTAGCCAAAGAGGGAGATCAGCCTGCGATCAATCAACTCTGTAGGATCTATGGCGAAAGGATTCGACGTATCATCCGGCTTCGCATTGATCGAAAGCTTCGCCCAAAGATCGACTCGGTTGATATTGTACAGGATGCTCTCGTTCAGGCCCTGGCCGGCCTGGAAAACTTCACCTATAAAAACGAAGGAGACTTTCTAAGGTGGCTGTCTAAGATAGCAGAGAACAAGCTCCGTGATATTTTGGACAAATTTCATGCCGATAAGCGTGATATTCGCAGAGAAATTCCGTTTAAAATAATAGAGGCCAGCACCGAAGGGGATTCTTTCGGCGTTGACGGTCCTCTGCAAACAACGACACCAAGCGTTCTTTTCTCCAGAAAGGAACAGTTTGAAAGGCTTGAAAGAGCGATAGATCACCTGAAACCTGAATATCGAGACGTTATTTTCCTGAGTCGAATTGAGAGGCTTTCACATGAGGAAATCGCTTTGAGAATGGGCAAGAGTAAAGGAGCTGTGGCGATGTTGCTGTCTCGTGCATTGGTGGCGCTGACGGCTGCTTATGAGAACGACTGATGGCCGCAGAGAACAAAAACAATGAAGCTGTTGTTCTCGATGAGGTGCTGACGCAATTCGTTAATGCCTATGTACAAGGTGAGCGACCCGACCTGGACGACTTTATTGAGCGCTATCCCCAGTATGAAGCCCAAATCCGGCGACGTGTAGGCGGATTGCGAGAGATCGATGCCTTGTTCGATTCACTCGTTCAATCCGAGGGAAACGACTCTGTCGATCATTCGGTGGATCACAATCTGGTCGGTCAGAAAATCGGGGGCTTTGAGATCGTGGAAATGATCGGTCGCGGGGGCATGGGCGTCGTTTACCTGGCTCGGGATACGCGGCTCAAGCGTTCTGTGGCCATCAAGAGCATGCCGCCTCAATGGAAGAAGGACGCTGCGGCGCGAATCCGATTCAGACGTGAGGCTGAATTATTGGCTTCGTTGAATCACCCGAACATCGCCGTGATCCACGATATCATTGAGCAGGAAGACCATTCCGGCTATCTGGTTCTCGAATATGTGCCGGGCGAGACACTCTCTGAGCGGATTAAACGCGAAACGCTGACGATGGATGAGGCCCTGTCCATCGGCCGGCAGATCGCTGAGGCCATCTCCGCGGCCCACAAAAAGGGCGTCGTCCATCGGGATCTCAAGCCGGGTAATATCAAAATCACACCGGATGGCCAGGTCAAGGTGCTGGATTTCGGCCTGGCCAAGCCCTTTGCCAGAAAAGATAAGAAAAGTGAAATCATCGAAACGCTGCCGGGCCGTGTAATCGGCACGCCGGCTTACATGAGCCCCCAACAGGCGCGCGGCAAAGAAACCGATCATCGTACGGATATCTGGTCATTCGGTTGTATGATGTACCAAATGCTTACCGGCCAGCTTCCGTTCGAGGGCGAAACGGCTACGGACACCCTGGCGCGGATCATCGAACGCGAACCAGATTGGCAAGCTCTACCAAAGAAAACACCTGAAAATGTCCGAACTCTTCTCAGACGTTGTTTAGAGAAGGATTCGGACCGGCGTCTCGGAGATATCGACGATGCGATTATCGAAATGACTGAAACCCTGGGCATGCCAAAGGTAACCCTCCCTGTCCGGTTGCGAAGAAAGGTTGTCACGATTGGCCTAACGGTCATTGTTGTCCTGTCCGGTGTCGCTGTGTGGTTTGCATTGGGTAAGAAGGACATACGACTGGTTGTTCTACCTTTTGAGACTATGGAATCGATCCAGAACGAGGATGTCACTGCCGGTATTACAAGTGAGATCACGGATCATTTAGCCAAGATACACGGGCTGTGTGTCATCTCCCATCGGAGCGCCAGGCAGTATAAGCATACCAATAAAACGACCCGGAAAATAGCAGACGAATTACGCGTCGACTACATCCTGGAAGGTACCGTTCAGTATGAGTATCCCCTAAGTGAGAACAGCCTGGTGAACATAACATGTCGACTCATCAACATATCTGACAATGCCCAGGTATGGTCAGATACCTACGATCGCACGAGGAAGGAGGTTTCAAAGATACCGTTCGATGTAGCTAAAGAAATAGCACAGGTAACAGACATCACGCTGTCGCCGGAGGAACAACGAGCACTCGCCTACATGCGCATTTACAATACAGAGGCCTATTTCTGTTACGTCCGCGGCAATAGCTATTTTTCCCGTCCGCTTCATAATAAAGAAAACATGAATGGTGCCATTAAATGGTTTGAAGAGGCAACCAATCTGGACGATACCTTCGCACTGGCCTTTGCCAAGCTCTCAGTGGCGTATTCAGTGATGTTTTTGTCTCGTGATGAACTGAGCGAAGAACGTCTTAAGAGGGCATGGGAAGCGTCAGAAAAAGCTTTAGAACTCGATCCTCAACTCCCGGAAGCTCATTGGGCTCGTGGTGTTTACTATTCTTGGGGCCGTTCGGACTATGTCCGAGCCTTAGACGAATTAACAATCGCCCGCAAATCGCAGCCGAATAATAGCGATTTTCTGGCTCACATCGGATATTTACACAGGCGGCAGGGGCAAAACGAACAGGCATTGACGCACCTTAAGAGAGCTTTTGAGATTAATCCGCGAGATTCTTGTCTGGCTATGGAGGTTGGAAATACTCTTATAGCCATGCGTAAGTACCATGAAGCAGAATCTCACTATGAACAGGCCATCTTATCGGCGCCCGATGAGGATCATCCATATTACCTGAAGGCCAGACTGTATTTGGTTTGGAAAGGCAGCACTCAGGAGGCGCGAGACGTTTTAGAAAGGGCATCTAAATACATCAACTTAGCCAAAGCGCCGCGCATTGTTGATCTGGGATTTGGACTCGATGTTTTAGACAGAAAGTTTGAAGATGCTTTGGCCTGTCTGCCTCTCGAATCACCAAGTATCGATGAATTAAGTTTCTTTGATGCTCTGCTGTACGCACAAATCTATAGGTATAAGGATGAAATAGAATTGGCGAAGAGTTACTACGACAAGGCTCGAATCATCCTGGAACCTAAAGTCAAGGAACATCCGAATAATCTTCCCGGTCTCCACATGAGTCTGGGTATCGCATATGCAGGCTTGGGTCGAAAGAAAGATGCGATCCAGAGAGGAAAAACAGGTTTGGAGTTGCTTCGAAACCGCAATTCAGCAAGGGATATGGCCCACATTTACATTATGGTTGAGGAATTTGATTCTGCCATCAACGAGATCGAATACCTGCTGTCCGTACCTGAAGCGTTATCAATTCCACTGCTTAAAATCGATCCGCTTTGGGATCCCTTACGCGACCACCCCCGTTTCCAGAAACTCTTAGAGTCCGAGCAATAGTTTAGATCGGTGGGGCAAGTCCACCCTTCCGATTCCTTTCTGTATACAGTATTCGGCGCTTAGTCTTCTGAGGGACTGAGGAATTCTCCGACGGTGGTGACCTGGGCTCGCAGATAGGGGATGACTTTACCGCCCCGGAAGGCGCCCCGGCTGGCCTGGTCGAACCGGGGATTGCTCGCCAATAGGGCGATCACCGAAAGAATCAAAAGGCCCAGCGCGACGCCGGCCAGGAAGCGGAAGAGCCACTTGAGCACGCCGAACAACGCCAGAAGAATGCACACGACGAGAATGCCAATCGCAATAAGATCGCTCGTTAACATGATATCAGCTCCTTTCCCTGAGGAGTTCTGAAAAATTGTATGCCTGACCTTCAATCGTTCAGAACTCCCATCATCCAAACCTTTGCTCTCCATAAGAATAAGGCACTCCGCGACGAGAAGGTAACATATCTATTCAGAGGTTTATCGGCCCACTCGCCGTCGATCCGTTTTGTAGCCGGACGGGGGATATCGAAAACAGCGGGTGAGATGGTCGTTGACCCTACCGACCGACTGCATGAAGGCGCAGTCAAAATATTAGCATAGAGGAAGACGTTATTCTGATACCTAAATAGGCTTGACTTATTGCATTATCGGACGTCTATCTTTTTTTCAGATAAAAAGCAATTCGTCAGATTTTTAATTTGAATTTCTGATATGCGCGCGCTAGTCTGAATCAGCATAGTGGGGTGGGTGCAATTGGGGTTTTTGATACAGCTTCTCCGACAAATAAGACGTTGTTTGAACTCATAATGGCGAGAAGAAGAAAGGGGGCTGCCTATGAGTCAACCTTCTATAGATTTACTCATGTCGATGTTTGAAGTGTTTATCAAATGGAGTTGAGTATTGCTGCAAGATTGTGCCTGAAACACGAGGGTGTAGGAACGTTTTTCAGCCTCTGCATTCAAGAGATCAAGGGCAGAATCAAGGTTCAGAGAATCTTGAGCAGCAATAGGAAGTAGGATCAGAGCGGCCCTCGAAACACGTCTGTCGGATGTGTGGGCCATGCTCGTTTTCTGTAAAGTGAAAGGAGTCCAACCATGAGGAAGGTAATTGTTTCCACAATTGTAGTTTCTCTGCTGGTAAGCCTTGCGGCCGTACCCATTGTCATGGCGAAAGGACCGAACGGACCGGCAGGAAATTCAAACGTTGGGCATATCAACATTGTTGAGAAGGATCCCGACACCTGGGAAATAATCCTCGATGCAGGCAAGCTTACGTATCAAGTCAGCGGAACTACGCTTCGTGTAGTTTTAAATGCCAAGGGATTAGAGCCAGGTTTATATTACCAATGTGAGGTGGTATCCAAGGGTGCTGATGGTTTAGCTTGGGATGTATTGAACCCCGATAACTACAATATGTTTTATGCTCAGGCCAATGGCGGCGGCAATATCCATGCAGACTTCTGTTTGGACATAGGAGACGCGACGGATATTGAAGTTAATGTCAAGAACGCCGAATGGGCTCCGTTGCTTAATCCTTCAGAATACGGTGTCCCTGAGGAGTGGGTATATAATCCTGGGCAAGGTTACGATTATGAGTATTATTCAGAAGCCGAGATTCTGGATACCCCGTAACTAATAATTAGTGCAAGCAGTAAATCAAGGGAGGAACTGATTAATCTTAGTTCCTCCCTTGGTTATGTCAGGCAAAACTCTGGCTGCATATTACGGATAGCTGAGAAACCAAATCATCGACTGCGACTGCTTTTGTGACGGCTAAAGTCAATTCTACGGGTAGGTGAATGGCGGCGGAAAACATCCACACGGAACTCCGTTGCAGTGTGGCAACCGATATGGCGGTAGAATCAAATGTGAAGAATGCCGACAATGTGGCGTTGCTGGAACCGTCAGCATATGAAGTTCCAGAGGAATGGATACTCGGTACAAGGCAGGCCTGGAACTCTGTACTATACAGCGAAGACACGATTGCTGTTCCTTAGCAAAACCGAAAGTGATTCTGGAGTTAAATAGACTCTAACCGGTGCTCAAAGATAAAATGAGGTTGTTGATTGATATCAGCAACCTCATTCTTTTCAATGGTACTGGTTAAAGCCAATAAGTCTAAACGATCTGGGCGTCGAAGTTGCAGAGCTGGCAGAAATCCTTCATTTCGTGTTTGTAGTCGCCGTAGAAGAAGATCTGGTGGAAACCGGGGAAGCTGAGGACTTCCTGGTGGCCGTCGAACTTGACCTTGACCGAGACGACGCATCCGCCGGACGGGGGCACGTCCATATTCGCCAGGACCGAGCCGGCGGAGATGAGCACCTGGGAGGGCGTATCGGTGTCCTTCGAGCCGTCTCCCTTGCCCGGCAGCAGGTCGATGCTCGTCACGCGCTGGCCGATCCGCCAAAGCGTTCGCGGCACGGCGTCCCGGTTGCCGTGGTGGTGCATAATGTCGAACGGTTCCGGCCCGGCCTCGAAGCCGTTGAGCTTCGTCGGGCACGAGCAGTGGGCGCCGATGATCGAATCGTCGGCCGTATCGGCTACCGGGTCCTGCTGGAAGCCCGGCCGGTCGAACAAATATTGCGTCATGATGTGCGAGGCGACCGCGCCGTAGTCGGCTTCGCAAACGGCGGGGATACCGTCGTCGTTCATCCGCGACCAGGCGATACAGGGCAAGCTCACCTTGATCTTGCCCAGGGCGCCGAGGCAATCCATCGTGATCGCGTCGGCCTGCTCGGCTTCGAGAATCTTACCGGCGACGTAATAGCTCTTGACGCCGTTAATGACGTCCCGTCGTGTCGCTCCCGTGGTCCGTCGGGCCCGTCGGAGATACTCATCGGCCATCGCGGTGATGTCCTTGCTGTCGGGCGCTTGGTTATAATACTCGATGAATGTATTAGCCGGAACGACTTGCATTTGGATTCCCGTGTCGGCGAGGATGGATTCGGAGCGTTTCTTGCCTCTGATGACCACGCAGCGCGTTCGGTGCATCTTGGCGGCGGCGCAGAGCATCTTCATCCCGTAAGCCGCCTGGTCGAAGTTGTTCGTCGAATAAACGACGCAGCCGGGCGTATCGGCCAGGCGGATCGTATTCGTTGTGAACGACGTGCCCAACGGCGAGTAGATGATCGATTTAATCTTGCTCTGGGCGACCTTTTGGGCACTCGGCCAGGAATGTTCCTGGCGGTCCAGCATCACCAGCACCATCCCGTCGACCTTTTCACTTTCGGCATCGGCGATCCACTTCTCCGCTTCGGCCAGGCTATAGATCGGTTCGCTGCGCAGGTCGAATTTCGCCCCGAGCTTTCGGGCGGTCTCTTTCATTTTTTGCGTGTACATCTTCCGTGCGGCCTTGCCGTCATAGACCGCGCCCGGCCAGCGCATGCCGTACTCGCTTTTGCGCCGGACGAAAGCGGCTTTGAGCGTCGGCACAAATTTTGACGCCGGTCCGCACGCACGGATGGGATTGTCCGTGACCATCGGCTCGCTCGACCAGGCCTGCGTGCCTTGCATGAGGACCGTGCCGGCGACTAATCCCGCGGTGTGATTGATGAATTGACGTCGGCTGAGACTATGATTGCAGTTGCATTTTAAAGGGCATCGTCCAGAACTCATCGCTAACTCCCGAATAAATTGACTATTGTTTATTGACGATTGACTATTGAAAAAGATCGTGTATCAGTCTAACGCGTATGTACAAATAGTCAATAGTCAATTGTCATTCGTCAATCGACAGGGGCCAGAAGATCATATCACCATGATCGATCCACGGATGAGTATGTCCGTCTTTGTCCCTTCCGGGTTCGCCGCCGTCATCGGTGAAATTTGTGCCGACGCTGTAAAGGATGAAATCGTCGTCCGTTTTCCTGTACGCCAGCGGCTTATCGCTCCAGGGGTCCAGGGGCAATTCGGTTAAAAATCCTGCTGAGACCAATTCGCAGAGCGATGTCGGATAGGTGTTCTTCTCCAGCCGCCACTGTTCCAGCGCGAGGATCGTCAATGTCGCCTCATGCGCCACCCTGCCCCAATAAAGAATCTCAGAAAAGCGGGCCGAAGCGGGACGAAAAAGATAGAACAGGAAAAACCGGGACGGGGACAAGGATTGATGCATGATCTCATCGACGGTCCTGGCATGCGATACGTGTTTCTGGTACGGCGTCATTTCGGCAAGCTTGCTGGCCTGGTCGTATATCTCATGGACCTTGGCGATCGTCGCATCCCGTCCGGCGTGCGTCATGCTTCGGGCGGTGAAGAGGGGCATCAGGAGCCGTCGTTCCGTTGCATCCAACCGCTCATAGGGGGCATCATTTGAAATCTCGATCAACTGTGACGGGATCAGATGGCCCCCGCCGGGACCGCCCTCGGTGAACGAACGTTGAATGATATCCAGCAAGGCCAGCCGCTCGCCTTCCACGTTCATGAGCGGGTAGCCCTCGGGATAGATCTGCGCCAATTGACGCCGGAGCCGGCCGAGATCGGCTGCCGGGAGAGACCGCATGTTGACGATGCGCAGGATATCCCGGTAGCCGGACCTGGCTAAGTACTGTGCGTTGAGTTGCTCTGTGACCAGGGCTTTTTCAGTCCAGTGACTCCCGGCGCGGGCCAGGGCGAGGCCGTCTTCGAGGCTTTGTTGCAGCCGACCTTCAGACCGGTTCAGGCGAGATCGCCAGATGCCGAGCGTCGTCAGTTTTCTCAAGGATTGTAAGTGTTCAAGATCGACTTTCCACGCGGTTCTAAGGCGAGCCTGGGATTCGTAAAAATAGGGACGGTAGCAATAGGCCTTCTCGCTGCCGGTGAGAAACTGGCGCCAGGCCCGCTCGTTTTGCACGATCCAGGAACCGATCACGTCACGTTCGATGTCCGTCAGGGGCGCTTTGACATCATCCGGCAGGTTTTGAAACCGTTTGACGGCTTCGTGAAGGACCGCCACCGATACCGCCTCAAGATTGTTCGGCGGGACGGTGTGACGTTGTAACCACATTTTCAATTCGGCGCTGGGAAATTCCGGATGCACCGATTCGGGGAGGACGCCGCGCGGGTGAGGCAACGTTAACTTCGACTCCTCCTGAATACATCGAAGAATGTGTTCCGTCATACGATGAAAGGTTGTCGCATACCATTCAGTGTATGATTTATAGGTGGTTTTTGGGAAAGGCACCCAATCGTATTCAAGGCATTTGAGAAAGACGCGCTTTTGATCGGCCGTAAGATGGTCCCAATGCTTTTGATTTTTTATTAGCCATCTCTCGACGCGTTGTCCATTTTCTCTTAATGATTTTTTCAACCGGATTGCTTCTTCGTGGTCTTTTCCGTTATGCCGGTATGAGATGAACTGTTCGACGAGCGGGCTTGGCGGGACATACAGGTCGATGGCTCTCTTGTAATACGGCCAGGCGTTGTTTTCGTCGCGGACCTCGGGCTGGTTTAATTGATTGAGCAGGGCGATATAGTCCACGCGGATTGTGGGTTGTCCGAACGAAAACCAGATCGCATAAAAAATGAAACATAAGAGTAGAATACCGATCCCATGACACGTGCGCGCGACGAGCGTTCGCCAGAGCGGCCGGCACCGTTTCTTGGCCCGGCGAAGGAGAATCGCGAGCAGCTTCAGATCGCCGAATTCCTCGACCAGTTGCTCGGCTTTCTTTTCCTTTTCCTCGTCGGTCTTACAGTCTCTCAGCTCATCCTCGAAATGTGCCGCAATCTCCGCCCGAACGTCCTCGCGAACCTTCCGGCGGTAGCGCATCTTCTTCACCATCGCCCCGATGTATTCTCTGGCGCTTGCCGGCAGAATAGTCGAGTTGTTTTCTTTGTCGGACATTTATCGCTCCACAGTAAACGGAAGATCGCAAGGCAGATGCCTGCCTTGTCCGTCGCGCCCCCGGCTGCCCGGTTCGGCGCCGCCGTTATCGCCCAGGTCGTCGCCGACGCTGTAAACGACGAATCCGGGTTGCAGGACGCGATATTTCAAAGGGCGACCGTCACACGGATCAGCGGGCACCGCCTTGATATAAACCGGGACCAGGTCGTCCAGAGATTGCGGCAGCCGGCCCTCGGCCAGTCGATATCGTTCCACAGCCAGAGCCGTTTGCGTAGTGCGCATGTGGGCCAGATGCCGAAAGTCAACAAAAAAAGTGTATCGCCGGAGCGGCCATAGACCCCAAATGAGCTTACCCTTATATTCGCCTTTCTCAACGGCATCATTCATGGCTTTAAGCGCGGCCAGACGTTCGGATTCGGGCAAATCCGTCATTTCGAGGGCCTCCTGCATCAGGTCGATATAATCCAGCGCCTCCCCGTAACATAGCCCAAGGACCTTCCACAGGATATCTGCGTTTTTGTGTCGTTTCTTCACTTCCCGGATAGGCGCTTGGTAGGTAGCCACTCCGAGGCATTGATGTTCAATGAGGGCCTGTTTGAAGTCTTCGTAAATATCGAGGGCGCCGATCCACTTTGTGAGGGTCAGCAGTTGTTCGTCCTGAAGGGCAAACCGATTAATAACACGGTTGATACTTTTATACGTCAAGGTTCGCAGTCCCGTCCGAGTGGACCAATGGATCATGAACGGTGCGTCCATGGAATCGGCCAGCGCAAGGCTTGCCCGAATGGACTCGAAGGCTTTGTCGAGATCCTGGTTTTCACATTGGATCAGGACATCGAGATAAAGCAATAGGACGCAAGGCTGTGTTTTGTCGAGCGGCGGATCGCCCAACTCGGGCGGATCGGTGAAGTCGATGGGGTACCGGCAATGCTCGATGGAGGCGGCCTCATGCAGCATCGAGAGAGTTTTCTGATTGTCGGATAAGAATTTCTCAATGAACTTCCGAGCTGAGGCGTCCAAAGGCTCCGTTCGTTTGGGCGACCGTGCCTTGCGGAGGTCTCGCATGGCGGCTTTGTCCCATTCCGAATAATGCGAGAAGGCCTCAAGATAGATATCGGCGGCGTTGCGTGCCCCTTCCGGGATCGTGTACGAATCCTCCAATTCCTGAGTCGTCACTGGATAGCCCTGGTCGCTTAGAGCCTGTATCCTTTTTCTTAACTTATGACTGCCGGAGAGATGAATCGAGACAAGCACAAACAGCAACAAGGCCACAATGCCATGCCATATTTTCAGGCGGCGGCGAGTTCGTTTTTTTTGATTTTTCATGATCGCCTCGATTATATTTTAAGATTCAGGTTTTTTCTCCGGCATTTATCGTTCCACGATAAACGTGAGGTCATAGGGGAGCGACTTACCTCTTGAATCTTTTCCCTGGGTGCCTCGTTCGGTGCCGCTCTCGTCGGTCAGGTCATCGCCGACGCTGTAAACCACGTAGCCGGGCTGTCGTAAACGATATTTCAAAGGCTTTGCATTAAACGGATCATCGGGTATTGCGTTTATATAGGTCGGGACGAGAACGTCAAGAGACGGCGGCAAATGGTCTTCGGCCAGTCGATACCGTTCGAGAGCGAAAGCGGTTTGCATAGCGCGGGCGCGGGCCAGGTGCCAGAAATTTATATCGAGCAGGCGGGCAAGGCTCGGCCAAATCATGCGTGTGAGCATCCCGCCGCTACCGCGAACGGAATCCTGCACGGCGACAAATGCCGTCAGGCGTTCCGGGTCGGGCAAGTCCAGCGTCTCAATCGAGTCCTGCATCAAATCGATGTATCCCAGCGTATCCCGATAGCAAAGCCCGAGTGTCTTCCAGGGAACGAGCATCAGAAACATCCCTTTTCCGTATCTTCGGTTCGCAACCTCTCGGATGGGGGCCTGTAAGGTATGTAAGCCGATACATTGCTCTGCGATCAGGTTTCGTTTGAAGCCTTCTTTAATGCCGGGTTCTTCGAGCCGGCCGGATAAAGTCAGTAATTGTGCGTCTGAGAGGGGGAGTCTGTTGAGGACGCGCTCGATGCTTCTATACACCAGGCTCTGCAATCCCATACGCGTGATCCAATGGGTCAATAACGGTGCGTTCATCGACCTGGCCAGAGCGGTATTGGCCCGAATGGACGCAAGGGCTTTCTCGGTATCCTGATTTTCACAATGGATCAGGGCATCGAGGTATAGCAATCGGGAACACTGCCGCATGTTATCGAGCCAGGGAGCGTCCGTATCGGGCGGACGGGCGAAGTCGATGGGGTACCGGCAGTGCTCGATAGCCGCCGCCTCGTGCAATAGCGAGAGGGCTTTCTGATTATCGGATAAAAACTTTTCCACGAGCTGCCGGTCCGAAGCGTCCAGAGATTCCGTTCGCGCGGGCGACTGTGCCTTGCGAAGGGCGTTCATGTCCGCTTTGTCCCATTCACTAAAATTCGCGAAAGCGGAAAGATAGATATCTGCGGCGTTGGCTGCCCCTTCCGGTATCGTGTACGAGCGGTCCAGCTCTTCTATCGTGATGGGATAGCCCTGGTCGTGGAGGGCCTGCAAACGTTTTCTGAGCTTATAGCTCCCGGTCGTATGCGACAACGCGAGCAGAAAGAGCACGAGGCCCGCAATGACATGCCACGTCTTAAAACGACGTCGAGATCGCTTATTTTCGTCTCCCATGTTCGTCTCGATAAATTTGATATCGTTTCGCGATAGACATTTCTATTAGATTCCTCGGCTACGCTCGGAATGACGACGCTACATTATCGTTCCGAACGCAGAACGTAGGATGGGCAGATTTTCTGCCCATGCTGATATTTTTTACCTGTGACCTTCTACATATCCACACCATGCATCCATCACGTTGCCTTGTGCGTCGATGATGTAATGCAATGGCAAGGTTTGCGTCTTATTTCTGTAATCCCGGAGCATAACTTTTTTTGCTTCGTCAGTGGAATCGAGGATGTTCGGAAACGTCAATCCGGTTTCACGAATGAAACGTTGTGCCAACTTTTTATCATCCGTGCAATTGAAACCGAGAACGATCAGGTCCTTATCTTTATTTTCTTCGTAAAATGTTTGGAGATCGGGCAAGACCTTGCGACAGCCCGGGCATCCGCATTCCCACATACAGAGCCAGACGGTCTTGCCGCGATAATCTGACAGCTTGATTCTACCGCCGTCCGCCGAGGGCAGATCGAAATCCGGCGCTTTCTGCCCGTTTTTGAGAAGCACATCATCAGGGCCGGGCATATCCCATTGCCGCCAACCTTCCGGCGGGGACCATGTAACCTTATGCTGTGGAATCACGGCATTACGTTTGATCTTCGACCATTCCTCCACCCGAACGTGGTTTTCTGCGAGGCGGTCGATCTGTTTGATTTGCCGCGGTAGATGATCCTCTTTCGATATCCAGAAATACCGCGTTCGCTGGGCCTCCATATAGCTAACTTCTATAATTTCACACTCCTCACCCCTGTAATAATACGGCCCCCTACTCCGGACGCCGTCGATAGTGGATTCGAGCGGATCGACGTAACCGTGGAAGGTGCTCGGATCGAGGATCAACCCGTGCCAAATGGCCCCGAGCAGGTCGATCCGGCCCGAGATGGAATTCCGATCCGGTGTTGTCGCTTTTTTGATATAGACTTCCGACCGTGATTGGGCATGGCTTTCCTTATCATCCACACGGAGAAACGGCCGGGATCCCTGCCAATAGATCCAGAGATGCTCGCCGTCGCCTACGAACGTCGTGATTTTAGGGCTCGGATTATTGACTATTTCGACGCGGAAGGTGTTCGGTTTCTTAAGCTGTATTTGATAAGTCGAAGACCGGTCGTCCGGACCGCTGCAATTGCTCGTATAGGACAGGCTTTCGAGCTCCCTCAACGTCTTGACCATCGTTTCATACAAGGCGCGTGCGTCGGGCTCGTCCTTGACAATCATCGCGGGCCGCCAGTGTTCCGGTGACTCGCCGACCACGTACAAGGCCCAGCCTTCCACAATCAAGCCGACCGCGGCAACGATTATCCAAACGTTGATTTTGTTTTTGATCTTCATTTCATAACAGGGTGTTTCTGACGCGATCAGTCGCGCTGCCGTGAAAATTGCCGTTTCCTCAAGAGGATGATTCCAATAATGCTGTAAACGACCGTGAGGACCAGGCTATGCACGACGCACGCAATGCTCTTGGCTATACTGAATCGTCCGACGGTCAGGCTGTACTTTTCGTATTCTCCGCTCGCCAGCTTAGATAACAGCTCAAAAGGCGGCCAGGGATACCGGATGAAAGCGGTCAGGACGCCCGATGATTCTTTTTGAGACATGGCCATGCCCAGCAAACCCATCAAGAAGTAGCCGGTGACGACCACGACGAGGATGAGCAACGAATTGAAGGTCCGTCCCACCACGATGGAAAGAGACATTGACAGTGTTGCAACGGTATTGAACAACAACCAGGATGCCAGCAACCATAAACCGAGATGCTCTATGCTGCCTTTTCGCACGATGAGATGAAGAATAACGAGGACGCAGCCGGCGAGAATGAAATGTACGGTGGACTGTAATGACAATCCCAGCAATCGGCACAGATAAAGTTCTCCGGGCCAGAGCGGTTTGGTGACCAGAACGCAGATCCGCCCGGAGGAGATGTCGTCGCCGAAAATGCCGGCGGTCAGGGCCAGGGGGAGAAAAAAGCCGCCCCAGATAAAAAGAAACCGACCGAATTGCCCGAATTCCGTTCCATTCCTCGGAAGAAACAGCCACCAGAAACAGCCGTAGAGGATCAGCCAAACCACGTGGACGATCCAGATATAGCCGCGACGGCAGAATGTTTCCTTTATCAGTTCATATGCTTTCATGGATCAGGTCCCTTCATTGCACAGACGCACAAAGACATCCTCGATATTCTCTCTTTCTAAAGTGACGTCCATCATGCGAGCCCCGCCTTTGGCCAGTTCAATCACGATGTCCGGAACTTCCCGGGGATCGCCGACGGCGACTTCCAGCTTGGTATCGGTGGCGCTCAATACCTTCGATGGCGGCAACAGCTTCTCGGCTATCGCCTTGCCGTCGGAGACAAGCTCAATACGCAGCCGGCCCGCGTGGGCGCCTGAGGGTTTGTCCGCAAAGCTAACGACCTGTCCGCGGTACATGAACATATAGTCGGAGGTTAACTGTTCCAGTTCTCCCAGACGGTGCGAGCTAATCACAATCGTCGTCCCGGCGGCGCGCAACTCTTTGAGAAAATTACGAAGTTGAATGATGCCGATCGGATCGAGGCCGTTGCTGGGCTCATCCAGCAGTAAGAGCTTCGGATCGTTGATCATTGCAATCGCCAGGGCCAGGCGTTGCTTCATCCCCTGGGAGAAGTCCGTGCATGGCCGGTCAAGGTACTCGCCCATATCGAGCTTTTCGGTCAGTGTGTCCGTCTGATGAGAAATCGCCTGCTTTGACATACCTGATAGCGCGCCGTGGTATCGCAGGACGGCCCGAGCCGTGTAACGGCCAAGAAAGACCGGGTGCTCCGGCATATAACCCAAGCCGCGGTGAGCTTCAATGGATCGCGCCGGATGTCCGCAGACCGCGACACTGCCCTCATTGGGAAAGATCAGCCCGGCGATTAAATTGAGCAGGGTCGATTTGCCCGCGCCGTTCGGGCCGATGAGCCCGACAATCTGACCCTCGCCGACGGACAGAGAAATGTTTCGCAGGGCGCAGACGGCCGTGTCTTTTCCCGCCAGCAGCTTTTGATAAATCTTGGTCAACTGCCTGCATTCGACAACCGCCGCTTGTTTTTTATCGTTATCGATCATGGTTTCGTCCGCCGAAATAGTCATAATCCCAATGCGGATTTATGCCGGGGCGAGAGCGCCGCCGAAGAGGAGGTTCAGGCCGACGGTCAGCTCACGAAGCTGGGCTTTCTGTTTCGATAATTCATCTTTGCCTTTGTCGGTGATCGAATAATATCGACGCTTCCGCCGGGATGGATTCTTCTCCCATTTGCCCGAGACCATCCTTTTCGCCTCGAGATTGTACAGCAGGGGGTACAGCGTCCCTTTACCGAGGCTCAGGATATCGCCGCTGCGCTGCTCGATGGCCTGGCTGAGCTCGTAGCCGTACATCGGGCCGCGGGAGAGAATCTCCAGAACGACAACCGGGGCGATGCCTTTCAATAACTGGCTTTCGAATTTCATTCAAATCTCCTTGTCTGTTGCAGATCACTGAGAATCTTAGTTCAAGCCCTTTATGTTGTGTTTTGCATAGTATGTAATACATACTATCGCGTGTCAACGATAGTTCGAAAAAAAATTTCAAAGGAAATTAAAAAATAGGGAATATAATCCTTGTTCATCCAACAACGACGCGTTATGATGATATGGGAAATATGGAATAGATAAATGGTTGATAAATTTGGGATTATAAGAATTTTAGCTCAATTTTTTCGGCTTGTATGCCCGATAAAAAAAGTGTGAGTTGGCGTATGAAATCCTATTTTCGTTTGTGAGAAGTCCTAATGGGTATGGAGAGTTCGTGGGATTTCAATGCCGAGATTGTTTTGAACTACTTTAAATAAAAGGAGTTATGAGGCAGTAGTAGGGGGCGCGGATTTGTTTTGCATGATGCAATGCGATTTTGCCCCTGCGGTAGGATGAAGTAAGTAGGACAAATACATAAACAAGGTCGAGGGCTAAATATCTTTCAGTTCTGTGTCGCGTGTAGTTTTCGGACGTTTTTACGTCACCAAGGATGGGGATTTGTCAATCGCGGCTATAGAGTTGAGCGGGATCATGCGGCGGCAGGTGAGAATGCGATGTTTAAAAGCTGCGTGCCCGACCTCGTGAGTGGAGCACACCGTTCACTTTTCACTCGCGGTTTTTGTGCGACTTAACTTGAGTTCACCGAAGACTTGCCTGATTTCCAGCAATGAAAAGAAGGGCGCGGACGCCTTCAATCCGAAGGGGTGTCATGCGTGCTTGCCCAAGTTGTATGGATGTTAAGGAGAACCGTACGATTCGTTCGGTGAAGGAGAACCGGAATGAAAAAGCTCATCATCGTTTGTATGGCAGTGGGCCTGATCTGTGCAGGGAATTCAGAAGCGACGGTCACATTGGATTTCTCTGAGTTGCCAAATCAACCTGTTGATGGTTTGAGTTATAAGGGGATCACATTTCATTTCACTGTTGGGGGAAGTTCTTCGTTAGATGCAGAATACAACTCTTTCGGGCCGGGCATGGCGACATTTCTGCAAGATCCGACTTTGGAAGGGAACGCGGAAGGTATTCTCACGCTCGAATTTGCCCCTGAGCCGACCGATGAGCTTCAATTCGGCGTTTCGTTATCGACTCTTGATCCTCTCGATCCGGGTTTGACGGTCGAGCTTTTCGATACAAACCTTCTTTCACGTGGTGTGACTCCGGTAAGCACATCCACTCGGATAGCGTTTACGGAAGGTCAGTTCACATATAGCGGCGCACCGATCAGTCGGGCGGTCGTCGATTTTGACGAAAATTCGGCCGAGCGGTTTGCGATGGACAATGTGACCTTTCATCTTGTCGGGCCATCGAATCCCGTCCCGTCCCCCGGCGCGCTGCTGCTGGGCAGTATGGGGGCGGCGCTTGTCGGCTGGTTGCGGAGAAACAGGACGTTTTAAGGCGATATGGTGTTGGAGTGAAATTCGCCCAGGAAGACCCGAAAACCTGTTAGCTTGGATCTATTTCCGATCTACCCCCTGACTTTTGTCTCGTCGTCGGAGTTCTTTGATGACGGCGGCATTGTCCAGGTTGGCATCCCCTGCCGCAATAGCTCTGGTCAGGACATCCAGATGTACTTTCGATAACGGCAATTCCTGTCCGGCTTTTTCGGCATATTTCAGGATCAGCGAGACGTCCTTGTGGTGCTGGCGGATTCGGGCCTGAGGGGTGAAGTCGCCTTCGAGCATCTTCTCGCCTTTGATGTCCATGGCCGCCGAATAAGCGGGCGTTTCTTTGAGAAGTTCGAGGAAAGCCGCCAAGTCGAGCCCGAGTTTCTCGGCAAAGACCAGTCCTTCGGCGAGCACCAGGCGGTTCAAGCCGAGGATCAGATTGCTGGCGAGCTTCGCCTTGGAGCCGTGGCCGGAAGGGCCTACATAGAAGACCTTCTCGCTTAGAGTCGTGAAGATGTCCCGGCACTTCTCGAAGGCGGTCTTGTTCCCTCCCACCATGAAAACAGCGTTTCGTTCCCTGACCTGCCGGCTTGAACCGGAGATCGTCGAGTCCAGCATATCGATGCCTCGTTGTTTCAACTGTTCGGCGAGCGCCATTGTTTCTTCGGGATCCCCGGTCGTCGTGTCGATGATATAGTTGGGCAAAGGCTCTGCATCCATAAGCCCTTTCGGGCCTTCGATGACTTGCTTGACGGCCTTTGTATCGGGAAGTGAAAGGACGAGATATTCGACCTGACTGGCGACTTGGGCCGGATTATTCACGGATGTACCGCCCAACTTCCCGAATTCTGAGCATCGTTCCGGGTCGATATCGAAGCCGACGACCTCGAATCCCGCTTTCAGCAAAGATTCCGCCATCGCTGTACCGACCAGGCCGATACCCACAAGGCCGATTTTCTTCGTCATTGTCCTGCCCTTTCGCGGGAATGGCAAATTCTATTTCCGTAGTAGGTGTTATCTAAGTATCGCCACCATCACCAGAACGCAAGCTAAGCAGATGGCCAGCGTAATGACGAAACCCACCCAGGACTGGCGCGAGGGTTTGACGATAAAAAGCCCGCCGCCGGTGAACCATCGCTTCGAGGCGGGGACGGCTTCATCGAGCGGCCTTTCCAGTTCTTTCTCGGCGCCGATGGGGACGTAGATCTTCTTAAAGAACTTCTCGATCACTTCGGTCTTGGGAGGTTTTGTCAGAAGACTGGCGACAATACCTCCTACAACCCCGGCTAGTATCGGAAAGCTAATTGTAATCGCCCGAATGTCTTTTGTGTAATCGATCACATAGCGTGTCAAAACGAAGGTCGCAACGGCGGCGATCGTGCTGGAGAACATCCCGGCGGTGTTCATTCGCCGCCAAAGCAGTCCCATCGCCGTCGAGATGCCGACGAGGCTCAGGATGTTGAAGTAATCGAGGATCGCCTTGACGAGGCTGTGCCGCATCAGGATCGCCCCGACCAGTGCCAGAAGGGCGATAAAGACTCCGATGATTCGTGTCACGCGTACGAGTTGTTTTTGATCGGCCTTCGGATTGATGAAGACGCGGTAGATGTTCTGGCTGAACAGTCCCGCCACGGTGACCTGGACGGCGTCGCCGGACGACATGGCCGCCGCCATCACGCACGCGAGCATGATCCCCTGAAGGACCGGCGGCAGCAGATGCCGAATCGAATTGCCAAAGGCGGCGTCCTGCTGGATCTCCGAGCCGGTATTGATCAGGTACACCAGCCAGCACAGACCGAGCACGCACCAGCCGATGGTGCAGACGCGTTTGAGGATGTTGCCGTAAGTGAAGCCGACCCGTCCCTCCCATTCGGTTCGGCCCGCGGCGCAAACGCTCATCAAATGTGGAAAAGCCAGCGCCGTGAGCGGGGCGTTGATACTGAGCAAGAGCACCGTTGTCAGACTGAAGCTTTTCGGATCGAAGAGACTCAGTAAATCGCCGTCCTGGGCGCCTAATGTGGAGAGCATCCCGGTCAGGCCGCCCACTTCCTGCAGGCGAAGCGCCGCCGGGATGGCGATAAACGATAAGGCGATAATCATCAGCCCCTGGATCATATCCGTGCGGATGGCCGCGACGATCCCGCCCCAGTAGCTGTAGATGATAAAGACCGCCGTGCTGACGAATAAAATCCCGAAGAACCACGCTTCGCTTTCCGGACCCGTTGCTTTTCCCATCATGCCCTGGACCGTTCGAGTCGTTGCCATCAGGACGCCCGAGAGAAAAACGATCATCCCCACCGCGGCGACGATGATATAAAGTACGCTGGCGGATTTGCCGAAGCGCTCCTCGAAATAATCCGCCATCGTCAGGCACCTCATCCGTCGGATCACCGGCGCGATCAGCCAGTAGAAGGGCGTTCCGAACAGCCACATCCACGAAACCCAGATACTGGACGCGCCGCTCACGACGGCGGCGCTCATGACGCCCGCTACGTTGCCCGGATGCGTGCCGGCCCCGAAGGCGTGCATGATCATCATCGGGACTCCGAACTGGCGGTTGCCCAGCAGATAGCCCTCCTGGCTGTGCGTGCCTCGCTTGCTCCACCAGCCCATCAGGAGCATCCCGGCGAAATAGAAAACCAAAACAATCCAAATAGCGTAATGCAAACCCAGAAAACTCATACTTTCTCCTAAATGCTGAACCTTAGCTCGTCATGATAGAACCATCTACGGACAGATAGTCTCTACTCACTAAGTGCTATTGGCGCGTTTGTCAGAATTTGATTATTGTCTTGCAGCCCGGTTTGTCTACTACGGCCTTGGCCGTTACGGTTCGGTCTGCATGCTCGACAACGATTTCGTAGCCGCCCAGGAATGCGGAAACCTCGCATGACCCCGATGCATCCGTAGTCCGTTGCTCGTTTGTCCACCACGTTGTGAAGACCAATTTCTTCCACATCGTCCCAACGGGTTTGATCGACCAGTCCTTGCGCCACAGCGCCCCGTTAGGCCGCCAGTGCCGGCCTTCCCAGAAGCCCCACATGATGATCGCGTTGAACGATGGATGGCTGAAGGTGATCGTCATCACGTCGCCATCAGTAGAACAATAATAGTCCTCATCTTGAAATTCCTTTGTCTCACTGTCGTTTCCTAAAAGTCCAGACGATTGTGTTGGATCCTTGCTTGATATCTGCAAACGGGCCGGCGATTGGCCGCGTATATTTATTACCGTTGATGTCGGTATCCACCGTGATAGGATGGCCGTAACGGTCCTCGATGGTTTGCCCGACGGTCGGGAATATGCCAACCAACTCGGCATTGATCCATGGCCCGTGCGTACGGAGCGGCGCGTCATTAATCGAAAATGTGATCGTCGCTCCCAGGGGATGGTCTTTGACAGTCAAGTGTGTGACAAAGGGATCAATACGGCTGTGTTCGTCGCCGAAGGAGCTTTTCTTAGCGCCTTCCAGGAAGACATTGTAATCCGACGCATAACCCGGTGCGTTTTTGACGTCGTCAAGGCCCCGGCGGACGAAGATATTGTTGTACCATCTTTCATCCCTTGCCGTGCCGGTCTTGCGTCCGACGTCTATGGTCGTGTGCGGCTTGTAATACGCCGAACGGCGCTTCGTGTCCGGCTGATAGGTGTACTTGCTATCCACCAGCAGATTATGTGTAATGATCGTCGCTTCGGAATTGCTTTTGAGTCCCTCACCGATGAGGATGTTGTTGTCGATCAGGGCCGGGCCGTGGTTCATTTCCAGAAAAACGGTTTCCGCTTCCGTGTTATAGATGATATTGCGCGTGATTCGCGTTCCCTGGTTGGCGTAGTCCATCCAGATTCCAAATGCGCCCTGCTTCTGGTGGAACACGCCGCGGATCAGGTTGCCGGTGAGGGTCGTATCGACGCTGTTGTGAAGCTTGATCGCGGCGGTCTCCCAACCGCCGAATTCCCGGCGATAGTTTGTGTCCTCGATGAGATTGCCCGAGATGACGGATCGTGTCGCGCCCTTCTGGCCCGCGATGCCCGCCTGTCCGCACCGCCGGATAATATTATTGCGGACGATATGGTCCCCGAAGGCGTCGATGTCGCTGTAATCCACGCCGGGGGCGTGTCCCAGGATAATGCCGACGCAGCGAGCGTTGACAATCGTGCAATTCTGGATGATCCAGTGTTTTCCCATTCGCGGGCCGACGGCGCCCGTTTGCAATTCCAACACCGGGGGCGCCCAGTTCGCCGCGGCGTGCATAAAATGGAAGCCGTCCACGGTGATATATTTCAGCCCGGTGATCTCCGGCATGAAAAGACTCTCGCGAACGTTGATCTCGGCCAGTTCTGAGTTGGGATTAGCCTGGCCGAAGTTCGCACGAATGATCGTTACCTTATCATTGACCTGGCAATGCCAGCTATGCTCGGCCTGGTTGACCTCTTCAGCGGTTTGTTTTTCGTAGAACGCTTCGCCATTGAGATAAACGTCTCCGCGATGATGCCACTGGCCGTAATTCAGCCAGCCCCCGGAGATCTTCAGCGCGTAGGGATTGTAGTCACCGAAGGAGGCGTTGGGCAGCTCGACTGTCCAGACGCCGTCATCCCGGCGGGTCCAGGAGGTAATCCGTTCGGACCCTTTGATGATAACCTTTTCGCCCGGTGCGGCGAGGTAGGTGATCCGTTTATCTTCTCCGTCGCCGCCCTGGGGTGGCTTGACCCACTCGCGATACGTGCCGGCGTGGACCGTCACGGTATCCCCCGGCTGAGCCGCGGACGCCGCCTTGCTGAGGGTCAGATACGGATTCGCCTGGTTACCGAGACTGAAATCGTTTCCCGTTTTCGCCACGTGAATCTCACGCCCTGATGTTTCTGTGCTCCCTGAAGCAATGATAAGGGCACAGGCTGCACCTAAGATGATCCATGATTTGAGTTTCATTTTGCCGTCGTCCTATTCATCGAGTTTCACACGTTCGGAGTCCATGTTCGCAAGATCATATCAAAATCTTTCGCCGATGAGAAAAGAATTGGCGCCGGGCTACCGTAGTTTCCGGATCATTTCCAGGGTTTTTGTTTCAAAAATCTGTTGCCATTGCGGGGCCAGCCGAGT
>Ga0272442_10001304_pt1 | contig 38175 bp, 28 predicted proteins | sample SSMForm2O_FD_200262 | JGI IMG/M metagenome (GOLD analysis project Ga0272442, IMG submission 200262) | Marine sediment archaeal communities from Little Sippewissett salt marsh, Falmouth, MA, United States - SSM-Form-2O | ecosystem: Environmental > Aquatic > Marine > Wetlands > Sediment ... | reverse complement strand
GCCTAAGCCCATGCCGACCTGGCACTGAGCGAACGTATGGGCGCCCCATTCGCCGATGCAACTGGTGTGGAAATCATAGAAACCTCGCCAGCCGCCGCGGGTGTAGGCGGAATTGTAGGGTCGCCAGGGACACGGGCCCAGCCAGGCGTCCCAGTCCACTTCGCTCTGGGGCGGCAGAGGCTCGGCGGGCAGCCAGTCGTGTCGCATCTCCGCCGCGTCCCACGGGGCGATGTGGGCGCGAACGGTGTGGACCTTGCCGAGCCGGCCGAGACGGAGCATTTCGTTACAGAAGGTGAAGTTGCCTTCGCTGAGCCGTTGCGTGCCGGTCTGATAAATGCGGCGGTAACGTTTGGCCGTTTCAACGACGCCCTGACCTTCCGCGATGGTCATGGCGGAGGGTTTCTCGGAATAGACGTCCTTGCCCGCCCGCATCGCCATGATGGAGGCCAGGGCGTGCCACCGGTCGCCGGTCGTAACCAGCAGCCCGTCGATATCCGTCCGCTCGGCGAGGAATTCGCGCGTGTCGTGGTATAACTTAAAATCCTTATTGCCGTAATGCGTATCTACGATTTCCTTAACGGCCTGCCGGCGTTGCTTTTGCGGATCGCAGTCGGCGACAAATTGCACGTCCGCCTCTGGCAGCATCCAGCGCAGATCGTGCGAGCCGCGACGGCCGATGCCGAGCCCGCCCATAATAATGCGCTCGCTGGGGGCAACTCTCCCACCGCGACCGAACGCCGTAGCCGGGATAATGCACGGTGCCGCAGCCAATGCCGCCGCACGTTTCAGGAAAGCTCGCCGTGAGAGATTGGACCTCCCGGCAGGCTTCGTCGAAATGTTGCTTTGTGACATGAGAAGTCTCCTAAAATGGCTCATTTTAAGATGGGCTTAAGCCCACCGATTTTCCCAATGATTCTAACGACTTTAAGAGGCGGCGCCAATGCTTATCCCGGACAATTCCGGGGAGATTATATTGTCAATATCCGGTTGCAGATAAGGCAATCAGCGCGTAAGATCATATACAGCATCCAATCAGAAATGGCACAAAGCAAAAGGGCGTTCAAATGATACATCAAAAGCGTCAATGGGTTATAGCATTCGTCCCCGTCGTTATCACGGGGATATTTGCGATGTTCTGTTCGGCTCAGGAGCGGTCTGTAGAGCTTAGCCGGGATTATAATGTCAAGCCGGTGCCCTTTAATGCCGTTCGCGTCAATGATAATTTTTGGACACCCCGGCTTGAAACGAACCGAAACGTGACCCTCCCCTATGCGTTTGAGAAGTGCGAGGAGACCGGGAGAATCAGGAATTTTGAGAAAGCCGCCGGCCTGATGGATGGCAAGCACGAAGGCATTTACTTCAATGATTCCGATGTGTACAAGATCATGGAGGGGGCGGCGTATTCGCTGCAGGTTTGCCCCGAGACGATGTTGCGCTTGTACCTGGAGAAGGTGATCGGGATCATGGCCGCGGCCCAGTGGGAGGATGGATATCTGTTTACGTTTTACTCCGTCCCGGAACGGCAGCCCGAGAAACGTTGGACCCATATTCAGCGAATTCACGAGCAATACTGCGCGGGCCATATGTACGAGGCTGCTGTGGCCCACTATCAAGTCACCGGCGAAAAGACCTTCCTCGACGTCGCTACAAAAAACGCGGACTTAATGTGCGAAACCTTTAATCCGAATAACCGGACCGATCCGCCGGGACACCAGGAGATCGAGATCGGACTGTGCAAATTATATCGCGCCACGGGCATTGAGACGTATCTGGACCAGGCAAAGTTTTTCCTCGATCAGCGGGGTCGCGAAGGCAGCCGCGGGCCGGACGGCAAAGGCGGGCTTTACGGAACGTATGCCCAGGATCACAAGCCCGTTACCGAACAGACGAAGGCCCTCGGCCATTCCGTACGAGCGGCTTACCTCTATACGGGAATGGCGGACGTCGCGGCCCTGACGGGCAACATGGAATATGTCAAAGCCATCGACGCGATCTGGCAGGATGTGGTCGGCACCAAGCTGTATATTACCGGCGGTATCGGAGCGGCGGGGGGGCACGAAGGTTTCGGCGGCGCGTACGAGCTGCCGAACATGGCCGCCTATTGCGAGACCTGTGCGTCCATCGCCAACATCCTCTGGAACCATCGCATGTTCCTCATGCACGGCGACGGCAAGTACCTCGACGTGCTGGAGCGCGTGTTGTATAACGCTGCACTGTCGGGGATCTCGATGAAGGGCGACCGGTTCTTCTATCCGAATCCGCTGGAATCCGTCGGTCAGCATCAGCGGAGCCCGTGGTTCGGCTGTGCGTGCTGCCCGTCGAACGTCGCGCGGTTCGTACCGTCGGTGCCGGGCTTTGCCTATGCCCATAAGGGTGATGACGTGTACGTGAATCTGTTTATCAGCAGCACAGGTGAGATTGAGACCGCCGACAATAAAATCACGCTGACCCAGAAGACCGGATATCCCTGGCAGAATGGCATCCACATCGGCGTCGAGCCTGAGAAGAGACAGCGGTTCACCCTTTTCGTCCGCATTCCCGGCTGGGCCCGCAACGAGCCGGTCCCCAGTGACCTCTACACGTTTCGGAGCAAGAGAAAGGAAGAGCCTACTCTCAAGGTCAACGGTAAGGCCTTCAAGATCGATCTGAGAAACGGCTTCGCTGCAATCGACCGAACATGGACGCAGGGCGATGTCGTCGATCTCCACCTGCCGATGTCTATCCGAAGGATCATCGCGCATGAGAACATTGTGGACAACCGCGGAAAAGTCGCGCTCCAGGTCGGCCCCATCGTCTTCTGCCTTGAAGCCCCGGACAACGACGGCGAAGTCCTCAATCTTGTGATCGGCGATGATGCGATACTTCGGACGCGCTTCCGCCGCGACCTGCTCACCGGCGTTATGACAATCACCGGCAAAGCGCGCACCGTCAAACGCACGCTCGATGGCGGCGTCGTCACCACCGGCGAAAGGTCTTTCATGGCCATCCCTTACTACGCCTGGGCTCACCGGGGACGTGGGCAGATGACGGTCTGGCCCGCCCGAAAGCCCGAAGCGGCCCGGCCGGAACCGGCCGATACCCTGACCTACACGAGCAAAACGACGGCGTCGTTCGTGCACGTCTCGCTGGATGCGATCAAGGACCAGATATTGCCCAAAAGCTCGTCCGATAACTCGCCGCTGCACCTGGACTTCTGGCCTCACAAGGGAACGACGGAGTGGATTCAGTTCGAGTGGGACCGAAGGCACGATATCTCCAGCGTGAAGGTCTATTGGTTCGACGACACCGGCCGGGGCCAGTGCAAGATTCCCCAATCCTGGAACGTGCTGTACCGCGACGGCGACGGTCGTTTCAAGCCTGTCACTACCCATGCTGCTTATGCCGTGAAGAAGGACGCCTTCAACAAGGTCGATTTCGCGCCGGTCAAAACGAACGCCGTCAAGATCGAGATTGCCCTCCAGGAAAAATGGTCCGCCGGCGTCCAGGAAGTCGTCATCGAATAGCAGACTTCGTAGTGTCGATTGCGGAGATTATCCAGTCTCAACTTTCGCCGGCGAGCTTGCGGCCGATGGGGCCGACGGCGACGCCGGGCTCGTGGCCTTTGAGCCAGACGATGTTCTTTCTGGGATCGTATTCGATCCACTCGCAGGGGTAGGAAGGGCCGTACCAGGAATTGACGACGCAAACGTCCTTCCAGTGCTTCTTTCCGTCGATTGTCGTCAGAAGCTCAAAACCTCTCCTTTGCCAGTCATCGAGCATGTCTTTGAGATCGTATTCGTTCATGCACCCGTCGCGGAAGAGATGGCCATCATGCCAACATATCTCCGTGATGGTCGAGAATTCATTCTCGAAAGCCTCGGCCCCGAGCTTCTCCCGGATTTTCTGAACCGGCACAATCACACTACAAAATTCAAGCTTAACGGCCATAATGACACTATTCTGTCCGATTAAGGATTCATATGAGGTATCGTACCTTGCCGGCAAGTAGGGTGCGATGCATCGCACCTGCGGTTGTCAAATTTTATGAACCGTCCATTCACTGTCGATCCAGAGTCCGATGACCTCTGTTTCGGGATACTGGTTTTTCAGGACTTCGACGGATTGCCTGGTTTGCTCTCTTTGGTCTTTTTCATCGCAGGGATTTCCGGTGCAATCGTAATGGCCGGATATGGCCATCAATTGTGATCCGTGCTTGTTGACGGAAATGTTGACCCGGTCGAAGATCGAATCTACGAGCGTTTCGTTCGTATTGTCGGCTAAAATCTTACACGGTCCCGGCTCGGTGATCGAGTCGACGTAGGTCATTCCATAGGTTTGCTTCAAATAGTTGATCGTCGGCTCTTGAATTCTGCCGTCCATACAGTGAATTGAGGTACAAAAATGCATAATGTGTTACGTCTCCTTTTCAGTCTATGCTACTCGGTGCTCCAGGTAGTACTCGAGCCCCTTAATGAGGTTGGCTTGTCTCTTTTTCGTCCTGTCCGCGGGGACTTCTCGATAGATGTCGGTGATGTTTCCCATCTTGTCTCGAATTCTTTGACATAAGTCACGTGTCGAGAATCGGTTTCCCTGGCGGATGCCAAGCCGTTCGCACCATCGTTGGTCGATGAGCAGGTTCCAGTCTTTCTTGGAGGGCGGCGCTTGCGGCCGGAACGATATGTCGATGGTATCGTCACAGGAACCGTCGATATTGTGAACGCACGGTTTGCAAATATCGTCTGCGCCAAGCTCCATCTCCAAGATCGTATCGCCATTGTTCAGTATCTGTTGAGAAACCGTGTGAACGCTGTGGCCATAGGGGTGAGATTCAAACGTCCTCTGCCCTATACCGAACGAGGTGATAATATCAACAAAGTGGTGCGGTTTGATCGTAATCATTTGTTGTTATCCTCAAATTTCAGAACTTGGGTCCCGGCAAATACACCTGTCCACCCGGCCACGGCGTCTCGGTCAGTGGCCGGACCATCACCGGGCTTTGGCTCGTACAACTCTCGCCCGTAGCGGTCACGTCGTCGTGGATGAGATTGTTCACCTGAACGTAGCCGCTGGAGTTGTAAATACGGGGATCGCCAAACAGCACGGCGAAGTCGAATTCGTTCCGAACGAGCCAATCGTGAACGCACGCGAGCATTTTCTTAACGAAGCCTCGCCTTCGATAATCGGGATGCACGCATACTTCGGCGATCCCGCCGATTCGAAAATGTCGCGCGTCCGCTTCCACGGTTTTTTCATGCACGCCGATATGGGCGACGAGAGAAGCTTGTGTATCCCGTATCACCCAGCGATGGGGATAGGGTTCGATAAAGTAACGCCGATCCTTGAAAACTACATCTTCCGGCTTCGTGAAGCACGTGGTTAACAATTGTCTGATCTGTGCATCCAAAGCAGCATTCACGGACGAATCCGCGAGATATTCAATATCTATTTCGTTATTCTTCATAGCGATTGTACAAAACTCTTAGAGACTATCTACAAGCTCCAGACGTCATTGCGAGCGACGAAGTAATCTCAATCCCAGGAGTTGGAGATTGCTTCGCTGCGCTCGCAATGACAAGGCGCAGCTTATGGTAAAGGCGTATTGGGTTTGACGGCGTCTTTCGGGCGTGGGTTGTCCGGGCCGAAGACCAGAAGCTTTTCGTATTCATCGATGGTCACAAACGATTCGTCCACCTTGCCGTCCCGGCCTTTCACGCGATTGATATCCAGCCCCAGGTATTTCGCCATGAAGGGATACATCGCCCTGCGCTTCGACTCGCCGTAGTCATGTTTCTCCTCCGGGAAGTGCGCGTTCGTTGCCTTATCCGCGCAGCCGTAGAGGGTGTAAACGTGTTGGATGTACGGAAATTCCGTCTGGGGGGTGAATTGCGTCCAGTCGCTGCCGTTGGAGACGACCAACAGCGGTCGCGGCCCGGTCAGGGCCGCAATCTCGGCGTTGTTGGTTTTGTGGTTCGGTCCCCAATGGATGGGCATGCCGCTCTCGCAGACGCACCCGCCGAAGAAATGGGCGGAGACCTGGCAGACCGGCGCCGCGACCTTGATCCGGTCATCGACGGCTGTGAGCAGGAATGTTTGCGTCCCGCCGCCGGAACAGCCGGTCATCCCGATCCGCTCGGGATCCACCTTATCCAGCGATTGAATGAAATCGACGACTCGCATACTGTTCCAGGTCTGGAGTCTGAGGACCTCCGGCGTATCCTTATGCGACCAGCCGGCCTCTTTCCAATCGCCATAGCCGACCATATCGTAGAGAAAGACCGCCGCACCCATCCTGGCAAGCACCGCGCACCGTATTTGCCGGGCGTCCCTGAACCGTCCGCCGTGGCCGTGGGGACAGAGTATCCCGGCCAGGGGTCCCTCGAAATCCGTAGGGCGGTAGAGCGTACCGGTTACGTAGAAGCCGGGCCAGCTTTGGAAGGCGACTTCCTCGACAATATATCCGTCATATATGCGTTTATCGAAAAATTGGGGCTTGAGCGGCGTTTTCTCGGGCAAGGTCGATAGCTTCGCCCCTTCGAGGATGCCTTTGCGAACTCTTTCTTTGCGCAGTTTCCATTCGGTCAGATTACGGTATGTTTTTTTGAACTGCTCCAATTCTTCCTTAGCCTCCTCGGGCGTTTGGGCATGTCCCTGGCGCAGCTTGGGTTGTCCCTGGGCGATACCCAGTGTGAGAATGATGAAGCACATTACAAAAGCAGGTAAGCATCTTCTCATCGGAACGTTTCCTTTCGTTGATTCTGTTAAGTTAGTGTCACAATCACTATGATTGCTCTGTGTTGCTGAGCATGCAAAGCATGTAAGGTCCGATATTTCGCACTATTCCTTATTTTTCACTTAATTTGGCAATGGGTGTTAATTCCAACTTTCTGAATTCGACTTCGGAGCCTTCGGCCTGGATCGCGATTTGGCCTTGGGAAGCGGTGCAGTTGGAGCCGTGATTGACAAGATCGCCGTTGACCCAGACCATAATGTCACTGCCGAGGCACTCGATGACCATGGTGTTCCAATCGCCGACGGGGTTTTCGGAGCCGTCGGTCAGATTGAGAATCCGGCGGGCCTTGCCTTCAGTGATCCCCCACTTCTCCTTGGACCCGCGGCGTGTCACCATATCGGGCACGGTGATATCTTCGACGATGCACCAGAAATCGCCGGCGTGCTGGTGGTTCATTTGCACTTCGATCGACTTGGGAAACATCTTGTAGAGGGCCCGCGGCGTCGAGGCATGGGCGAGGATGCCGCAGTTGCCGGGTTTGCCCGCAAAGCGATATTCCGCTTCGAGCCGATAGTTCTGGTAAACCTTATCGGTGATGAGGTGCCCTCTGGGCGTGCCCAGGCTAACGAGCAGACCATCACGAACGATAAACGCGCTTTCGAGGTTCGGGTCCTCATCCATCTTGGGGATATCGACGTGCCAGCCGGTCAGGTCCCTGCCGTTGAAGAGGCTCTGGGACTTTTTCCCGGACAGCGTTGCGCAGGACAACGTCGTCGCTGCAATGACGGAGACGATGATGAGTTTTTTCATGATGTTCTTCCTTTCTTTATGGTATGTTCTTCAATCAATAGACGGATTCTATGTTTATTGCAGTTTAATACGGAGGGTTTTCTTTTGGCCGGGGCTAAGGGGCCGTATGTCTCGCAGGATTTTCCAGCGGTCCTCGGCGGGCTCGCCCACCTTGATCGTGTAGGTTCCCTGCTTGAAGACCTTCGGCTGGAATCGTCTGCCCTTGATGCGCAGGGTATAGACGATCTCGTCGCTGTCCTGGTCGATCACCTGGACGACGGGATTGGCGGCGCCTCTGACCCTCAGCGCGGGCAGGTAGGCAACGGCTTTTCGGCTGTAGTTGTCGATCTGGTCGATCGTCCGGGGCCAGCCGGGATACTGCTCGGCGCTGGGGGAAGCCACGTCCACGTTGCGGGGCCAGCATTCGACGGTGATTTTCCGGGTTTTCGTATTGAACCGGGCCACGCCGAATCCGGCGGCCCGTGTCGTCAGCTTGTCGTGGTTCTCCTCCGGCGTCGGATTCGCCACGGCCAGCATCGTGATCTTATTGCCCATGCCGTCGTGGAACTCGCCTAAATGCTCCGGCGCGCCGGGCTCGCGGTTTTTGCCGGGCTCCAGCGGCACCCACCACCGCAGGTACAGATTCGCAATGGACGGGACGCAGAAGGAGTAGCCGGAGTCGTTCCAGTTGTCGATGCCGTGGTGGATGATCGTCGCTAAGTGCTGGTCGCCGGCGAGCATGAAGGCGAAAGCCTTTCGGATTTCCTGCAACGCCCGGTTCCGCCCGGATTGCGGCCACCCGTTGGAATCCAGATCGGCCACCAGGCGATTATCCCTTCTGCCATGCAGGTGCGCGCCACCGCAGAAGACCGTTTGCGATAGGACGCATTTCATATCGCAGTCGCTCCAGTCGGTTCCCCAGTCGCGCAGAAATTTCAATTGCCGCTCGCCGAGCAGTACGGCGCCGGGCACGTCGATGCTCTTGGGATCGTAGTTCGGGTCGTTGATATGGTCGGGTCTTGGGCCTCGTTGAGGCACGAGTCCCTCCGGTCCGGATTTAAATTTGCGGTCTTCGATAATCGCAAAGCTTATCCGGCCGACGGTCAGGGCCGTATAATAGACACGGATGCCGCGCTCGACGGGCGTCGGGTCGTAGGGATCGGGCAGATGGCTCGTCTGGGCGCGTTCGACTTCTTTGACGTATTCGACGGGAGCGGCATATCCGCCGTCATGGCCCGCGCGGGTATGGGAGAGCCGCCCGCCCTGGCCCCAGAGATTGCCCTGGCCGATGTCGTGGTCGTCCGGGATGGTCACGGTCGGGATGTTGCGGATGATCTCACCGAAATCCCTGCCGAACTTGAGCCAATAGGCGTAGTGCTTGTTGTGATCGTACACCTGGTCTCCGGAGAAGAACAGCAGGTCCGGCTTGATCTTTTTGACGTTGGCCACGATGTCGGTCTTCGGGATGTCGCCCCCGTGGCCGGGATAGATCGAGTTGCCTGTAAACGCCGCGACGACAATCTCATCCTTGTCCACGGGGTTCTTCTTGATTGTGCCTTCGTAGAATGCGTTCTCACCATGCGCGACGCGGTACTCGACGTCTTTCGTCGAATCCCACTTCTCCACGCGCAGCAGCGCCGTCCAGCCCTGCTCGATCACCGGGGCTTCGGCGATCTGTTTCCAGATCCTGCCTTGCCTGACCTGCAGGCGCACGGTCCGGCTCTCGCGCTCATCGAGCGGGTATAACTGGGCCGTCATTTTCAGAATATTGTCCTGTACGGTGTAAAGACAGAAGCAGATGACCTTGTCACGGGATACCTCCGGAATCTCCAGCAGCGCGGCGCGTTTGGCATAGGATGCGGACGTGGCGATCAACACTGTGAGAAGCACGCTGATGATTGTTCGTTTCATGAATTGTCCTTTCCGTTCAAATGTAATGACTTTCATGTCTCTTCATCTTTTCCGGTCCAGCCGGAGCAAAATGTTCGCGATCAAAGGTCGTTATCCCTGAGATAATGAAAAAGATACCGAAATTCTGCCCCTTTTTCCAGTATTTTTTGCGAATCCGGATGTGACGGATTAGGGTGAATGGGTAGGGTGCGCATCGCACGCCTTTTCGTGATGGGGGACTCGAATCGCGGGCAAGCCTGTCCCGAGCAGAGCCGAGGAGATGCCCGCGCCGCGAACAGCTATTTTCTTGCGACGATGGCGAATTCCGGCGAATCTGGTCCGAAGGGGGTGCCCGCGACATCGGAATAGACTTCTTCGATCTTCAGGCCGTTTTTTTCGAATTCTGTTGTAATCGAATCCCCGCTGAAGCATTGGAGCCAGTTATAGACGACGCGCGTTCGGTCTTTTTCGACGATTGTGTATTTGTCGAGGATGACCTTTTCCTTCTCGTATTTGAAGGTATTGAGAAAGCCATAATAACTCTCCGGCGACCAGAAGCCGTCCAACTGATTATGTTCGTAGGTCGCCGCTTCTTTTCGCTGGTCGAAAAATGCCAACGAATGAACATCCAGCAGAACCGCGCCGCCAGGTTTTAACAGCGTATGGAACTTGCGGAGCATCGTTTGTCTTTGCGCCGGGCTTAAAGGGCAAAAGTCACACATAATCATGATAATCAAATCGAATCGTTTGTCCGTCTCGAATTCAAGGTAGTTCCGTCGAACGTAATGGATGTGGAGTTTTTTCTGCGCCGCCTTTTCTTTTGCATAGCGAATCGAATTTTCGGAAAAATCAACTCCCGTTATGTCCGCTCCCTTCTCCGCTAAACGCGTTGCGTACAAGCCGGGACCACAACCGAAGTCGGCGATGGACGTTTGAGAATTGATGTTGAAATGAGAGGCGATCCATTCGACGGAACGATGGATGAACTCGCTGTTTCGAGATGAAAGATCGACCGAGTCGTTGAGATGATATTTGAGCATTTGTTTTGATGTGTGCTCATCGGTCCAGAGCTCTTTTGCCGTGTAGTATTGAAACGGTTCGGGGCGAGCGTTTATTTCTTCAAGCTCTTTAAACATTGATTACTCCACCTGATTTTCGGATTTCTTTCGCCAGGCAAGCAGTTCCCCGGCCAGTTGATTTTGCAATTGCTCGAACCGTGGTTGTCCCGCCAGGTTTGTAAGTTCGTAGGGGTCTTTTTCAAGGTCGTATAATTCGACTTCATCCGTCGTCAGGTGATGCGCGAACTTGTAGCGGTCCGTTCGAATGCAGCGGATGTTGAGCCGGTGTCTTTCGGGAGAGACGAAGGACGCGAAAATGCGATCCCGGTCCCAACGGCCTTTGCCTTCATACAAGCCCAACAAGCTCTTGCCCTCGACAGATTCAGGGATAGGAACGCCCGCCGCGTCGCAGATCGTGGGGAAGATGTCGATCAAACTGGTCAGCCTGGAATTTTTTGCGCGGTCGCGTTGGAGTTTTGGGTAGCGGACGATCATTGGCAAGCGGATGCCTTCCTCGTGCATCGTTTGCTTTCCGGATATCCCGTGGGCGCCGAGCGAAATACCGTGGTCGGCTAAGAAAATAACGAGCGTATCGTTCGAGAGCTTCTTTTCGTCGAGTTTATCGAGAATGCGTCCGATCTGTTCGTCGTCGTGGGTGATCGTGCCGTAATACCGGCTGCGCACGTCGCGAACGCCTTCAGCCGTCCTGGGGAAGGGCGCCATCTGTTTCTCATCCCGGAGGTTCGTCCCGTGCCAGTCCGAATAGTACCGGAACGGTTTGGAACCGTTCATCGGACGGGGCATGAAATTACGGGGCAACTCGATGGCTTCCGGCTTGTACATTGTTGCGAACCTGCCGGGCGGCGTCCAGGGATCGTGCGGCGTCATATAACTGACGAAGAGCAAAAATGGATTGTCGCCGGGTTGTTGAGCATCGAGAAATTCCACGGCCGCGTCGGTGAACAACTCGGAATCGAATCGTTCGATCTGGCGTCTTTTCGTCTTCCCGAAGTCTTTCACCATCGGCCTGGGATGTCCCCCGGCGCCGGGACCGCCTCCGCCGATGTACTTGCCGGAAGTAAAGCCGCGCTGTGAAGGTAAGCCGTCGTTGTGCCATTTACCGGTGTAGAAGGCTTCGTAGCCGGCCTGCGAGAGTAGCCGGGCGAAGTGTTCGGACTGCTCCCTGATCGGCATGCCGAAGAACCAGCACCCGTTCGTCCAGCAATCCTGGCCGGTAAGCAGGGCAGCCCGGCTGGGCGTACAGATCGGATTCGGCGTGAAGGTATGAGTGAAATGCACTCCGTCTCGCGCCAGGCGGTCCAAATTCGGCGTTTTCAGAAGCGGATGACCCGCGAAGCCGAGGTCCGTGTAGGCCATGTCGTCGGCGACGATCAGAACGATGTTCGGCTTTCTCTCCTGGTTGCTCCAACCGAGGCCGGCCGATAAGGAGAAGGCCCCGATTGCGCCGCCTGCGATTTTCAGGAATTCACGTCGTTGATATGTCTTTGCTGAATTTTTCATTTCTCGGGTCTCTTGCTGCTCGGGTTTTCTATTTGATTCGATAGTGGCCTGTGATGGGAAACGAGAAGAGTCGGTTCTCTTCTCGGGTTCCGGCGCCAATATTGTGGATCGCGAGGGGAATACCGTCGCTTGATTTCCTGTCGCTGACGATCATGATATGGGGCCGGTTCGGTGGAACCGTACAGGTCACAAGATCGCCGGGATGGTAATCCTCTTTCGCTTCGGTCACGGGTAATGAATAACCTTTTCTTTCAAAATAGCATCTCAAGTTGGGTACGCGCCGATGGTCGATATTGCGGTCGGGTTTTTTCAATCCCCATGTGGTCGGATATTTAGAGAAAGCCGATGTCATGTCTTCGTGAACTAATTGCTGCAAATCCATATTGATCGAGTCCCGCAAGGCCCGCACCACGACGTCCGTACAGACGCCTCGGTCGATAGGGACATCGCCGCCGGGGTACTCCAGGCCAACGTATGAAGGATCATAGGCTGTTGTCTTACCGATTTGATTCCGCGCTGCGGCTACGATGGGGGACGTCGGAGCCTTCATGTTCGCACTTTCGGTTTTGGCGGGAGGAACGGGAACTCGTGCATTTTCCTCGACCGGCGGTCCCGATTTTCTGCAACCGATCAAAAGGCCGGGCAAGCAAAGAATGATGACAAGCTGGATAATTCGATGAGATCGTTGACTTTTCATAATTTCTCGGTTGTCTCATTGGCATAAAATTTTCTGATCCCCGGCGTTAGCTCGAACACGATGATCAAAAAACCGTTGATGGCTGTGATGTACTGGATAGCCCACTTAAAGCCGATCAGCAATCCCTGGACGATCAGCCAGACGGCCAAAGCTATGCCGAGGGCGAGCGTTCCGGTCCATGCCCAGTGATGGCCGCTCCAGCGTGATAAGGCATCGGCCCAGGCCCAGCTTGGACGAGTCAGAAGGGCGTAGATAAGAAACAGAGGGGCCAATCCCATCACAATGAGCAGGAACAAGCCGGGGAGAATATAATTCGACACGGGCAAAAGGGGCACAACGTCGGTTAATTGGAGCAAGTCGCCCGTGGGATCGATCACCATGGCCATACCGCCGTACAGACCTCCCAGCCCGAGGAAGATCAGCAGAAACAGAAGTGGCCAGAGTGTAATAGGACGTTTCATTTTCTTCATTTCCAAGCTCAAAAAAACGAGCATACGGTAAGGTGTCGCGATTTTCAAGGAAAAGCCATGCCCGAGGGGTTGCCAGGACTCTTGCATAATGCACCTCAGTTGTAAAAGTGGGGGACGAAGCTTTGAAGTAAAATCATCATGCGTAGTCCTGAATCCCCTCACGACCAGTTTTCAGAATCATTTCGTTTATTCTGCCGGTGCCTTTCTGGAGAGACGAAGGACGCGAAAATGTGATCCCGGTACTTTATTCTGAGGGCTTTTTGACTTGCTCGAGGTAATCTTTAGCGTACTCGATCATTCTCTTTATAATGCTTAATACAGATTGCGTGTCTCTTTTTCTATGGCTATATTGATGTGATATACGTAGATGTTCTGAAGCATCGTTATACATAAAATCATAACGCCCGTGAGACCAAACCATACCTGTTTCCCCGATTTCATCCGCCTGTTTTTTCGGTGTTACCTGGAATCTTTTTCGCATGGTCTCCATAACTTTTCCGGGATCAAAATCAACATCCGTATCTATGGTGATCGTTATTGTCGGACTGCCAACATCATCGTATGTGAATAGCTCCCTTGAGGAGAGCTCTTCGCCGGATTCACTATATAGATCGTTTAAATGATTAACCAGGGCATCCGGACTGGCCGCTGTTTTGGGTATGCCTCGGTCAATGGACTGATAAATCCTGGTTAGTGCCTTGATGGTATCGTCGATGGCCATAATTTATCACGCTTTCAAATTTCTCGAACTATGATAACCTGCTGAACCTTGCTCGGCCACGCCGCTGAGCCTCATTAATATAGGATATCAGGTCTGCGTTGAGAAGTAAAGCTTTCTCGCCGCCGCTGGGCGATTTATCAGCCCATATAGTCTCAGATAGAGGGACTTGCCCACTCATTTGTCAATTTGATGAGGGATTTTCTTTGCGGACACTTCGCAATAAACCGAAAAAAACGCGTATTGGAGTGATTCGGCGGTGTTTCGTGAGCACTTGCTCTATCTTTTTTAAGATAAGAGCGAAGGTTGGAAATACGACCGGATTTATAATAGCGAGTTTGGTTAACCGGGTAATGCATAGTTTAAAAATATTTTAAAAATAATAAAATATTTCTTTTATATTTAGCCAACAGTGATACGATATACGTATGTAGCATTGAAATGAATGCGTAATGAAGCGTTGAGCAGACAGAATCAACATGGATCAATCTTAGGACCACGCCAATCATTGATCGTCATTTCTCTTTTACTGTTAGCATTTGCTAACGAAGGTCGTTCGCGTATTGAGTAAATAGGGTTGCCTTAAAAACGGGCAAGACAGAGCGACGCTATGACTTCCTATATTCTGGCCGGAGCCGTTATCCTTTTAGGGAAATGGATTATATCTCTCCTTTTTATACTGATTTACCGCAGCATGGGATTTCATCAACCCAATCCTTTGTATCCGTTCAAGGAAGAGGTCATCAGGGCGATGGTCAATATCCTATCGAACATCATCGCTGTGTATGCTCTTGTGGTTCTTTTCGAGATGTTGTACCTCCAGCTGGCTATTGCGATGTTGGGTATTCCATTGCTTGTCGGTTTGCTTTGGAGCTATTACAATCTATGGAGGGCCAGGCACGGTATTCCGCCAAGCAGGCAGGTTGGCATGGTATTTGATCGGCTCAGAGAACAGGTAGAAAGTCAATATGGCCGTGCAATAGCGGAAACGCTGGCTGGAGAGGGGTCGAAAATAAAATATCTTCTTCGCTGCGAATATGCCTATTTAGCGGGTAATGTGTTTGGGACCTTATTAGGAGCGCTTGTGTTTCTTCGCAATGTGCCTTTTTTTAAATAAAACAACCAAAGAGTGAGGAATCGATCTTATGTATGCAACAACTCATATTTGGCTCTTGGAAGATGATATCCGTGAAAATCTTGTAAGAATCCGATTTTCTGATTCCCAATCTTCCATATTTCGTTTATTATGCGTAATGATAAAGCCGATAATGGTATTAGCCAGTAGGCTATTTTATATTTAGAAGCTTGAGTAAGGCAGTATAAGGCCGGTTTAAGCGAATTTGAAAAACTAGTGAGAAGCGAAGAATTATTTATTGCACCATAGCACTTACCGCCAGGGAAATTCTGATCGTTTTCGGTTCATCCCGATGATTGGCCCGATCGCATCGCTCGCCTCGAAGCTAATTTAGATTTATCGCAACGACCCTCCTATTACCCCCTTCGACTCGTGACAGGTAATTAAACATAGGAGTGCGATTATGAAAATTCTTCTTGTCAACCCGGAAGTTCCCCCCACGTTCTGGAGTTTTAAAAACGCCCTGAAGTTCATTTCCAAAAAGGCCATTATCCCGCCTCTGGGATTATTGACGGTTGCCGGGATACTTCCCCGGGAATGGGAAAAAAAGTTGGTTGATATGACGACAACGAAATTACGAGACCGGGATATTCAGTGGGCGGATTACGTCTTTATTACCGCCATGCTCATCCAGCGAAAATCCGCGGATCACGTCATTCAGCGATGCCAGGAAATGGGAACCAAAGTCGTCGTGGGCGGTCCTCTTTTTACCAGTCTTCCCGAACAATATGTGCATGTCGATCATTTGGTTCTCAAAGAGGCCGAATTGACGTTGCCTCTGTTCGTACGAGACCTTCAAAACGGTTGTCCCCGAAAAGTGTACAATACACACGAGAAAGCGGATATGCATCAGACCCCGATTCCCCTTTGGGATCTGATCAAGATGAAGAAATACGCCATGATGTGCATCCAATATTCACGGGGTTGTCCCTTCGATTGTGATTTCTGCGATGTGACGACGCTGTTCGGACACAAAATTCGCTTGAAGACGACGGATCAGGTGTTGGATGAATTGGAGAGTCTATATGCCCTGGGCTGGCGAGATGAAGTGTTCTTCGTCGATGATAACTTCATCGGAAATAAGGCCCGTCTCAAAAAAGAACTCCTTCCCGCTATTATAAGCTGGATGAAAAAGAGACGCTATCCCTTCTCTTTTAATACGCAGGCCTCTATCAATCTCGCCGACGATGAAGAACTCATGGCCTTAATGGTCCAGGCCGGATTCAACTGTGTGTTCATTGGGATTGAGAGTCCCAATGAGGCGAGTCTGAGCGAATGCAACAAAATCCAGAACACAGGTCGTGATTTGGTGGCCTGTGTCAAGAAAATCCAACAGTTCGGCATGCAGGTTCAGGCGGGTTTTATTCTCGGATTCGATAGCGATAAATCTTCGGTTTTTGACAATCTGATCCATTTTATCCAACAAAGCGGCGTCGTGACGGCGATGGTTGGATTGCTCAATGCGCCCAGGGGGACAAAACTTTATAGCCGGCTCATGACGGAGAATCGGCTCTCGGTCGCTGCGACAGGCGACAATACGGATTTTTCCATCAACTTTGTACCTAAAATGGGCGTCGAGGATCTTCTCAAGGGATATAAAAAGGTGGTCAGCACGATCTACTCACCCAAAAACTATTATGAACGGGTTCTGACCTTTCTCAAGAACTTCAAGCCGGGCCGGAATGATAAGCCGAGATATCGACTTTGTGATATCATCGCCTTCCTGAAGTCGATCTGGCGTCTGGGAATCATCGGCAAAGGACGGTTATCCTATTGGAAACTCATTTTCTGGTCACTCAGAAGGCCGCGATACCTCCATTTGGCGGTGACCCTTGCGATTTGTGGATTCCATTTTCGTACGATTTTCGAAGGCTATAGTTGTGCTTAGTCGAGGGATTTGAGGATGGGGTGCGAAGAAAGTTATGGGTGCGGAAATGAGGTGCGGCGGGAAGTTTTCTTGTGATAGGAGAGCTTTGCGCTTGCCTGGGCAGTAGAGAGCCGTATAATAGACGTTAGAAATAGATTGAATTATGATGATCGTATAGTATAAGATTTGAAGAACAAACGCCCCTGCGTAATCCGGAATCCGCGTCAAGGCCTATCTTCCGCATCATTTCGCTTATTTTTACCTTTGCTTTTCTGAAAGAAAGGTTAGTTTAAGACGATTCCGAACAATTTTTATGTGTAATTAAGTTTGAATATTGTTAGTTTTTTAGGATTGTTATGACATTTACTACTTTTGGTCTTTCCGACCCGCTGGTGCGGGGTATTCTCGCCACCGGCTACACCGCCCCGACAGAAATTCAGTCGCAGGCGATTCCTTCAGCGATTAGCGGACGGGATATTATCGGCTGCGCTCAAACGGGAACGGGTAAAACCGCCGCGTTTGTCCTGCCCATTTTAGATCGGCTCAGCCACGAGCCGGCGGCGAAAAAACCGGTTACACGGGCGCTCATCCTCACGCCGACGCGCGAGTTGGCCCTCCAGGTGGAGCAGGCGATACGGGGGTATGGGCGGTTCGTGGATTTGCGAACCTTAGCCGTTTACGGCGGCGTTAATATCAAGAAGCAGCTCCGCACGCTCAAACGGGGCGTTGACATTGTTGTCGCTACGCCCGGACGGCTCATGGATCACATGGGGCGGAACTCGATAAGCCTCAAGCGGGTTGAAGTGCTCGTGCTGGATGAAGCCGACCGAATGCTCGATATGGGCTTCATTAGGGACGTGCAAAAGATTGTGAGCGTTCTTCCGAAGAAACGCCAGACGATGCTCTTTTCGGCAACGGTCTCGAAGGACGTCGAGAGGCTGGCCGGCGAGATGCTGAAGGCTCCGGAGAGGATCCAGATCGGGCGGCCGCGAAATCCCATCGAGACCATCACGCAACATATTTACCCGGTCCGCCGGGAGCAGAAAATGGACCTTCTGGTGCATATGCTCGAAAACTCGCAGATGTACAGCGTCTTGATCTTTTCCCGGACCAAGCGCGGCGCCGACCGGATCGACCGGCGGCTCAAGCGGGCCGGCGTCGTCTCCGTCGCAATCCATTCGGACCGCACCCAGAGCCAACGTTTACAGGCTATGGACGGCTTCAAAAGAGGCAAATACCAGGTGATGGTGGCCACCGATATCGCGGCGCGTGGGATTGATATTGAGGGCATTTCGCATGTGATTAACTATGATGTGCCCGCTTTCGCCGAAGATTACGTTCATCGTATCGGCCGGACGGGACGGGCCGAGGCCACGGGCGACGCGATCACGCTGGTTTCGTATGAAGAGCAACAATACCTGCGCAAGATCGAAAACTTCATCGGGCGCGATTTCAAACCCGAAAAATGCAAGGGCTTTGACTACATGAAATCGGATTTCCTGCATCCTCGTGGTGCCGGCAAGCCTAAATCGGTAAAACCCAAGAGCGTGTCGTTATCGGCGGCGAAAAAGCTGCGTGCTCCTCGCAGACGCCGAAGAGTTTCGAGGAGTCGAACATTTTAAGTGCGCCGGGTCGCATCGTAGGATATAATAAGGGGTCGATCGAGAGCCGTAGGGTGTGCAACTCGTTGCACACGCGGTGTTGATAGGATTGTGGTACATTGCGGTTTAATCCGCGTGGGCAAAAAGCGGAATTTGCCCACCCTGCAGGTACCGGCAAGAGCGATTTTCTTGAGAGTGCGTTATGTATTCAGAATATATTCGTAATGTGGCGATCATCGCCCATGTGGACCACGGCAAGACGACGCTGGTGGATCAGCTTTTGTACCAATCGGGGATGTTTCGCACCGAGGAGCTGGACAAGCTCGCCGGCGGCGAGCACGGATTGATTATGGACTCGAATCCGCTCGAGCGCGAGCGCGGCATCACGATCCTGAGTAAGAACTGCGCTCTGAGCTATACCGATGGTGAGGGCAATGAATACAAAATCAATTTGATCGATACGCCGGGGCACGCGGATTTCGGCGGGGAGGTGGAGCGCGTCTTGAAGATGGCGGACGGCGTGATGCTTTTGGTCGATGCCTTCGAGGGACCGATGCCGCAAACGCGGTTTGTGCTGGGCAAAGCGCTCGAGCATAAGCTCCGTCCGATTGTCGTCGTGAACAAGGTGGACCGGGCGAACAGCCGGCCGGATGATGTGGTTAATGAAGTGTTCGATTTACTGGTTCAGCTCGATGCGAATTCCGAATCGCTCGATTTTCCCCTGATTTATGCCTCGGCGCGGGACGGGTGGGCGACGACGGCGCTTGAGAACAAAACCGACAATATGCAGGTGATTTTCGACGCGATTATAGATCATATTCCGTCCCCGCAGGTCATTGCGGACGCTCCGCTGCAAATCCTGGTGACGAGCCAGGAGTATTCGGATTACGTGGGGCGGATCGCTATCGGCCGGGTCTTCGCCGGGCGGGTGGCCGAAGGCCAGAGGGTTACGGTTATTGACAAAGACGGCCTTCATACCCAGCAGAAGGTCGCCCAGATCCACCAGTTTCACGGGCTCGGCCGAAAGCAGGTTTCGAGCGTGCAGGCGGGCGATATTTGTGCGATCTCCGGGCTGAATCCGATCGAGATCGGGGATACGATTGCCTGTGCGGACAAGCCGTCGCGGCTGGCGGTTATCGCCGTGGACGAGCCGACGATGACCATGACGTTCAGGGTCAACGACGGACCGTTCGCGGGCAAAGACGGCCAGTACGTCACGGGCCGGCAGATTGGAGAAAGACTCACGAAAGAGCTTCAACAGAATGTCGCCCTGAGGGTGGAGCCGGGGCGGACGCCGGAGGAATTTAATGTTTCGGGCAGGGGGCTGATGCATCTGGGAATTCTGCTGGAGACGATGCGGAGGGAAGGATACGAAGTCTGCGTGGGTAAGCCGAACGTGATTCTGCGAGTCATCGAGGATCGGCGTCACGAGCCGATTGAGTTGCTTGCGGTGGATTGCCCGCTGGATTGTCAGAATTCCGTCATGAGTCTTTTAGGCGAAAGACGGAGCGAGATTGTCAGGATGGACGCCAAGAGCGGCGCGAGCGATTTTATTCACATGGAGTTTATGATCCCGTCGCGGGGATTGTTCGGCCTTCACGCCAGGGTGATGAACGCGACCCAGGGCAGGGCGATCATGCATCATACGTTCGAGCGCTACGAGCCGATGCGGGGCGCCATACCGCAGCGAAAGGCCGGCGTCATGGTTGCGACCACGACCGGGCAGGTGACCGCCTACGCGCTGGATGCCTTATACGACCGCGGTATCTTCTTCGTCGAGCCCGGCGAAAGCGTTTATGAAGGGCAGGTCGTCGGGGAGCACTGCAAGGAAAAGGATATCCCCGTGAACGTGGTCAAAAGCAAGCAGCTCACCAACGTTCGCGCCGCGGGCAAGGACGACGCCGCGAAGGTCCGCCCCGCCAGAAAGATGAGTCTCGAACTGGCGATGGAATACATTCAGGAAGACGAGCTTGTGGAAATCTGCCCGGGTTCGATTCGCATCCGCAAGCGCCTGCTCAAAGAGACCGACCGCCGCCGCCATGCCCGCAAGAGCGGTCAGTGACATTCCGATGATACCGAACGCGGAACCTAATCCCTCAATACCCGGTCCAGCTCGTCCGGATTCATTCGCGATGTGATATCCAGACTCACGGGCGTCACCGAGACGACGCGTTCGACGACGATGGCATGAACGTCGGTGCCCGGCTCTGCTTGTACGGCGGACGGTTCGATTCCCGTTTGCATGTCCCGAACCCGGGTTTTAACGCCGGGATTTGGTAAGATTCGCGAATAATAAGTCTGGCGTGCAAGGCGCGTGATCCGCCACGGCGTTTGTTCGGTGGCGTTGTCGGGGACATCGACTTTCAGGGCATCCACGTCGAAAGGCATCCTGGCCGAGAGCAAACGTTCGGCGAAAAGCTTAAGGAAAAACTTCGAGATGCTCCAATCCTGTTCGGTGTAGTTACGGTGTGAATAGACATCGGTTTGCTTTGAGATACCCAAAGCGGGAACGCCCCGAACGGCTCCTTCGAGGGCGGCCCCGACGGTTCCTGACGTGCCGATACCGATACTCAGGTTTTCGCCGTAGTTAATCCCGGCTACGACCAGATCGGGATTTTTCTCCCGGAATAATACGTCCATCCCATGCCGGATCGCGACCGCCGGGCTGCATTCGCAGCAGTAAGCCAGAACGTTCGTGCCGTCGATCTTGAACGGTACCGGCACTAAAACGGCGTCCGGGTGGGCATGATAGCTTCGTCCCATGGAGGTCTGTTGATTCATGGGGGCGACGACTGTCACTTCGCCCAGATCGAGCAATATCTCCGCCGCCGCACGTAGGCCCGGCGAATGGATTCCGTCATCAGTTGTCAGGAGTATTTTCGTTAATTCCATCATTTCTCTACATTCTGTTCATATTGGACGATACGCGAGCTTGGAAGAAAGGTAAAAAATATACTATAAGGTTTGAAGATATTCAAGAAAAGTTGACGAAATATCAAATCTGCACGTGTCTTTCATGATTTTAAGCAAGATTCGGTGTGCGGTGCGCACCCTGCGATCTCACAACCTTCGTTAGAATTCTCGTTGTTCAATGGATTATGTGCTTCTCGTTACGAGCAATTCGGCGGGTGGCAGCGTCGAAGCCGCAGGCTTTGGGGATGGTGGGGGAAAGCTATCCCCATGCGTGGCACGGGCTTCCAGCCCGTGAATACACGGCCTGGAAGCCCGTGCCACCTTCGCTTGAGGTGAACGATCCACACATTGATCTGTTATCATGTAGCGGTATTCAAGCGAAAAGTGCGGCAAGGTGAACTTCCTCTGAATTCTCAGAGTATTACCTATCAGAACGAAATGTATAGTCGTTAATCTCATAGGTGAGAATATGGATATTGACGTTTTCAGACGCACGGACGTGGGGGGGCGATGGCTGATGATTGCGAGTATGATCGTTTTCAGCATAGCGATTTATGCACACGCGGATGAATTAGACATTGATTATGGTCCGATCGAAATAGTCTCCGAGCGGCCCGAGTGGAGCGAACGGCAGATTATTGTGAAATTCAAAGAGGATATCGCGGAGGATGATTGCAGCGAGATCGTACGACAGTACGGCTGTTCGCTCGTTCGCCGCTGCTCATTTGCAAATCTGGAGTTGCTCGAAATACCTGAGGCGATGAGGCCCGAAGAGATGGTGGATCTGATCGGGGACGATCCCCTTGTTGACTATGCGGAATTGAATTACTACGCATGGACGACGTTTTTGCCCGACGACACCTTGTATGCCTTCCAGTGGCATCTGGACAATCCGATCTCCGGCGGTATCGGCATGGAGGCGGCGTGGGATATCCAGACGGGCGATCCGAACGTAATTGTCGCGGTGTTGGATACGGGCGTAGCCTACGAGGACTTCGGGAGCTTCAGGTTGGCGCCGGACCTGGCGGGGACGTTGTTTGTACCCGGCTACGATTTCGTCAATGACGATGCGCATCCGAACGACGACGACGGCCACGGCACGCATGTGACCGGCACCATCGCCCAGAGCACGAATAACGGCAGGGGCGTGGCCGGCGTGGCTTTTGGCTGCTCCATCATGCCGGTGAAGGTCATCGGCCGGGATGGGTTCGGCAGCCAATTCGATATTGCCGAAGGGATCTATTTCGCCGTGAGGAACGGGGCGCACGTTATTAATATGAGCCTTGGCGGGGGCGGGCAATCACGGACCATGAGGGATGCCGTCGCCTTCGCCTATTCCTGGGCAGTCACCGTCGTGTGCGCCGCGGGCAATGAATTCCAACAGGGCAATTCCCCAAGCTATCCTGCGGCGTATGACAGGTATTGCATTGGGGTCGGGGCCACGCGTTACGATGAGACCCGGGCGTTTTACTCCAATACCGGCAGCTATGTGGACGTGGTCGCACCGGGGGGCGACTTGAACGTCGATCAAGACGGGGACAGCTACGGCGACGGCGTGCTCCAGCAGACGTTTAGGCGCGATCCAAACGATTTTCGATACTATTTTTTCCAGGGGACGTCCATGGCGGCGCCTCATGTGAGCGGGGCGGCGGCTTTGCTCGTATCGAACGGGATAAGCGATCCGGACATGATCGGCAAGATCCTCGAAACCACAGCAAAAGACCTCGGACCTGCCGGCTGGGACGAAGCGTACGGATGGGGATTAATCGACGTCGGAGCGGCGTTGCGTTTGGCGGCAAGGCTCGATGATGACGAGATCGTGACTCTCGCTGATCGCGCGATTCCGGCCGAAGCGCGGCCCTGATCAGGCGTTATTTTTCAGGGCTTCGATGTCCTTTTCCGACCCGCTGACCAGGATCGTATCGCCCCGGCGGAAAACATAGGCCGCGTTCGGTGTGACAAAACGAGGCTCGTCGTGTTCGTGCACTTCTTTGACAATGAAGACGGAGACGTGGTACCGCGTGCGCAGCTTCAGGTGGCTCAGTTTTTTGCCCGCCACCCAGGGGGGAACCTCGATCTCCGCTACAACGGTATCGCCTCCGATCTGTAGCGTGTGGGACTGATCGTGGGCGTTAATCCGTGCGCCCAATTCGATGGTAATATTACGATTCGCCACCTCGAGGTTATACTGGCGCATAATGTCGCTCATGAAAACCGAGCCGACAAGACGTTTCTGCGCATCCACAACGGGCAGGCGATCGAAGCCGGACTCGGCAAAGCGGTCCACGACGGCATCCAGGGACTGCGTAGCCAGCACCGGCGCGAGGTCCTGTTTGAAGTCGATAATGTGATGGGCGCTTGTCAACTCTTGTGGATTGTTGAGGACATATTTAAGGTCCTGCAGGGAGATCGCGCCCGTGCACCGGTCGTCCTCGTCGAGCGTGAAAAAGACGTTGCGATGTGTTTCCAGCGCCAACCGGACCAGCGAATCGAAGGGGGCCGTTTCGCAGATCGATGCCTCATCATGGCGCAGCACCTCTTTCACCGGGATGGCGCGGAGGATATTGAGGTCCTCCCCCTGATGGGCACGGATACCGCGACGATGGAGCTTCTCCGTATAGATGGACTCGGGATTGAGTTTCCTCGCGATAAACGTGGCCATCACGACCGTGAACATCAGCGGCAGAATGATCCCGTACTCGTTTGTTAGCTCGAATAGAATGATAATAGCCGATAGCGGTGCCAAGGTGCACGCTCCGTTGACGGCGGCCATGCCGACGAGAGCGTAAGCCCCTACCGAGCCCGTCATGTCGGGGAGCAGGCGGTTGACAATCGTGCCAAAAGCGCCGCCTAACATGGCGCCGATGAATAAGGAGGGGGCAAATACGCCGCCGGACCCGCCGGAGCCGATCGTCACGGCCGTAGCGAGGATTTTCAAGACCACCAGAAGCAGCATGATCTTGAGGGTAAGCTGGCCGTCGAAGAGGACGCGGATGGCCTCGTAGCCCACGCCCATGATATGCGGATAGACTAAGGCGATGATACCGACGAGCAGACCGCCGAACACGGGGCGGATCCACTGGGGGGTTTTCGTTTTCTCGAAGAAGTCGTCGACATGATAAAGGCTCCGTGAGAAAATGAACCCGACGCCGCCGGCGATCAAACCGAGGATCAGGTACAGACCAAACTCCCAGAGGGAGACCATCGCAAACTGCGGGAGGATAAACTCGGTCATATTGCCGTGAAAGTGCCGGCTGATGGCCGTGGCGGCGACCGCCGAGACCAGGATCGGCGTGAAGGACGTCAATCCGAAATCTGAAACGATCAATTCCAGCGAGAACAATGTTCCCGCAATCGGGGCGTTAAACGTCGCGGCGATACCGGCGGAGACCCCGCAGCCGACGAGGGTCTTGAGTCGGGCGGGGCGAAGGCGCATAAGCTGGCCGAACGTAGAAGCGATGGCGGCGCCGATTTGCACGATGGGGCCTTCACGACCCACCGACCCGCCTGTGGCGATGCTGAACGCCGAGGCGAGGCTTTTGACGAGAACGACGACGGGGCGGATGACACTGTTGCGCGTGATGACCGCGATCATCACTTCGGGCACGCCGTGCCCGCGGGCTTCGCGCGCGAAGAAGTAGATCATCGGACCGACGACGAGGCCGCCCAGCGCAGGCATCAAAAGCCGGCGATACCATGCGACGCTCAGGAGCGAATCCGGGGCCATGTCCGGCGTCGCCCAGAAGACGGTCTGGAGCGAGAAGATCAGCTTCTTGAAAAGCAGCGCGCCGAATCCGCCCAGAATGCCGATCACGACGGCGAGAATCAGCGTTTCCGTCGCCGGCGTCAGTTTCAAATAGCGAAGAATATATTGTCGTTTGGCCCAGACTCTCTTCATGGATTCCCACCATTAGGATGACGGTTTTACTCGGACGATTATATCACCGCACCGGCGGACGGTCAAAGACATGGAAACAATAATTCCTTCGCGCGGCAGCCGCACGATATTGCCACAGAACACATCATGAACTCGCGCCGTATCAATACCCGATAGAAAGAAATGCGGATAATGATAGAAATCCGCCTGCGGTTTCATTATGATGATCGCTCAAAACCCCGAATGAATGTGGCTGGGTTTGGCTTTGTATGTTGATATTGGGTAAATGAATGAATAATAGGCAACTTTTGTATGATATCGGTGAGCTGAACAACCTTTTCCGGGACAGCGCCAGCATTCAGACGCTGCTGGACAAGACCGTGGAGATGGTCGCCTCGCATACGCAGTCGGACGTGTGCTCGGTGTATCTTTATAACAGCGAACATCGCGAGCTGATCCTGAGCGCGACGCGGGGCCTGAATCCGGAATCCGTCGGGAAAGTCCGGATGAAACTGGGCCAGGGTTTGACCGGCCTTGCGTTAAAGGAGCTCCGGCCCGTCTGTGAGAAGGACGCCGCCGGCAACCCGAATTTCAAATTCTTCCCCGGCATCTTCGAAGAGCAGTATCAATCGTTGCTGGCCGTGCCGATTGCGCGGGGTATCTCGCGGATCGGCGTCCTCGTGCTTCAACGGAAAGACAATCAGTGCTTCGATGATTCCGACATCACCGCTCTCGAAGCCGCGGCGTCGCAGCTCGCCAATATTATCGAGAACGCCCGCTTCCTGATGGCGATGCACGAGCCGCATGAGCCGGAGGCGAAGACGGGGTTGCCGGAAGGACTCGAATTCGTGAAGGGGCAGGTGGCGTCGGAAGGTTTTGCCTATGGCCCCGCTGTCATCGCGGATAAGAAAAAGAATCTTGCGGCGCTGATGCACAGAGACTTCGACGAGCCGTTTACCCTGGAGGACTTTCATCGGGCCATCGCCCGGACGGCCGATCAGTTGGAAGAATTGCAAGAGCGGGTCGGGCAGAAACTCTCCGATGCGGCGTCGCTTATTTTTGCCGCCCACCTGGTGATCCTCAAAGACAACCATTTTATCAACGGAGTGACGACGCTGATTGAAAGCGGCGTCAATCCGCCGGTCGCCGTCATACGAGTCGCCAGGGAGTATATGGAGACTTTCGCCGGCAGCACCAGTGCGTACATGCAGGAGAAGACGCAGGATATCGAGGACCTGATGGTCCGGCTGATAGGCCACCTTTTGAGCGAGACCGAAGAGCTCGACGGGCTCAGGGGCCGCGTGGTTTTGGCCAGAGACCTTTTCCCGTCCGATCTGCTCATCCTCTCGTCGGAAGAAGCGGCCGGGATCGTTCTGGTCGGAGGCACCGTGACATCGCATTTGTCCATCCTCGCCCGGTCGCTCCGCATCCCGATGGTCGTGACGCATACGTATGAGCTTCTCGATCTGACGGATCATACGCCCGTGTTGGTCGATGCCGAAATCGGGAACGTCTATGTCGATCCGTCCGATGAGATACTGGATAGGTACGAGTCGCAGCAAAAGGCCAAGCTCGCACTGGCCGAGCAGGCACATGTGATGCAGCCGCAGACGTCCACACGGGACGGCACGAGGGTGCGTTTGATGGCCAATATCAATTTGCTGGCCGACCTGAAAGTCGCGTGCGACCTGCAGTGCGAGGGCGTCGGGTTGTACCGGACGGAATTCCCGTTTATGGTCCGCCGGAACCTGCCGACCGAGGCGGAGCAGTTCATGATCTATAACAAGCTCGTCGAGCTGATGCAGGGCAAGCCGGTCACGTTCCGAACGCTCGACGTGGGGGGGGACAAGGCGTTGTCCTATTACCAGGATGTCAAAGAGCAGAATCCGGCGCTCGGTCTGCGTTCGATTCGTTTCTCGCTTCAGAATAAGACGGTGTTCGCCGAGCAGATTCGGGCGATGCTTCGCGCCGGAGCGGGTGCGGATTTGCGGATTATGTTTCCCATGATTTCGTCCCTCGATGAATTTTTCGAGGCGCGGGACGTCGTGTCCGAATGTCTGGACGCGCTGGACAAACGCGGCGTCGAATACAATCGCCAGCCTAAACTCGGGATGATGGTCGAGCTTCCATGCGTCGTGGATTTGATCGACGATTTTGCGAAGGAGGCGGAGTTCTTTTCGATTGGCACGAACGATTTCATCCAGTTCATGCTTGGCGTGGATCGGACAAACGAGAACGTGGCCGGCTCGTATCTGCCGCACCATCCTGCGGTGCTGCGCGCGTTGAAGAAGATCGTCACCTCGGCCAACCGGGCCGGCCGGGAAATCGCCATCTGCGGCGATATGGCGTGCCGCGAGCCTTATTTACCTTTCCTCATTGGGATCGGGGTTCGGGTCTTGAGTATGGCCCCGAGCTATCTGCCTCGCGTGCAAAAAGCGTTATCGAACATGGATCTGAGTGAGGCTCAGACTATTGCAGACGATATGCTTTCTCAATCCACAATCGGGGGCCTGACCCAAACGTGGAATCTACAGTAATATGAGCAGAACGAGATTGATCCTTGTAGCCGGAGCGACGGGTTATGTCGGGGGACATCTGGTTCCGCGCCTGTTAAAGGAAGGCTACCGGGTTCGCGTTCTGGCCAGAGACGCTGAAAAGGTGAAAGCGGCGCCCTGGGGATCGGATGTGGAGGTCTGTAAGGGGGACGTGCTCGAGCCGCCGACGCTGGCCCCGGCCTTTTCGGGCGTCGATGCGGCCTATTATCTCGTTCATAGTATCACGCGGGGCTCCGACTTCGCCCAGCGGGATATCCGGGCCGGGCGACATTTCGGCGAGGCCGCGAAGAAAGCGCGCGTCGAACGGGTGATTTATCTCGGGGGGCTGGGCGATCCGAATTCAACGCTCTCCGAGCATTTAAGGTCCCGGCAGGAAACCGGCGATGCCTTGCGTCATTCCGGGGTCTGTGTGACGGAATTTCGGGCTGCGATCGTTGTCGGATCCGGCAGCGTCTCGTTCGAGATGATACGGTACTTGACCGAGCGCGTGCCGATCATGATCTGCCCTCGCTGGGTTCGAACCCGGGTCCAGCCGATAGGGATCGACGATGTCGTCGAATATCTCGTAGCGTCGCTATGCGTGGCTCAAAGCGCCGGCCACATCATTGAGATCGGCGGGACGGACGTGTTGACGTATGGTGAGATGATGAAGGATTATGCGCGCGTTCGCGGCCTTCGCCGCTGGCTGCTCCACGTGCCGGTCTTAACGCCGCGCCTGTCCTCGTATTGGGTCCACTGGGTCACTCCCGTTCCGGCGGCTTTTGCCCGTCCGCTGATCGAAGGTCTGCGCAGCGAGGTCGTTGTTCGCGACACCAAGGCGTCCGGGCTTTTCCCTCAGATCGAACCCGCCGATTACAAAAGTGCGGTCCGCCGGGCATTGTCTCAACTCCATCCCGATGCGTTTGAACGTTTCGTCGCTCAATCGGCGCCGGTCGATGTTGGGGAGCGTCCGACGACCTTCAAAACGACTCACAATGGCATGATCGTCGAAATCAAACAATGTCTCGTTCGTTCGCGGGCCGCTTCCGTGTACAGGTCTTTTACGGAATTAGGCGGGCCGAACAATTGGCCTTGCCATTGGGCGTGGCGGATACGAGCCTTTGTGGATCGAATCCTGGGCGGCGTCGGCATGCGTAAAGGCCGGCCCGACCCGGACGCGATCCGGGTCGGGGATACGCTGGATTACTTTCGGGTGGTTGAAATTCAGCCCAACCGGATGATCCGGCTGAAGGTGGATATGAAATTACCCGGTGAAGGCTGGGTGCAATTCGACGCGATCCCGTCTGAAGGGGGTCGGACTCGACTCATGCAAACAGTCTTCTTCGCTCCGAAAGGATTAGTCGGATTTCTTTACTGGTATCTGCTCTATCCTTTCCACATGGTTATCTTCGGCAAAATGATGAAAGAGATTGCCGGGCGGGCTGAACAGATTGACGCCGGGGGCGTAGATGAATAAAAACGGTATTTGAAACTTTACAATCGAGAAAGGGTACGCTATGGCAACGTTAAAAGTAGGTGACAAAGCCCCGGCGTTTTCGTTATTGAACCAGGATGGGGAGAAGGTTTCACTTTCCGACTATAAAGGCAAGAACCTCTTAGTGTATTTTTATCCGAAGGCAAACACGCCCGGCTGCACGAAACAGGGATGCAGCATCCGCGATGCGTCGAAAGAGCTCACGAAGCTGGATATGGTCGCAGTGGGGATCAGCCCGGATGAGCCGGCCAAACAAAAGAAGTTCGATGATAAATACGGACTCGGCTTTCCCTTACTATCCGATCCCGATCATAAGATCGCCAGGGCCTACGGCGCCTGGGGGAAGAAGTCCATGTATGGAAAAGAGTATGAAGGGATTATCCGTTCTTCTCTCGTGATCGACGGATCGGGTAAAATCGCGCAGGCGTCTTATAAAGTCAAACCGCTGGACACCGTCCCCAACGCCACGAAGGTATTGACCTGAGCGGTCTTCATTTTCGATGAGGAGGAAAGGCCATTTTTGGCCTGAAAGGCGCGGTTTTCTTGCGAAGATCGGCCGGCGAGAGACATTTTTTATAAATTTTCTTTTTTTTTGCTTGAACCTCCTACAAATGTAGGTTATTTTATGGTTGTAACAACTACACATGTAGGAGTAAATGATTATGGCAAAAAGGAAGCTCAAGGCGATGAGCCCCACCGAGACCGAGATTCTCCGGCTGGTCTGGACGCTCAAGGAAGCCACCGTACAGGAGATTCGAGAACAATTACCTGCCGACAGGACGTTGGCCTACAACACGGTTCAGACGCTGCTGTGCCGTCTCGAACAAAAAGGTTACCTGAAACACCGTGACCAGGGTCGGGCCCATGTTTTCCTGCCCCGTATCGAGCCCGATGAAGTGATCAAAACCACCGTTCGGGATTTTCTGGGCCGGCTCTTCGGCGGCGACCCGAAGCCTCTGGTTCAGTTCCTCGCCGAGGACGGCAAGATCGACGAGGAGGACATCAAGAGGCTTCGGCAGTTGATCGAAAAGAGGAAAAAGACGTAGTCAATTTTCTATTGTGGAGATTTTGACGATGGAACCCTGGTTGATCCGCATTGTTCATTATCTGCTCGCCCAGAGCTGGCAGATCGCCGTCCTGACCCTCGCGGTGGCGCTGGCCGCGTTTGCCCTGCGAAACCGAAGCGCTCACGTGCGTTATCTGCTGTGGCTGATTGTCCTGGCCAAGGCTCTGGTCCCCCCTCTGTATTCGGTGCCGTTGGCGGTCCTGCCCGAGCGGGCGCCTCCTGTATTTGTTCCGGCGCCGCCGATGGGCGAGAGGATGATTGCCGAGCCGGAACCTGTGTCGAGGGCGTCCCGCCCTCGAATCGCGGACAGGATGCCCGCGACACGTTCAGCGCCATCACCTGTCGCCTTAATCAAACCGGCTAGGTATGGTACACGCGCGTGGCCGGCTGTTGTCTGGCTTACAGGGGCGATTGCTTTGCTGTCCTATTATCTGGCAAATGCGCTGCGCACACAGATTTGGCTTCAGAGGCGGCGTGTGGCGTTGCCGAGCGAATCGGCGGGCCGCATCGAGAGCTTCTTCACGGCCCATGGCATTCGGCGCATGCCTCGTGTCTGGCTGCTGGAGCGGATCAATCAGCCGTTTGTCTGGGGCCTGGTGCGCGGCAGTATCTACCTGCCCGCCAGACTGTGGCATGGCCATCCTGGCCATGATTTCCTTCACGGGCTGGAAGCCCGTGCCACGTTCCAGCCGAGCCTTCTGGGGCACGAGCTGAGCCACGTCATGCGTTTCGATGCGATGGTCAATTCGTTACAGGTCGTCGCCCAGACGATTTTCTGGTTCCATCCTTTTGTGTGGTGGGCGAATCGAAAGATACGCGCCGAGCGGGAAAAGTGCTGCGACGAGATGACGATTGCCCGTTTGAATGCACGGCCCGAAGAGTACGGCGAGGCCATCGTCGAGACGCTCGCCGCCCAATACGAACAAGCCCGGCCGATCCCCTCGTTGGCCGTAGCCGGACAAGTCAAAAATATTGAGGAAAGGATCAAGACCATGTTAAAACCAGGAAAGAAATTCTACAAATGTCCAAGTCTGCCTGTGGCAACGGCTGTGGTTTTCATGGCCTTATTAACCGTCCCGACTGCCGTAGTTCTGACTGTCAAAGCGGAAGACCATCAGAGAGCCGAAGGCGCGGAGTCAGGTCAGATTCATATCGACCCCACCAATATTAGGCCATCTGTCAACAGCTCGGCTGACGAGCATGATCCCAAAACAGCAATTTCAGGGGATGATTCTAACCTCTACTTCGCATCGAGCAAATCGGGCAGAATCGACGTCGGCAAAGATAGCGATATCGGGCAGGTCTCAGTAAGTTCACTACAAGTTAAGCCGACCAAGTCACTCCAAAAAGCTGCAGCAGACGGTGACCTTGGCCAAGTCAAACTGAATTTGTCTCTTGGAGCAGACGTGAATGCAAAAGACATTCGCGGGAATTCAGCTTTGCTTTATGCCGCCATCAACGGGCATGAGGTAGTGGCCGAACTCCTCATTGACAAAGGTGCAGAGATCGACGCGACGGGGGGCTACTACAACTGGACGCCGTTGCACTGGGCCGCGTACACCGGACACACTGGCGTGGCCAAATTACTTGTAACCAGAGGAGCCAATGTCAATGCCAAGTGCGCGGATGATGGGACACCGCTGCACGAAGCAGCCTGGCATGGTCACAAGGATGTAATTGAGCTTCTGCTCGAGAGCGGTGTCGATCCGAATGCCAGGGATAACTGGAGCGGTGATACCGCCCTCCACAGAGTGGCCGCTGGAGGATATGCGGACGCCACAAAGGTCTTTATTGCCAAAGGTGTCGATACCCGCGTTAAGAATATGGCAGGACAGACAGCACTTTATAAGGCTGCGTCAGCAGGCAACAAGAAAGTGGCCAGCCTCCTTCTCGGTAAAGAAAGCAGCGCCCAACTCGCTGCTCTGCGAGGGGATCTGCTTGGCGTACAGCATCTCATGGAACAGGGATTCGATGTGAACGCCAGAGATGAACAACTGCGTTGGACCCTCCTGCATTGGGCCGTCTGTTCAGACAACGAGGATGTAGCTGCATTCCTGCTTTCGAGAGGCGCTGATGTCAATGCAAGGGGCGAGTTTGACGACCCACCGTTGCTTTATGCTGCGGCGACTGCTCGGAAGGACCTTGTGGGCTTGCTTTTGACCAGAGGAGCGGAGGTCGATGCAAGGGACAAGTTTGGAACGGCAGCCATTCACAATGCAGCTCGATGGGGCCATCGAGACGTTGTAGCTTTACTCCTGGCACATGGCGCTGATGTTAATACAAGAAAGGAAAATGGTTTCACTCCGCTGCATCTGTCTGCCCGGGATGGCCACAGGGAAGTCGTGCAGTTTCTCCTTGAAAGCAGTGCCGATGTCAACACGAAGAGCGATATTGATAAGACAGCTCTTCATGAAGCCGTCAGAAAAGGTCGTACAAATATCGCTGACCTTTTGCTCGCAAGTGGAGCCGACGTGAATGCAAGAGAACGCGGGAGTGGATACACACCGTTGCACCGTGCAGCCTTAAGCGGACGCTCAGCAATAACTGACATGTTGTTATCAAGAGGTGCAAACACGGAAGCGGAGAACAGAACGGGTGCGACTCCTTTGCATGTTGCGGTGACCCACAACCGGTCAGAAGTAGTGAAAAGGCTTCTTTTCAAGGGCGCCAATGTGAACGCCACGGACCATTCTGGTGATACCCCACTACACAGGGCAGTGAGCAATCGCAACAAAGAAATGGTCGATTTGCTTCTTGCTCAGGGTGCCGACGTCAACACGAGGAACGGAGACGGTCAGACACCTTTGTCCTTGGCCCGGAGTGCGACCTGCTCCGAGATTGTGAAGTTGCTGGTCAAGCACAGCAACGACGAATAGAGGTCAGAATGCAGAATGGGAGAGATGGATTCTCGATTCTCTGTTCTAAATTCTCAATTGTCAATTCGGCCCGTCTGTGCGTAGTGGTAGAGAAGTCCCCAGGCTTTGGCGGCGATCTTTTTGTCCGAGTCGAGCAGGTCGCGGATGCCTTGAACGTCCAGCAGCAACACCTCGATATCTTCCGTGCCGTCGAGCCATTCGTTCGAGGGTTGGCCTTCGGCCTCGGCCAGGACCATGTGGCACGATTCGTCCGTCAGCCCGGCGGATGAATAGACGGGCATGCTGATATGGTTGATTTTCACAAGCTCCAGTCCGGTCTCCTCTTTGAGCTCCCGCCGGACCGTGTCTTCGATTTCTTCGCCGTCATCGATCAGCCCGGCGGGAAATCCGTATTCGTAATCCCAGATCGGGACCCTGAATTCCCTGGTGAGGACCAGTTTCGTTTCGCCGGCAACGTCGATCGTCGCCACGATCACGACGGCGTCGGCGTCGGCGGCTTCTTCGATGGGCTTGGCTTTTCGGGAACACATCACCCACGATCGCTCGGCCTGGGCCTTGCGTTTCAAACGAACTTCAAATAGATTCACCCAGGGGCAATTTGTCAGTTTCTTGAGTTTGTAATATTCATCCATAACTACTATCCATCAGGGTAGCTTGCTTGTGATTCGTTCCAGCTTTTCCGACGTGGCCACTTTTTGACCGTCGGCGAAGATATGAAGCCCTTTTCCCTTTTTGTATTTGTCGCCGGTTGGGTCCCACAAGATGGTGAGTGTCCGGCCGTGGTACGGGATATTGTCGAGGCAGAACCAGTCCCATGTCCCGGCGGGGATCAAGGGATCGACGGCGAGGGTGTCGTCCTGCTGAGGCACAAGGCCCACAAGCCCGCTAATGACCAGGTCGCAGAAGGTCGAGTGATTGTAGTACCGGCTGCGATCCGAGTCCGGCCTGAGCCATTGACCGTTGATCTCATCGAGATATTCACCGATATACGGCTTACCTCTATACCGGTGGGACCGTGCGTAGGTCAACAGGGCGTCGAAGTAATCGGCTTTACTAACATAGGATTGTCGGTAGTCCCGCAGGACGTTGGCCAGCGCGACCAGCGTCTGGCTCGTGGCATAGGGCCAGACGGCGCCGTCCCATTCGCACGTCCCGACACCGTGACTTCTGAATTGGGGATGCCGGCGTTCGGCGGTGGTGATACCCATCGGCGCTTTGAATCCTTCCGCGTCCGTAAATTGCAGCCATGCTCGTTCATGTCCGGCTTCCGGCAGATGGAAATACCACGGGATGAATCCGATCTCCTCCCGGACGCCGGCCAGCGCGCCGTTCGGATATCTGACTTTGAAAAATTCGGCCTCTTTGTCCCACGTCAGATCGTGAATGCGTGCCTTCAATTTGGTTGCTTTTTGAGCGTACTCCTTTGAAATGTCCTTTCGACCGGCCATTTCCGCGACCTTCGAGATCGCCAGCGCGTTGGCATACATGTAGCTGTTCAAAGGCGGCCGGGCGTTCTTGTCCCGTCGCGAGCCGCTAATGGATTCCTCCATCCCGTCGCGCACGTCATACTGCCAGTACAGCCCGTTCTCCAGGCCGCGTTCCGTCGTCCATGCCTCATAGTCGCGTATGAAGGCGTCCAGCAATCCCACGATAAATGCCTTATCCTGATTCACCAGATACCTGCGATACAGCGCCCATGTCCCCCAGTTACTATACTTGTGTAAGTGCGGCTGTAGGTTTCCTTCGTTGCCCGTGTACCAGAAGCGGGCGTACTGATCGATATACCGTTTGTCGCGCAGCCAGGTGCCCTCGTCAATGTGGTGCCCGAGCGCGCAGCTTATCGTGTTGTATCTTCCGCTGTGGCCGACCTTATCCAGGAACTCCGTGAAGACGAATCCGTCCGGCGTCTGTTTCAAATGCTTTCGGAACGTCCACCATCGGTAATAGTAAATCTGCTCGAAGGCCTTGTCGGGACACTCGAAAAACGGAATGTTCGCCGTCATCCATGCCCAGGCATCGCGATTCGGAACGTGGTTGACGATATTCTCCGGCTCCATCGTGTTGAAAAAATCAACGTGATGTTTGAATGTGGCCGTGTCGAGAATATAGCCTGTGCTTCCATCCCCAAAGCCTTCGGCTTTGAGGCTGCCACTCATCATGAATCCTATCGTTAAGAATATTACTTTTCTTGTCACGGCCATCTTCCTATCTCTATATCGCCCTATCGTAGAGGTATCCAAACGGTCATCTCGCCATCGCCTCGATTGCCCCATGCGTAGTAGGGGACCAGGCGAATATCGACGGTTTTCGGTTCTTGTGGAGATATCCTTCGATAGAGAGCATTCCCCCAGTCGTCTCCATCATGTACAGATGCCTTTGTTTCCAGGACGGTCATTCCTCCCGGCAGGTTGTTGATATTGATATAGCGATGTCGAAATTGTGCGTCGGAAGAGATCGCAATGTTCAGGATGCCTGCGTCGTCCGGCAGATCGACCGACTCCAGGCAATAGATCACCGGGCCGCGGCGGATTGCCACGTGATTGCGTGCTTCCTCGACGAGGGGATGCGCTTCCAGCAATTGTACACGCATAGGGAAAACCAGATCGATCCGATCCTCCTTCGTCCACTTTCGTTTGATCTCGAAGTACTGTTCCGATTTCACGTTGGCTTTGTAAAGTTCATCGTTGATTTTTACACGGGCGTCTTCGGCCCAGCCGGGAATCCGCAGGAACATAGAGAATTCTTCTTGCGGTGACTCTTCCACAGTAATATGAATCGTCCCCTCCCGGGGATAGTCGGTTTGCTGGTTCAGTCTGATCGGAGAACCATCGGGAAGATGTGTATTAAGAACATTGCCGCCGTACAGGTGAATCCATACGCCGTCGTCGGAGAGGCTGTAAGCATAGCCGGCCACTTCCGCGAGCGTCCGAACAATATTCGGAGGGCAGCAGAAGCAGCTTATGTACGGCTCTCGCTCGTGCGACCAGCGCAGCTCGAAGGGCATATCCTTCACCCGCCGGAGCGGATTCTTATAGAAGAACTTCGTTCCGTCGAGACTGATCGTCGCCGGGATGCCGTTATAAAGCGCCAGTTCGAGCAGATCGGCGTAGCGGGCCTGGGCCGTGACGGTCAGCATACGCCAGTTCCACAAGGCAAAACCGATTGTTGCGCACGATTCGTTGTAGGCCGTGACGTTAGGAAGCTGATACGCCCGGCCGTAAGCCTGGTGCACGAGCTGGATGGACGAGTGATCCTTCGAACCGTCCGGCGAGGCGCCGTCGTACAGCGCCCCGGTCGCGCCGGTCACATACATCTTACGATAAGCCACGTCTCGCCAGATGTCCTCCAGGGCATCGAGCAAAGATTCGTCCCCTGTTTCGGCATAGACATCCGCGATGCCGGCGTAGAGATAGTTCGCTCGAACGGCGTGGCCGACGGCTTGCGTCTGCTTACGAAAGGGGATGCGGTCCTGATTGTGATCCGTCCCGTCCTCGACGAGGTCGCGAATATCAATCAGCCCCCTGGCCAGTTCGAGATATCGCGGAGCGCCGACCGTACGATACAATTCCACAACGCCCATGTAATGAGACGGACAAATAGCGTTATTCGCAAGGTTGCGAGGGGATTGCTTGTACACCTTGTAAAGGAAATCAGCGGCTTTTCCGGCGATTTTCAGCAGTGACGTTTTTCCCGTGGCGCGATGATGAACGCAGGCACAGGTCATAAGATGTCCCATATTGTACGTTTCAAAGTCCAGCCGGTTCCGGAATTCGCTCGTGTCGCGGGCCTCTCGCCCGCGTTCCGAAGACGGGACGCCGCCCGAACGCTCTGTATGTTGGCGCTGAGAGATAATAACGGGTGTATGAATATAGCCGTCGTCCCGCTGGGCCTTCCCGATGACGTCGATGATCCGATTCATCTGCCGGTTGAGTGTCTCATCCCTCGTGATCCCATACACAAAGGCCGCCGCTTCCAGCCATTTGTAGAAATCGCCGTCGTGCCATTTCGGCCCTCGATGCCGGCCTTGCTTGAGCCCCGCGGCGACCAGAAAGTTAGCGTACGCATGGCTGATCTGCGGATCTTCCAGCAGACGCCACATGTTCGGAATCATGGCCTTGTGACATACATCGAACCGCTCCGCCCAGAATCCGTCGGTCCACCGCACAGCGCCGATCTCGACGCTCCGTAACTTAGCGTGCGGACTGGTCGCGGTGTTCGTTATTCCTCCACTGACTCGCCTAACATGACCGGCAAGGCAAATACTCACAACCAGGATGTAAATGCTCGATTTCCAATTCATGTCTTTAGTTTTACCTCTACAGGACTATTCAACCAAATGGGTCTCTTGACGAGATGATAGATGAATGGGGCCATGCTGTCAATGTCGAGAGCGAAGGGTTCGTTCGCGGCCGGTTGTTCTTAAAAACTCGAAGCGGGCGATTACATTCTTTATCAATGAAGAATATGTTTGAGGAATCATAAAATGACTGAAAGAAATCTACGATGGATGGGTTGCTTATTTGCGCATGCAGTTGTGATGATATTGTTTTCCACTCTGTTCGCTGTGGCTGAAAACGTACGCGAAGTGATTCCGGCCAAGCCGCCGGACCGGCAAGTCAATCGCGAAACCATGCAGAAAATCTACGATCAAATCAAAACACCTTATAAGTATGGAGTCATCTTAAAAGGCGAAGGGGGCAAGAAGATCGATTGCCCGAGCGTCTTTCGCTCCGGCCAAATGTGGTATATGATGTATATTCTCTTCGATGGCAGCGGCTACGAAACGGCCATCGCCCAAAGCCCCGACTTGCTGAAGTGGAAGCCTCTGGGGCGAATCCTGCGTTTTCGCCGGGGCACCTGGGATGCACGACAGGCCGCCGGTTATATTGCCCTGCAGGAGCATACCTGGGGCGGCTCGTATGAATTGCAGAAACACGACGGCAAATACTGGCTCTGCTA
>Ga0272442_10001302_pt1 | contig 38200 bp, 24 predicted proteins | sample SSMForm2O_FD_200262 | JGI IMG/M metagenome (GOLD analysis project Ga0272442, IMG submission 200262) | Marine sediment archaeal communities from Little Sippewissett salt marsh, Falmouth, MA, United States - SSM-Form-2O | ecosystem: Environmental > Aquatic > Marine > Wetlands > Sediment ... | reverse complement strand
ACCTCACCCAGGGCTTCTTTCACGAGATTGTGTTGGAACAGACTCTGGTCAAAAATGCTAAAAAGTCCAGAGGGCGTTTTCGAACGTTTTTGCTAACGGTCTTACAGCAATATATCGCTGGTGTCTATCGTAGACAAACCACTCTGAAACGCTCGCCCAAGGGGCAACTTATCGGGATTGAACAGCTTGAACCGGGCGAACAAATTGAAGCCCCTTCCCAATTTTCCCCAGAAGATGCCTTCCATTATGCCTGGGCGGCACAGTTGCTCGATAGTATCTTAACCGAGGTGCAAGAAAAATGTCGTGTCGATGGTATGATGCTTCACTGGCAGATTTTCCAGGACAGAATTCTTGAACCGATTTTGAATAACGCCGATCCTCCTCCATTGAGTGAGATATGCCAGAAATATGGTATCGATCATCCGACGAAGGCTTCGAATATGATTGTAACGGTACATCGGCGTTTTCAGGCCGGAATCAAACGGCATATCCGTCGCTCGGTGGTTCAGGATTCGGATGTCGATACGGAATTTCAGGAATTAATGCGAATTTTTTCAAAAGGCAGCGCAAGATAGCCGCTTGTTTCGCATTAACCATATTAGGCATCGAACAGTCCAGGTATCATTATTGCGAAATTGATAGAAAGCTGGGTGGATTGATTGGGGTGTATTTATGAGTAAATCATCAGATAGCGAGTTCGCCTTCGGCCTTAGTGGAGAGCAGATTGGGCGTCTTTTGTCTTTTGGTTATAAAACAGATCCAGAAAATGTAGAGCCTCACCCATCTTCATCTGATTCTGAACACGAACCTACTACGAGTTCAGTTGAAGAAACTGACACCTCTCCCCATATCGATGGTTATGAAGTTATCGAGAAGATAGCCGAAGCGGGCCAGGGGCAGATATGGCGTGCTTTGCAGCAAAGTACAGGTCGTCATGTTGCTATCAAGATCCCGAGATTAGGAACGGTGATCTCTGAACGCGCACGAATTCGTTTCGAACGCGAGATCGAATTGGTCGCCAGACTGAAGCATCCGAACATCGCCCGGATTTATGACAGCGGTATGAATCACGGTCAATACTACTATATCATGGATTTCGTCGAAGGATCAAACCTTGACGAGTACGTTAGGCAGAAAGGCCTTACCCATGGTCAAATCCTGGAATTGATGCGAACGATCTGTCAGGCCGTTCAGCATGCCCACCAAAACGGTATCATCCATCGAGATCTCAAACCAGCCAACATCATTGTGACCAAAGAGGGGCGTCCTGTTATTGTTGATTTTGGGCTTGCCAAAGGTTTTTGGGAAGAGGATCAGAACCTCGTCGTATCGATGGATGGTGAAACCGTAGGAACGCCGGCCTATATGTCGCCGGAACAAGCTGCGGGGCATATTGACAAAGTGGATACCCGAACGGATGTGTATAGTCTCGGGGTTACACTCTATACTTTACTCACCGATAAGAATCCACATGATTTGTCGGGTTCTCGCCTTGAGGTTATGCATCGAAAAGCTGAACAGGAAGTCATTCGGCCACGAAAACTTAATCCCAAGATAAGTAAAGATATCGAAGCTCTACTCCTGAAGGCCCTCGACAAAGATCCGGACAGGCGCTATTCCACGGCTGAAGGATTGGCTGAAGACATAGATCATTTTCTAAAAGGAGAACCCCTCATCGCCGGGCCACCGACGACGATCTATCGCCTTAAAAAGTTCGTGCGACGACATAAATCCTTAGTAGCGAGTCTTATCGCAGTGTTCGTTGTACTGACGGCAGGAATTATCGTATCCTCAGTTTTTGCACTCAAAGCCGAGCGCCAAGCACAAAGATCAGATGCTATTGTTGATTTTCTCACGGATGACGTCCTTGGTTCTGCCAAGCAGGTCATGGGTCGTGACGCCACAGCGATTGATTTGCTCGACGCTGCTTCTGTGAAGCTCGACGAAGGTGCGTTCAAGGACCAACCCCATACCGAATTGTTGGTCCGTTATAGATTAGGAAATCTCATCAAGGACCTCGGCTACTCCAAAAAGGCCATTCCTTACCTGGAACGCGTACAAGAAATATATGAAAAACACGGCGCCCCAAAGCCACTAAGCTCCCATCTTATTATGAACTACCTTGGATTGGCTTATCTTCGTTCGGGTGAACGCCAAAAAGCCGAGACACTATTCAGACAGATCATAAAGGAGAAAGAGGAGACGAATCACATATACACTAATCTATATCCATGGGCCAAGCAGAGGCTTGCAGAAATATACCGAATGAAGGCTCAATACACCGAATCCGAGAGCATCCTTCTGGAAATGATGAAACCACAATTCAGAAACGGAGAAGGCCTCAAACCAATATACATGATCATGTGTATGCTTGGCTTGGCAGAAGGTTATCGGGGCCAGGGCCGGTATGAGGAAGCCGAGCAAATGTATACCAAGATACAGGAAATGGGTCACCAGGTATCAATACCGGCGAAGCTGTACTCAGACATGGGGCGCTACAGGCAAGCAGAAGAACTCCTTAGAGCTGCGATAGAGCGGATCCCAGATCAAGTGCCCGGCAAAGATCCCATGCAATTGATGAGAGCCAAAAATGACTTGGCCGTGGTTCTTACTAAACAGGGCCTTTACGATGAGGCCGAGCGGCTATTCGAGGAGGTATTAAAGGTCAAGAGAGAGAGAGGGTCTGACGACCATCCGGACACACTTAAGACTATCAACGCTTTTGGCGTTCTTCGCCGCGAACAGAAGAAATATGAACAAGCAGAATCATTACTTCAACAGGCATTAAACGGCAGACAACGAAAACTGGGCGCCGACCATCCCGACTGCTTCGAGTCTATGCACGAATTAGCAATACTCTACAAAGAACAAGCTCAATACGAAAAATCAGAACCACTATTCGTCGAAGCCCTTGCAGGCCGCCGTCTCAAACTCGGGGATACTCACCCATATACTTTAGAATCGATAAAGAGCTTAATCACCCTCTACGACGCCTGGAACAAGCCGGAGCAGGCCGACCAGTGGCGGGCCAGGCTGCCGTTAGATTGATGTTTTCAATTGCCAATCTCTTGAAAGCGAGGGCATGATGCCCTCGGAACGCGCGGGCGAGACGCCCGCGACACGAAGGCCAGCCCATGGCGAGCACGCGATTGCCTCAATCCGCCTCGTAACACCGATACGGGAACATTTCTCCTTTTGTCAGACCGTTTGGGGTGATATACTCACCTGGAATCGAACAAAAAAGTGTTTTTTCGATTAACAAATAGTATCGATATACGACTTACACCATAGGAGGTCTCTATGGCAGACGACTATTCGGTGTCGGCTAAGATTTATCCGACTGAAAAAATGGGTCAATTCAGCATTCTGGATATGCTGGAGTACTTCGAGAAACACGGGGCGATGCGGGTCTCGGACCTGCATCTTAAGGTCGGCGCGCCGCCCGCCTATCGGATCGACGGCGATCTGGTCAAGCTCAAAGGCCCGGATGTGAGTCCCGAGATGGTCAAACAGCTTCTCTATCCGCTGATCAGCGACGAGAAAAAGCGGAAACTCCGCACCGAGCGCAGCGTGGATTGCTCCTACCGGATCAGGAATTTACAGTTTCGAATCAACATCTTCACGGAGAACGACGGCTTGGCCGGGGCGATTCGGGCGCTGTCGATGGACATTCCGAAATTAGAGGACATCGGCTTTCCCAACGACGTGTATGAGGATATCGTCAATATCAAACACGGTCTGGTTCTCATGACCGGCATCACCGGCGCGGGCAAATCCACGACGATCGCTTCACTGATCGACCGGATCAGCGAACGCAGCGCCTGCCGGATCATGAGCGCCGAAGACCCGATCGAGTACATCTTTCCGCAAAAGCAGTCGATTATCTCACAGCGCGAGGTCGGGCGGGACCTGCGATCGTTCCAGCAGGGGCTTCGAGAGATGCTCCGGCAGGACCCCGACGTTATTTTCGTCGGAGAGATGCGAGACGCCGAGACCATCGCCATGACCCTCATGGCCGCCGAGACGGGTCACCTGGTCTTCTCGACGCTGCACACGCGGGACGCGACCGGCACGATCACACGCATCCTGGACTATTTCCCCGCCGGCCGGCAGGCCGAGGTTCGCAACCAGCTTTCGCTCGGGCTGGCCTATATCGTCAGCCAGAAGCTCGTGCCCAGGAACGACGCCAGCGGCCGGATTGTGGCGATGGAAATCATGAATAACAATTACGCCTGCGCGAACCTGATACGCACCGGCAAAGTTGAGCAGATCTACTCGCAACTGCAAACCAAAACGCGAAACCAGCCGGACGAGAAAATGATCACACTCGAAAAGCATCTGGCCATGCTCGTCAAGCAGGAAAAGATCGATCTGCTGGAGGCCAAAAAATGGGTGAATGACGTCAAATGCTTCGCAGACGCGATGCAAAGAGCCTGATAATCATAAATCCTAATTTCTAAATCCTAAATCCGAAACAAATTCAAAATCTAAATGTTCGAATGTTCAAAACGCTATTACCGTGAAATCGTTTAAATCATTTGAATTTGAACCATTTGATATTGTTTCGGATTTCGATATTCGGATTTAGAATTTTATTATGACATGACCATCGAATTCCACTGCCCGAATTGCAACGCTGTGATTGCCTTTGCCGACAAGCACGCCGGAAAACAAGCCCGTTGCACGAGCTGTCAACAGAAGTTCATCATCCCGTCCAGGAGCCACGAAAAAGCAAAAAAGGTCAGGCCGCCCAAAGAAGAAACAGGCGAGCCGATCCCCGGCTTTTATCACGCTGTTTTCATCGATAGCTGGAAGCAGTTCGCACAATCGAAAAATACTGCGGGTTTGCTGTTTATTCTCATCGTCGTGGTCTTTAAGTTTTTCACGGCCAATCAGAATATCAGCCTCTTTATACAAGGCGAATCGCTTGCGTTCGACTTTTACATCCCTTTGGGCTGGGCCGCACGGGGAGCAGCCTGGGGGTGTCTCCTTTGGTTCTATTCGGAAATCATTTACTCGACCGGTTTCGATCAGGATGAATTTCCGGAGGTCACCATCGGCGGCCTCTATTCATTCATCTGGAAAATCGTTACGTCGGTCTATAAAATTTTCGTTATCCTGCTCATCACCGAACTGCCCTTTATCTTGACGTATTTGATCCTCAAGCAGTTAAAGATCGAATTGCCGGTGCCCCTTTATTCATTGTTGTTCGGCGGGCTTTTTCTAATGCCGATATGCATCCTCACCGTTGCCGTCGGCAAAGATCTGACGATGTTAAGGCCTGACTATCTCCTGGTCCCGATCTGTCGGGCATTTGCACCATATCTCGTGACGGCGGTTATTCTCGGCGGCGCGCTTACGTGCCAGGTATTCACGAGACAGTACGAAGGCCTAAGTCAAGACGGGGTGGCGGTCTATTTGGCGTTGAATGTCCTCGTGCAGGCGTTCGTCCTGATTGCCATGCGCTCTATCGGCTTATTCTACCGTCACTATAGCTGCCACTTACCCTGGTAAGCCGTGTGTGAATTGATAAATGTAAACGAAATATAAATATGACGATCAAATTCCACTGTCCGACTTGCGGCGCGATCATTGGTTTCCCCGACCAGCACAGCGGTAAACGGGCGCATTGTGCGACCTGCGGTCAACATTTCATCATCCCCTCTGAAAACAACGCCACGCCGGAAAAGGTGAAACCGCCCGAAGAGAAATGCGATCCCATCCCCGGCTTCTACAGGGCGGCGTTGATTGATAGCTGGAAGCTGTTTTTCAAGGCGGGCAATGTCACCGGATTTGTGTTCATCATGGCGGCGGTCACTTTCAAATTCTTCACCGGCCATACAGACTATTCCTTTACCATGAGTGGCTTCCGGTTTCAGGCCCCGACCGGACTAATCATCAGACTCACCGCCTGGGGATGTTTGTTCTGGTATTATATGGAGATCATCCATTTAGCGGCTATCGACGTCGATGAGTTGCCGGACGTTGACATGGGCGACATTTTCGGCTTCATCTGGAACGTTATCAAATCTCTGTTCACCTTCACATTCGTCTTAGTTGTCTCCCTGTTTCCGTGCATACTCTATATCGTATATACGAAAGATCAGGGTATTATTTCGCGCATCCTATCGTTGATCGGACTGTTCGTCTTCCCGATGGGTATTCTGACGGTTTCGATCAACGCAGATTTAACAATGGCTTTTCGAGCAGACTATATCCTCAAGCCCATCGCAAAGGCATTCTGGTCTTATCTGGGAGTGGTTGCCTTATTCGCAATCGCCTGGGAATTACAGCTCAGGACCGTCGAGTACGGCGAGCTTTTGGGTAGCGGAAAATTTCTTGTGGGACTCCATCTGTTTGCCAATCTCGCCATCCAAATGGTCGTGTTTATTGCCATGCGCTCCATCGGCCTGTTCTACCGCCATTATAGCTGTCATTTCACGTGGTCAGGGACAGGTCAAAGAATTTCAGGTTGATTAAAAGAGGCGAGTACTTTTCATCAGAAGTCATAAAAGGGCAAACCGCCGCTGTCGTTGCCGGTCCAGTTGACTCGAAACTCGCCCGTTTCTTTTTTGTACAACCATCCGCTGGAGCTCCCGTCGGCTGCGGCGGAAAAGTCCGTCCCCGCGTTCACGTAAGTGATGGTGGACAATCCGTTATAGGGGTTTTCCGGGATTTTCTTCAGATAGGGGCCATAAAGATGGGGATCGACCGGAATTTTGGACTCCGAAACCGCTCCCGTAACCGTGCTCGTTGCTGTTAATTGCAGCACTAATGTCTGAATAGACGCCGCGGCGCCGTCTTCATACCCCGGGGGGACGCCCCCGTGCTGTAGCTTGTAGATTTCGAGTTGGCTTCGAATGGTGGTCAGGTTGCTTTTCACGGCCGATTCCTTGGCCTTGGCCGCATGATTCTGGAAGCCGGGCAGAACGATAGCGGCCAGGATACCCAGAATGGTAACCACCAGGATAACCTCAACAAGAGTGAATGCCTTCTTTTTCATTTTTACGGTCCAATCCATACAAAAAGGTATTCCGCACAAAGGCAGTATCGGCCATCAGGAAGGCCAACTTTGGTAACAAGTCCGTAGAAATTCCCGTATATCAAGATGAGCGTGAAGAACAACGAGAAATGGATAGATTATAGGCCGTTGCTCGTGGATTTTAATAGATCGGAAACGGACTGAATAACGCTACGATCGATGATTTCATAGCGATCTTCCGGTGGATGAAGCGAACCGCCAAAGGTAATGTATGGTCGATGATGTACCGACCGATCGGTTCTCTGCGCGAATGCTGAGAGATGCACCTGCCTGGTTCCCGTTTGTTCTGCAATTTGACGGACATTATAAGGCCGAATCCCCCCACCCGGTAGAATTTCGATCCGGTTACGCGCGTGAACGATCAGCTTCTGAATTAACTCAGTGCCTTCGGGCACGGTTTTTTCCTGACCACTGGTAAGAACGCGGGTAAAGCCAAGCTCGATAAGTTGCTCCAGCGCTTCAAACGGATCGGGGATCACATCGAATGCGCGATGAAAAACGGTCTCTCGATCTTTGGCAAGTTCCAGTATCTCCCGGCAACGGCCCATATCGATCGAACCGTCTTCATGAAGTATCCCGAAAACAATGCCGTCGGCGCCGTATTCAACGGCTAATTGAGCATCCTGTCGCATGACGTCCATTTCCCCTTGTGTATAGAAGAAGCCGCCGCCCCGCGGGCGGATCATCACCATTACGGGAATGCTCAGTCTTTTCTTGGCTTCGACGACAGATCCCAGCGACGGAGTGAGACCGCCGAAGAACAGCGAAGAATTCAGTTCGATCCGATTCGCACCGCCCCCGGCGGCCTCCACGGCATCGTCCACCGAACCGCAACAGACTTCAATCAATATATCGGATGACGTCTTCTTCATAGATCCTCGATAACAGATACTCGATACTCGACGAGAATCCAGAATCGAGTGTCGAGCATCGAGTAGGTATTTTAACAATTTGAGTATTCAAAGAAAAACGCTATTATGGGCGGCTATGGCAAAAATAACATTTAGCCTTCAAGAGCTTATTGATATCGTCGTCTCGAACGAGCTTTTGCCCCAACAGGTCGTTCGGATTCGAGTGAAAGGCGAAAAAATCCATTTTGTCGTCAAGACAAACGCATTCATTTTACCTTATGTTCCCGCTTCCTTGGGCTATGTCGGTTTCGACGGCCAAAACGCGCTTTTCAAACTCACGGACGTGAGCGGTCCCGTCAACAAAATCATGGGCTGGCTTCATCATGCGCTCAAACTCAAGATGCCCCCCTTCGTGACACTGGAATACCCTCAGGTTTTCGTGGATATAAGCCGGTTGCTCAAAGACGTTAATATCCGAGGGATACGCGTTAAGGACATCGCCTTCAAAAATGGCCGATTCATCGTCACAACAGACAGTGCTGGAATGGATGATGATCAAACATCGAGAACAAACGAGCCACCAAGGCACAGAGACACAAAAAAATAATCATAATCTCAGTGTCTTGGTGTCCTTGTGGCAGAAATTTGGACGGGAAGGGATAAGCCTGTTCTTCTTAGCCGTGATTGCAGGCGGAATCTGGTTGTTCGTCGAAATAGCCGATGAGGTGGTGGAAGGTGACACGCACCACCTGGATAGCATCATTCTTCTGGCTATGCGCGAACCGGCCGACACAAGGGAGCCGTGGGGGCCGAAATGGCTGGAGGAAATGGGCCGGGATTTCACGGCGTTGGGCGGTATGGGCGTTTTGATTCTCCTGATCGCGGGGACCGCTGGGGGGTACGTGTTGAAAAAGCAACGCAAAACAGCTCTTCTGATCGTGGCGGCGGTATTCGGTGGACTGGTCATTTCGTTGATCTTGAAACAAGGTTTTGACCGGCCCCGGCCGGACCTGGTGCCGCACGGGTCCTACGTTTATACCAAGAGTTTTCCCAGCGGCCATTCGATGCTTTCGGCCATAACCTATTTAACATTAGGTTCTTTGATGGTCAGGACCGTCAGAAACAGATCATTGAAAATCTATATCATGGCTCTGTCCATCCTGATTACGCTTCTTGTCGGTTTGAGCCGAGTCTATCTCGGTGTGCATTGGCCGACGGACGTGTTAGCGGGATGGACCGCCGGGGCAAGTTGGGCTTTGATTTGCTGGTTCGCAGCCCGGCGGTTATTATCATAGCGAGGACGTCTCACCCTTGATTTAAAACGAAACGAGAAATTCTAAATACGAATGCTCCAAACAGGGAAAGCAACGACGAACACGTAGTCGTTTTGAATTTCGGTCATTAGATATTTGGATTTGTTTAGGATTTAGGGTTTAGAAATTAGTGCTTATTCATTTAGATCCTGCCGGAGGAAAATCAACAAGCCGGCCACGAAAGCAACCACACCATAAAGGCAGCATAACCCGATCATCTTCCAGACGTCGGGATGCCACTGGTAGTCCACGCCCTGGGCCATTTGCTGCATAATCTGCCAGGGATAGCTGATATAGCGCGTGAAGATATAAGGGTCCAAACCGACGAGGTGTTTTGTAAAATCGATAATATAAAGCGAGCCGATGCTCACGGCTACAGCGGCTCCCGGACTGCGAACGATCGTGGAGATGAACAAGCCGTACAGTACGATCGCTCCCAGGGGAATCCAGGTCAGCACGAAAGCCAGCAGAAAGTTACCCAAAACCTCACCCTGCGAATAGATCACGCCGAAGCTGTCCGAAATCGCGCCGAACGGGTAGTGGATCCTCCCGAGCACGATGGACAAAACGAGCGTAGCGACGGATAGCACGACCATATAGAGCAAGCCCATCGCGGCTTTGGCCGCATAGAACTCCCAGCGGTACAACGGCGCCGACAACATCGCCCGAATCGTGCCGGAGCGCGTCTCGTCCGCCATGAGCAGGGCGGAAAACACCAAAATGAAAATCAGGCCGATATCCGTGAACACCAACTGCATGGACAGGGTCACGTATCCCCATGCATTATTTGCGCCTGACGAGCTTAACTCATCTGCAACCACGAATATGATCACGCAGAGCAACGCCGAGCCGAACAATCCGAAGTAAGGCAGTTTGCATCGAACGGCCTTGGCGATTTCGTTTCGCAGTAGGGCCGGAACGCGGCTAAGCATGGGCGTTGCCTCCGGTGATTGAAAGAAAGAATTCCTTGAGCGTTTTTTGCCTGGGACTGATCGCTCCGACGTTGAATCCCGCCTGAAACAGATGACGGTTGAGCCAGACCGAGTCGTCGGCGGCTAATGTGATTTCCAGGCTATTCGGCGCGAGTGCCTCGACATGCCTGATTCGCTCTTCAGCCAGGAGCGTTTTGCCGTCGGGAACCTCGCCCTCGAAAGCGACTCGAACGATCTTTTCGTGCGGCGTCAAAATCTCCTTAACCTGCCCCGACGCGATCAGACGACCCTTGTTGATCACGAAGACGGTGTCACAATATTCCTCCACTTCATAGAGCAGATGGCTGGAGATGAAGACGGACAGTCCGTCCTTTTGCACCCTCTCGCGCAGAAAAGTGAGGATCTCCCGCGTTCCCTCCGGATCCATCCCGTTGGTCGGCTCGTCCAGGATAAGCAGCCGGGGACGACCCAGCATGGCCCGGCCGATGCCGAGGCGCTGCTTCATCCCCATGGAATACGTGCGAACTTTATCGCGCTGCCGGTCCGCCAAACCGATGCGTTCCAATACCTCGTCGATGTCCTGACGTGGAACTCCCCCAAGAATGCGCGCGGCTAATTCCAGGTTCTTTCGTCCGGAGAGATAATTGTAGAACGCGGGCGCCTCGACCATGACGCCCACGGACCGGATCGCTTTCTTGAAATCTCGCCAGATATCGACGCCGAAAACGCTGATCCGCCCACCGCTCGGGCGCACCAGCCGAGGGATCATATAAAGCGTGGTGCTCTTGCCGGCACCGTTCGGCCCTAAAAAACCCGCCATCTGTCCCGGCGGGACCTCCAGCGAGAGGCGATCCACGGCGCAGATACGCCCAAAACTCTTACTCAGATCCTGCAAGGCCAGTGCCGCAACGGTCACTTTTGCGTCCCTTTCTGTTTGCCTGACTGGGACAAAAACATCGTAACGCGAGTCACGCGTCTTTCCTGCACGAACAGATCGGATATTCCGTCGCCGTTAAAATCGTCGATGTGGGTCCACGCATGGACGGGAGCCTTGAAATTCAACGGCGGCTCTTTCCGAAAAAAGCCGGTCGCGACGTCACTCAAATACACATCATACTGGTTCGACGAACGTTCGAGAAGAATGTCCTGCCGCCCGTCGCCGTCGAAGTCCCCGTCAATCTGAAACATCCATTCAACCGATCTGTCACTCGGCGTCCTGGAGGTCATGTCCATCTGAAAGTCGGGGCCTCCGGCGTAGTCGCCGTCCCGGCCGGACCGTACGGTGAAAAGCCAATCCACCCCGCCGGTCAGCGCGATATCCACCAGACCGGTCCAGGACATTACCCTCGTCTTCAGCGCAAGCAAAATGAGCTCGCATTTGCCGTCGCCGTCCAGGTCCCACATCGGCGAGACGCCCTGTTCGTGGTTTATACGGACCGGGACTCCGCTGCCTCGCAGCATGTGCGTCGGTCGGTCCGGAAGCCGACCGGCCCGGTCTCGAATCAAAACCAAAACAACTGTCTTCGGATTCATATTTCTCTTTGATTTCCAGAGCACCAGGTCTTCACGTCCGTCACCGTTCACGTCCATAGGTTTCACGCCGTGAGTGCTCGATTCTTCGTACTTCCTGATTTCGTCGATCAGTTTCTGAACGGCCGGACTTTCGGCCTTCTCCTCATCAATTCGGTCCTCGTCCTTATATAAACGAAACCATGTCCTGATGGATACGGTTTGGGAAGCGTTCGGCCCTGCCATCCAATCAAGGTGCTCTCTTTGCCAGTTAGACCGTAACATATGAAGGTCCAGGGTCCGGACGGGACGCCATTGATAAGCATCATTCCTCTCGTACAGCACGGCACGATCCGGAGATATGACCGGGATATACTCGTTGACATCTCCCAACGTTTCAGCTTCCGACATGATTTTCGGATATTCCGTCAGGAACACCTGTTGGTCCTCGATCAATGTTCGGAGTAACTGCTCGAACACACCATTATTTTGTCGCAAATAGAGAATTTGCGTCGCCGTAGAAAGCACCAGTTCCCTGCCGGGATGGGCATCCACATCGTAGGAACCAACCCAGGCGGTTTGCTCCGGCAGAGCAATCGTCTGGTCCGGCGTCGTCGTAAATCCGGACTTTTGCTGGCGAAATACCTGCAACTTGCGCTCCAGCGGAACGATCGCCAACAAATCGGTCAAACCGTCGTTATCAATATCCATGAGACGCGAACCGGTCAGCCAGGACGGATCGGGGGACATCGTGATAACCTGGCGTTTGAATTCCGCCGCCGGCGCAGAAGCCGCATTAAGCAACAGAAACGCGAAAACGAATTTAGCTAATAACCTCACCAAATATTGACCTCACCGAGCATGACTTAAAAATACGCGAAACGCGCCGGCCCGTTTCAATTTCATCACTAAATCGCTAACGCCGTCGTTGTTAAGGTCAACGATTTTGAACCATTGTATCGGTTCTTTGTAATCAAAATATAAACCAGGCTCTTTTTCAAATCCAACCTGCCGTGAAATAAACGAATACACGGACACTCTGTTACTACGGTCCCTGAACAGAAGGTCCTTGTCGCCGTCTCCGTCGAAATCACCGCTGAGATCGACGAATCGCTCGAAATCCCGGCGGCGTCCCCAGTTCAGGTCGATGGAATGTTGATCGAGGTGAATCTCCAGGTCCCTCTGGAAATCCGGCTTCTCCGGATAACCGACCCCCGGCCTGAACAAGTGAAACCTGAGATTGAAGTCGAGTCGCTTGGCCATGAATGCCTTTCGGAATCCTTCCCGGGTATCGAAGCGATTGTAGCCGAGCACCAGATCCACATGCCCGTCACCGTCCACATCTACGATAGGAATGGAATCAATCCAATCGTTTTTTCTGAAGACCTGCTGAGGTTTTGCTGGAATCTGTCCCTGGGCATTCGCCAGGTGAATCTGCACAATGACCTTGCCGGACAGGGTGCCCGGCAAAAACCACGGCTCGCCGAGCCACTTGCTTTTGATCAGATCAACCCGGCCGTCCCGATTGATGTCTAACCAGCAATACCATAACCAGTCCCACGTTTCCGAGAACGTCAATGTAGGCTCCGCGGTGAAGGAGCCATCCTCTTGCTGAGTGTATATCGCAAACGTGCAGATCGGCATATCACTGGTGCGAACGATGATGTCATCGCGCCGGTCGGAGTTGACATCGCCGAGACTCATGTCGATCTCCGTGGCTTTGTCATACCCGATCACCGGAACGGGCGCCGATATCCGGGTTTCCAGGACATTTTTAAGAGATCGCATATGCTGCCATGCGCCCCGATGATGCCAAAGCTGTAAGTCTCGACCCGTCGGTATGAGGATTACGGGCGGATTGTTCGGCACCTCCACCGAGAAAGGAAAATATTCGATTAACGGATCTTTTAAATCCCGTGGAATCACCGTCTGTTGAGCAATCAATCGCCTGGGCGCGGCGGGCTTCTTTCGAGCGGCAAAGCTCAACTCGTCCACTCCTTCGTGGGTCATGACCAGCAGGCTCTCGGCACCCTTATCGAGCTTTGCCGGCCAAACGACCGACGGCGTATCGCCAAGCGCATACACCAGAGGGCGATTCCCGGCGAATCCTCTTCCGACGTCCTGGAAAAACAGAACCAAATGAGGCTCGTCGATCAAAAGAATATCTTTGAGACGGTCACCGTCGAGATCGCAAAAAACGAGTTCCGAGCCATTAGCCTCAATTTCACTGGATTTGAATACCGGTTTAGAAAAAACCAATGAGCCCATTGAGATAACCAAACACAAGACGGTTCGCAAGGGTATCCTCCGGATGCGTACCGACCTCATGCAAGGTATTGTTTTTCCAGGTTCTCTCATATGATCTCTGTCTTTTTCTCCGACGTTCTATCACTATCCTCCACTTTTCACTAATATAAAGACGTCACAAAACATGATTCGTTAACCGGATGTTTAGTCCTTTTTAGGAGTAAGACTCAGAACGCACTCACATTTCGTCCGAAAATATCGGCGACGATTCAATTTTTTTCTACTTTTTCGCTGAATCCGCTTGACACATGATTTATGATTTTCTATTTATGATTCATGAATACCCGCCTTTGGCGGGAAGGGCTTGCCCAAGACGATTTGCGATTTTCTATTAAGGATATTGATTGAAAAGAGACCGCCCGTTCTCAGCGATCGTAAATCATAAATCGGAAATGCACTATCAGGGAGGATGAGCATGAAGCTTAAATCGGTTCAAGTCAAGAACTTCAAGTGCGTAGAGGATTCCACCGAATTTGAAATACGCCCCGTCACGTGTTTGGTCGGAAAGAATGAGGCCGGGAAAACCTCTTTGCTGGAAGCCCTTTACAAGCTGAATCCGGATGTGGAAGAATTTGGCGAATTCGACGTGCTGCTCGAATATCCGAGGCGCCGCCGGAAAGAGTACGAGCATTCCCAGCGGATCAGGGAGGCCGAGCCCCATGACGCGCTCATTACCAAATGGGACCTTGAAGATGAGGACATGGAATTGCTGGGCACACTGCTCGGGACGGATGCAGTCAAGTCCAGATCGGTCGTGATTCGCAAAGGATACTACCAGGGAAGCAAGTGCAAGATGGATGTGGAAGCGTTGCTGCCGACGTTCGTCTATTTCTCCAAATTCCTCGTAATGAACGGGCGGGTCTCCATCGACGACATTATCGAGAAGAAGCAGGAAGGCCGACTGTCCGGCTCCGAACGCATCTTCCTGGCGCTGCTCAATCTCGTCGGAACCACCCCGGAAAAGGTCCGGGATGTCTCCAGTTCCGAAGAACTCATTGCCGATCTGGAAGCGGCCTCCGCCCCGATTACCGAAAAGATATGCTATTACTGGAGCCAGAACAGAAATCTGAGGGTGAGTTTCCTCGTGCATCCCGGCAAGGCGCAGGACCCGCCGCCTTTCGACAAAGGCCTGGTCTTCGAGACGCGGATTCTGAATACGCGGCATAACGTCACGTTAAACGTCAACGAGCGTAGCACCGGATTCGGCTGGTTCTTTTCCTTCCTGGTCTGGTTCTCGCAAGTCAGGAAAATCTACGGCGATAACCTGGTCATTCTCCTCGATGATCCCGGCTTCGGCCTGCACGCCAAGGCTCAGGAGGATCTGCTCACCTATATTTCCGAAGAGCTGGAGCCGCATTACCAGGTGATCTATACAACCCATTCGCCCTTTATGATCGACGCGCGCAAATTGCGAAGGGCGCGGACCGTTGAGGACGTCGTCGAAACCACACACGAGGGCCGGGAAATCTACCGGGGCACCAAAGTCGGTGACCGGATTCTCAGCTCCGATGCGATTACCCTGGCGCCGCTCAAGGCGGCGATCGGATTCGAAATCACCCATACGCTGTTCTCAGGCAAGAAAATCCTCCTGGTCGAAAGGCCCTCGGATATGTTGTACCTTAAATGGTTTTCGGAGCGACTTGCACAAAGAGAGCGAATCGCCCTGGATCCCGTTTGGACCATCGCGCCCTGCGGGGAGATCCAAAAGATGTGCGCCCTGTTGTCGTTGATGGGAGAGGGCCGATCGAACGTGGCGATGCTGATCGACGGGGCCGTCGGGCGTAAGGAGAATTCTCTCAGTCAGGATGACTCGGAACTCCTGAGAGACTGCCGGATCTTTACTGCGGATATGTACGTGGACGTCAATGGAGGAAGCGTCGAAGACCTGATGGGACGCCGGGCCTACTTTTCGCTTGTCAATTCCCGGTACAAGCTTTCCCGCAAGTTCGAGCTTCGTGAAGGCGGATTGATCGTGCCGTCCATGCCGGTCGTCACAGAGGTCGAAGATTACCTTCGGTCCCTGCCGTCGGGCGGGATCGAGCTGAACCGTTACGCGCCGGCCGAACACCTTGTGGAGAACGGCAAGAGACTCGTCAAAAAGCTGCGCGACTTAGAGGAAGGCCTGGATCGTTTTGAAAGGCTTTTTGCAGACCTGAACGGGTGTCTTTCCGGCGAGCCGATCCGGCTGATGAATCCCCGAACGGGTGAGTATGCACAATCGGGTGACTCCAATATTATCGAGGTAAGATCACGAAATTCTTCGGGAACGGAAACGTATGCCGTCTCACGATAAAGACCCGGAAGTGTCAACGAAATGATCTTTCAAACGCGGTCTTGATTTCTGTCGAAATTCGCATGGGGATAGTGTCTGCCCTTTACACCGAAGGAGCCGCCTTCCTTATGAACCCACGGAGCGTAGTGGGTACGGCGATGCGCCAATCCCTTTTGACAACCTTGAAATTCCCGGTAGAAGTGGATAGAATCAATCGTTGATTGCTTACGGCAGCTTTCATCGAACGGACGTTTTACCAATGAAAATAATCCTGTCGAATCAAACGCCAGAACAGTTGAGCTGAACAGGCACAAGGAGAAGCAGCATGAATCGTCGAGACATGCTTAGGTGGATGGGTTGTAGTTTTCTCAGCTCGATCTATCCCATCCGGGCGATGGCCCGGAACGACCGCAAACCCAATGTTATTGTGATTCTGAGTGACGATGCCGGGTATGCGGATTTCGGGTATCACGGATGCCCGGACATTCCCACGCCTCGAATCGACGAGCTGGCGCGGGACGGTGTCGTGTGCAGTCAGGCTTATGTCACGGCTTCCGTTTGCTGCCCGTCCAGGGCCGGATTGATGACGGGGCGCTATCAGCAGCGTTTCGGGCACGAATGCAACGGGCCGGGCGCGCCGCAGCCGGGCTATACGACGGAGCAGATGGGACTCGACGTCAATGAGAAAACGCTGGGCGGCGTGATGAGCGAGCAGGGATACACCACGATGGCCATCGGTAAATGGCATCTCGGAAGCCAGCCTCAATTCCATCCGCTCAAGCGCGGATTCGACCGCTTCTATGGTTTTCTGGGAGGAAGCCGAAGCTATTTCCCTCTCGAAAAGACCAGGGACCACCAGGTTATCCGCGACGGAAACAAACCGATTGATGAACAGGAAACAATTCGATACATGACGAATGATTTGACAACAGCGGCCCTGGAATTCATCCGGAAAAATCGCGACCATCCGTTCTTCATCTACCTGGCGTACAACGCGGTGCATACTCCCCTGGAGGCGCTGCCTGAAGACATCGAGAAATTCAAGGATATCGAAAACAAACGCCGACGCATCTACGCCGCCATGACGGCGTCTCTGGATAGAAACGTTGGACGGATCATGAACCTTCTGGCGACGTTGGATATTGATAAAGAAACGTTCGTGATCTTTGTCAACGATAACGGAGGCGCCACAAACAACGGTTCGGACAATGGCCGTTTGCGGGGGATGAAAGGCTCGAAATGGGAGGGAGGCCTGCGCGTGCCTCTTCTTATGCGATGGCCGGGAGGGCTGCCGGCAGGCATAAGCTATAACCATCCCGTCAGCACGCTGGATATTCTTCCGACCGCCCTGGCTGCGGCGGGGGGAACGTGGAGGGGCTCCGGGAAACTGGATGGCGTTAATCTGCTTCCTTATTTGAGAGGCCGGAGAGGTTCTGCGCCCCATGATATTTTGTACTGGCGCCGGGCAAAGGCCAGCGCCGTCCGTAAGGGGCCGTGGAAACTCATCTACGTGAAGGAGAATCCGCCGCTGCTTTTCAATCTAACGGAGGATGTTTCAGAGACGACGAACCTTGCGGACAAACATCCCGATAAGACACGAGAGCTCATGCGGGACTTAGCAGGATGGGAAAGCGAACTCATCCCGCCCAAGTGGCGGGAAGGAGAAAAGTGGGAAAAATTCCAAATCCTCAAACATCGGATGGAAGTCGTTGGCCGGGAGGCGGAAAGGAAATATCCCTAATCGCATCCAGGCGCACAAAAAAAGGAGACACAGGCGATGTATCATCCACACTCCTTCACCTCGTCTCCAGATTGCGCAGTGCCTTTATGGGCATTATCCCGGATAATGCTTTGGAAGCGAAAGCCGCTGAACTCGCACTCACAACAAATAAAGTCTAAAAAATATCGACGCGCATGCCAACTCTATCATGCCCCCTTTTAAACGTCTCATTGAAGTTCGGATTTCCCAGGTAGTCCGTGACAAATGGGCTGTTTTTGATAGCATAGGACCTAAACAACGACACACGATAGAGGAATGACTATCATGCAATATCGAATGAAACATGTAATCGACCGGTTTACACAACGATTTACCTTATGGGCGTCCGGCTATGTTTTGATGGTTACGTTTCTCAGTATTCCATGTTGGGCATCGGGGCCGATACCTCAGGCGAAGCCAAAGATCCAGAAACTCGGCACGATTGATATCGACCTGGTCGAGACCACACCCATCGTATTCAAGGGAAGGCTGTATCGATTTGAATATGTGCGTCAGAGGTATTGGGCTAATAAAACCGGCGATTCCTATTTTCGTTTTATCGATCACGAAACCGGCGAAGCCACGCCGGCGTTTGCTCGAGGGTATCATTTGGGCAGCGCGTTTGTCGATAACGGCAGGGTTTATGTCAGTTGCGTTTCGATATGGGACGCACCCAATATCGAACTATTCATCTCATCAGACCTGTCAACGTGGGAACATCGTACGATTATCGAAAGGCCCGGCTTCGGCATTTTTAACACGTCGATATGTAAAACCGACCGGGATTATGTCCTGATGTATGAGATCGGCAAGCCGCCGGCTTTTTCCGGACGTCGTTTTACCGCGCTGTTTGCCCGATCGAAAGATATGCTGCACTGGGAATTATTGCCGCCGGAGTGTAATTATGCCAAGGATCGCTATACCGCCCCCCATTGCCTCCGATATCTCGACGGGTGGTTTTACAATTTCTATCTCGAGGCTCATGAGGGATATGAAATGCGCGTTGTGCGCTCGAAAGATTTTGTCCATTGGGAGAAAAGCCCGTTAAATCCGGTATTGCGATTTTCGGCGGAAGATAAGAAGATTGCGAATGACACATTTACTACTCCGCAGCGTGAGAAAATCGCTCAAGCGAAGAATATCAATAATTCGGACATTGATTTTTGTGAGTATCAGGGAAGACTGATCATTAATTATTCCTGGGGGAACCAGCATGGAACGGAATTTCTGGCTGAAGCCCTTTTCCAGGGGGGGCAAGATGCGTTTCTCAAGGGCTGGTTTCCTGATATGACAGCCCATCCGGCGGCTGATCTGGTGATTACAAACGCTAAGATTGTTACGATTGACAAAGGTCATCCTCGCGCCGAGGCCGTTGCTTTCAAAGGCGAGTTTATTATCGCCGTCGGTTCCAACGAAATCATCGAGAAGCATGTCAAAAAAGGCATAACGAAAAAAATTGACGCCCGGGGCAGGCTGATCGTTCCCGGCTTCAACGACGCCCACATTCATTTCAGCGATATCGATCCCGACTATATCGACTTGCGTTACATCACCGATCCGAAGATCATTACTAAGAAAGTCAAAGCCGCAGTCGCCAACGCCAAGCCCGGCGAATTGATCCGCGGCGGCCGATGGGAACATGAAATGTTTCACAACAAAAAATGGCCGACAAAAAAGCTGATCGATTCCGCGGCGCCGAACAATCCTGTCGTATTGTCCCGCGCGGACGGACATTCGGTTCTGGTCAACAGCTATGTCATTCGCAACTCAGGCATCACCAAAGAAACGCCCGATCCTTTTGGAGGCGAGATCCAACGCGATCCGGCTACCGGAGAACCGACCGGCATCTTCAAAGAGAGAGCAAAGGGACTATTAAAATACGGCGACAAACCCGTTCACCGAACGCCCGAAGAGCAACAGGAACGACGGATGCGCGGGTGGCAGGCGGCGTTTGATATGGCCAGAAAAAAGGGTGTTACGTCGATGCAATTGCCGCCGGGAGGCGACTTCGACATCTATCAGAAGTTTCTGGATATGGGCAAGCTCACGGCGCGGGTCTATATCGGCGGCCCGTTGACCGCCGACGAGCAAAAGCTGCAACGCTACGCCGAACTCCAAAAGAGATATCCCAAAGACGGCAACTGGATACGATTCGGTTATCTCAAGGCTTTCATCGACGGAACATTAGGTTCGGGAACGGCCTTATTCTTCGATCCCTATATCGACGCCCCGGACAAGGTCGGTCTTCCGATGATGCCGTATGAAAAATTCGAGCAACTGGTATTGAAAGCGGACACGCTGGGATTCCAGATCGGCACCCACGCTATTGGCGATGAAGGTAATCATTGGGTCCTCAATGCTTATGAAAAAGCTGAGCAGATCAACGGCAGCCGGGACCATCGCCACCGTATCGAACATGCTCAGGTGCTTCACGATGACGATATCGGCAGGTTTGCCGCTCTTGGGGTGATCGCCTCGATGCAACCGACGCATTGTATTACGGATAAACGTTTTGCCGAGAAACGAATCGGCACGGCACGCTGCAAAGGTGCTTACGCCTGGCAGCGGCTTCTGGACGCCGGGGCGGCGATTGCTTTTGGTACGGATTATCCCGTCGAGCCGGTCGATCCGCTGGAAGGTTTGTACGCCGCGGTGACTCGAAAGGACCGGGCCGGCGAACCGGGGGACGGCTGGTTCCCGGATCAAAAACTGAGTATGGAAAAAGCTATCGAGCTGTACACGCTTGGCTCCGCCTACGCCGAGTTCATGGAAAACCGCAAGGGGATGATCAAGGCAGGCTATCTCGGTGACGTCGTGATATTCAACGAAGACCTGATGACGATGCCGCACGAAAAGATTATGTCTGCAAAAGTGGACTATACCATCGTCGGTGGAAAGGTCGTGTACAAGAAAAATGGGGCACAGTGACGTTTATCCATTCGTGTCATTTCGAGCGTAGCGAAGCGAAGTCGAGAAATCTGGCTGCGAGCGAAGATAGTTTAAATCGTAACCAGATTTCTCCGCTTCGTCCACCTTCGGTGAACTCCGGTCGAAATGACAAGAGCTTTTTTCCTTTAGAGACGCCGTAGGGGCAGGCCCGTGTGCCTGCCCGGGGCCGCCATATAGGGCTACTCTCATAGTTGATCGATCAATTCGCAGTTGATCTCATCCAGAGAATCCAAAACCATCGTCGCTTTCGAAAAGTCATTGGATCGCGTATGCTCGTTCGGCACGGCGATACTCTTCATCCCGGCGGCGTCCGCCGCCAGGATACCCTTTTCGGCATCCTCGATCACCACGCACTGCTCCGGCGGCGCTTTCATTTCATTGGCGACGTGGAGAAAGATGTCCGGGTAAGGTTTGACCCGCTCCACGTTGCCTTTCGTCGCCACATAGGAAAAGAAATCCATGAATTTCAGCGTATCGAGCACATTGCAAGCATCCCTTGGATACGAAGAGGTTGCCAGAGCCAATCGTTTCTTTCCTTTTAGTGAATCAAGCAGTTCCCGCGCTCCCGGCATCGGCTCGACCTCCGAACGAACCATTTGGCCATAAAGCAAGGCCTTGTTACGGCGGATAAGCTGCGGCTCCATATCCAGATTCTTCTTTTCCACGAATGCATCGATTCCTTTGCCCCAGCGAATCCAGTGGTCTTCGTATTCCTCATCCGACAACTCGAAATTCAGATCGGAGAAGACCTTCTTATAAGCCCCGCGATGGAGCTTTTCCGTATCTGCCAATAAACCGTCCAAATCAAATATCACCGTCGAAATCATGGCACGATCATATGCATACGGGAGAAAAGGTCAAAGTTAAAATCGTAATTCTGGAATCCTCACAATGATAATTTTCTCTATAGAAACAGGGCCTATATCGAACGGGTCGATATAGGCCCCGAATGGATACGACATTTGATGCGCCGTTAGATTAGCGTTTACGGCCGATACAAACGGATATCGTCAATGTACATCGTACCTGAGCCGCCGGCCGTTGCCGCCCCGGTCTTGCTGCCCAGGCCGATGGCGATCTCATCCACGTTGCCAAGGTTGATCCCCTGGTCGGCAAAAGACGGCAACGGGATACGCCACTCGGTCCAGGCGTTGATCGTCGCGCCAGCCGGGTCTTCATAAGCCACAACCGCCGGCGAACCGCTGGTATTAGAGATCGCCACGTACAACGGTTCGGCCGCATTGTCCGAGGTTCCCTGGAACCATAATGACAGCTCTCCAACATTCTCTTGAGTCCAATCACGCGGAGCCGTCAACGTTAGCGTCGCCTGTGAATTTGTTACACCGGCTTCGTTGGTATAAAGCAGCGGCATGGACTGCAATCCGCCATGGACGATCGTTTGCTCGGCATACGGGGGCATTAAATAACCCACCTGCGCGCCATTATCCGGAACGCCAAAGCCGTCGATCCAGTGTTGCCAAATGGCTTCACCGTCCACGTCATTGTCGGTATAACCTTCAAAATCTTCCACAACCAGGAAATTGCCCGTTGTGAAGCTCCATACCTTACCGATCCACGGACTGTCGGGATTGGGATCATTGACTTCATCAATTCGCCAATAATAGGTTGTATTCAACGCAAGTATGCCGGGATCGTAGCTTTCGGCGCCGAGGGCCTTACTTTCCTTATATTCCGATGAGGCCTTCGTGGCGTTGGCCACGGCGCCGGCATCGGTGCCGAAAAACACATCATGCGAGGCGGCGACGCCTCCCGCGGTCCACGTTAGAACCTGCGATTGACTGACGTCCTCAGCGCCGTCGGCCGGATTGGGATCGCTGGCGGCGCCGAGTGTCGTGAAATTCCAGATATCGCCTTTGTATGTCCCGACGCCATCGAATTCATCGACGCGCCAGAAATACGTTTTGGCCATTTTCAGCAGGCCGGGGGAGTAGCCTGTTTTCCCTATGGGGGCGCCGACGGTTGCACTATCGACTTCGGCGAAACTTTCTCCGAAGTAAACCGTGTGCAGTTTCGCGCCGAAACCGGGCGTCCAGCTCAACGTGGGCTCCAGATCGACGGACTCGGCCCCATTGGCGGGATTGGGATGATACGCCTTCTTGGGAGGGATCGTGAAGCTCCAGACGTCACCCTTCCAGGGGCTGTTCGGATCGGCGTCATTGACTTCGTCGATACGCCAGTAATACGTTGTACCGGGAACCAATCCCTCCGGATAAGCATAACCGGGGAAACCGGCGATATAAAACGTTGTGGCTTGATTGCTTCTGAATAACTCGCTCTCCAGCGTCGCATTGCTCACATCGTCAAAATTCTCACCCAAATACACATCGTGGGAGACCGAAAAATCCCCCGGCGACCAACTGATCGTCACCCACGTATCCTCAACGAAAGCGCCGTCGGCCGGCTCGGGACCGAAGGCATACGGAAAGCCTTCACCTTCCATGGCCTCCTGAATCTCTTCTATCGTTAACGCGTGGCTGTAGAGTTTCACATCGTCAATAATCCCCGCAAAGTTCTGAGTTGAATCGATACGTCCGCCGATTGAGAGCGACAGATCATTCTGTTGCAGTTCGCCTGTCGCGTCGATTCGACCGGCTTCCTCTCCGTCTCTATACAGAATGACGGCAGTGCCATCGTACGTCATACACAGGTGACCCCATTCACCCGGGAAATTGGGTGTATGAGAGGTATCGAAGCGAGCCGAAGCATTGACGGTTCCACGGATGCCCTCACCGCTTTCATTGTATTGTATCGCGTAGGGGTATTCACCTGATTTCTGTTTACAGAAGAACTTACCGTAACTGGGTTGAGTGCTTTCGGGTTTAGTCCACAGGGCCACCGACAGGGCGTCGGTCAGGTGGAAATCGTCATGATCGGGGATTTCCACCTTATTGGAGCCGTCGAATTGGAGCGCTTTGCCGCTCCTGCCGTTTACCCATTCGGGCGTTCCCTCAGCGAATTGACCGGTGTGATTGCCGCCGGACATGTCGGCCACGGTCGTGCCCAAACCTTCGTCCATCCGCCACCAGCCGATCAGCTCTGCCCGGGTCGCGCTCGTCAGAAGCCAACCCAGCACAAAGAGCACCAAAACCGAACCGATTAATCTTCTACACATGATAACCTCCTTCAAAAAGATGAGATGCCAAAACGTTGCGTTGTGAAAGATCCAACTATCAGACGATTAACTCTTTCTAATATAAAGGATTAAGTAGCCGTCGGTCAAGAAAAAAACAGCTCAGGCATCGGCGTAGAGCCTCGCACACCTGCTGAAATTCCGTCGGAATATCAGCGTTGCAAACAACGATCTATTGATCCGAAGCCATTCCCATAAAACAACGGAGCCTATACCGAATGGCTCGATACAGGCCCCGAATTAATACGCTATCCTCTTGCATCTTAATAAGGTGTCACGGCCGATACAGACGCATGTCGTCGACGTACACCGTACCCGTGCCGCCGTCCGACGTTAGGCCCGCTTTGCTGCCCAGGCCGATGGCGATCTTATCGACATTGCCCAGGTTGATGCCCTGATCGGCAAAAGCGTTTAATGAGATACGCCACTCGGTCCAATCATCAATCGTCGCAGCCAGAGGGTCGTCGTGCGCCACCACCGCCGGTGCGCCGGAGGCGTTCGAGACCGCCACATACAACGGCTCGGCCGCATTGCTAACGATACCGATGTCCTGGTTCGTCCATTGCCCGCTAATCGATCCGGTCGTTGTGACATTCGAGAACTCGGCCGTACACGTCAGCGCCGCATTATGGCTGGTCAACGCCAGACCGATATAGACATCGGAGCTCATCGTCACCGAGGGTCTCAACGTAAATTGCTGCCAGTTGATTCCGTCCGGGGAGGTGTAACCTCTGAAACCACTTCCGACGTCGCGCTCGAGCTTAACCCAATAGGGCGCGACGAGGGTATCATCGAATTCACGGTCGGTAATCCCGCCCGCGTTCTGGCGATATTGGAACCGAACGCCATTGGCCGGCGTCAGCAGCAGAGAAGTATAAGCCGAATCCGGATCGAGCGAATTGCGGATCATGACACCGCCCTTCGCAAAACCGTCCGTATTTTGAAGGCTCTCAATCTTCACCGAGATCGAGCCGACGCCCGAGAGCATTTTATACGCATAGTGGAACTCATCGGACGTATCCCAGATATCGGCTCCGGCGGCGGTCATGGTATATGTGCCGGCGGGCCCTTCGACGAAGCTGCCCACCGAGGCGGGTACACCATGGAACCACAGCGACAGTTCCGCAACGCCTTCCTGCGTCCAGTCGCGAAGCAAGGGTAATGTCAGTATCGCTTCAGAATTGGCTACGCCACCGACGTTATTGTAAAGCAGCGGCATGGATTGCGCACCGCCGTGGGCAACGGTCTGTTCGGCGTATGGAGGCAGTAAATAACCCACCTGTGCGCCGTTATCAGGGACGCCGAAGCCGTCGATCCAACTCTGCCAGATCGCTTCTCCGGCGGTATCGTCATCGGTATAATCCTCAAAGTCTTCCACGACCATATAATCGCTCGTCGTGAAGCTCCACACCTTGCCGATCCACGGACTGTCGGGATTGACGTCGTTGACTTCATCGATTCGCCAATAATAGGTCGTTTTCAAGGAGAGAAGGCCCGGCTCATAGCTTTCGTCGCCCAGCGCCCTGCTGCCTTTGTATTCCGCAGACGCCTGGGTGGCGTTGGCGACGGTCTCTTCGTCCGAGCCGAAATACACCTCATGCGAAGCGGCGACGCCGCCGGCGACCCACGTTAATATCGGCGAGGTTTTCACGTCGATAGCGCCATTGGCCGGATTGGGACCGCTGACGGCGCCGACCGTCGTGAAGCTCCAGATATCGCCTTTATGCGTCGTGAAGGCATCGAATTCATCGACGCGCCAGTAATACGTCTTCGCCATTTTCAGTTGGCCGGGCGAATAGCTCTCGTCTCCCGTCGGGATGCCCATGGTTGCACTATCGACTTCGTCGAAACTCTCTCCGAAGTAAACCGTGTGCATTTTCGCACCGAAACCGGGCGTCCATCTTAACGTCGGTTTCAGATCAACCAGATTGGCGCCATCGGCGGGAATAGGCTCGTAGGCCGTTTGCGGAGGAACCGTGAAGCTCCAGACGTCGCCCTGGTATTTTGTAGCGCCGTCGGCCTCGATTTCATCGACGCGCCAGTAATACGTCGTGCCCGGCACCAAACCGTCCGGATAGGCGAAACCGGGAAATCCCACAATCAAAAATGGACTGGCCTGGTTGCCCAGGAACGTATCCGCTGCACCGTCGCTGACATTGTCCAACCTCTCGCCGAAATACACATCGTGCGAGGCCGCCGTCTCACCGGCCGACCAGGCGAGGTTGACCCAGGTATCCATGTACATCGCGCCGTCGTCCGGTACGGGATGATACGCTTTCAGACGAGCACCGCGATGGCTTTCTTCCGGCCCCAGATCTCTCGGCCTATAATCGGCATCCGTCGTCAAGACAATTTTGTCGCACCGCCACCCGTCCTCGCGCATTCTTACGTGGAACGTGTGCACCCCGACCGTTGTCACTTCGACCTGCGCCCGGCCCTGGTTGTCACGCCTGTTATTACTCCATTCCCACGTAAAGTCAGTGCTTCCGGCCTGAATACTATCGGACGTTGTCTCGTCGCCATCGAGGCCGGTATGGCATGAATCGTCGGTTCCGCTGGTTCGGTAGCCCCGGACCCACACGTAGTAGATGCCGGTCTTGATAAAGTTGATCTTGTAGTCCAACTGAGGCGTGCCGCTGCCGCTGCCATCCGGTACGGCGCGCATGAAGCCGGCGCCGGAAAAGCCGTTTGGATCTGTGTTGAACTCCCAGATGCGCGTTCCGTCCGTGGTGTTATCATCGAAGTTCTCCGCCTCCATCGCGACAAGGCCGTCGGGACTCGGATCCTGTGCAAACGGATCGGCCCCGGCCGCATGGCCCACAAGACCTAACAGTAGAACAAAAAACATCAGATAAAGCCATTTTTTACACATCGGAATCGTCCTCCAAAACAAAATCAAAGATTAAAAATTAAATATCAAAATTGTGGAATCATCGCTTCGCGATGATGACGTCCTTCATTTTGCATTTTAGATTTTGATTTTTACATTTCTTTCGTGTTGGGTGGGCATTCTGCGAAAACGAACTCAATTCGTTATTTATACCGGACCCACTAGCGCCAAGTCAAGGCAAATCCCGGAATCATTGATGCAAAACACCTCTTCGAAGATGTCGCCTCTCATAACGGAAGAAGCCCCAACGGACAAGATTTCAGCCCGAAGCGAAAAAAAACCTCACCAATGAGCGTTTTTTTCAAAGAACAGCCAATATTTCGGCCTTCGTAAACGTCTAATTTAGAAAATACTCTTCTTTTGAAGGGTGTTTTTTACTTTCGTATAAGAGCCCCTGCTTATTCGATTAAGCCTCCTTCGAGCGGGGGCTCCTTTTTTCCGCCGAATGCGTCAAAAAAACGGGGCCCGCGTCGAATCTCGATACAGGCCCCGAATAACGGCTCAATTCGAATAGATGCCCTATGGGATACTTAAGGTCGATACAGCCGGATATCGTCAATATACATCGTACCCGTCCCCCCGGCGGCAGCGCCACCTCTACTACCCAGACCGATCGCGATCTTATCGACATCCCTTAGGTTGATCCCCTGATCGGCGAAGGCTTGCAGCGGAACGCGCCACTCGGTCCAGGCGTCAATCGTCGCGGCCAGAAGGTCGTCGTTCGCGACGATCGCCGGTGCGCCGGACGCGTTGGAGACCGCCACATATAATGGCTCGGCCGCATTGTTAATGATCCCGATGTCCTGGTTGGCCCATGGTCCGCTTATCGTTCCAGTGGTTGTGACGTTCGAGAACACGGCCTCGCACGCCACGCCCGCGACATGACTGCTCAGCGCCAGGCCGATGTAAACATCGGAGCCCATCGTCACCGCAGGTCTCAACGTAAACTGCTGCCAGTTCAATCCGTCGGGGGAGGTGTACCCTCTAAAACCACTTCCGACGTCGCGCTCGAGCTTGACCCAATAGGGAGCGACGAGTGTATCGTCGAACTCACGGTCGGTGATGTCGCCTGCGTTCTGGCGATATTGGAACCGAACGCCATTGGCCGGTGTCAGCAACAGGGAGGTATAGGCCGAATCCGGATCGAGTGAATTGCGGATCATGACACCGCCTTTTGCAAAACCGTCCGTATTTTGAAGGCTCTCGACCTTCACCGAGATCGAGCCGACGCCCGAAAGGATCTTGTAGGCATAGTGAAGCTCATCGGCCGTATCCCAAATATCAACACCGGCGGCGATCATGGTGTACGTACCGACCGGGCCTTCGACAAAGCTGCCCAGGGAAGCGGGTTGCCCGTGAAACCATAGCGACAATTCTGAAACGTTCTCGGCGGTCCAGTCGCGCGGTGCAGTCAATGTCAGCACGGCTTCTGAATTCGTTACGCCCGCTATGTTATTGTAAAGCAAGGGCATGGATTGACCGCCTCTATTGACGATGGTCTGCTCGGCATACGGAGGCATTAAATAACCCACCTGTGCGCCGTTGTCAGCAACGCCGAAGCCGTCGATCCAGTGTTGCCAGATTGCCTCTCCGGCTGTATCGTCGTCGGTATAATCCTCGAAGTCTTCCACGACAAAGTAATCACTCGTCGTGAAGCTCCACACCTTGCCGATCCACGGGCTGTCGGGATTCGGATCGTTAACTTCATCGATCCGCCAATAATAAGTCGTTTTCAATGCGAGAAGGCCCGGCTCATAGCTTTCGTCGCCCAGCGCCCTGCTCCCTTTGTATTCCGCAGACGCCTGGGTGGCGTTGGCGACGGTCTCTTCATCCGTACCGAAATACACTTCATGCGAAGCGGCGACGCCTCCCGCGACCCACGTTAGAATCGGCGACGTCTTCACGTCCACAGCGCCATTGGCCGGATTGGGACCGCTGACGGCGCCGAGCGTCGTGAAGCTCCAGATATCACCTTTATGCGTGGTGAAGGCGTCGAATTCATCGACGCGCCAATAGTAGGTCTTGGCCCTTTTCAGCGGGCCGGGCGAATAGCTATCCTCTCCCGTCGGGATGCCCATGGCTGCACTATCGACTTCGTCGAAACTTTCTCCGAAGTAAACCGTGTGAAGTTTCGCATTGAAACCGGGCGTCCAGCTCAACCTCGGCTCCAGATCAACGAGTTCGGCGCCGTCGGCCGGATCGGGAGCGTAGGCCGTTCGGGGAGGAACGGCGAAGCTCCAGACGTCGCCCTGATATTTCGTTACGCCGTCGGCCTCGACTTCGTCGATTCGCCAGTAATAGGTGGTGCCCGGAACGAGACCTTCGGGATAGGCAAATCCGGGAAAACCAACAATAAAGAACGTCCCAGGCTGGTTGCCCTGGAACGTATCGGCCGCGCCGTCGTTGACATCCTCGAAATGATCCCCGAAATAAACATCGTGCGAGGCGGCGGTCTCGCCCGGGGTCCAGGCGAGGGTCGCCCAGGTATCCGGGTAGATTTCGCCGTTGGCCGGAACGGGCCGGGAGGCGGAGGTAGGAGGCGGGGGGATCACGGCATTTCGATAATCCTCATCGGTGGGCGTGTAACCGGCGCTGTCGGCCCACACGAAGACATCCCACAACACGGCATCATTGCCTTGCCTGTGAAAGATGTACATCGTGTTCTCGCCATCTTGCAGATCTTTATCGCTTCCTTCGTCCCTTCCCCACCAGCTCCAATCAGGCATCGAGCTTTCAAAGATTCGGTCATCATCGTTGTCGAAAATCGCGTCTGAACTGCCTCCGGGGTACGGCGGGCCGGCGGGGATTTCGGAATCGCCCGGGTGTCCCTCGACGAGCATAAAATCCGATTGATTGGACGGATTCAAAACACGCCCCCAGAAATACCATGTACCGCTCTGACCGCCCGCCCTGTTGATATTAAACGTCCAGCGAATCATACCGCCGGCGCCGCCGGCCCGGGTGACGGCCTGCTCGAACGCACCGTCGGCGTCAACCACCGGGTAGTACTGGTCGCCGTCGGGATCGCGCTGATCGAACGCCTCGGCCTCGAACCATATCTGGTGCCCGCCTCCATATTCGGAGACTTTGAATTTTTCTACGGCAAGGATGGGCGTCGCTAATAAACACGCGACAAACATCATCAGTATCATTTGTTTTGAGGCTCTCGGAAGCATTTTGGTTTCTCCTTTTTCATGGGCCGTAAAATCAAGGGCCTGTATCGCATAGCGACACAGGCCCCACCTTGTTATTTATCATCGTGAAGGCCGCATCGCAGCCTAAAGCTGTTATTGCGTTTTCTGCAACCGTATGTCGTCGATATACATCGTGCCCGAGCCGCCGGCGGACGTGATGCCGGACTGGCTGCCCAGGCCGATGGCGATCTTGTCCACGTTGCCCAGGTTGATGCCCTGGTCGGCGAAGGCCTGCAACGGGACAAGCCACTCGGTCCAGTCGTCCATCGTCGCGGCCGCCGGATCGTCGTGGGCCACGACCGCCGGAGCACCGGCGGCGTTGGAGATGGCTACATATAACGGTTCGGCCGCGTTGCTGATAATCCCGATGTCCTGGTTGGCCCATTGTCCGCTAATGGTCCCGGTGGTTGTGACGTTCGAGAACACGGCCTCGCACGTGACGCCCGCGTTATGACTGGTCAGCGCCAGACCAATGTAAACATCGGTATTCATCGTCACCGACGGTCTCAGCGTAAACTGCTGCCAATTGACTCCGTCGGGGGAGGTGTACCCTCTAAAGCCACTCCCGGCGTCGCGCTCGAGCTTGACCCAATACGGAGCGACGAGCGTGTCGTCGAATTCACGGTCGGTAATGGCGCCCGCGCCTTGGCGATACTGGAACCGAACGCCGTTGGCCGGCGTCAGCAATAAAGAGGTGTAGGCCGAATCCGGATCGAGCGAATTGCGGATCATGACACCACCCTTCGCAAAATCGTCTGTATTTTCGAGGCTCTCGACCTTAACCGATATCGAACCGATGCCCGAGAGGGTTTTGTACGCATAGTGACACTCGTCAAACGTATCCCAGATATCGGTTCCGGCGGCCGTCATGGTGTACGTACCGACGGGTCCTTCGACAAAGCTGCCGACCGAGCCCGGAACGCCGTGGAACCATAGCGATAATTCATTAATCCCGTGCTGCGCCCAGTCCCGCGGCGAGGTCAACGTAAATATCGCTTCTGAATTCGTCACGCCGCCGACATTATTGTAAAGCAGCGGCATGGATTGACCGCCGCCGTGAACGATCGCCTGTTCGGCGTAAGGCGGCAACAGATAGCCGACCTGCGAGCCGTTATCCGGAACGCCAAAACCGTCGATCCAGTGCTGCCAGATGGCTTCACCGGCGGTGTCGTCATCCGTATAGCTCTCGAAGTCTTCTACAACGACGAAGTTCAATACTGAGAAGCTCCAGACGGCGCCCGGGGTGATCGTCCCGTCGTTATTGACCTCATCAATCCGCCAGTAGTACGGTCCGCCGCCCCATTCGACTTCCTCGGGCGTATAGCTCGCGGCGGTTTGCCGGCCACGATAAATGCCCGTTGTGTCGGACGTGTCGGATTGGGTCACGGCGTCGCTCTCGGTGCCGAAGTACACATCGTGCTCGACGGCGTTCTCTCCGGCCGACCAGGTCAAGGGCGTCGCCGCTTCGATATTCACCACGGAACCGCTGCGCGGCTTGGGGCCGCCGGCCCGAAGAGGATCTTCGCCTTTCGTCATGATCTCGTTCACCTGATCGGCGCTGACGGCGACATCAAACAACCTCACGTCGTCCATGAGACCAGCGTAATATCGATTGCCGTTAGCAGTACTGACGGGCCGGCCCAATCGTATCACGGCGAGATCCGCCACGGTGTTGTTATGCGCGGCAGAATCCACTTCCTCGCCATTGGCATACAACCTGCACCCATCGGTCAGATTCCATGTCGCCGCTACGTGTGTCCAGCCGGCGTCAGCGAGTTGGGGACCGCTCAATGAAACGTCATTGTCGCCCCCTTCAATCCAGAAGCCCAGCACGCCGGGTGCGGAGATGTGGAGATGCATTTCATTATCGTCCCCGAAACCGTCGCCACCGCCCTCGGTTCCGTACCATAACATCCCCGTGTCGTCTGCAAAGTCGGTGTTGACCCACGTGAGGATGGAGCCTTGAGATGTCGTGACCATTCCCGCGGGCAGTTCCACCCAGCCCTGGTTATCACCGGGGAATTCCAGAGCCATGTTAAATATACCGGGAACCCATTGCACATCGCCCCGGCTGTCCGGCATCAGTTCGCCATGATTGCCATGTCCCGAAAAATCGATCGCGGTCGGGCCGCTGCCGGCCTCAAACTTCCACCAGCCGACAAGCGTGGGATCGGCGACGGCAATCTCAGATAACGTCGTGAAAGTCCAGACGTCGCCTTTGTGCATGGTTACACCGTCGAACTCATCGACGCGCCAATAGTACGTCTTATCCAACGTCAAAGTGCCGGGATTATAGGTCGTCTCCATTTGAGGCGGCGCATTCTCGGCGCTACTGACCGTATCAAAGTCGTCCCCAAAATACACATGATGGAATTTCGCGTTTAATCCACCCGACCAAGTCAGGGTTAAATCCTCCGGCTTGACAAATTCGGCGCCGTCGCCCGGACTCGGATCGTAAGCCTTCCGCGAGGGAATCGTGAAGGTCCAGACATCGCCTTTGTGTTTCGTCGTGCCGTCGGCTTCGACTTCGTCCACTCGCCAGTAATAGGTTGTTCCGGGGATAAGCCCTTCCGGATACGCAAATCCGGGAAAACCGACCACTAAAAACGCGGCCGATTGGTTGCCCATAAATGTATCGGCCGCTCCGTCGTTGACGTCGGCCATGCTTTCACCTAAATACACATCGTGTGAGACCGCCGTTTCACCCGGCGACCAGGCCAGGGTGATCCACGTGTCCGGATAGAGCGAGCCATCCTCCGGAAGAGGATCAAAAGCCTTCAAGATGGCGCCGCGGTGACTTTCCTCAGGGCCGATGCCGCTCGGCGTATAGTCGGGATTGGTTGTCAGGACGATCTTATCGCAAATGAAGCCGTCCTCCCGCATCCACACGTTAATGGTGTGCACGCCGGCACTGGGGACTTCGACGGTCCGTCGAGGCGGATCGTAGTTCGTTGTATTCACCCAAACATAGTTCGCTCCAAAACCCCAGTATCGATGCGCCGTCACGACGGCCTCACCATTAATCCCCGCGTGGCAGGAATCCGAGTTGCCGTCCTGACCGTAGCCGCGAATCCAGAGGTAGTGGGTCCCGGTCTTGACGAAATTGACCTCGAAGTCCAGACGCGGGCTGGTGTCCGCATAATTCTCATCCGGGCCTCCGCCCGTCAAAGGGGTTGCCGGCGTATTCTGCATGGCGCCTTCACCGGAAAAACCAGTTGGTTCCGTGACGAAAATCCACTCGTTCACTTGATAAGGTGTGTTTAAGTCGAAGTTCTCGGCTTCCATCGACACAAGGCCGTCGGGTCCGGGATCCTGCCGGTATGGATCAGCGCCGACCGGCGCTACTATTGATCCCAAAATAAAAATATAAGCGATCAGACAAAGCCAATTTCTACGCATCACTGTAATCCTCCTTACTAGAACAAGGAATACGACAATTAGCTGCCCCAGTTACGCACCAGAGCAGTTGATATGCACGACAACCTGCCCGTTCGCCTTCGCGATGGGCGGGATGGGTGCGAAAACGAACTCTAAAAGCTATTTATACCAAACCAACCCACTTCAAGTCAAGAGAAATCTGTATTTACCGGACCTTGTCTATGCCCGGATTTACAAACAAGTTTGTTCGTTTTACTAGGCTCATTGGTGAGATGATTTAGGTGAACGAAGCAATCATTACGCGATGGGACGTCCAACGGAATATCGCCTCGCAAAAAAATTGAGGGCTGACCCTGGCGACCAGCCCCCCATTGAAGAAAGGAGTATTATGATGCAAATCGGCGCCGGCTCCTTCCCGTACGCCCGGATTTGTCCACCTTACCCGTTCAAACATGCCCTCAAAATGAACTCAGGTGAGAATGAACTCCTTCCCGCTTCTCCCCCTCCTGATCTCGTTTCTTGCCGTGCATGTCCTATTCAAACTATACGCCATATTTCCACGAATGCCAAATCTGAACAGGCGTATTTTTTCCAAAAGACTTTATTGGTTTTTCAGGGGTTTTTTTTGAACGAAATCCCGATAATTCCTGGTAAAATACCGTAGAAAATTGCGTTTGTTTGAACAGCTCCTGGATAGTGGTTTATGGTTCGATCTACAGATAAAAATAAAACGATGAAGGAAACGACGTCCACACCGCATCTCGACTTAAAGCGAGGCCGGAGATTGGGTAAGTACCGTCTGGCCAAATTGCTCGGCGAGGGCGGAAGTTGTGAGGTCTGGAAGGCACGCGACTGCGTCGAGGGCATCTGGGTCGCCTTGAAGATCCCTTTGGCCGATACGCACGGCACGCGCGACAATCAAACCCTGCTCCGCGAAGTGCGTCTGGTGGCCCAATTACGGCATCCACACATTATGCCGGTCAAGAATGCCGATATTATCGGCGGACATGCCGTCCTGGCGACGGAACTGTCTGTGGGCACCCTGGAAGATTGCTCCCGGCCGATGTCCGTTCGCCGGATTATCTCGATTGCCGCTCAGGTCCTCGACGGCCTGGTGTACGCCCACCGCAAACGTCTCGTTCACTGCGATGTGACGCCGGGAAATATTTTCCTGTTTCCGAACGGCCGGGCCGCACTCGGCGATTTCGGGATCGGTCTGCATCTCAAAGGACGGATGCACACAGTCGATGACTTCGGCACACCGGGCTACGTGGCTCCCGAACAAGCCTACGGCCGGCCCACGTATAGAAGCGATTGTTTCGCCGTCGGGCTGATCCTTTATGAATATATCACTGGTTTTCTGCCCAAGTGGCCGTTTCGCTGGCCTCCCCGCAGCTGCAAACGCCTGCGTGAGAGAACCAACCTGGCCTTCGTGCAGTTTCTCAAGCAAGCTTTAACAGTCGATCCGGAAAAGCGATTCGCCAATGCCGAGCAGATGCGCACGGCTTTGCTCCAGGCGATCCCCAGGAGTCTCAAGCTGGCGCCCGGCTTGAAGCAGCCGCGGAAAAAGAAAATCGATTGGCAGAAGATGCGCCGGATTGCATTCACCAAACGTTACGGAATCGTTTTACCGACCGTCTTCAAGTGCGTCGATTGCTCCGAGCCTATCGCCGAAAGTATGTTGATCTGCCCGTGGTGCGGAAGTGATCGGAACCGTTTCGATACGAACACGCCGTTTAGCCACGTATGCCCGCGTTGCCATCGGGGTGTTCTGCCCGAGTGGCGCTTCTGTCCGTGGTGTTACGGTTCGGGTTTCGATTCGCCCGCTGAAACGCAAACAAAGGGAGTGCGTTATCATAGCACGTGCAAACATTGTAACGGAAAACTGATGCGCTTCATGCGTTATTGTCCCTGGTGTCGCCGGAAGGTCCAACGGTCTTGGCATGTCCGTCCCTTCCACGAAATATGCAAGCGGTGCGGCTGGTCCGTGGATTCGGCCTTCTGGAATTATTGTCCCTGGTGTAAGCAATGCCTTGTCTAAACCATCCAGTATTAGGAACAAAAGAGAACCGAAAAGGTAGGGTGTGCATCGCACACCATTTCTTTTAAAGGCGGTTTGCAATGCACACCCTACCAGACTATTAAGAGCACATGGCTGAGATCGTAGAAAACACTTCAACCGAAAAATCCCCTACTCTTTTCCGCTGGTCTGCCGAGACGCACGTCGGAAAGGTCCGCCAGGAAAATGAGGATAGTTACTTTTCCGATCCCGAAACGGCGATTTTCCTCGTCTCGGACGGCATGGGCGGCCATCGCGGCGGAGCGCTTGCCTCCGGCATTGTGGTCGAAGACCTGCCCGTGATGATCGAGAACGCCTTGGACAAGCTCAAGATCGGCACCCCTCGAACGATCAAAAAAATACTCGAAAAAGCCATCGCCGAACAAAGCAAACAACTGCAATTGGAAAGCACGAGCGAGTCCGGCTACAAGGATATGGGCGCCACACTCGTCCTTGCTTTAATGAGAAAAGGTCGTTGCTATATCGCCAACATTGGCGATAGCCGGGTGTATCGGCTCCGCAAAGGACGTCTCGTGCAGTTAAGCCGGGATCATTCCGTCATTTCCGAACTCATCGAAGAGGGCCATATCGAACCCGAAGAAGCCGCCGATCACGAAGCCCAGGGAGTCATCACCCGTTATGTCGGCATGGAAGAAAAAGCCCATCCCCACATCCATTCTTTTGCCTTAAAAGAAGCCGACCGTATTTTATTATGTACGGATGGCCTGACTGACATGGTACCCGAGTATGCAATCGATTTGATCCTGAATACCGAGACCGATCCACAGGAAGCTTGCACTTTACTCATAGCTGCCGCCAACAACGCCGGCGGCCACGACAATGTCACGACTCTAATAGTTGACTGGCTCAAGACAAATCAGTAGAACAGCTTGGAATTGTCGAAGAAAAAGGTTATAGGGACGTCATTAAGTCTGGTGATGAATGGTGAGTTGCCCAGAGCATTCATCCGTGTGAGGATAAATTATGAAGTCCAATGATAAATTTACAGAGAATTCTTTGCAGCGACAATTGAATTGGATTGACGCTGCGGCTATTTTCGTTGGTATCATCATCGGCTCAGGGATCTTTGTTGCGCCGGCCCAGGTTATTGCGGCAACAGGTAGCAAGTGGACAGCCATTTGTTTTTGGGCCGTTGGTGGATTTATAGCCGCTTGCGGGGCATTCTGTTATGCTGAATGTGGAGCCAGGTTGCCGCGAAATGGTGGATTCTTCAACGCTTACCGCGTGGCTCTGGGTGGTGGTGCAGCATTTGTAGGTGGGTGGGTGGTGTCTTTGTTGATCTATCCATCAGCGGCGGCGGCCATTGCATATATATCCGCAAGTTATTTGACGGAGTTGATACCTGCGTTTAAGGGCTATGAAACTTGGATTGCTGTTTTGGAAGTGGCAATCGTTGCAGTTCTCAATATCGCTGGTGTGCGATGTGGTCCGTATTCACAACGAGTTTTGACTGCTTTGAAGATCATCTGCTTGGCTTTACTATGCTCGGCCGCACTCTTGGGAGAGCAGGCGGAAACTTCAGTTACCAGACAGCCAGTCGATTTCACTATGAGTCTTAGTACTTCACTTGCAGCTCTGATCATTGTTTTATGGACATACGATGGATGGTCAGATATTAACATGACTGCTGGAGAGTTGAAAAATCCATCACGCGATTTAAGCCGCGCCGTATGGGTGGGTTGTTCAATCCTTATTATTATTTATGTGCTCGTTCAGTTTTCCGTCAGTTCTCTGTTGTCTTTCGATCAGGCAGCCAATAGCGAACGTGTGTTTGCTGATGCAGTATCGGCTGGATTTGGTGGAGGTGCAGCAAAGCTGGTCGCAGGAGCGGTTGTCTTGTGTACTCTGGGGTCAGTAAATGGTACAGTTTTGGTTGGTTCTCGTCTGATTCAAACCATGGCGTCCGACGGATTCTTCTTCTCGGCCTTGGGAAAACTGGATAGACGCGGCGTCCCGTTGCGTGCAGTTGTCATGATCGCAGTGGCGACGGCAGTTTATAGTATAACGGCCTCGTTTGATTTCTTGCTCGGATTATTCTCGTTTAGTGTATGGATTTTCTATGCGGTGACTGCTGTTGCCCTCTTGATTTTACGGTACCGACGCGTTGGTGAACCATTGCGTTTCCAAGCTCCTCTTGGCATTGTTCCACCGGTTATAGTAATAGTGACAGCATCGGTAATGACTACGGGAACCATCATCGACGCACCTCTGCGCGCATTGGCTGGCACTGGGATGCTGGTGCTTGTGGTTATTGCATATCTTTTATGGCGTCACTTACTGACGGACTCGAAGCAGTTCCCAGCAGATCAAATGTAACTAGTTCCTGTTGCGGAAAGTAGAAAACTCACATGTCACCCCTGCGAAGGCAGGGGTCCAGGGCGTAAAAAAGTGGATTCCCGCCTTCGCGGGAATGACAAATAGTGCTTCCGCAACAGGAACTAACTAAGCTATTTTCGTAACACCTCACTCAGGTGCCATATTTTCTTTTTGGTGAAGCGGAGGTATGTTTCCGGTTTGGATGTATTGCCTTAGTGCCTGTGCTACTGTTGAAATAGGGTTGGCGTTCCGCTGTT
>Ga0272442_10001301_pt1 | contig 38210 bp, 22 predicted proteins | sample SSMForm2O_FD_200262 | JGI IMG/M metagenome (GOLD analysis project Ga0272442, IMG submission 200262) | Marine sediment archaeal communities from Little Sippewissett salt marsh, Falmouth, MA, United States - SSM-Form-2O | ecosystem: Environmental > Aquatic > Marine > Wetlands > Sediment ... | reverse complement strand
GGGGGATGAGTTTAAAATCGAGGTGGCTTATTTCGGCAAGCTGGCCAGCGCGGAGTCGGCTGTGCCTCCGGCGCCGGTAGGGGTCGAAATGACTTTAGACGAACTGGTGGTCCAGGAGTTTACCAGGAGGGGAGGCTTCGGATTCGGCAGGCGTTTTATGGTGGAGGATACTAACGCTGTAAGAGTTACCTGGCTGAACGAGGACAACTCCTCATATTATGTAACTCTTGAAAATGTGGAAAGCGACCCCCAGGCCATCGAATCAGCTTTCGCTTTCATGAGGCCCAACAGAATCATCTCGATACCGATCACCGGTGATGAATATTTAGTCAGCCTGATTAGCGTCACCCATTACGGTCAGCATAAAGCGAAAGTGTACCGGGTCAACCAGGAATACGTTGACCTGTATTCTACAAGGGCGCAGGATTCCCGGGACCTGAATGAACCGCTGACTAATGTGGTCAATGGCCTGGGTGTATTCACCGCATTCAACAGCGACAGCGCCTTCTTTGATGTCGTGGCTGAATGAACAACGAAGAAGTTCACCACCCGTTCCGGAGATGACAGAAACAGAGAATAGCTTTATTAATTACGATCCCACTGAGCGGTTGAGACAGGCGTGCGCGCCTCCCTTGCTGTCTGCTGTGATGGAAAAGTTTTAGTGTGCCCAAATGTCTGAAACATCCAGTCAATTCAAGACAACGGCAGCGTTAATCAACCGAGCATCTTAATTTTCAGGCCGCCAAATGAATACATGCGATACAGTTGTTGAACTGACGACAGCCGACATATCGGATGAAGAGCTTGCCCGGCTTTTCAGCAAGGGCAATGAATGGGCTTTCAATGAACTGATGGCGCGCTACGGCAGGAAGATACTCAACTTCATCAACCGGATGATATATGACCGTGACAGGGCCGAGGACCTGCTCCAGGAGACTTTTGTCAGGGTCTTTCGCAATATCGCCCGGTTCGACACGAAGCGGAAATTTAACACCTGGCTCTACACTATCGCCGCCAACCTGGCGAAAAACGAGATACGGAAAATCAGGCGCAGCCCGCTGGTATTTTGCCAAAGCTTGTTTTTGAATGTGAAGTCCAAAGTAATCTACGATGAACTGGATAAAGGGAACCGGCCTGATCTCCAACTGTATAACAAACAGTTGAGAGAATTGATATTAAGGGCCGTGGAGGAACTCCCCGAAGGTCAAAGGCAGATTTTCACTCTCCGTGAAAGCGAAGGCAAGAGCTACCAGGAGATCGCCGAAATCCTTGAATGCAATATCGGCACTGTGAAAAGCCGGCTCAACCGGGCCCGGACAAACTTCGCCCGGATAATCGAGCCATATTTGGATCGGTAAGATAAAATCGTTGCCTGGCTGCACCGCTGTTTTTTATTTTTAGTCCCGTTCTCACACAGGGGCGCTTGGGTTATAAGCGTTTTCGGGAATATGAGTTATACTTATAAGGACAATTTTTGATCAGGAGAGTTTTATGTCGAAAAAACGATTCGTTTCGCGCAGTGTGTTCACAATTCTTGCCGCCTCTTTTCTTTTTGCAGCCGCCTGCAGCGATGACAGCTCGCCCACCAGTGAAGGTGGAACCACTCTTGTCCAGTTGAACTTGAGCGGCCTGAAGCCGCTCGAGGAAGGGTTCAACTACCAGGCCTGGGCGATCCAGTATTATTATGCTTACCCGCTGGGAATATTCAATTTCAACCAGGCCGGCCAAATGGTGAACGTGGCCGGGGACAGCGTATTGAGCGGCGAATTCGCAGTGAACCTCGCGCCGGATGAAATCACAGACATCGCAATCAGCATCGAAGCTCAGGACGAAATGGCTACAACGCCCGCATACACACTCATTCTGGCCGGGGTAGTGTCCGAGGGACAGGTTGACCTCACAGTGGAGGATGAGCTGGGAATAGGTGTCAGCTTCGAGGACGCTGCGGGCAAATACGTACTCGCCACTCCCACGGACGGTAGCGGTACAAACGAAAACAGCGGTATCTGGTTCCTGGACCTGTCAACCGGGGTTTCCCTGACCGGTTTAAACCTGCCGGAACTCCCCTCGGGCTGGAATTACGAGGGATGGGTGCTGGTGGGCGATACCTATCTGTCAACCGGCAGGTTCGATCAGTTCTCCGCAGCGGATGAATCATCCGATTATAGCGGCTCCGCGGCAAGCCCGCCTTTTCCCGGCGAGGATTTCCTTCAAAACGCCCCGGCAGGGGTGAGCTTCCCGCTTGATCTCGCCGGGGTCTCCGTAATGATTACGGTCGAACCTTGGGAAGGCTACGACGATAACGAGGAAGCCCCGTTCTTTCTGAAAATCCTCACCGCCAATATCCCCCCGGATGCAGCGGATCACGTTACATACGATATGAGCCCCGTCAGCGATCCCCTGCCCGCCGGAACAGCCACTTTGACACAGCCTTAATCGAAACGGTTCGGGTTGATTTGCAATCACCGGCGGAGCGATCTCCACCGCTCCGCCGGTGATTGCCGCACCGCGGCGCGGGATGTTTTTTCACCCAGGTAAGCCCTGCGCCCTGCGCTGCTTGATTTCGCAGCTGCAGTTTCGGCTTTGAGCGTCTCAGCCCGCCCCGGAGCTGTTTTCCCCTCTTCAATCCGGCCCGAAAAGCTTCTTCTGTATTCAACAGAGGCTTTTTTGTTAGGATTTAAGCTTCCCACAGGGTTATTTTGTGTAACTATATTTTGGTTTCAGATGTCTTTGTTATCAGGAGGTGCCGCTCGAATGGAAATCAGTATTCAAGGGCTGAGTAAGATTTATAATAACGGGCTTCGGGCTGTCGATAATCTTAACCTGAAGATCGAAAATGGAGTTTTCGGCCTGCTGGGCCCCAACGGTGCCGGCAAGACCACGCTGATGCGTATCCTGGTTACTCTTCTGAAACCCACTGAGGGAACGGCAAAGTACGGCAATCTCGATATCAGCAGTGACCGCCGTGCAATAAGATCCATGCTCGGATATCTTCCGCAGCAGTTCAACACCTTCTCCAGACTTAAAACCTGGGAGTTTTTGGAATATTCTGCTATCCTTGCCGGTTTATGGGACCGCCGGGCGAGGAAAAATGCGGTGGATGAGATGCTGGAAACAACGAACCTCTATGAAGCCAGAGACCGCCAGACTAACAAACTCTCCGGGGGAATGAAACGCCGCCTGGGCATCGCCCAGGCCTTGATCGGCAAGCCGCAGGTACTCGTGGTTGACGAGCCCACGACCGGGCTTGACCCGGAGGAGCGTCTCCGTTTCAGAAACCTGCTGACAGAGATCGGCCGCAACGATACAGTCATCATCCTGTCCACGCACATTGTCGGTGATATCTCCAGCTCCTGCGACCGGATGGCCTTGCTGAACAAGGGAAAGCTGGTCTATTACGGGTCCCCGGGAAAGCTGATCGAAAAGGCCGGGGGACATGTCTGGCGCATTCAGGCTCTGGACAGCGAACTCGACAGTATCAAAGGAAAATACCCGGTTGTTTCCACAGTGCCTGCTGAAAGAGGCTGGGAACTTCAGGTGGTGAGTGATAAACTTGACAGTGCTTTTCAGGGTGAACAGATTGAACCGAACCTCGAACACGCATACGTCTATTTTCTTGAAAATACTCTGGGCGAGTCCTGGGAGCTGGAATCCATCTGAACCTGGAGCCATCGGCCAAACAAACCAGGCTGCGTTGTTCTCTCGTTCTCTCTGAAAGAACAGCAAATAATTAAAAGGAAATTCTGAAAATGCTATCTCTCCATATTATCCTGACTATTGCCAGGTATGAAGCGAAGATTCTGTTCAGAAGCTGGTTTTTCAGGATATTTTCGCTGATCTCGCTCGTTATTCTGGTCTTCCTCAACGTATTATTTTTCGCCCAGCCATCCATGCAGTGGCAGTTCCGCGGCATAGCTTCAAGTATTCCGTATTTCAATATCCTGCTCCTCAACGTGGCCCAGGCTGTTATCGGCGTGTTTACAGCTTCCGACTTCTTCAAATACGACCGCAAGCTGGACACCACTGATGTCGTTTACATGCGCTCTCTGACCAATGCTGATTATATTTTCGGGAAAACCCTGGGCCTGCTCGCAGTTTTCGGCGTGCTCAACCTGCTGGCCCTGATCGTGGCGCTGGTTTTCAATCTCTTTTTCGCCGATGTGCCTGTTGTTGCTGAGGTCTATTTTCTCTACCCCCTGTTGATCAGCGTTCCCACCCTGTTCTTTATCTTCGGGATCACGTTCCTGCTGATGTCAATTCTCAGAAGCCAGGCCCTGACTTCCATTATCCTGTTGGGCTACATCGCTGCCACTCTTTTCTTTATCGGCAACAAGCTCCACCATCTCTTCGATTACATGGCTCTCGGCCTGCCGCTGCTGTATTCGGATTTCGTGGGTTTCGGCAACCTGACAGAAATATTAGTCCATCGCGGCATTTATTTTCTTTTGGGTCTGGGCTTTATTTTTACCACTGTCCTTCTTTTCAGGCGGCTGCCTCAATCGCGTCCCGCAACCGCCGGCTGCCTCGTGCTGGCGGTTTTCTCTCTGGCTGGTGCACTGGTTCTGGGCCGCATGCATCTCTCGAGGCTGGATATGGGAATAATGTTAAGAGAGCAGATGCAAGCGGTGAACAGCGAGCTGAGCAGGGAAAGCGCCGTTTCCATACTCTCCTGCGACATCGATCTGGACCACGGGAGGGAGGAGATCCGTGCCGCTGCCGCAGTTACTTTCGCTAACAACACCTCGGAAAACATTGATCAATATATGTTCAGTCTCAACCCGGGCCTGGATATTACCGGGGTCAGCAGAAACGGCAGGCAAACAGGATATACGCGAGACCTTCACATTCTAACCGTGAAACCGGAGAGCCCGCTGGAGCCGGGAGCTGCCGACTCGCTGAAAATCTTTTACCAGGGCCGTATCGATGAAAAAGCCTGTTACCTCGACATAGAAGAGGAAATCAGGGAGCAGTCTTACCGTAATTTTTTATACACTGCTGACAAGCGTTACGGTTTCATCACTGAAAACTTCCTCCTGCTCACTCCTGAGACTCTCTGGTACCCTGTGGCCGGTATACCAGCAGGCGCAGCCTATCCCCGGCTGCCGAGAATGGATTTTATCAGATTCAGTCTCAGGGTAAAGACTGCGCCTTCCCTGAGAGCCGTCTCCCAGGGAGCGGTCAGCGAAAAAGGTAACGGAGAATTCGTTTTCTCTCCGGAGCTGCCCCTGCCCAGACTTTCACTGGCTGTGGGAAAGTACGAAACCCTTTCGGTTACCGTGCGTGATTCCATAACAGCAGATACCCTGGAATGCACTCTGTATTTACTGGAAGGCCACGATTATTTTTCCAGCTATTTCCCGGACCTGAAAGAAAAGCTTCCCGGGCTTATAAATGATCTTAGAAACGAATACGAAAGCAATCTGGAATTGAGTTATCCGTACCGGCGTTTAACTCTCCTGGAGACACCGATCCAGTTTTGTGCCTATCCCCGTCTCTGGACCCTGGCTTCCGAGACAACCCAGCCGGAAATGGTGTTTCTGCCTGAAAATGCGGTTACCCTTCAGCGGGCGGATTTCCGGCGGTTCTCGTATTTTATGAGCCGCCAGAGACAGAGGGGCAGAGGCGCCGCCATGACTCCCGAGGAAATACAGAGCAACATGTTTCGCAGATTTGCACAAAGCACTTTCCTGGGTGAATCCTCTCAGTTCCAGCGGATTTTTCGCTCGCTCAGACGGACTCAGCCAGGGTCTATAAGCATGAGATCCCTCTTTTCTTTCCTCATACCAAGCAACCCGGGCAATTATTCGATTTTTCCCCTCTATTATTCCAATGTCTGTAATTTCTCTTCGGACAAATGGTCAATCTTCAACACGGCAATGGAATATTATCTAAACGAGCGGATCAATGTGGCCCCTCCTCCATTCGTCCGTAATTTATGGGGCCTGTCCGATGAAGAGCGGGCCAATCTGGCTCTGACGGAAAAGTCGCTGGCCGAGATCCTGGCCGCTCCGCCGGACAGGGAAGACCTGCTGGACGTGCTGAAAGTCAAATGCACCTATCTGTTCGCTTTTCTGCAAAGTGAACTGGACAGGGAATTGTTCGGAGATTTCGTCACTGAATATCTCAATTCAAGAGAATTTAAAGACATTACTGTCAAAGAGTTTCTTCTTGAATTTGAAACCCGCTTCGGCCTCGATCTCGAACCCCACTTCGACTCCTGGCTGCAAGAAAAGAAACTCCCCGCTTTTATTATTACCGGGCTTGAAAACAGCGAGGTGCTCGACCAGGAGCAGACGCGCTACCAGGTGAAATTCAAGGTCAGCAACCCGGAGCCTGTGGACGGCGTGGTCAAGGTCGATTTTCGTGCGGAGAACAGAAGAGGCGGCGGAATGATGGGGTTTGGCGACAGGACCGCAGAACAGGAAAACATCCGTATTATCGAGGTTAAAGCCGGGCAGAACAAACAGGTGGGCATCGTGCTGGATGATAGGCCCAGGGCGATGAATATCGATACATATATCTCCCAAAATCTGCCGTCAGTGTTGGAGCAGTGGCTCCCCGAAGCCGAGCTCGACGAGAACGCCGAGCCTTTCGAGGGGGAGACAGTGCTCGATGCAGCCCCGGTTCTGGTCGAGCAGGGCGCGGTGGTGGTGGACAATGAGGACCCGGGGTTCCAGGTCCTGTCCTCTGAGACCGACAGCTATCTCAAAAGATTTTTCAAGCTCTCGGACAACGGCAAAGATCAATATGTCGGGATGCAGCCTTGGAACATGCCCAGGCACTGGGGTGCGACAACTTATAGCGGTTTCTACGGGAAATACAGACACAGCGCACATTATATCAGGGCGGGCAGCGGCGATAACAAGGTGTCCTGGCAAGCCGAACTGCCCTCAAGCGGCCGCTATGATGTTTTCTGCCACGCCACCGAGCTGAGAGGACCGTGGAGATGGGGCGGAAGAAGGGGTGGAAGAGGTGGCGGCGGCAGAAGAGGCGATTCCCCAGCACAGGATTTTAATTTCATTGTGTACCACGACGACGGCGCCGAGGAAGTCAAGCTGGATGCCAACAGCGCAAACGAGGGCTGGAACCTGCTGGGAACCTTCTACTTCTCCAAAGGCGCGGCCACAATCGAGCTGTCCGACCGCACCAAAGGAAGGCTGGTCTATGCCGATGCAATCAAATGGAGATTGCAAAAATAAATTTCAATCGGGGGTTTTGCTATAATGTTTCATGAAGGCAATTATTCCATTAATCTAAAAGCGGCCCTCCTGCTCTTGCTGTCACTGCTGCTGGTTCAATCGCCGTGCATCTTGGCCCGGACAGTGCTGACTCTGGAGAATTCCCTGGAGATCGCCAAAGACAGCAGTCCCATCATAAAACGGACAAGGCTGTCCCTGGAGCGGAGCCGGGAGCTACTCAAGGCCCAGCAGGCAGCGCTCAAATCCCATTTCAGCCTCTCGGTCAATCCTTTCGATTACAACCGCGACCAGACTTTCAACAGGTTCTTGTCCGCCTGGAGCAAGAATGAAACCAAGGAATCCCTGACCAGATTCACTGTGAGCCAGCCCATAGAGTGGACGGACGGCACATTGAACGTGATCAATAACTGGTCCTGGCAGGACTCTTACAGCGACTATCAGAATATCCGCAACAAGTCGTATACAAATAATCTCTATCTGCAGTTCAGCCAGCCGATATTCACCTACAACAGAACCAAGCTCGAAACCCGCAGTCTGGAACTGGATCTCGAGCGGAATCAACTTTCGCTGGCTGTGCAGGAACTGGGCCTGGAGCTTCAGATAGCACAGAGCTTTTTCAACGTTTACCGCAGTAAAATGAATCTGGATATCGCCCTGGAAGAGCAGCAAAACCAGGAAGAGAGCTCCCAGGTTATCTCCAACAAGGTCGAGGCCGGACTCGTTCCTCTGGAGGACCTTTACCAGGCTGAGCTGAACCTGGCCAGCAGCAGGTCCACGGTACTCCAGAGGGGAAATTCCCTGGAGGACGCTCTCGATGAATTTAAACGGCTGATCGGGGTGCCTATTTCCGAAGAGGTGACAGTCCAGGCTGATGTGGCCTACCAGCCGGTTGAAATAAACCTGGAAAAAGCCCTGGATAACGGACTGGAAAAAAGGATGGAACTGCGCCAGAACCAGATCGATATAGAAAATGCCCAGTTCAACCTGGTCCAGACCTCTGCCCGCAACGAATTTAAAGGCAGTATCAATTTCACTTATGGTATCAAGGGCAATAACGAAGAGCTGGCCGACCTGTTCGATAAGTCGACAAAGACCCAGAATTTCAGCCTGTCTTTCGACATACCCCTGTGGGACTGGGGGGAGAAAGAGTCGCGCATAAAAGCTGACAGGGCAACTATTGCCAGCCGCCGGGTTTCTCTGGAAGACGAATCCACCAGCATAACTGTCGGAATAAGGAGAGCATACCGGTCATTGAAAAACTATGTGGTCCAGATCGAGATCGCGGAAAAAAGTGTGCGCAATGCAGAGCTGACCTATGAAATCAACCTGGAGCGCTACAAGAACGGCGATCTCAGCAGCATGGACCTCAACCTCTACCAGGAGCAGCTTTCCCGTCAGAAAATGGGTCTGGTCGGGGCGCTGATCGATTATAAGCTGGCCCTGCTGGACCTTAAAACCCAGTCTCTCTGGGACTTTGAAAAAAACGAGCCCGTATTCCAATAAACAGAATAAATGAATAAGGAGCATCCTGTGAAAAGCTACATTGCAGCATTGGTCTTTTTTGTTTTGCTGGTCGCCTGTGGGGGGACCGATACCAGGGTGGATTCCAATGTGGAAGTTCCGGTTTCCGTGGAGGATATAGGCCTGAAACCGATCGAGGAATTCGTGGTGACAACCGGAACGGTGAGCGCCACTAAGGAAGCCCTGATGAAATCCGAAGCCGCCGGGTTCTACCGCCTGGCTGTAAATCCGGCCACATCCCGCAGTTATGAACTGGGAGATTTAGTGAAAAAAAACCAGGTGATTATTCACCTGGACAACCCGGAACGGGAAAACGAGATCAAGATCGAATCCTACAGGCTCAACCTGGAAAACACCAAAAACGACCTGGAAAAGCAGAAATCCCTTTACGAGAAAGGCGGTGTCACCCAGACCGAGCTGAAAAACGCAGAACGTCAATACGTGGATGCCAAATACAATTACGACAATGCCCTGATCCAGCTTGACAAGCTGAGGATTTCCGCCCCGTTCGATGGTGTTATCGTGGATATACCTTACTATACCAGAGGAGTTAAGGTTCCCACAAATTCGGACATGGTGCATATAATGAACTACAGCAGGCTTAACATGGAGGTGAACCTGCCGGGCAAGCTGCTGGGAGAGGTGCAGACAAGTCAGCCGGTGAGGGTGATAAACTATACCATACCGGATAAAATATTGGAAGGGATCATCACCCAGGTGTCGCCTGCGCTGAACCCTGACACACGAACTTTCTTGGCCAAAGTTGATATTGAAAACCCCGACTGGATCCTTCGCCCGGGTATGTTCGTCAAGGCGGAGATCACCACCGAGCGCAAAGACAGCACTATTGTCATCCCCAAAGACATCGTGCTCACCCGACGCAATCGCAAGCAGGTGTTCATTGTCAACCGGGGGATGGCCGAGCAGAAGACTATCACCACGGGCCTGGAGAATCCAGACGAGATCGAGGTTATTGAAGGCCTGGAAACAGGCGAGCGACTTGTTGTCAAAGGTTTCGAGACCCTGCGTAACGGCTCGAAAGTGAAAATCACCCGCTAACCCATTTAATGGCCAAAGATGAAAAGAATAATCCAGTTTTCCGTAAACTATCCGATCACCGTTCTCATGCTCGTGCTGGCGTTGATTCTGCTCGGAACCATCTCGTTTAAAAGGCTGGGGATGGACCTTTTCCCGGAGCTGAACAATCCCCGCCTATTTGTCGAGCTGAAAGCGGGAGAGCGCCCGCCGGAAGAAATTGAAAAACAGTTTGTCAGGCAGATCGAGGCCGGGGCGATCAGTCTTAAAAATGCGGTACAGGTTGCCTCGGTCTCCCGTGTCGGCACTGCCATGATAACCGTGGAGTATGCCTGGGGCACCAACATGAACGAGGCCTTCCTGGACCTGCAGAAGGCTTGCACGAATTTCCAGCAGAACGGGGATATCGACGAGCTTAATATCTCGCAGCTCGATCCCAACGCTGAACCGATAATCATGCTCGGTTTCTATCACCCGGAAATCGATGATATGGATGAGCTGCGCAAGGTGGCTGAATCCTATATCCGCAACGAGCTGATCCGCCTGGAAGGAATAGCCGATGTAAGGTTATTGGGCCAGGAAGAAAAAGAAGTGGTGGTGGAGACCAACCAGTACCTTCTGGAGGCCTACGGCCTCACTCCGGCGGCTGTGGCCAACAGGATCAGGGAGTACAACCGGGATGTCTCCGGAGGCTCGATTACCGAAATGGGCACCAAATATGTGATTAAGGGGATAAGCGAGTTCAGCTCTCTGGAGGAAATCTCCCAGGTGATCGTCACATTCAGGCAGCCCGGGCAGGAGCCCGGCCAGGCTGCCTCCGGTGAAGAGAGGGTGGCGGTTCTGCTGAAAGACGTGGCTGAGATCAGTCTTCAGAACAAGAAGCCGGAAAACATCGTCCGTCTCAACCAGCAGCGCTGCATGGGCCTGGCCCTGTACAAGGAGACCAGGTTCAACACGGTCAGGGCGGTGGAAGAGTGTGTGGAAACGCTGGAGAATATCCGGAACGCCTTACCCGGCTACGAGCTGGTCTTGATCCAGAACAAGGGGGATTTCGTGACCAGGGCGATCAGCGAGGTGGAGCAAACCCTGCTGGTTGGCATACTGCTGGCCGTGGCGGTACTGTTCGTCTTCCTCAGGCGCATGGGTACGACCCTGGTGATCAGCGTCTCTATCCCGATCTCCATCATTGCCACGTTCAACCTGATGTATTTCAACGGCCTCACCCTGAATATCATGACTCTCGGAGGTCTGGCCCTGGGTGCGGGCATGCTGGTGGATAATGCCATCATTGTCATGGAAAACATCTTCCGCAATCTCGAATCCGGCATGCCTCTTAAGGAAGCTTCCATTTCCGGCACGGAGCAGGTGAGCGGCGCGATCACGGCCTCGACGTTGACCACGATCGTGGTTTTTCTGCCCATCGTGTATCTTCACGGCTCCGCAGGCGAGCTTTTCAAGGACCAGGCCTGGACAGTGGCTTTCTCCCTGTTCTCCTCGCTGTTCGTGGCGATCATGGTTATACCCATGCTAAGCGCGCGCCTGCTTGGAAAAAACATCAGGACGTACGAAAGACCAACCTCGGTGCGTTTCCCCCGCTACGGCAGGTTCCTCGGGCGGGTGCTGGAAATCAAATGGCTGGTTATCGGCTCTGCCGCAGCTCTGGTGGCCGGGGGGGTGATGCTGATTCCCCTGGTGGGAAGCGAGTTTCTTCCCAAAACCGACCTGAACGATTTCTCGATTGAGATCAGGCTGAGCGAAGGAACGGAGATATACCGCACAGAAAGTACCGTGGCCGGTATCGAGCAGGGGATCAGGGACCTGCTGGGTGATGATATCGAGACCCTGAACAGTATTGTGGGCCCTTTCAGCGAGATCAGTGGGGAGGCCGGAACTGTTTTTGAAGATGAGAACACGGCCACTGTCAAAGTGGTTCTCAAAGAGGACCACGTTCTGCCGGCTGAGACAGTCCTGTCCCTGGTGAGTGGGCTGCTCGGTGAGATTCCGGACCTGGAGGCCCGCATATTTCAGGAACAGACCGCCCTGGAGCTTACTCTCGGCTCTGGGACCGCCCCGGTGGTGCTGGAAATCCAGGGCGAGGACCTGGGGCAGATCCAGGAGCTTACCGACCAGGCTTATCAGAGAATTTCCGGGCTTGCCGGACTGTATAACCTTGAAACCAGCTTCGATGAGGGGCGTCCGGAGATAGATATCGTTGTGGACCGGGTCAGGGCGGGAGTCTACAATATCGGGCTGGAAGAAGTGAACTCGCAGCTGGGAACCGTGCTGATGGGAGCGGAGGCCGGCCAGTGGGAATCCGAAGGCGAACTCCAGGACATTACAATCAAGCTGCCCCGCGTAAGTATCAGCGAGCTGGACGAGATTACTATCACCAGCGGTCAGAACAAGGTAAGCCTTTATGAGATAGCAGACATCCGGACTTCCCGCGCGCCGAAAGAAATCAGTCGCCGCAACCAGGTCCGGGTGGGAAAGATCACCGCTCATCTGGCCAAAGACACCCCGCTGGATCACGTGGTGGCCAGAATGAGATCGGCCCTGAGCGATATCACCTTTCCCCCGCAGTACCGTTATAATATCACCGGTGAGGAACAGAAACGCCGGGAGGCTTTCGACAACCTGAAACTGGCCCTGATCCTCTCGCTGATCCTGGTTTACATGGTACTGGCCTCGCAGTTTGAATCCCTGGTGCACCCCTTTACTATCATACTGTCCATACCACTGGCCCTTGTGGGAGCGATTGCCGTATTCTTCATCCTGGGCAAATCGCTGAATATCATGGCCTATATCGGCATAATCATGCTGGTGGGGATAGCGGTGAACGATTCGATCATCCTGGTGGATTCGATCAACCGCTTGAAAAGAGAGGGGCTGTCGCGCAAGGCTGCAATCGTCGAGGCGGGGCAGAGAAGAATAAGGCCCATTGTTATCACCAGCCTCACCACGATTCTGGCGCTTCTGCCGCTGACATTCGGTTTCGGGGAGGGGGCGGCTCTCCGTGCTCCCATGGCCCTGGCAGTTATCGGAGGGCTGGTCACCTCTACGCTGCTGACTCTGGTGGTTATCCCCTGTGTGTATCTGGTAACGGATGAGCTGGCGGGAACTTTCAACAGATAACCCGTCTTCTCTCTCGTGCGGACCAACTTACAGGAAGAACTGTATTCGGACAAATGAACTTTATCAGCTTCGCAATCAGGCGCAAGACGTTTATCAGCATGCTCTTTCTGGGACTTTCCCTGCTGGGCGCGATTTCCTATACCCGCCTTCCCCAGGAAATCATGCCCGATGTGGAAATGCCTTACCTGATAGTCCAGGTGAGCAGCCGCCAGGAAATAAATCCCGAGTACATGGAAAAACAGGCAATCATCCCGCTGGAGGGAGCGGTGGGGTCTCTGGAGGGTGTCAGCTCCATTGAATCCACAGCGGAGCAGCGCAGGGGCACTATCCGGGTCTATTTCAACCCGGATATCAATCTCGAGTACGCCTATCTGAAAATGCTGCAGGCGGTCAACGGGGTTGCCGGCTCGATTCCGGAAGAGTTCACAGTGAGGGCGGCCAAGATCGATTTCGAGCGCCTGTCCAACATGTTCATGCGTCTGCAGGTGCGCGGGAGCGGCGGAGAGGAGAGAATCAGGGCCGTGATTGACAAAACGGTGCTCGGGGAGCTGGAGAATATCGACGGCATCTCGAATGTGGATGTCACCGGGGGGCGGGAGCAGTCCGTGGAGATATTACTCGACAATGAGGCTGTCGAGGCTTACGGAATCACCGTGGGCAGAGTGCGTTCGCTGATCAACCAGAACACCCGGCAGAAAAGCTTCGTGGGCCACGCCTATGAAAAAGAGCGCCATTACTTTGTCAACCTCGTCTCCGATTATACGAAGATAAATGACCTGGAAAACGTCGTTGTTTACCCCGACGGGCCGGTGTTGCTCAAGGACGTTGCCAGTGTGACATTCGGGTTCAAGGATCAGACCACGATCAGCCGCGTGAACGGCAAGGAAGCGGTGACCCTTCAGCTTGTAAAGGACTCCAGGGTAAACCTTATCGACCTGTCGCACACCACGCGCAAGGTTATCAGCCGTCTGAACGAAGAGCTCAGGCCCCAGGACGTCGAAATAGTGATCCAGAGCGATATGGCCGAGGAGATGGAGAAGAACCTGGACCTGATCATGGAACTGGCCCTGGTAGGGGGCCTGCTGGCAGTAGTGGTTCTCTGGTTCTTTATGGGGAACATTCGCCTGGTGCTCACGGTGCTTCTGGCCATACCGGTTTCGATCCTGACAGCGTTCAATTTTTTCTACGCTTTCGGTATAACACTCAATCCCCTGGCCCTGGCCGGTCTGGCCCTGGCAGTGGGCATGCTTCTGGACAACAGCGTAGTGGTGCTGGAAAATATCTACCGCCACAGATCGCTTAACAGAGACAGCGATGCGTCTGTAATCAGGGGTACGCAGGAAGTCTGGCGCTCGATTGTCGCCTCCACGCTCACTACCATTACCGTGTTCCTGCCTTTCGTGTTTTCCTCCGATCAAAATATTCGGGTAATCGGCCGCCACGTGGGGGTCTCCATCATCAGCACTCTTCTCGTTTCCCTGGCCGCCGCCCTTCTGCTGATCCCCATGATAACACATAAGATGCTGGAAACCTCGGACAGGAGACCGGCCACTTTCAGCAGGGTGTCGCAGAAAAACAGGCTGATGCAGATCTACACCTTGTTTCTCAAATCGGCCATGCGTTTCCCGGCAAGGACCGTTTCCGCAGCGGTGGCAGCGCTTTTTATCAGTGTCGGCCTGTGCCTCACCCTGAGCCTGGATGTACCCAGGGAGATAGAGCTCAAGGAGTTCAACCTTTATGTCACCATGCCCAGGGGGTCCACTCTGGAACGTAGTGATGAAGTGGTGAGAGAGCTGGAGAGCACCCTTGGAGATATCGATGAGATCGAGGATGTGGTCACCACTATCTACGATGAAGGCGACGAGGCTACAGTGAGCGTGGTGCTCAAGGATGATTACCAGAAAATAAACAACCTGGAAATTTACCAGGTCAAGGAGCTCATCGAGCGAAAAACGAGGGGTTTCAGGGCAGCCGATGTGAGTCTGGAGGAGCCTCAGTCGAGCATGCGTTTCGCCAGGGGCATGAGCGGGGGGGGCGCAGCCAGTTTGGACCGGATGTTCGGTATAGGGGCCCAGGCGGAGAAAGTGGCTGTCAAGGGCAACGATTTTGACCTTCTCAGGAAAGTAGCCGAAGATATCGAATATCTCCTGGAGGAAAAGGAATCGATCAGGTCGGTCCGCCAGAGCCTAGCCCGCAGCCGGCCCGAAGTGCACCTGTATTTCGATAACCGGCTGATGAGCTATAACGATGTCTCGATCTCCTCTATATCATCAGAGCTTGCCTCTTTTGAGAACGAGGTCTATTCCACCATGAAATACAAGCAGGGCGCAGACGAATACGATATCGTGATCAGGAATGAGACCTTTGAGCAGGAGAAGTCTTTCGATGACCTGCGCAAGATACTTGTCTCCAGCGCGTCCAATGCTTTGTACGAACTGGATCAGTTGAGTCGGGTAGTGCGCTCCAGGGGCCTTTCGGCGATCAACCGGGTCAACCAGGAGAAAAAGATAGAGATAACTTACAGGTTCGAGCAGGAAATCAACGATTCCAAATCCTTGCTGGACGATGCGCGCAGCGAAGTCGAGGAAACTATAGCTTCCCTGAACCTTCCGGCAGGCGTGGCAGTGGAAGTCATTCATGATGAGCCGGAGCTGGAGGAATTCTATTTCCTGATCGGTGCCGCCTTTGTCCTGATCTACATGATCCTCGCCGCGGTTTTCGAGTCCCTGGCCACTCCGCTTGTGATGATGTTCACTATTCCGCTTGCTACTATCGGAGCGTTCTGGGCGCTGATCCTCACCGGAAACTCTCTGTTGATGGCCAACTCCCTGGTCGGTTTCCTGATACTGCTCGGTGTAGTGGTCAACAACGGGATAATACTGATCGATTACACCAACATCCTCCGCCGGCGGGGCTATCGGCGTTCCAGGGCGTTAATGACAGCGGGACAGGCGAGAATCCGCCCGATCCTGATCACTGCAATCACTACGATAGTGGCAATGACCCCCCTGGCCATGGGCAAAGCTGAATATGTCAGCCGGATCGGCGCCCCGTTTGCTATCACCGTGATCGGCGGGCTCGCTCTGAGCACGATCTTTACACTGGTATTCATTCCCACTGCTTACACCGGCCTGGAAACGGTGCTGAACTGGATCAAAAGACTGGGCTGGAAACTCAAGCTTATCCAGCTCTGCGCTCTGGCTGCGTGTTTCACGCTCATCTATTTCAACGTGGACAGCCTGCTCTGGCAGGGTATCTACATGGTTGCCTCGATCGCTGCGGTCCCCGGCCTGACATGGCTGATTATTACCAGTCTAAGGCAGTCTCGCGCAGACCTGTTCGGGCCCGAAGAGGCGCTGAGAATAAATATCAGGCGGCTGGTGAAGGTTTATGACAACTACAGCAGGTTTACGCGCGAGTGGAACAAAGGCGAGCGCATGGAGCAGAGATTGGGGCGGGAAAAAACCGACCTCTCCCGGTCCGGCCTCAGCCGGCTCACCTGGCAGGTGCCGCTGTTCGGTTTCCTCGTCTATTTCGCCTACTGGTATATTGCCGGTCACCGCTGGCTGTTTATCCTTTCCCATCCGGTATATTTCTTCGCCCTGCACATGTGGGGACAGGTTAACACGTATCTGGAGTACCGGTCTTTAAAAAGATCGTCGGACCTTTACAGAAAAGCCGGGGCCATGATCCACAGGCTCATTTTCTGGGGATTCGGCCTTTTCAGCCTGGTGATTTTTTATCTCCGGGATTTCAGGCCGGCACAGTTAGTCTTTGTTGCAATCCTGTGGTATTCCTGCCTGGTGATCTACACGACCTCCCACCGCCTTCACCGCGAGAAGATCAATATCATGCGGCTCGGCGGCAGGTTTGCCGGCATCAGGCGTCATTTCTACCGCTTCGTCAAGTTCATCCCCGTCATCGGCAGGAAGAAAAATCCTTTCGCTGCACTTCAGGGGGTCTCGCTGGAAATAACCAGCGGTATGTTCGGCCTGCTCGGTCCCAACGGTGCGGGCAAAACAACTCTGATGCGAATTATCTGCGGCATACTCGATCAGAATATGGGTAGGGTGAAAATCAACGACATCGATTCCATCGAAAAACGCGAAGAGCTCCAGGGGGTCATCGGGTACCTGCCGCAGGAGTTCGGTCTCTACGAAAATATGACCCCTTACGAGTTCCTGGACTATATTGCCATTCTGAAAAAGATCTATCACAAGCAGGAGCGGGAGCGCATTGTCAATTACGCTCTTGGTGCGGTCCATCTGGAAGAGAGCAGGGAGCGCAGGATAGGCACTTTCTCAGGAGGGATGAAACAGCGGGTAGGGGTGGCCATGACCCTGCTCAACCTGCCGCGGATTCTTGTTGTCGATGAGCCTACCGCAGGACTCGACCCGCGCGAGAGGATACGCTTCCGGAACCTGCTGGTGGAGCTCAGTAAAGAGAGGATCGTGATTTTCTCCACCCATATCATCGAGGATATCTCGAGCTCGTGCAACAAGGTCGCCGTTCTCGACAAAGGCGGGCTCTATTACCTGGGCGTGCCCCAGGAGATGACCAGGGTGGCGCAGGGAAAGGTGTGGCAGTTCGCTCTCGATCCTTCAGAGTTCAATTCGCTGCGCAGCAGCCTGTGGATAGTTTACCACATGCGCTCAGAGGATAAAATCAGGGTGCGCTGCCTGGCGGAAAACGCTCCTTACCCGGGAGCGGAACAGGTGCTTCCCACCCTGGAAGACGCTTACCTCTGGCTCTTGGGCTTGAAAAAGCGCAGCACCGCCGTGCCCGGAGCCGGTGAAATTCAGACAGGATCGCAATAATACCGGATAAGGATGAAAAAAATGCAGTCCATGCAGTATCTAAAAGATTTCTATTCAGCGGCTGTGGGCCTGGTCCGCTATAATCTCAAAATTATTTTCGCCGGCAAATTCATTTATTTTGTAATGGCCGCGGTCGCAATTTTTCTGCTCGTGACCGTGCTCAACCTGATGGATGCCGGGGCCCGTCCCAGTGAAGCTACTGTTTTCGCGCTTCTGCTGGTGCCGGGAATGCTGGTAATTTTCTATCCGATCGCTTTCGGCATCCAGAATGATATGGACAACCGCATGATCGAAATCCTTTTCGGAATCCCGGATTACCGCTACAAAATCTGGCTGCTGCGGCTTCTGCTGATCTTTCTGGTTTCTTTTTCCATACTTTTCATCCTGAGCCTGCTCAGCCACGTGGCCCTGACCTCAGTGCCGGTTATCGAAATGGTCTTCCAGCTCGCTTTCCCGCTACTTTTTTTTGGATGCCTCACTTTCATGATCTCCACATACATTAGAAACGGCGCCGGCACCTCTGTAGTGATGGTCATTGTCAGCATAGTCTTCTGGCTCGGCAACCGGAGCTTTCTGGAAAACCATCGGAAATGGGATATTTTCCTCAATCCCTTCTCTCAACCGGATAATCTGAACCAGGCTGTCTGGTACAATATAGTGCTATCCAACAGAATATACCTTTTCACCGGCGTTATCCTGATGATTCTTTTCGCTCTGTTCAATCTCCAGAAAAGAGAAAAATTCCTTCAGTAGAACTTTCCCGGTAACTCTGCCAGGTCTTGTTCAGTTGATTGAAGGATCAAGCCTGATAAGATTTTTGATTTGTCAGGCAGGACGGGTTAATTTATGGCCATACAGGCAGGATGCAATCTCGGGACAGCTAAAACAGGAAAACTTGACATGTCCGTTTCCACTGCACAAGCGCAGAAGGGAGTCAATCATGGCTGAGAAAGTCAAAGTCGGTATTATCGGCTCAGGGTTCGAGGCTGATATCCACGCAGCCGCGTTCGGGATCATGCCGGAGGAGGCCGAAGTGGTTGCCGTGGCCTCGCCGAGCCCGGGCCACGCCGAAGAGCTGGCAAAGCGCTACGGGATCCCCCGGGTCTTTCAGGACTACAGGCAGATGCTCGCCGAGAGTGACATCGAGATGGTTACAATCACAGCGCCGAATTACCTGCACGCTGAAATGACTGCCGATATCGCCGCAGCAGGCAAACATGTTGTGTGCGAGAAGCCGCTTTGCATGACACTCGAAGAGGCGGATCAGATGGTGGAAGTCTGCCGTAAAAAGGGCGTTCTGCTGATGTACGCCGAGGAGCTGTTTTTCACCCCGAAATATGTCAAGGCCAAAGAAATGGCCGACCAGGGGGCATTCGGCAAGGTTTATCTGGTCAAGCAGAGCGAAAAGCATTTCGGCCCCCACGCCGACTGGTTCTGGGACATGGAGCGGGCCGGGGGAGGCGCGCTGATGGACCTGGGATGCCACGGCATTGCTTTCTGCTACTGGTTCCTGGGCCGGCCTGCGATCAGGAGCGTACAGTGCCAGATGGGCACATATGTGCACGCTGACAAGACCAGGGGCGAGGACAACTCGATCTGCATTCTCGAATTCGACAACGGCGCCGTGGGTATGGTCGAGGACAGCTGGGCCCGGCGCGGCGGCATGGATGACCGGATCGAGGTGTTCGGCGACGGGGGGGCGAGTTATGCGAACCTGCTGATGGGCAACGCTCTGCCCACTTACAGCGAGAACGGCTACGGCTACGCAGTGGAAAAAGCGCCTACAACCAAAGGCTGGACTTATCCGGTTTACGAGGAGCTCTGGAACTACGGTTTCCCCCAGGAGATGCGCCACTTCGCACGCTGCGTGCGTGGCAAGGAAGAGCCGATAGTCACCGGGGAAGACGGCCGGGTAGTGATGGAGGCGCTCTATGCAGCTTATGCCTCTGCAGGCAGGGGCGTGAAAATATCGCTGCCGTTCCGGCCTCAGGGCGTGAAACGGCCCATCGATCTCTGGCTCTCGGCCTGAAAAGCGGCTGGCAGGGACTAAGCAGCCAGGCTCGAAACAGACTATTCGTAACTGTATTTAACGATCCATGGATCATCGGTGGCTTCCTGCCAGCTGCGCAGGCGCACTCGCAAATCATCCAGAACATCCTTGTACTGCGGATCATCCGCAACGTTTGCAACCTCGTGAGGGTCGTTCTCCAGCTCGTAGAGCTCCTCTTTGGGGCGGTGGATGTATTTCTCAACCTCCCGCACTCCCATTTTCCCGTCCCCACGTCTCAGTATACCCTGCCATGTAGCGGATTCGTAAAGGTCCGAAGCGAACGGGAACTCCAGCCCGTGGGCCAGGTTGAGGATATACTTGTATTTCCTGGTCCGGATTACTCTCATCGGGTAATACATCGTAATCTCGTGGAACGTGTGCGAGGCAAAAACCGTATCCCACCCGGCAGGGTTTTCCTGCTCCAATACGGGCAGTATCGAGCGGCCTGGAAGCTCGTAGGGCGGAAGGCCCGCTCCGGCCCAGTCCAGCACTGTGGGCGCGATATCGATATAGCTCACCATGGAGTCGTTGACCAGACCGTGCCTGCGCTGAGTGGGCGATGAAATAATCATCGGCAGCCGGATCCCGGGATCGTAAAGATTTGTCTTCGCACCGGGGAATGCTATTCCGTTGTCGCTGATATAGATGATCAGCGTGTTGCCTGCACGGCCGCTTTTTTCCAGCGCCTCGAGCAGGAAACCGATACCCTGGTCCAACCTGCCGACCGACTGGTAATAAGCCGCCAGTTCCCGGCGCACCTCCGGCTTGTCCGGAAGATAGGGCGGCAGGATGACCTCCTCCGGGTCGTAGGTTTCCTTTTTTACATTGGGATAGTCGATCGCGTTGCTTTTGACCCAGTCCCGGTGCGGGTCGCTGTAGGCCACTGTCAGGAAGAACGGTTTCTCAGGCTCCGAGGAGAAAAATTCCCCCGCCTGACGCGCCATACTCCAGACATCCCGGTTGCCTTGCAGGGCCTTGACCGATTTGTAGCCCACATCCGAGGTGATCAGCTCCTGGAACGGGTAAACCTGGCGCGGCTGTACATGGAATTTGCCGATAAGGCCCGTGTGGTAGCCCTGCTCGTTCAGCATGGCGGGCAGGCCCCTGACCCAGCGTTGTGTGTGAAGATTGGCCGGGCCGTGCTGATGGCCGTACTGGCCGTTGGTATGGTTGAAAAGTCCGGTGAAAATAACCGAGCGGCTGGCGCTGCAGGAGGCCACTGTGGAAAAAGCCGAACTGAAGCGCACGCCTTTTTTTGCCAGGCTGTCCAGGCTGGGGGTTTTCAGCACCGGGTTGCCGTAGCAGCCTGAATCGGCGAGGCCGTGGTCATCCGAGATAATAAGCAGAACGTTCCGGTGTTCATCCGGTGAGTGCGCTGAAGCCGCGCTCATCTCTGCGGCGCCTGCCAGGGAAAGGGCGCTGAGCGAGGAGGCAACGGCCGCTTTTTTCACGAACTGGCGGCGGGTGATTCCGAAATTTTTATCAGTGCCATGCTCAAGTGTATCAGTGTTTCGGGTATCGTGATTCATGATTTAACTCCTTTTACAGAATGCAAACGGCGCTTTATTTTTCATTTTCATGCTTCGTCTGGAGCATATATTCTGGAGCAACTCTGTTTACAGGAATAATACGCCTGATTATTTTGATTATCTATAAATAGAATGCAAATCAGGGAAGGAAAAGAATAATTTTTAATAAATACTTGAATTGATTCCGGGAACTGATCATTTTAATAGGGATTGATTTCTGAATTTTTTTCCCGCTGGACCCGGCGGTTATTTCCAGTTGATTGAATCACTTTATGGCCTGAATTCCCGGCAGCAAGGGCAGCGCCATGCTTATCAGCACGGAACATCTGGTGCCCGGTATGAGACTCGACAAGGATATCGAGTTGAAAGCGGGCAGTTATCTGATCACCAGGCACGATCTCGGTGACGGCCGTTTGACGGAAAAAGTGATCGAATCGGTCAGGAAATTCAGCGACCAGATCGTACCGGTACAGAACAGGGTGTTTGTCGAGGATGACGAGTTCGCTCTGGGATACGTGAAAAAGGTTTTAGACAAGGAACTGCGCCGGATAACCAAGGGGATTACCAAAGGCAGGGATTATCCGAATTTCCTCGCTGACAGCGAGATCCAGGCGAAAGTAATGCGGGTGATGGAGATTCTGTATTCCAACCCGAATATCGTGCGGATCATGTACGATGTCAAGTTCAACTCCGCTGAACAGGCAAGCGCCCTTGACCTTATGCTCGAACACAATATCAGAACCACGCTGCTGGCGGTGGCGCTCGGCCTTCGTCTGCGCTGGACGATCCTTTCTCTCGTCAGTATCGGCACAGCCGCTCTTCTGCATGACATGGCCATTCTGACCACTTCGCTTTACTCCAAGCTGGAAAACCTGGACGAGTTGTCTCCCGAGAGTCTCGCCGGTTTTATCGAGCAGCATCAGGCCATTGGCGCCCGCTTGTTTGAGGATTCGAACATGACGATAAACCCGGTTCATCAGCGGGAGATATTTCACATCATCGCCAACCATCACAACCCGGATCCCGAGGATATGAAACACCGCAACACCCTGCTGTTTCATTTCGCCGACCTTCTGGATGAAATGGTTTCCCTGCTGCCGCACCGCCTGCGCTATAATTTCAACTCGGCTCAGCTCGAAATTCTCGGAGAGCGCTACAAGCAGCGCTGCGGCCTGGTTGAAGTCCTGCTCGCCCTAACCGGGCTCTACAAGCATCAGGGAGGACTGGCCTGGGAGATAGTCTCGAACCTTGCCGGCCTGTTTGGAATGAAAGAGCTGCTCGGCGGAGATTTTGATCTCAGGCTGCAGGAGATTATCGACTGGTGTCCGTTCGACTCTGCAAAAGCGTATCCGCCGTTGGAGGGGAGTTCCCTCCCACGCACTATCTATTGCAGCAGAAGCATTGAGGAGGGATTCGACTGCGAGCACCTGCTTTATGTAAAAGCCGGGATACAGGATGACCAGGGAAAGCTGAAAGAATGGCTCAAGTGTGGAGCCTTGAACCCCCGTTTGCAGGAATTGATCGAAAAAGGGGAAAGCTGATAGCAAGTTCGCGGAAATATAATCAAGACGGAGAGAAAAATATGAGTCTGCTGAAAAAGGCCTTTCCTGCAGGACTGTATGCTGTGATTATTACTTTCTGGCTGATAATGGCCCCGGGGGCCGCTCTGGCACAGGACTACAGCGCAATCGACCAGCACGCTCTGGCTGCGCCTGAAGAAGTCAAGGAGTCGATCGAGACCCTGGTCGACTATCTGATCAAGCCCGCGCGTAATGACCGTGAGAGGCTGCGCGCCGTTTTCCGCTGGATCACGGCCAATATCGTTTACGACACGGAGGGATTTTTCGCATCGCTGACTGACCTTGAAGGGGCTCCCGACACAGTGACTGTTGCCATACCTGAGACAGAGATGGTCCTGACACCCGAAATGGTGCTCACGAAAGGAGTTGCGGACTGCGACGGGTATTCCATACTGATGGAGGCAATGACTGAGACGCTGGCCAGGCGGGTGAGACAGTATACTAATCTGGCGCGAAGAGTCACCAGCCTTGAAATACACCAGATCAAAGGTTTTGCCAAGGGATACGGTTACAGGGTGGGCTCGGATTTCTCCGGGACCAACCACGCCTGGAACTGTGTCAATCTCGATGGCCGCTGGCTTATGATCGACTGTACCTGGGGCGCCGGCCATCCGAATGAAAAAGGAGAGTTCGTTGCCGAGTTCGAGGACTACTATTTCCTCACCCCTCCGGAAGAGATGATCTACTCTCATTTCCCGAATGATATTACCTGGCAGCAGGTCGAAAAGCCGGTTTCCAGGGAGGAATTTATCGATCTGCCGTTTCTCTGGCCGTCTTTTTTCAAGTACGGGATGAAAGTGGACAGCCATCCCGGCTCCACATTTGAAACCGGCGGCGATGTCGAGATCAGCCTTTACGCGCCTGACAGTGTGCTATTCGACGTGGACATGATCGGGCAGAACAGGCTGCTGGAGCCGCAATATACTTTTGTCCAGCATGACGGGGAGCAGTGCCGGATAAAAGCCGTGTTTCCCGGCCCCGGTGAATACGTGCTGAGGCTGTTTTCCAAGCTCAAAGACGAAGAGGGGACTTCCAAGGAAACCCTGAATTATAAAATCATTGCCGGATCAGGCGCAGAGAACCAGGCCGGGTTCCCGCTGATCTACGAGCCGTTTCAGCAAAACAATGCTTATCTTTATCTGCCGCTGACAGGGTCTCTCGAAGCCATGCGGACACATGCATTCAAGCTGAAAGTGCCGGCTGCGAAGAGCGTGGCTGTGGTAACCGACGGCAAGTGGCACAAGCTGTCACTGGTCGGTGAATCCTACGAAGGGGAGGTGGAGACCGCGGCAGGCCCTGTGGAAATCTACGCGCGCTTTCCCGGCAGCTTGACTCACGATTGCCTGCTCGAGTATATTGCACGCTGAGCCCGGCCCTCGCAAGCTGGATGATAAATTCAAACGGCTTCCCCGGTGGATATCAAAGGAAGCCGTTTTTTCGTCGGGCTGGATTTTTTGCTTAACTTTCACCGTTCACTGCGGATCGAGCACAAAAGTGCCGAGCAACTGATAGCTGTAGGGGCGGGCATTGAGAAGCACGCTGTCCTGTAAGGTTTCCCCCGCGCTGCCGATCAGCCGAAGGTGCAGCCAGGTTTCATCCTGGATGTAATTCATCACTTTGCCCTCGGTGGTACGGTAATTTGCCGCATTCAGCGCAAAAGTGCCCTCCTCGTTGGTCAATACGGCAAACCACATGCTGGTGTCAGCGCTTGCCTCGGAAGAGCCCGGATTTTTAAGCAGGGAACGTACGAGTACCCTTTGCCTGGGATTGCCTGAGTGGTCCGTTACCGTGCCTTGAAGGTTCACGTAAAACGGGGGGCTGGATTGCTGAAACGTGTACACCGAATCCGCTGTCCCGGCCCCGGGGCTGTTTTGCACGTGATCGGAAAAAGCCCTGTAATAAACCGTGCTGTTCGGAGCAAGCCACTCGAGCTGGACAAAATGAATTGTCGTCGGCCCAGGCCCTCCGGATGATTCTTCAGCCACCAGATCCAAACTGTCAGGCTCGTATCCGTAGCGGACCTGGTTGTTCGAGCTTGGGCGGCTTGTACGCCAGCTCAGCACGAAAGCAGTGCCGGTGCGGTTGGAAACAGCGAGATCGTAAAACTCCACAGGCGCTATCCCATTGACCAGATCCAGCATGACCAGCATATCTGATTCGGTGACACTTCCGTCCGAGGAGCGGTCGAGATTGGCCATGCCAAGCATTCTCTGCGAATCTGTTCCGTATTTGATAACGATCAGCATCTGAACCAGATCGACTACATTGAACTTTCCGTCTTCGTTGATGTCTCCCGTTATGGCCGGCCCTGTATCAGACTGGCCCGGGGCGAAGGAAAAGGTTGAAATAAAAAGTAAGATTGTGCAAAATAGAATAGACCCGGTTCTGGTTCGGCGCATCAAAACCTCTGTGCTGAATTTTTCTCTGTCGATTTAAAGTTTCCGCAGGAATCGGGCGCTGCGGTTCAGTCCTGCTGAAATCATTGCAATTTTCAGGCCGGGTAGTTCCAAAAGCGCCCCGAAATCTGCAAAAAAACTTGAAACGGAGGTAGAGTGGCTTACGAGCTTTTCAGTCTGGAGGGAAAGAAAGCCCTGGTGACCGGAGCCAGCCGGGGAATCGGCAGGGCGGTGGCGATCGGGCTCGCTGAGGCCGGCGCTGACGTTGCTCTGGTCAGCCGGAGTGAGGCCTTGTTCCCGGCTGCCCGGGAAATCGAAAAGCTGGGCCGCAAAGCGCTGGTGATCCAGGAGGACCTGTCCCGGCCTGAAGCTGCAGAGGAGGTGGTCGGAGCCACGGTGAAAAAATTCGGGAGCCTGGACATCCTGGTCAACAACGCCGGTACCACCCGCCGCGCGCCGGCTGAGAATTTCAGCGACGAGGACTGGGAAACAGTGATGGAGCTGAACCTGAACGCGGTTTTCAGGCTCTGCCGCTCTGCCGGAAAAGTGATGCTCGCTCGGGGCTACGGTAAAATAGTCAATGTGGCCTCGCTGATGAGTTTCCAGGGCGGAATTACAATCCCGGCTTACACTGCCAGCAAGCACGGCGTGGCCGGACTGACCAAATCTTTCGCCAATGAATGGGCAGGGCGAAATATCACGGTCAATGCAGTCGCTCCGGGCTACGTGCGCACCGAGGTGACAGCTCCCCTGCAGAAAGACCGGGAGAGAAACAGGCAGATCCTCGAGCGGATTCCCCAGGGCCGGTGGGCCGAGCCGGAGGAAATGGTCGGGGCGGTTATTTTTCTGGCCTCGGATGCCTCGCGCTACGTGCAGGGGCACGTGCTGGTGGTGGACGGCGGCTGGCTGAGCCGCTGAGCCTCAGGCGATACTTTAACTATTATGCAACTGCAATTAATAAAAAGCGATAAGCGGTATAGCATGATAAAATAGTTTAAGTGCCGACAGCCGGTTTTGATTCAGCCGGTTACAGAGAGGTAATCTGGAAAAGATTGATCAAAGGGGTATTTTTCAGATGCTTTTAATTGCAAAAGTAACTTGAAAAAAATCTTCTTTCTGCCTGATTAGTTAAACAGGCAGTAATGACCGGTTATTTTGAAAAATGATATAATCCTGCAGCAGATAGGAACAACTGCAATACGGAGGATACAGATGAAACAAGCAAAGAGTGTCTTATTTTTATGCCTGCTGGGCATGCTGTTGACTGTCAGCCTGGGTTTCTCACAGATCAGGGGGCCGCTGGTGGTATCGGACCGCTGGCCCGAGTGCACCGACCTTTCCACCTGGTCCGGGGACATATTCCGCCTGGACGGGGTAACCAACTCCCCGGAGCGCGACCGGGCGATAAGCCTGTTCAACTGGCTCAGGCTTTACAACCGGCTCTGCGAGGGAGTGGGCGGCATGGCCCATGCTTTCGAGGGAGCCTGGGGCGAGGAACAGTCTGTGCGCGACCTTCACAAGAACTTGTTCGTCTACGGCTGGGGTTTCTGCGACACGCACAGCATAATAGCCGAGGGTTTATGGCAGGAATACATGAGAGACTCCCTGGCTGCTGACCGGGTGATCTGCATGCATGAAAACGGCGGGTACCACACCATGTACCGCCTGCGCATGGACGGCCGTTTCGGCGCTTTCGATGCCCGCTACGGCTACTACCTTCTGGAGAAAGATTCTCCTGATGCCCGGATATTGGACTGGGACGGGGTAGGAGAGGACAGGAATATCCGGGCCAATATGAAATACGCCAATCGCTGCCGCCCGTTTTTCGAGTTCCCGGAGAAAGAATTTCAGCGCGCCCTGTGGGTCAAGCCGAAAAAAGTATTCGAGAGCGAGCCGGCCTGGCGCGCCGCAGGCACCGAGCCCGAGGTGGTTTTCCGCAACCGCCAGTACAGAATGGGCACGCAATACCACGACATGCGGTTCAGCCTGCCCAGAGGCACCACTATCGAGCGCTGGTGGGACAACCGCATGAAAAAATGGTACGTGCCGGAGAAGAACAAGGACATGTTTCTTCCTGAAGGGCGTTTTTACCGGGTGGGAGCGAGCATGGTCGGCGGCGACGGCGAGAAGAACGACCCCAACTATAAGTATATGAAACCCTACCTGAGCCGGGTGCCTGAGGCCCTGGGATATCCGGCGTACCTGGAAGGTGACCTGTCCCTGGGCCAGGCCTGGGGTAAAATCAGCTACAACCCCGTACTCTCCCGCGGCGACCTGGAAGAGGTCAAAACGGGCGGCAGCGGGCTTGAGACTCACCCTGAATCCCCGTATCTCAGACCCGCCCGGGACAGCGGGGAGGGTGAATGGGTGCTCGAGTTCTACAGCCCGTATATCCTGGTGGACGGTTTTATCTCAGGCGTGCTTACAGGCGACAAGAACGACAAGCTCGAGATCGCTTTCCGCAGCCAGGTGCCGAAAAGCCGCAACATCTCGCAGGCCGAACAGTGGCTGCCCTGGAAAACTCTCTCCAGCAAGCCCGGGCCTTTCAGAGTCACTCTCGACCGCGCCGATGCAGCAGAGGGGGAGAGTACTTTTCACGGCGCCTACCGCTGGCAGTTGCGCATCCGCATCGCCTCGGAGCAGGGAGCAGCTCCCGCCGGCCTGAGTGAGCTGGACGTGGTGACTTATTTCGAGACCGGGATCATGGCTATCCCGCAGATATTTGACGGAGAGAACACGGTCCGTTTCAAGGTGGACGACCCGGCACAGGTCAAGGGAGACCTGCTGGTCAAGTACGTCTGGGAGACCGCCGGGGGCGAGGAGCAGTGCAGCGAAAAACGACTCTCGCAGCAGTTGTTTTTCAAGGACAGCGAAGCGGTTTACCGTATCGAGGCGCCGGGCCTGGAGCGCTGCAGGGCGCTGATTGTCTCATACCCGTAAGAATTACTAGGGCGAGTACTGAATAGGTTGCATTTATGTTGTGTACAGGATTCAGCTTTGAGATTTTAGAGTTGTAATACCAGAGGCTGTAACAGCCCGGAATCCTTGAGATTTTCTCATTGGAGCGTGCAGGAGACAAGTAATTTCCATGCTTGTCTTGATAGATGTACAAAAGCCTGGCAGGCCTTTGCGCAAGACCTCGCGCAGGCAACCTTGGCGAAGCGGAGTAAAAGACTCAAGTTCCGGAAAAAACCTTTGGTTCTTTCAGTTATGAAAGAACTGGTTTTGCTTCTTTTGCCACCAAAAGAAGTTTAAAATTGTCTTTGCACTTTGATGCAAACAATTTTATGCCCTGAGTAGTATTTAAAAATTTATATGATATAATTTTAAGCAATAATGACAGAACAAAAAAAGGGGCGCTGAAATTATCCAGCGCCCCTTGCTGTTTCTTTCTAAATAAGTGCCTGCCGGGATTATTCTTTTCCCAGGCGAAGCGGAACGAAGCTGGTACTGCCCCGGAACTGCACTCTCAGAAGGATAGTCTCGCTGGAGGCCTCCGAGATAATCCTGTTGAACTCACGCACAGAGTTGACCTCTTTGCGGTCGGCCTCCAGGATGATCATTCCCTCACTCAGCCTGGCTTTGGCCGCAGCGCTCAACGGATCGACATCCACGATCAGCACACCGGTTTGATCTTCATCGAGTTCGTACCGGCGCTTGATCTCGGAGGTAAGGCTGCGCAGGGTCAGGCCGGTTTTTTCCTTTGCAGCTTCGCTGCTTCCGCCTGCCGTGGCTACCTCGGTATCCCTTTCCGCCAGCTCGATATTGAAAGTCATTTTCCTGCCGTCGCGCAGCACATCGAACCTGGATTTTGTTCCCGGTTTTATCATCGCCACTTTGTTGCGCAGCTCGACAGTATTTTTCACCGCTTCTCCATCGACCCTGGTTATTACGTCACCGGGCTTCAGGCCGGCTTCCTCAGCAGGTGTATCTTCTAATACGTCGTCGACCAAAACACCTGAATACGGTTCCAGATTCAGGGCTTCGGCCATGGCCGGCTCGATATTGTTGATCCTGACACCCAGCCAACCGCGTGAGACATAACCCTCTGAAATCAGGATATCCACGATCTCCTTTACCATGTTGATCGGGATGGCGAAGCTGATTCCCTGGTTGCCGCCGCTGCGGCTGAAAATCGCGGTGTTGATTCCGATCACCGATCCGTTCATGTCCACCAGGGGCCCGCCGGAGTTGCCCGGATTAATCGCCGCGTCTGTCTGGATGAAATTTTCGTATTCATTGATTGCAACCTCGGTGGTTCTGCCCAGGGCCGAGACAATGCCCATCGTAATTGTTTCGCTCAGTTTGTACGGGCTGCCCACAGCCACCACCATTTCGCCGATCCGCAGTTTATCCGAATCGCCCAGATGCGCCACCGGAAGCTTCTCTGCGCCTTCGAGCTTGATCAGCGCCACGTCCGACGGGGGATCCGTGCCAACTATTTTTGCAGTGAATTCCCTTTTGTCGGACAGGGTGACTGTCAGGTCTTCCGCATCCTCGACAACATGGTTGTTGGTCAGCACGTAACCGTCGCTGCTCACGATCACCCCGCTGCCCATTCCCTCGGTCTGCCGCTGCCTGGGCCTGGGGCGCAGTTCGGGAGCAGGCCTGTTGTTGCCGGGCTGGCCGAAAAGCCACTCCCAGGGATTGAATTCCGGCGCATCCACGACCCTGGTGTTCCTGATACTGACTACTGTCGGGATAACTTTTTCGGCTACATCAGCGAACACCTGCTTGAACTGCGGCGCCCGCTCCTCCAGCGGAGGCAGGGGGGGCTTTTGTGCGCCGAAATTCGACTGGGCTGCAAGCCTGCTTACAGACAGGACCGGCCCATTGTCTCCGCAGGCGGATAATGCCAGGATGACCAGAAAAATCATACCTAATCGATTCAGACGGTTTGCCGCCTTTGCAATTCTCATTTAATACCTCCCGGGCAACTGCCCTGATTTGTGATTATCTCTATGGAAAAACTACTGCTGTCTGTTTCAGCTTAAATGCAAATAACGAACCAGAATTTATCTCCGGCATCGATAAAGGCGGAATTTATACGACCCTGCCGGGACGAATCGCTCTAATTCATTGTAATTGCTACAATTCAAAATATAAAGAGTTTATTTGAAAGATATTTTACTCCGGGGCAATTAATCCACGGCACGACTGCCTGTAAACGGAATGCCCGAATTGCGTATGCCGGATTTGCAGTCTTGCCGCAAAAAAGGCAGAGGCTGCGGGAAAATTATTGCAATATCAATATTACTTGTATTCGCCACTCCGGTTAATTATTATAACTCCTTATTTTTTCAGCCACTTTTAGCATGAAGCTTTATGCATGTTTTCTATTCCGGTTATTGCTCCAATGTTCCAAAAATATATTTTATTGCGCAAAACCGGGGGAGTTTTTCAGGATGGGTAATAATGCCAGCGATGGGTTCGTACGCAGGCGCCTCGGGCGGACAAACCTCGAAGTGAGCCGGATCAGCCTGGGCTGCTGGACGCTCGGCGGCGCCAACTGGAGCCAGGGCCAGCCTGTGGGCTGGGGCGAGTTGGAATTCGGAGAGGCGGAAAAGGCCGTGGAGCGGGGCCTGGAGCTGGGCTGCAACCATTTCGACACAGCGGATGTTTACGGCGACGGCCGCTCCGAGCAGATGCTGGGTAAAATTCTCGGGCCGCAGCGCAAAAACGTGGTGATCGCAACCAAGGTGGGCTGGTTCCAGGGAACCGCAGTACACGCCTATCACCCCCTTCACATCCGCCACCAGATCGAGCAGTCGCTGGAGAATTTGAAAACCGATTACGTGGACATATACTATTTCCACCATGGCGATTTCGGGCCGGATGACTGTTACCTGGACGATGCAGCGGAGACAGTGAGGCGTTTGCGGGAAGAGGGCAAGGTCCGTTTTATCGGCCAGAGCGCATACACTGTGCAGGATTTTCAGAGACTGATTCCGATTGTCGAGCCGGATGTCGTTCAATCGCGGGCGCATATCATGGACATCCGGATGGTCGAGCCTTGCTCGCCGGTTGCCGGGCTGATCGCAGAGCGTGACCTGGGTTTCGTGGCTTTCAGCCCCATGGCCCAGGGTCTTCTTCTGGATAAATTCAGGCCGGAGAACCCTCCGCAGTTTGCCGAGGGGGATAACAGAGGCAGGAGCAGGTGGTTCGAGTTTGAATTTCTTTCAAGGCTGGCTCCGAAACTGGACAGGCTCAAAGAGCGTTTCGGCCCCGGGACCGGGGAGCTGATCAGGGTCAGCCTGCAGTACCTTATGGCTTACCAGGCAGTGAGCTGCGTGATTCCCGGGTTCCGCAGCATCCGGCAGGTCGAGATGGACCTGTCCGCCGCAGGCAAGCCACTGAGCGGGGAAGATGTCGGTTGGATCAGGGAATTGTTCGAAGACTGCATGATGGACGATTAGGATTTGGATTGTCCGAGGAGAAATAGACTAAGGTGATACCGGATAATAACTCCGGTAAAGGACGCAGGCAGAAGGAATGGTTGGGTGAGCAGGAGCGGGCATTTCTCGATTCACTGATTGCGCGCTCGGGAGTGATCAACCGGCTGATAATGCGGCTTTATCTGGATATCGACATTCTGGGGCTGGACCGCTGGTATGCATATATCAGGCGCCTGAAAGGCAAAAAGCGCTGGGTGAACCTGCTTTCATACTGGCCGCTGCGGATAATCGAAAGAGCTTCCGCGATTTACGTGGGGGGCTCGCTTACCGGCGCGGAGCAGGAAACCTTCAGCCGGATTTGCCATATCAGGGCTTTCGAGCTCTCCCGCTGGAATGCGCTCGTTTTCGGCACATCGACCGGGATATTTTGTTTCACCTCCGGGGAATTCGCTCTCTGGCTGAGCAGCTTCGGTACCATTTTCGATACATCCCTCGGTCTGACCTCATGGCTGCTTTATTCCGTGGGCATAGTGAGTATTTCCGTGGATATCTGGCGGGTGATTGACAGTTTTACGCGTAATAAGGGCCATATGCCGTTCGGCCTTTTTCCTCTCGTGATCAATTCGACCACTTTCCTCAAGCGGATAACCGACCGCTTCCGCAGCTGATCCCATTTTCATCTTACATGAGCGAACCAACAGGGTGAGCTTCCTTATATTGCGGAAGATTCGTTCCAGGCCCGCCAGGAGAAAAAGCGCAGGGGCGGTTCGCGAACCGCCCCTACACGGTTGATTACAAATAATAACCTCAATAGAAAAATTATTTCTACAACGACTATATAAAACAAAAAATATCTTTTCCCCATGATCCCGCTCATATCAGGGGGACCGAAAAACACTCCCCTTTGCCAAAGGTATAATATAAGTCTTCCCCCTTTGTAAAAGGGGGGCCGAGGGGGATTTCCTGCCGTGTTGACCTAGCTCAGCAGGAAGCTCACCAGCTGGGAGATAAACTGGGCGTAGGATTGGCCCACTTCCACCTCGTTTCCACCCGGAGCCTGTGCGCTCAGCCGCCTGGCGCCCCAGTCCACCCAACCGCCGACCCAGTGCGGGGCCAGGTCCGTGGTGAGCGCTGCGGTCTTTCCGCTGCCGGAGGTGCCGAAAGCGAGCAGGGGATAGTCTTTTTCAGCAAAAGAAAGGCTTTGCTCCCGGATCTGGATCAGGCGCGCAGAGAGCACGAGCTCAGCGCCTTCTGCCAGGCTGGTTTCATTGAAACCGCAGAATATCGGCGGCTCGTGCCAGGGCAGTCCCTCCAGGCAGGGGTGTTCTTTCACGATCCAGGGAACCGCTCCCTGGCAGTAGTTGACCCGGTCGTCGCAAGTCTTGCACTTTACAGGCAGAATTTCGCTCAACGGGCCCTCGTGGTACTCGCCGGCAAGGCCGTGGAAAGATTCCCACCCGCCTATCATCAGCAGGGAGGCACCCCGCGCCACACTGGCGGCGATCCTGGCCTGGGCCTCGCTCTTCAGGTTTCTGGCAGGAAAATCGCTCACTATGATCAAGCCGCGCGAGCGGTCGAGAAGTTCCAGCGGGGCTGCCTGTGCGCTGGGAACGTAGGAAAAATCCACTCCCGCGTGGGTAAGCACTCCGCCCAGGTAGGCTGCTGCGCCCTGAAGGCTGTCATCGCCCATGAATAGTACTTCTTTTGTTTCACTCATTTTTATCTCTCCTGATTATTGAGCTTTGTGATTTATCCGGGGATACAGGATAATGTGCAGCGGATCGTATCCCGGTCCGGTTTTCATGTAATTTAACGGAATAAAAATGCACGCACAAGCGGTGTGCCGGGATAAATCTATGCAGCACGTCGTTTCAGCAGGGGCCTGATCTTTTCCTTGTGAATGCCGTAGGCAATAAGCGCGCACAGCGCCACAGCGCAGACAGTCTCAAGCCAGGCGGGGAATGCTTCGGTTGCCTTTCCCATGGTGACAGCAGGATCGAGAGAGAGCGCACCGTAGAGGAAATCCAGGCCGACAGAGCAGGCCAGTGCGGCTGTAATGATACCTGCCAGATAGACCAGAAGGGAACGGAAGCCCAGCATGCGGTAGATCACAGTCATCGAGGCTATGTTGGTGGCCGGCCCCACTAGCAACAGCAGCAGGGCCAGGCCGGGGCTCAGGCCTTTGGCGATCAGCGCGGCTGCAAGCGGGGTGCTGGAAGTGGCGCAGATATAGAGCGGCACTCCAATTGCGATAACCATCGCGGCTGTGCTCCAGTACCCGCCGGGAATGTTCGCCAGCAGGTTCTGAGGGACAGCGTAGCTGACCACCCCGGCCAGGATCAGGCCCCAGAACAGGTACCAGGCCAGGTCGGCCATCAGAATGAAATAACTGTAATAAACACCTTCCCTGAGCCTGTGGCTGATCGGCTTGTTCACGGATTCAGGCGGGCTGTTCGAGCTGCCCGGTGGGGGGACGGCGGGTTTCTCAGGATTGAAAAACAGCTCGGCGGCTCCGGTCACCAGGGCGGTAAAAAGGGCTGCTACAGGCCGGGTGACTGTCATCAGGGGGTCGAGCGTGGCGTAGGAAATCGCGATAGAGTCCACACCGGTTTCCGGGGTGGAGATCATAAACGAACTCGTGGCAGCGCGCGAGGCCCCGCCTCTGCGAAGCGCCGCGGCAGTGGGGATTACGCTGCAGGAGCAAAGCGGCAGGGGGATCCCGATCAGAGAGGCATTGACTACCGAGCTGAATCCGCCCTTACCGAGCAGTTTCGAAATAGTGCGCTCGGTGAAAAAGGCGCGCACAACTCCGGCGAGAAAGAACCCGCCGACCAGGTAAACCGACACCTCTCTGGTGAATTCCCAGATTTCGAGGAGAATATCCAATAGCATGTAACGGGCCTTCCCGGAAAGAAACAGAGTAAAAATTCTTTCTAATATAACAGCAGGCGCAAGTCCCCAAAGAAAAAACGGCGCTCCGCAGCGGAGCGCCGTTTTACTGGGATAACTCATGTCTGTCAGATCCAGACCTTATCGATCGCCTGGATCATCATGCGAAGGCAGGGCTTGTAGTCCTTGGCGTTGACTTTTTCCCGGATCGTCTCCGCGATTTGCTCCAGAGCGCTTTGCTCTCCCGAGACCAGAAATACAGTGGCTTCCCAGGGCATGTTTTCCCCTACCATGCCCTCGCAACTGTGGCTGATACCATAGGCTTCGGTCAGCTTCACGTAGCAGTCCACGTCTTTCCCGGCCAACAGGTGATCGAGCTCGTCTTCCAGGTCACTGCTGATTATGATAGTTAACAGTTTCATCTTTATCTCCAGCAAAGTTGAATTCCTTTGTTTACTCTCCCGACCGGGCATGCTGTTCCGGATGCTCGAAGCGTGCCTTGAACAGGTAATAGAACAGAGGCACCACGAACAGTGTCAGAACGGTACTCACCAGTGCGCCGAACAGCAGCGAGACAGCGAGACCGGAGAATATCGGGTCGAAAAGGATCACCACCGCGCCGACAATCAGCGTGCCGGCGGTCAACGCGATCGGCCTGAACCGCACGGCGCCGGATTCGATTACCGCATCCATGAGGTCCATCTCCTGGTGCAGGCGCGCCTCGATAAAGTCTATCAACAGAACGCTGTTGCGCACCATGATCCCTGCCAGGGCGATAAAGCCGATCATCGAGGTGGCGGTGAAAAACGCGCCCATGATCAAGTGGCCCGGGATCACGCCTGCCAGCGCCAGCGGGATCGGCAGCATCATGATTACCGGTGTGAAAAAGCTGTGGAACCAGGCGACCAGCAGAAAATAGATCAGCACGATCACCACTGCGAAAGAGGCTCCCATGTCGCGGAAAACCTCCTGGGTGATATCCCACTCGCCGTCCCATTTCATCGTTACCTGCTGCTCTTCCTCCGGCAGGCTGGCATAGTATTTCCTGATTTCGTATCCGCCGCCCGGAGGAACGATTGCAGAAACCACTTTGTCCATGTCCAGAATCGCATATACCGGGCTTTCGATCTCTCGGGCCACATCCCCGGTAACATAGATCACCCGGCGCAGGTTTTTCCGGTAGATTGTCTTGGGAAGCACCTGTTGGCTGACCCGGACCAGATCACCCAGGGCCACCTGGGTCCCGGCCGGGGAGGCTAGATATATGTTTTTCAAGTCACCGAGACTCGAGCGCCGGGCCACGGGAAGGCGAAGCTGGATTTGCACCGGCTCCTGCTCGGCTTCGAAACGGCCCGTGCTCACAGCACTCGGGTTGAGCGCGTAGTAGAGAGTCCGGGAAACCTGTCCGGTCCGGATGCCGTGCAGGGCAGCCTTTTCCTTGTCCACGAGGAAATTGTATTTCACCTGCTCGTCTTCCACCATCCAGTCCACATCCACCACTCCCGGGGTTTGCTCGAAAATCCGGCGCACTTCCCTGGCCACTGCAAGCTGATCCTCGTAGTTGGGTCCGTAAATCTCGGCAACGAGCGTGGAGATCACCGGCGGGCCGGGCGGGATCTCGGCGATCTTGATCCTGGCCCCGTATTTCTCGCCGATAGCGGTGATCGGGTCGCGGATATCAACAGCTATCTCGTGGCTCTGACGGTCTCGCTCACGCTTGTGGAGCATGTTGACCTGGATATCGGCCAGTTCAGGCTGGTTGCGCAGAAAATAATGCCGGATCAATCCGTTGAAATTGTACGGCGCGGAATTTCCGGAATAGATCTGATAATCGGTCACCTCCGGCACTGTGCGAACAAAATCGCCGATTTCCCGGGCTACCCTGGCAGTGCGCTCAAGGGGGGTGCCCTCCGGCATGTCGATTATCACCTGCACCTCGCTCTTGTTGTCAAAGGGCAGCATCTTGACCTCGACCATACGCCAGGCCATCAGACCCATGGATGCCAGCACGACTACGACCACTGACATAATGAAACCCCAGCGAAGCCCGGGCCGATCGATCAGCGGCAGCATGATTCTCCGGTAGGCGCGGTAGGTGAAAGTGTCCTCAGTTTTCAGCGGTTTCTCGTGGCTTTCGCCGTAGCTTTTACGCAGCAGCCGGTAGGCGAACCAGGGAGCGATCATCAGCGCCACCAACAGGCTGAAAGTCATTGCCAGCGAGGCCCCGATCGGCATCGGTTTCATATAGGGACCCATCAGCCCGCCCACGGTCACCAGGGGCAGGATCGAGACAATCACGGTCAGCGTGGCCAGGATCGTGGGGTTGCCCACCTCGTTGATTGCAGCCACGGCAGCCTGAAACGGCGGCAGAACTTTAAGGGAATAGTGTCGGTAGATGTTTTCCACGATAATGATCGAGTCATCCACCACGAGACCGGTGACAAAGATCAGCGCGAACAGGGTCACGCGGTTGATCGTATAGTCGAACACGTAATAAGTGAAAAGGGTCAGTGCAAATGTGACCGGCACTGAGATCAGAATGATCGTGGCCCCGCGCACGCTCAGCGAGAGGGCGATAATCACTGTGACTGCGAAGATAGAGATTATCAGGTGGGAGAGCAACTCGTTGGCCTTGTCATCCGCGGTTTCGCCGTAATTGCGGGTGATCGTGATATTCACGTCCTGCGGGATGAGAATCCCTTTGAGGGATTCCACTTTCTCCACAGCAGTCTCTGCGACCCGGCTGGCGTCGCTTCCCTTGCGCTTGGCGACTGCCAGAGTAACTGCCGGGTATTCGAACTGGTCATATTTCAGAGGGTTGATCCCCTTCGCCTGAGCGGCGGGACCGAGACCGAAAAAGACGTAATTATCCACTTCTTCAGGGCCGTCCTCGATCTCGGCCACGTTCTCCAGATAAACCGGACGGTCCTGGTGCACGCCGACTACGATCCGGCCCAGCTCCTCTTTCGAGGCAACAGGTGCTCCGGATTCGACCAGATAGCGCTTGTTGCCTGAATCGAAAGCTCCGGCCCGGACATTCACATTGGCCTGCTGGATTGTGGGGACGAGCTGAAGCAGGCTCAGGCCGTAGGCGCTCAGGCGCTCCGGGTCGAGGTTGACAGCCAGCACCCGGCGCTGTCCGCCGATAACCGTGATCTGCGATACATCTTCACCTTGCTTGATTTTTTCTCCCAGCTCGACTGCCATGCGCCGCAGCTCGTAACCGTCATACTTTTCGCTCCAGAGAGTGAAAGCGAGCACCGGCACGTCATCGATCGAGCGGGACTTGACCAGCGGGGGAGAGGCTGCCTGCGGCATCCGGTCAAGATTGTAGTAGAGTTTGTTGTAGAGTTTCACCAGGGAGCGCTCCATGTCCTCACCCACGATGAAACGCACCACCACGAGCACGCCTTCCGGCCTGGAGATTGAATAGACGTATTCCACACCCGGGATCTCCCAGAACATTTTTTCCAGCGGCTTGGCCAGCCGGCTTTCGACCTCGGCCGGTGTGGCTCCCGGCAGTGCCACCATCACGTCGACCATCGGCACCACGATCTGCGGCTCCTCCTCGCGGGGTGTCAGCACCAGGGAGATGAGGCCCAGAAACATGGCGGCGATAACCAGCAGCGGGGTGACTTTGGATTCCATGAAGCTCTGGCCGAGCTTT
>Ga0272442_10001300_pt1 | contig 38236 bp, 26 predicted proteins | sample SSMForm2O_FD_200262 | JGI IMG/M metagenome (GOLD analysis project Ga0272442, IMG submission 200262) | Marine sediment archaeal communities from Little Sippewissett salt marsh, Falmouth, MA, United States - SSM-Form-2O | ecosystem: Environmental > Aquatic > Marine > Wetlands > Sediment ... | reverse complement strand
CCGATTGCATATTGGCTCTGCCATCCCATGTCCCCGGCGAATTCCTTGCGTTGATAATAATGCGTTACCTTGAAGGTCCTTCCCGCATCCAGAGCCGCTTCATCCGGCAGATTGGAAAATAATTTTTCCAAACTGGATGTATCCGGCGTGTGTTCGTCGGAAAGAACCGGCACATTCACCGGCCCGAAAACGTGCCATTTCAGTCCTTTCGTCCGGTTTTCCTCCAACGTCAAATCATCGGGCGTATCCTGATACCATAAAGAGACGCCTCGTGGCGACTGTCCTTCTAGTGTACCGAAGGAGACATTTATGGATTCCTCGAACGGATACGGATTTTCCAGGTGAAGCCTCATTCGCCCCTTTTGGTTTGTAAACGCTTCGGAATAGGGCAGATTTTTTCCTTTTCCAAACCAGGCGAACGAAAAATAATCTTCTCCATTAATCCCGTGTAAAAAATTCGGTTGATCCGAGCCACCGTCTATAATCGTAAAATCGCCGCCTCCATGGTCGTGTACGGTATCGTACAGCATCATCCCGATCCAATGGCCTTTCCCCTTTGTGTACAGAACCTCGAAGGGTCGATATCCGGTTGTTTTATCTTCAGTCCTTGTGTGGCTGGCATGAAAATAGCGCCAGTTTTTCTCGAACTTTTCTTTTGGTTCGATATCCAGGCTGATGATCCACTCGGCATCCGGATCGCTCCCGGAGATTTCGAATTTCACGTTTTTCCCAAAGGGCATCGGAAGGAAGCATTGATTGTTATTCATCGCGGTTCCGGCAAACGGACCGAAGAAGTCAGCGATATCAACGTTCACCGCCGCGGTTTTGCATCCATCGAAATAGATCTTGAGGTTTACGTTTCCGGCCTTGTTTATTGCGAGCCTTCGTATAATTCCCGTTCCGTCTATCCGCGCCGCTTTGTTTCCGGTGATCCTCGTCGTGATGCGTTCAATTTTTGATGCCGGTTTTTTCTTTATACCAACGGCCTTCCCTTCATAATGAAACACGGGAACGTCGCCGCTGCCGGTCTGAACGAGTTTTATATCATGCATTGAATCATCGTTCACCCTGTAATCGACTTGCAGAAATATCATATGATATTCCTTGCCGGGCGACAGTTCCACTCGAAGGGAATGCTCAAAAGGAACGGGAAGATACAGATTATAACTGTTTTTCGGGGCGATCGAAGCCGCAAGCGGAGTAAAAGACTGTTTTGTTTTAAGTGCAGCGGTCACAAGGCCGTCGATTGTAGATTTTATGGAAGGTTCTTTTTCTCCATCCACATAGAATTCCAGGGAAATGTCTTTCGAGGACAATCCGGCGAATGTCGTCCAGATGTGCCGCAGGCTGCCCTGTCCTTCTGCATCAAGAATGGTGACTTTGTCGCCGGGTTTACAAATGATGGATCTTGCCGCTGATTTGTCGGGACCGGTAATATAGGCTTTTTGAGTTGAATCGTAATTTTCCGGATCAAGATCTCCGGCGATGTCAGCTTTCCACGCGTATTTTTCGAGACCGATGATATAGGAGTTTTTGTGGGGACTGTAATCTATCGATTTATAGATATCTGAAAGACAGTACCGGTAGGACGATGCCTTTGACTCTCGAGAATGATCATTTGAGATTGAAAATTCCCGTCCCCGGGAACAAGCTGTTAAGAATAAACTCGAAAACAACAACACAAAAACAGTTTTTCGATACATATGTTCCCCCTCATGATAATGATTCAACGAACGCCTTGATCGGCGCGAGTTTAGGCGTGTCCGCTCGAAGGTGGTCAACCCGGTATGAATGGCCGCACATAGCGTGTAACGTAATCCTCGGAGAGCTTCGCGTCCTCTAACCCTTTATTGATGCGCTGAATATATTCCTCCTTCGGGGCGCCCTCAACGGTATTGATATCAACATATACGAGCGCCGTCACTTCCTTACCTTCATGCAATACCGGAAGCATCACTTTCCTGAACGGCCCGGGAAATACATCTTCAAAGCGATCCAGTGAATCCTCATCCGATTGGGAAATCTCGAAAAGAAGGCCTTCGACCTCGTGCTCTTTTGATGCGACAACGTTGTCATATCCGCGAGTTGTGATAATCCATCGATAACCGGGGAGGCGTGCATGGCCGATCTTGCTACTCTGCGGGCAACGCTTTTTCATCTGCTCGTTTTACATATTGGATGCGTAACCAAAGTAATATTTCATGGCATCTCCTGACGTCGATCTTAGTATTTCAGAGTATGTGACGATAATTTCGAAGGTCTTGTTCCGCGCCGATCAATCCCGACTCTTATAGATTATATCATCGATTGCCACCATCTTCTTCATTGTATCCCACAACAGTTGAATCTGAAATTAAAGAAGCAATATGATGCATTGCAACCAAAAAGAACATTACATCATGATTCATTTTCGAATTATGGAAAGAGAAGGAAGAGGCATTAATGGGCCATTAGGTACGGTTTTTCCAAACCGTCGTTCCAAGTCCGTTTTCCATCTCGCGGAAGACGCCTCCTGAATGGACTTAATCTCTTAATGAGGCACATAATATATTTTGAATAAAAAGGCAGAAAAAAACAATGGTTTTCTTATCTCCGTGCCTTACCTTAACGCCTCCGTGAGAGATATGTGTTTTTATCCCACCCTTCCAGTATAATTTTGAAGAGCGGTTTACCGCGCCTTTGGATCCCTTATTCGTTCGTATTAACAAAGCCCGCAAAAGATCCTTGTTCAATTCCTTCAGCTAAGTGGAGATAAATGGAGAGGCTGACCCCGGCAGCCCCTGACCCCCGGCAGCCCCATGGAGAGGCTGACCACGGCAGACAGACCAATCGGGGTCAATCTTGTCATGAAGATGCCCTGTCGTCCGATTTTCCAGCGGTTCTGGAACTCTCGGGAACGTCGAGCCATGCCTTTGCGGCATCGGGATCCCGAAACACGACGAACTCCCAGGGGACAAGTTCGCTGAAAGCCTCATACATGCGGGCGAGCCCGAAAGAGACGTTCGTTGGTGCGACTACGGCAACCCTGCGCCGTATGGGACTGTTTTTGAACTTCGCTCGCAGAAACTCGGACAGCTTTTTAAGAGCTTCGGAACCCCTCTGTGAGCTTCTTGTCTTCTGCAGATCAACAAGCAGGTTTTCGGCTTTGCTGATGTCCGGGTTCTGGAAATATTTCTTATAGGAGGAAAGGAACTCATCGTCTGGTACAACGCCCACGTGCCGGAATATGGCGAGCTTTCCGTCCGGTGTAAGATCATAGATTATCGGCATGGCTCATCTCCCTTTCCTGACGCAGCAATCAGAAGCAGTTTGCGGCCTGGTGCAATGGATTGTCAGAGATCTCCTTGCTTTTACCACTTATCACTTTCATATTATATTCTATGATCTAATATCAAGGGATTTTGAATCTCTTCTCCTTCCGCATGGAATCCCTCACCCTCCAGGGGAATTATCGAATATTAGGGCTATGCCCTCCCAACTTTCTGTGACTGCCTTTTCCTGTCTGTATTTACCACTCGTATACTCGCGAATGACCTCTTCCCAAAACAGCTGGGACGGCTTGTTGTTCCCATGTTGAATAACTTCCCATTTCCCGGGAAATCGATCAAAGACTTGAACCGCCACGGCCTTCCCGATTCCTTTTCTTCGGTATTTTCTCATCACAAAGAATTCCGCCATGGTTCTGGCGCCCGGTTCCTTGACCACATCGCAATATTCGTTTATCATCACAAAACCGGCCAATCTGCCATCCACTCTTATGAAAAGCGGATGCCGGGTATCATCCGTCCAATAGTGGTCGAAATATCTGTAGCTATACAATCCGTGCTCATTGACATCCTCATTATCATATTCGCTGAAATCATACGCATACAATTCCATCAACCGGCGCAGAACAGATTTCTCTGTCTCTTTGACTTCGACAAGCTCTATTCTCATGTTCACTTCTCCCATTAATCGAGTGATCGCGCCCTTCGTCATCACAGGAAAAATCCACTCTATTGAAATTTGAGACGTTTTATTTCAAGTGATTTTATAATGCTTGATTCTCATTTTTATCCCCCGTTTTCCTCATAGCACTTCAATAAATCGGCAACCAGCTTTCCATCAATGGTCATGCCATCGATTTCGCAATCCTTTATTTCCACATTGGAAAGCCTGCATTTTACAAATGTGCTGTCATTCAGATGACATTCGTCAAAGGAAAGGCCTCTCTGTTTCTCCTGATTGCCGTTTTCATCGGGTGGCATTCCGATGTGCTTGAAAGATGTCCCTCCCATCTATGCCGCCGAGAATGAAACATCACTGAAATTGATATTGTGGAATGTAGATTCCGACAAATTGACATCATCAAAGATCGCCTTATGAAGGTCAACGTCCCGGAATTCCGATTCAGACAGGTCTGCATGATTTGCCAGATGCTTTCCAGAATTGATCGTTGGTTCCATATTGGGCTCCTTTCGCAGATAACGCCAGAGGCGGCTGGAGGCGCGGGTTACCTGCACTTTTAACGCTTTTCTTCCCTCACATTTTCGGGGATCATAAAAAGGAAGAAAATGCGATGCAATAAAAAATTATCAGGTTACGGATTGGTGACCGGTAGAGACTCTCTCCAGGGCGCAGGGATCGCAGAGACAAGACTGTTTTCACTTTTCTTTCTTGGAATCTTCCCAAGATATCTGCCGCCATTATCCATCGGGAATTTATCCAGAATTAAGGATCTTAGCGTTCTTCAAAACTTGGCGAGAGATTCGTATTCAGTTGTGAGGCCGATTGTTCAAAGCGCACCCTGAAATTTTCTGTCCTTCCAATACCCGGGTTTTCGGCGTAAATGCATAAGGGCAAATACCCGAATTCTACTCTTTTCATGCCTGTATACGATTGCAAAGGGGAAACGATGTAAAAGGAAACGCCGCGTTCCTCCAGAATAAGGCGGCCATGTTTCTGGAAACTGTCGAATAAGATTTATGGCATATTCTACTTCATCCAGGAATTCGTTTCCCAGACCTTTTGCCTGATTTTCGTACCACAACCCGGCTTGCTCTAATTCGTTACTTGCTTCAGGATGAACTTCAATCTGCAGCAATCGTATTTCCCCTCATTCGCTTTCGAACCACCTCCCACGGGATCCAGTCCACCTCCCCTTTGTCAGCTTCCGCAACCCGCTGCTGTATTTCCTCCTGCCAGGCAATCTCAATATCTACATCTCTCACTGTATCCAGACTTGAGATAAGTCGATCTGCGATGATAGCACGATCTTTCGGTGGCTTCTGTAAAGCCTGTGCTATTATTTTCTCTACAGTCTCATCCATTTGTCCACTCCATTCATGTGTTGTTGATTAACTATTAAATAGTCTGGCCCGTATGATAAGCCTTTTGATATCCTCTCATTGTCGCTGATCAAAGTTGCTGTTCTTGATAAAATGCTTGTGCGATTCACATATAGACTACCTGTATTTTATTCCATTCATGCCATGCCTGAGTCAAGAGTATTTATTTCCAATATATAACAACTCGATTCCCTCAATTCCTGCCAATCATTTTCAAGGTGATTCCTTGAAAACAAAGCATCAGTAACGCCCGACCGGTTTTATGATATCGCCTGGGCTTCCTGTGCCGTTGGTGGGATCGTAAATGATGGAACAGAAGTTGTCTTCCCCATCGGGGCCGATGCTGTAAACGATGCCATCTTGCATTTTCAGGGGTTCCCCGGAGAAGGGATCGCCCCTGGATACGGACCTGGCATGATGCCTCACGATCCCCTCGAAAAGTCCCGCATCCCCGCCGAATATTTCGAACATTTTGTCCCATTTATAGATCCCCGGTATGTGCCGGGGATTAATATGAATATACCCCAGTATCGAGAAAACAATGACGGTTCGTATCAGGTAACCCGCGATCAGGAAATGGGTATACCTCTTATCCCTTTTTTTGATCTTCACGATCAATCCGATGAATAACACCAGGATCAGATCGATATAGAAAGGAAAGATGTGGGATATGAAGATACCCAGGATGAAACAGAAGAAATATGTGATTCTATTTTTCATATCGGTTTATAAAGCGCTGCTTTACAGGCTTTCCAGCCTGTCACTAACCGTCGGAGACAGTCACCCTTTCCACCTTGTTATTATCATCGATATACACGTTTATGTAGAGGGTGGGCGCGGTGAAATATTTCCGGGGCTCGGGCTCCAGAAGGAATATGATCCTGCCTTTTTCCTTCCTGATATCTGTATATAAAGTGACAGATTTCAAAACCTCTTCTTCATCCATCCCCACTTTTATCTCTTTTGACTGGGAGGTAAAATCGGAAGGCGGCAGGGGGTAACTCTTCTTACGGTTACGGGTCTCGGTTATTATTACGAGAAGGAGCAGTATGATGACTCCGATCGAAGCTATGACGATTTTCTTCAGAATATTCATATACCCTGGTTATATTTCCCCGAAATCGACTGTCAATCGGATTATGAACGAGATGACGGTGGATAGCCGGAACTTTCTCAGTTCCAACAACTGGTTGGTGCTAGTCTTTTTTGAAACCAATGCGCCTATTCTTCGGAGGCAGTTTTGGACTCATCAAATGCCTGATAGCCTCGACCAGAGCTATGATCTGTTCATCGTGCTTTGACAGCTTCCTCTCGAGCTCAGCGATTTTTACAGCAATCTCCTTATTCTCCGACAAGATTTGTCGAAGCCTAACAAATGCACGAACCACAAAGATGCTGGCTTCAATGGCCCTTGGAGAGTTAAGAATGCTGGCAGCCATAATGGCTCCATGCTCAGTGAAAACGTATGGATTTACAGGAGAGAACTTCAACTTCTGGAGGTGGTCACAATTTGTTACCACCTCTGCCTTCTCATCACTTGTGAGTCGAAACATGAAATCCGGTGGGAAGCGATCAGAATTACGACGAACCGCTTGATTCAAAGCTTTCGTCGTAACTCCATATGCCTCCGCGAGGTCGGAATCGACAATTACCTTTTCGCCTCGAACGAGTAAGATCCTCTGTTGTATCATGCCAACCTTGATTATGGACTTTAGTTTACTCATTTTCCCACTCTATGAAGTTTCTCGCAAATTGAAATCACCCTAGTCCTCATATTTCTTGTATCCAACCATTTATCTAAATAGAGACAATTATTGGACAGGATATATCTCTTGCCCTCGCTCTTTTTACGGTCTCTCGGTTCCGGTCAGTTCGATATCGCGGATGTTTACAGTGGCGCCTTCCTTTTCGGGGAGATCGGGAGAAAGGGTGAGGGTTAATTTGTGACCGCCCTCCTTCAGATCCTTTACCGTGAATTCAACCGGGATGAAGTGTTCCCAGCTGTCGGAACCGGGGTATCGCACGGTTTGAGAAGCCTGCTCGTCGATGCGAAGGGAGAGGTCGAGGTTTTTCAACGGGCCGGCAAGGTAGAGCACCCCCTTGAAATCCCCCTCGGTTTTGTTCATGAATTTCCAGCTGAGTTCGTCACCTGGACGGGCCTTGTAATACCACTGTGTCTGGGCGTACTCGAAATGGACGTCCAGCCTTTCCTGGTCGAGCCCCTCTGCCTGGTACGAATGAAGAGGGATGAGCTCGTACGGGCTGAGGAGCCATTTCCAGCGGGTGGAGTAACGCGCTGGCATTTCGTCGTGGATCAGGGGTTTTCGCTCCTTTAGAATCTTTGCGAAATCCTCGATCATATCCCGGAGCTCCTCCTTCGAGACGACGATCTCCGGATCGAAATCGGAGGAGTTGAGGTACCGGAGGATCCGGTCGAACATGTATCGGGTGGCCGTGGCCCTGGGAAAACTCTGGGTAAGGTTGAGGGTGCTGACAAAGACCCTGCCCTCCCCCACCCGGAGCTCGGCCATGTATCCCTTACTCTGACCCCGGTGGTAGTTGTCGATGGTGCGGATGATCGGTTGGGTTCCCGTGGGGAAGTACTCGAGCTGAAGAGATTTTGCCCGGTAGATCATGGGGAAAAACTGCAGGTCGCAGAATCCCTCGTGGGGAAAACTGTCCATCAGGGGATGGGGATAGATGATGGTGCCGCTGTTGCCGTAACGAACCTTGGTATTGCTGCACACGGTGAGCCATTTTGCACAATGCTCGTTCAGTTCGGGGAACACGGGAGGGGCCTGGTGTTCGGGGATGAACTTTGTGATGTGGAGTCCGAAGATGCCGATTTCCTCGGGCCATGGCCAGGATTTGTCGGAGATCATGAACAGGCGTCCCCCGCGATCCAGGAAAGCGTAAAATTCCTCCTGCCAGGAATCTGTGATGACAACGCGGTTTTCCCCTTCGGACGGTTTCCAGGTTTTGTCATTTGAGTATTCGATGCCGGGATATTGATCCAGGTAGGTTTTGAGCCGGTTCCGGGGATCCCAGATAACCATTTTCGACTGGAGCTCGTCCTCGACCTTTTCGTTGGGGAACGCCCAGAAGTACCACTCGTTGTTGATATAAGGTCGGGTATCGGGGAGATCGGCCCTGAGGGTGAGTTTGCATGCCTTTTTCATGTTCGGGATCGCGAGCCGGATCGTGCCGATTTCGGAGACCTTTACGGGATCGACGCTGGCGCCCTTGAACTTTCCACGATCGATGACTTTCGGTCCGTTCATGAGCCACCACCGGCATTTCGGGGCGGTATAGGGTTCGGGTCCGTGGTGGGAGATTTCGATTTTTGCCTCGAGCGTTTCCCCGAATCGGAAGCTGCGTTTGTTCCAGGAACAGAGGAGCACGGTATCGCCGTTGGTACGGAGGAATTCCTCCGCTGTGACGCTTTTCGGATCTGCGAAATCGTCCACAACTCCGGAGATGCGTGAGCCGCAATCCACGAATCGGAGCATGCTGTATCCGTCGAGTTCGGGGAATTTCCGCGCCTCCTCGAGCATTTCCTTCCGGCACAGGTTCTGGATCTTTTCGGAGTATTTCACGTATTCGGGGAAGAGGTGCTCCAGGTCGTACTTTCGCGCGTTTTCACGGGTTGTGGCGATCCATGAGGGTTCCTCATCGTACTTGTAGGAGAGTTCCACGTTGGGATATGAGGCGACCAGGGGGTATTCATGGGCGATGATGGGGAACTCGTCGCACCTGCCTTTCCTGTCGCCCCGGAGGTAGAGTTCGAAGGCCTCGCGGGCGAATTCTGCCACGTGTTCGTATTCCCCGATGGGTCGTTCGATAAGGTCGAATTTCCCGAAGGCGTCGTTCAGGGGATTGCTTCCGGAGCGATTGAGCACGAGTACGGAGGGATCCATTTCCTTGGCCAGATCGTAAAGGATGTCCTGGGATTCGATGAGGCCGGGGTCATTCTTATAAATTTCATTCCCCACGCCGTAAACGAAGGTGCATGGATGGGTTCTTCCCCTCTCGATCATCCGGATCCAGTCCCGGGTCGAGTCCCTGAATCTTTTCGACCCGGGATCGTTACCGACCTTGCCGTGGATCTCCATCTGGATGAGGAGTCCGACTTCATCGGCCACCTCGAGATAGGTTTCGGTTGGTACGTGGGAGTGATGCCGTACCGCGTTGAAACCGTATCGTTTCGCCTCGGTGAGCCTTTTGAGAACTCCCATGCGATCGAGATCATCGCTTCCGCACCCGCCCTCTCCCGCACAGAATCGAATGAAGAAGGGATTGTTATTGACGAAGAACCTGCCGCCGCGGCTTTCGAACTTCCGCATTCCGAAGCGTCGGGATGCGGCTGCCAGGCGGCAATCCCCCTTCAGGAAGGTCATGTCGATGTGGTAAAGGCGCGGATTCGCGGGCTCCCAGGTGTATACGGGATCGATATCCACGGTGAAATACCTGTAATCCCCTTTTTCGGGATTTTGAACGGGTATATCTTCCACATGGATGGATTCGCCGAAGGGATCGAGGATCGAGGCCCGAACGGAAAGATCGGCGGGGATTTGCCTTTCGCCGTTCTTGAACCAGAGACGCACCTCGATCCGGCCGGCGTCGATGTCCGACAGGATAAAAACGTCCTCGAGTTCCATAACCGGGGACGCGACCCGTTTCGAATAGGTGCAGTTCTGAACCGCAAACGCACAAACCATGGAAAGAAGAACCAAGACCACCCTTACCCTTTTCATCGCCGACCTCCTTTGCATGAAAGAATCGTTAAAAAAGATATAAGGGGATCTTTTTTTCTTTCAAGTAGAATCTCATGCGAGGTTTGCGGGTTTGCCATTCATTTTGACGGCATTGATACCATTGACAGTATTTCTTTTCCTCTTGACACCTGGACTGATTTTCTGTTTCTTCAAAATCAGGTTTACTGAAAGAGAGAGGGAGATTGTACTTCCCATTACCTGAAAATGAAACTGACGTGTAACAAGTGTCATCACGAGTGGGAAGGCGAGCCGGAACCCGGGCAGCAGGTGGTGATGTGTCCGGAGTGCATGAATATCGTGCCCCTGGTTCTGGCCACGAAAGGCAGCGCACCTCCCGCAGGTGAGGATCTGGATAAAACAAAAATCACGCCTCCCCCCAAAGCTCCTGAGAAGCCCGCACCTCCCCCGCCGAGGCCCGAGATCCCGGATCAGAAAACCATTATTCTCCCGGATGAGGAAAAGATCCCTTCTCCCACTCAGGCCGCGACTCCGGGGGAAGAGGTTCCCGATAAAACCACGGTTCGCGGGGACATTCACGATCAGAAAACCATGCGATTACCCCCGGAGGGAGCGCCCCCTCCCGAACCGGAAAGAATATCTCCCACCCCGGGCGTTCCTGTGGATCTTTCACAAACCAGGCCGCCCACCCGGCAGAAAACCCCCACACCGGCTCCAAAGGCGCCGACGCCTGCTCCCCCACCCGGGGAAATCCCGACACCAATGCCGGAGGGCGGGGACGGTTTGATCGGAAAAAACATCGAGGGATACCGGGTCGAAAAGCTCCTGGGAAAGGGCGGCATGGGCGCCGTTTACCTGGCTCACCAGGTTTCCCTGGATCGCAAGGTGGCCCTCAAGGTGCTCCCCTCCAGGTACTCACAAAATCCCGAACTGATCGCGCGATTCACAAGGGAGGCCCTGAGTGCGGCACAGCTCAACCACCACAACATCATCCAGGTTTACGACGTTGGAAGCGTTGGAGACATTCACTATATCAGCATGGAATACGTCCGGGGCACCAATATCGGAGACATGATCCGGGGGGAGGGAAGGCTCCAGCTGGACGATGCCGCCGGATACGTGCTCCAGGCGGCCAGGGGTTTGAAATACGCCCATGAACGGGGCATCATCCACCGCGACATCAAACCTGACAACCTGATGGTCAACGAACACGGGATCGTCAAGATCATGGACATGGGACTGGCCAAATGGAGGAAGGACATCGAGTCCTCCACCATGTCCGAGGAGGAAAGGGAATCCCGGCTGAAGTCGGAGGCCCGGACGGATCTGACCATGGCGAATGTCGCCCTGGGAACGCCCGCATACATGTCTCCGGAACAGGCCCAGGACGCCACCAGCGTGGACGCCCGGGCCGATCAGTATTCCCTGGGATGCACCTTTTATTACATGTGTGCGGGAACGGCCCCCTTCAGCGGCACCACCGTGTTCGAGCTGATCAGCAAACACCTGAACGAACCGATCACTCCCCTGGACGTCCATATCCAGAACGTGCCTGCCGCGTTCAGCGCCATCATCGAGCACATGCTCGAGAAGAAACCGGAGGAACGCTATCCGACCATGGATGGCGTGATCAAGCAGCTGGAGGCGTACCTGGGTGTGGATAGCGAGAAGGGCCCCTACACCCCGAGGGAGCATCACCTGGCCCTCCTCGAGCAGGAACAGAAGCGATATTATGCCGTAGCTACCTTAAAGAGACGCAAGCTCATCAAGCTGGCGTTTTTCAGCCTCATGCCGCTTTTACTCATCATATCGCTGTTCAGTGGCAATTTTTCCCTGGCCGGTGGAATTCTCGGGCTGTTTATCCTGACGCCGGCGGCCGGGTTCGCGATCAATGGGATCGTCACCAAGGAATACCTTTTCCGCCGGGTGAGAAGCGTGTTTTTCCGAATGTCCCTCAAGAGCTGGGCGGCGTTTATCCTCGGCGCCGTTTTGGGAGTGCTGACCCTCCATATCCTGGGATGGCTTTCCTACTGGATCGGTTTCGCCATCGTCTCCATAGGTGTGGCCATCGCCTACCAGGTCCTGGTACATAAACGCCTGAGGTCCGAACGGATCGAGTCGATCAGGAAGGTTCAACTGATGCTGAAGGAGCTGCGAGTTCGCGGCGTTTCCGAAAATGCGTTGCACGATTTCGTATGTCGTTTCGGCGGGGTCAACTGGGAGGAATTTTTCGAGGAGTTTTTCGGTTACGAGGCCATGATCCTGGCTCGGGGCAAATGGGCCGCTGTTGACAAGGTGAAGCCGCGGAAGAAGTTCGCGATCTGGCGGGAGCCGCTTGCCCGCTGGCTCGAGGGGATCGAGGAAGCCCGCAAGACGTCCCGCGAGAAGAAGCAGCTGGCCAAAGCGGAGGCCCGCCGTCTCAAGGCCAGGGGCGTCGGCGAAAAAGAGGCGGAGAAAAAGGCGGAGGAAGAGGCCACCAAGATCCTCAAAAAGGGCCTGATCCGGAAGGTCGAGGAGGAAAAGCCGAAAAAGAAAGCCAGGCGCGTTTCGCTTGCAAAATTCAACCCGGTGGATATCGCCGTTCGCCTGGTTTGCCTGGTGGCCGGACTCGGTGTCCTGGTCGCGGCCCTGGCAAATGTGCTCCTCGGTCGAGGGATCGACGCCCTCTCCTTCGTTATAAACATTCTCCCCACCTCCTATTATTCCGAGTGGGGATGGGGCGGTTCCCCCATTGCGGTTGGGGCCGGTCTATTCCTCTTTTTCATGACCTTTTCCAGGCGGCTTTTCCTGCGGATCGTCACCCTTCTGGGAGTGATCCTTTTTGTATTGGCCTTTCCCCTTATCTCGCTGGTGGATCAACCCCAGTTCAACTCCCAGACCGCCTTCTGGGGAGGGATCGTCCTCGTTCTGATCGGTTTTGGATACAGCCTGTTTTCCAAAACCCAGGGGGGGAAATTTTGAGGGGCGGGGAGCGGCCGGCGGCTTGCGGCTTGCGGTGAAAAAATTCATTCTTCATCCTTGATCCTTCATCCTTGATCCTTCCGCCTTTTTCCTTCCTGCACTTTCCACTTGAAACCGTGTTATTAATCCTTTAAGAAAAATCTGAACAACAGGAAAAATTGAGAGAAGAAATTCATGATCGGTGTCGATTTAATAATAGGAATAATCGCCAGTTTGGGAGCGGCTCATATAAAAGATTGGGCGTCCGGCCCGAGAAAGAGGAAGGAACTCAAGGAGAAACTGAGGAAAGCTATCCGTGAAAACGCGGAAAAACTGGAGATATCTCTTTTATCGAAACCCATCCGTGAACAGCTGAGGGATATCGGACCAAACATTGCGGAACTAAAAGAAATCCTAAGAATACCATCGGATGAGAAGGATCTTCTTAAGCTTCTGAAAGATCCCGTATTCTGCGATGGAATGGCGGACTGGATCGAGGAGCCGGATCCGGAAAAAACGAAACAGGCCGGGGAGAAAATCTGGAACCGGATGCTCGAGGTCATCCCCCACGAACACCTGACCGAATCCGAAATCGAGGAAAAGAAAAAGGAATACTTCGGAATCATAGAAAATGTTGTGTTCTCATCTTCTCCCATATCCTTTTATCGGATTACTCGCAAACTTGATGCAGCGACACACAAACACACTGAAATACTCGAAACAGGCAGGGAGGTTCTGAAACGCGAAGAGTCGATTCAAAGGGATATCGAAAAAATCCTCAATTTAATCAGGGAACGATTATCAAATCATCTGGAGCTGGAACATCCTGTCCAACGATATGAAAAGCGTTACCTGGAATACATATATCATACATACAGCAGGATACGTGTTCTCGGGGTATCGGAAGTCGGGAAGGTCAAACAGAAGCTCAGTATGGCATATGTCACACTCAGGATCAAGTCGGATGAAAACGGGAAGGGAAAAGTATTCAATACCTCCTCGGAGAAGATTCTAAGTGATTACCCACTCCTTACTATACGTGGTCTGGCTGGTTCGGGTAAAACCACTCTCCTGCAATGGATTATGCTCCAAAGTGCGGGTAATTATACCGATTCAGAAAAATCATATGAAGGAGAGTTGAGTGAAAATGCCCTGTATCGTTTACAATGGAAGGGGTATGTTCCCTTTTATATTCCCCTGAAAAAGCTGAAGAACAAACAAAAGGGCAAGCCGGATCAGAACCGTTTTATCGAATATGCAGATGGTGAGGTTCCTTTCGGGGAAAAACCACCGGATGGATGGATAAACGATGTTCTGAAAATCCAGAAACGGGGCGTTATATTGATTGACGGTCTGGATGAGATTCCCCCTGAGTATCGACCGAATTTCTGGAAATGGCTGGATGAATTCACATATCAATTTCCAGGAAACAGAATCATTATTACATCACGATATTTCCCGGATACAGAACAAACCGGGAATGGAAAAATCAGCCTTTGGAATCCTCCCGGGGATTTCCACGAGGCGGAACTGGATGAAATGAACATTCCCGATATCAGGGAATTCATAAAAAGATGGCATAATGCCGTACTGGAATTCGAGAAGGATCCCCAGGATCAGGCTGTTCTCGAAAAACGCAGGGATGAATTGCCTGAAAAGATATTCGATCCACAGAACCGGCGGATTTTTGATTTATGCCGTATCCCTCTCCTTTGCTCCATGATCTGCGCCCTTCACTGGAGGGAGGAGGGATTTCTCCCAACCGAACGTGTGAAACTCTACGAACGATGTTGTGATATGCTCATTGAGGAACGAGACTGGAAACGAGAGGTTCAACGTCTTTCCAAGAATTCACCCATCCGAATGGTTACAAAAAATGAAAAGGAAAAGATCCTGAGAAACATGGCCTGGCTCATGATGAGTAATAAAATGAATCCAAAAGACAGGCAACATTCCGTACAGATTACATTCGATCAGGGAATGGAATGGACCAGATCCATTATAAAAGATTTTAAAAATAAAAAAGCCCGGGAAAATTGCTCACCTCGACAGGTTCTTAATCACCTGATCACGGCAACGAGTCTCCTTCAAGAACCGAGCAAGGGATACCTGGATTTCCCCCATCGAACATTCCAGGAATATCTTGCCGCTTGTTATGCCGGAGGGAAGGACGATTACGGTTCCCTGGCGGATCGTGCGGGAAACGACCTGTGGCATGAAACCATCATACTCGCGGCAGGTACACGGGCAGGTGGGGAATCCTTCGGAAGGAGGCTGATCGCCCGACTCCTCGAAAAGGGAGAAAATAAAGATGACATAGAGGAGAGGCGATTCTCTTGCCTGGCCCTGGCAGTGGCCTGCCTTGAAACAGCTCAAGATGTCGATTCCAATCTACGGGAAAGGATTTTAAAACACCTGGATTCCATCACCCCCCCGAGGAATAAAAAGCATGCCAGGGCCCTGGCTCCAGCAGGAAACTCACTTCTCGAACCTCTGAGATATGACCAAATTAAAAATGAAAATAAAAATACGATTATTTCATGTATCCATGCCCTTGTGCTGGTTGGAAGTCGTGAGGCTATGAGGGAACTGGAGAAAAAGTATTCACATAATGAAAATGAAGAAATCATATCTGCGATCTGTTCCGTTCCGGGCATCAATCCCCTGGAACTTGAACCAGTGTGTGAATATATAAAAAAGAAAGGAAAATTTCCTGAATATGCCCTTCCCTATATCAAAGATCTCAATCCCCTGAAGAAATTAAAGGAATTGACTTCACTTATGATAGGTGGTCCATTTAAAAAAAGTCCCCTATTAGAGGATCTTTCACCCCTGGAAGAATTGAAATCTTTAAAAGTATTAAAAATAATTGATTGCCCGAATTTTACGGATCTCTCCCAACTGAAAAATCTGAAATCTCTGGAACAACTGGATCTTGTTGTAACTGGAGTTAAGGATTTCTCTCCACTGCAAAACCTGCATTCACTTAAAGTACTGTATCTCAGTACAAAGGGCTTTACGGATCTCTCTCCACTGAAAAATCTGAAATCTCTGGAAATACTGTATCTCGAAGTAACGGGAGTAAAGGATCTCTCTCCTCTCCAAAGTCTTCAATCTCTTGAAATACTGGATCTCAGAGGAACAGGCGTGAAGGATCTCTCTCCTCTCCAAAGTCTTCAATCTCTTGAAATACTGGATATAAGTGGAATATACGTGACAGATCTCTCTCCTCTACAAAATCTGAAATCTATGGAAAAACTTGATCTTGAAGGAACAGGAGTGAAGGATCTCTCCCCCCTGAAAAATCTACAATCACTAGAACATCTGGATATTCAGAGAACTGGCGTCACCGATCTCTCTCCTCTCAAAAATCTTCAATCACTGAAAACATTGCTTATAGGGGTAACAAATATAACCTCAATCCCGCCGGAGATGGATGAACGGGTGAAAGAGGGGAAATTGAATATCTTGGGATTTAAACACTAGAAGTTACCATTTATAAATATAAACAATATTTTTCAAAAGAGGCATTGTCATGGGTGATATAAAGCTCTTCCAGATCAAAAGTAAGACGGTTACGGAACTCAGGGGAACAGAGATTGCTATTGAGAAGTCTCTCCAGAACCTGATCGAGAAAAACATGGAAATCCTACTCGGAGTCACTTTTCTCTCTTCAGAATATTCCACCGGAAAAACACATGGGGGCCGGATCGATTCTCTGGGAATAGATGAAAACGGATGTCCCGTTATTGTGGAGTACAAAAGGGCCATGAATGAGAACGTGATCAACCAGGGACTTTTCTATCTGGACTGGTTAATGGATCATAAAGCCCAGTTTAAAATCCTTGTTATGGATCAGATCAATCGTAAAACAGCTGACAACATCGAGTGGTCTTCCCCACGACTTCTATGTATAGCAGGCGACTTTACCAAGTATGATCTTCATGCTGTTCAACAGATCAATCGTAACTTGGAATTAATTCGTTATAAGAAATTCGGAAAGGATCTTATCCTTTTTGAACTGGTGAATGCAACAATGGCAAAGGAAGCCGAACCTGGAACTAGAAAGTCATCAAAAGGGAAACACCGGTATAAATATATGCCGGAGGTTATCAGAGAACTATCCGGTGAGACCATGGATCGATTCGATAACCTGAAATCATTTATCCTGGCTCTCGGGGACGATGTTCAGATGAAGCAGCTGAAATTTTACGTCGCATTCAAGAGGATCAAGAATTTCGCTTGTGTCGAAGTGCATCCACAGAAGAATTGTCTTACCGTTTTTCTCAAAATTGATCCTAAGAGTATAAAACTGGAAAAGGGATTTACCAGGGACGTAAGTAAAATCGGTCATTACGGAACAGGCGATCTCGAGGTTACAATCAAAAGCGATGAAGATATCGAAAAGGTAAAGAAGCTGATTAGCACGAGTTACGAGGAGAGTTGAGATATTTCTCCCCTGAACCTTTCGAATCCTCGATCCGGTTTATATCCTGTCCACTCAGTCCTCTCTCCCGACTCTGTGGCCTCATTGTTCTCTGTGGTTCAATAAATTAGAGCAAAATTAATATTGTTAGACGCCCACTATTTCGAGTGTATATTCAGCTCGGAAATCGAGTTGGGAATTGCGAGTACGAGTGGGAGTGCGAGGGAAATCCGGGGGCGGAATGTTATTTCATCCCTCATCCTTGATCTCCAGTATCCTCTTTCCGTGTGTTCCGTGTTTTCCGTGGTTAAATATTTTTTATCTTTCTGAAAAGCAAAACCCTGGACGATTGCTTTGGAGCGGGAAGATAAGTTATTTCGAGTGATAAGTGTGATGAAATGCCATAACAATAGATTCTCTCTTTTTGTGACTTTTGCGCATTTTCGCGGCTGATTCTCCCCTCTTTCTTTTGCCGCGAAAAGGCTCAAAATGCACAAAAAATGGAACCAGGAACCATTTTCACTCTATTATTGAATAATCCTTTCAATCTGTGTAATCTGTGGATAATAAAAAGATGGGGTATCTATTTTGCAGGGAAAAACTGCTGTCAGCTTTGAAGCATGGTATCGGATTTTTTATCCTTGTCACCTGATCTCGATGTGAAAGGGGGAAAGGTAAAGGATTCTCTCTTTCTGGAACAGGTAAAAGAGCGAGGCCTTTCCCATCCCTGATAATCCGAGGGAGGAGTCGAGGACTTCCAGTAATGGGGCCATATCGTGCGGTTCATATTCGGACAGTCCGGGGAGGGAAACGCCCCCGGAAAGGCTCGAAACTCCGGCTCCCTGACCCCCGCTCATCATTTCCTGGAAGAATTCGAACAGCCCGAGCTGGCGGGGGTAAACCTCGACCTCGATGTAACGGGAGGGCGAAATGCCGGCGAGTTTTTTTGCCTCGTTAATCGCGGTTTCAATCCCCCCGAGTTCATCCACGAGATTTATGGCCAGAGCCTGTCTTCCGGTCCATACCCGGCCTTCGGCTGCGGCAAGCACGGAATCCCTGGACATGCCCCGAGAGCCGGCCACCTTGTCCACAAAATTATGGTAGGCATACATGGAAATTTTATAAAGGGCCTCCCGTTGAGATTCGGTAAAGGGCGCGTTCGGGGAGAAGAGGCCGCTGTTTTTCCCGCGTGAGATCACTTCGACGTTTATCCCGATCTTTTCGAACAGGTCTTCGAGAACGGGTTTCCCGGAGATGACGCCGATGGAACCGGTGAGGGTTCCGGGCTCCGCAATAATCCGGTCGGCCCCCATGGCGATGTAATATCCACCTGATGCGGCCACGTTGGAGAGCGAGGCCACTACGGGTTTTTCCTTTTTCGCATCCCTGACGGCCCTCCAGATCAGATCGGATGCCAGGACCGAACCGCCGGGGCTGTCGATCCGGAGGATGAGGGCCATAATGTCCGGATCATCCACACAGCTTTGAATCTGCTCGACGAGGTCTTTTGCCGCGATGATATGTTCCTGGAATGGATAGTCCTCCCTCTCCCCCGGCAGGATGGTTCCGGTTGCCACGATATAGGCGATTTTCCTCTGGCGTGCCCGGGGTTTCTCCCTGGATTTTGTCTGGAAAAAAAGCGTCAAGATATTGAACTCCGGGGCAGGTTTTTCGGGTTTGCCGTAATCTTTCACCACGTTGAGGTACCGTTTCAGCTTCGAGTCGATCCTGTCGTGCAGCTGCTTTTCATAATCGAGGTGATCCACGAGTCCCTTTTTCTGAGCTTCCGTGGGGGTAAACAGTCCCTCATCGAGGATCATCCGGGCCGTATCGGTGGTCATTCCGCGATCCTGAACGAGGATCCGGATCGTCTGTTCGTAAAAATCGTCGAGAAGAGATGTGAGCATTTCCCTGGTTTCAGGGGTCATGGATTGTTCGGTAAAGGGTTCTGCGGCGTTTTTATATCGCCCGACGGCCACGACATCCACCATGATCCCGAGTCGTCCCAGGAGGTCTTTGAAGAAATAGGCTTCGAGGCGCGGGCCTGCAATCATGAGGGAGGAGGAGGGTATGATGCTGATTTCGTCGCATGAACAGGCGAGGAGAAAAGGGCCGATCCCCTCCCCTTCGAGCAGGGCATAGACGCTTTTCCCGCTTTTCCGGAAGTTATGGATGGAACGGCGGAGTTGATGGAGTTTGGCCCACCCGAGTTCCGGGTTCCCGATCTTCAGGATCAGTCCCCCGACTTCGGGATCCCTTTCGGCCTTGTCGAGGAGATCCATGTATTGTTTGAGGGTGCGAAAACGTGGAAAGATGAATTCGTAAAGGGCGCGTTTTTCGTTCACCGGACCGGTGATTTCCAGCTCGACGAACCGATTGGCCGTGGGATCCAGGGGGAAGACCGATCGCCAAAGGGAAAAAAAGAGAACACATATCACCAAAAATCGACTGATTTTTTTCAAGGGATTCTCCTTTCCGGATTCGGGGCGGGGGATTTATTCTGACATCTCTTTCCCGCATTCCATGATGATGGGAGCCATAATGCAAACGGACGCGCCGTCATCCCCGGCTTCAACGGACCATTTCACGGATATGGAGCGTCCGGCGAATGGAACGAGCGGTATTTCGAATACGGAGGTTTTTTCCTTTTTCGACTCTTTGAACACCCGGGAAAAGGTCTCCATTTCTTCGGCGGTTTTCATATCCCTGACAAGGATTCGAAGGGAGGGATCGCCCCCTTTGGAATACCAGGGCATGACGGCATAAAACCGAAGCACGGGATGGGCTCCCAGGGGGATATCCCGGAATAAAGCGGTGGAGCCCTGTTCCAATACAAGTGAGGGGGCATCGCCCCTGGAAACCCAGAGCCTTCCGGTATGAGCCTTTCCGGTGGTCGTTGCTTCATCGAAATGCCTGTAGAAATTGTAAAATCCCTTTTTTTCGAGGATTTCCGTGAGGCGGGAATACATCTCGCGAGCCTTGATGTACTGTCCCGCGGAACTCGGGTGTTCATCGTACATGCCGCCGGTGAGGTAGAGCGATGGGATCTCTTTCATCGAGGACTGGTAAACGGGCATGAGATCAACGGCCGGGACTCCCTTTTCCCGGAGGAGTTCGAGGAAGTGATCCTGGTATTGCCTCTCCCCCTCATAGGAGGCAATGGGATGCCCCCAGCTGTGAAGCTGGTACTGGTGGGGAGTAACGGCCACGAGGAGCGGGATCTTTCTTTTTTCGAGGAAGTCGATGAAATCCCGCAACACGGAATCGTAGGATTGCCAGGGCTGTGGGTGTTTCGAGGGATACATGGCCACATCCATCATGTCGGTTCTGTTGGGGGGGAAGTATTTTCCGGATTTGAGGAGGAGCTCGATCAATCCATTCCTGAGGGCCTGGAAAAGGGCGGAACGGATCATAAGGGACCGGAGGGGGGTATAGGGCATTCGGGCCCTTCGAAATTCGCGCTGGGTTCCCCAACCGGAACGGGTCCTCCATTCCTTTTCCGTTACATCGTTATAGAATATTTCCAGAAGAACCACATCCGGATCGATGCGGGGGCCTTTTTCCCGGAGGAAGTCGAGTTCGTCATCGATGGTGTACCCGATGGAGGCGGCGTTGATCACTTCGAAGATCCCGGGGTAATCCATATCGATCCACTCCCTTAACAGGTCGGGGGCGGAATATCCTTCATCCACTCCGTAACCCATCATGGAGGAATCCCCGAGGCAGAGAATCGTACAGGGGCGATCCTTATCGAGGAGTCCCTTGCCCCGGAATCCCTGTTTATTGATGCGAATATGGCATGAGACGCCGGTGTGGGGATTATAATGGATAAAATCCTGCCGGGGTGTCATGTCCCCGGGGACGTTCCGGTACACGGTGGGATCCAGCTGGTACCCCTTGAATCCGGAGAGCCGGAGGAGAGCTTCCCCGAAAAAGAGAAGGAGAAGGAGCGGGAGAAAGATAAAGAGAAGCGTTTTGAGGAGTTTTCGTTTTCGCGGTTTAACGTTCGGTTCGGACTGTTTTTGAACTTGTTTAACCAATTACATCTCCCCGGAGTAATTCATAATGGCCGCCAGTGCGGCGATGGGGGCGGTTTCTGCTCTGAGAATGCGGGGCCCGAGGGAACAGACGTAAACGCCGCGATTTTCGGCCTGTTCGACCTCTTCCCGCGGGAATCCCCCTTCCGGTCCGGTGACCAGGCAGAGGCGTTTGATCTCCTCCGAGAGGGGGGCAAGGCTCGACAGGAGGTTTGTCAGGTGCGGATACCCCTCTCCCTCCCAGGCCAGGATAACGGGTCCGGCCGCGGCCCGCTGTTCGAGGAGGCGTTCCAGGAAGCACGGCTCATGAAGAGGGGGGAGAAACCTGCGACCCGAGATCCTCACGGAGTCGAGTATGATCTTTTCCCATCTGGTCCTTTTTTTCTCGAATCCCGCGGGATCGGGTTTGGGGATGCTGCGATTGGAGTGATAGAGGCAAAACCCGGCGGCCCCGAGTTCGGTGGCCATTCGCAGGACCGTTTCCAGTTTGTCGGATTTGAGGAGGGGAAGGGCCAGTTCGACGGAGAGGGCCGGTTCCATGACCCTGTCCGTGGTGTCGGCCGGTTTTGTGATCCTGACAAAGACCCCGTTTTTTTCCGCGGACATCACGACAGCCTCGACTTCCCCGCCGCTGCCGTTAAAAATATGAACAATGGTCCCGGGCCGAACGCGAAGCACGTGGGACAGGTGATGCGTTTCCCCGGGGGGAAGTTCGAGGATCTTTCCGGGAGAGAGGTTGCCGTCATTAAAGTAGAAACGGTGTATTTCCATGAATCCTGACGAAAAAAAGATTGCACCAATCGCACATTCAAATTTATCATCTTCTATAAACTTTAATAATTCAAGTCAAGGGACATAAACTCCCTGCGGGAATCGTCATGATCTGTCCGGAATGTAAAAAAGAACTGGCCCTGGGTGCAAACTTCTGCCCTTACTGCGGAAAAAGCATCATCGAGGTACACCAGAGTTACGTGGACGGGATCCGTTATTTCTGCGAGGGCAGATACGACCAGGCCCTCAGAAAATTGAAAGTCGCCTGCCTCACGGATCCCACCAATCCCAAGATCATCAAGGATTGCGGCCATGCCTACCTCCACAGCGGGGATCTGGCGGGGGCCGTGGAATGCTACGACAAGGCGGAAATGATGGGTGGCGAGTTCGTGGACGTCAAATACAACAGGGCCCTTCTTCTCATGAACGAACACAAGCTCGACGAGGCCAAGATTCTGCTTCGATCCATCGTGGACAGCGACATTCCTTTCAAACCGAACCAATACTACCTGGGGCTGTTTTTTCCGGAGTCGAGGCTGTTTCTTGCGGAATGCCACCTTTACCTCGGGCTCATCCAGAAGGAAAACAGGGATTACGAAACCGCCCTTTATCATTTTAAAACCGCGTTCGAGTTCAATGAGGAGAAATTGTCCGCCCTCCACAACATGGCGGATCTTTATCTGCACCTGAAGCATTACAGCCTGGCCATTGAAAAGTATCATGATCTCATGAACCGGATGCCGGCCGGGGAGGAATTGATCGACATCCGGATCAACCTTGGAACCGCCTATTACAAAAACGGTCAGCCCAACGAGGCGATATCCGAGTTTCACTGGATTTTGAAAAAGGATCCCGGAAATCCCGCCGCCATTCATCACATGAACCAGATTTACGAAAAGGAGGGGATCCTCGACGGCCGGAAAAACCAGAAGCGGCACATGAAACTCGTGAATCTCACCGAGGGCGCCTCCACGATTTTCGGCCTGACAAGCGGTGACGGGACCGAGGCTCCCCCGGAAGAGGAGGAGACCGGCATCGGCATCCGGATCATTGGAAGGAGCCAGGGCATGCTCCGGGTAATGCGGCATGCCCGCCTCGCCGCATCCTCCGACTCGACGGTATTGATTATCGGGGAAAACGGAACGGGCAAGGAACTCCTTGCCAAGGCGATCTATTACAACTCACCAAGAAGCGACCAGCCGTTCGTTGTCGTGAACTGCGCGGCCATACCGGAGACCCTGCTCGAGAGCGATCTGTTCGGGCACGAGAAGGGGTCGTTTACCGGGGCATTTGCTCGAAAGGCGGGCCGATTCGAACTGGCCAGCCACGGGAGCATCTTCCTGGATGAGATTGGAGACCTGAGCCCCCAGCTCCAGGTGAAGCTCCTCCGGGTGCTCCAGGAACAGGAATTCACAAGGGTTGGGGGAACGGAGACGATCAAGGTGGACGTTCGGATCATAGCCGCGACGAACCGGGACCTGAAAAATATGATCAGGGAAAGCAAATTCCGGGAAGACCTGTATTATCGCCTGAACGTGCTCCCGATCTACATCCCCCCCTTGAGGGAACGGCCCGAGGATATCCCCCTCCTGGTGAACCACTTCCTTCACAAGTACAACCGGAGGAGCCCGCAGAAGATCAGGAACCTTTCCGAGGAGGACATGTCCATCCTCATGGAATATCACTGGCCGGGAAACGTCAGGGAGCTGGAGAACGTTGTGGAGCGTGCGGTGGTCATGGGAACGAACAGCAGCCTTTACCTCGAGGAGCTGGCGAAACTCAAGAGGCTGTCTCTGAAAGCCAAAAGGGAGGCCATTTACGAGGAGTCTTCCGGAACGAATCAAATTCGCTTTCCCGCCGCGGATGGCGAGGATCTCACCCTTTCCGAGCTGGAGCGGGAATATATCAAACACATCCTGGTGAAAACCGGTGGGAACCAGAGAAAGGCCTCGAGGATCCTGGGGATCAATCCCACCACCCTTTGGAGAAAACTGAAACAGTACGATCTTGATCTGGAAACCCTGGTATCGAAGTCGAAGTGATTATTCCTGGTTTTCGTGGGAAAGGCGGGGAAGTTTCCTTCTCCTGATCAGGGTAATCTGGACAAACAATGCCGCGATAAAAATCGGAAGGGCGGGAAGAACTCCCCCCCTGAAATTCCAGCTGCTCATCAGGATCATGCTTCCCACAGCAGCGGTGAGGACACTGACGATATAGCGATTGAACCGCATCAGCAGGATCCCCCCCACGATGCCGGTCAGGATCTTAACGACAATCTCGAGCCCGAGGTTCCCCATTGCGGCGATTCCCAGACCGGCGAGGAGAATCACGATCGGCTCCCCTGCCAGAACCCCGAGGGCAAATCCCGTCAGAAAGAAAACCAGGATGTGGATTTTCCGAATCAGGAAAATACCCAGAATAAGCCCCAAACCGCCCATTGCAAAAACCAGCGGGAGGAACAGGACATCGCGTCCGAAGAGAAACGCACTGGCGGCCCCGAGGGCAACCCCCACCGTCCCCCCCAGGGCGCCGCCCGTGATATTGATACTGAGCCAGTAAAGGGTCCATCCGAAAAAGGCAATGGCGGCCCCGGCCAGGAAGGGAAGGACCATGATCTGGAAATGAAGTATCTCAAACATGCTGTTCCAACTCAGGAATCAAGGGGATGGAAACAGGTGGAAGCTCAGGAGACCGCACCCAGCTTAAGGGGGATTTCCCCTCCACCATGGGAGGACGCCAGCCGTCGCCGATGTATGATCCGGAACACAGACTGTTTTATTCCGCCCTCCCTCGAGGAGTTTTTCAAGGTTTTTTGATTTTTATACTGGAGATGTCGATCGGATTGAAATTGGAATTTTGTTTCTGGGAGGAGGCATCCTTTTGTTCATGGGAGTTTTCCCTGTGATTTTTTCTCCGGGTAACCACTTCCGCAATCGCATGCTTGTAAACAAGGTGTTGCTGCCCCCTGATGTTCAGAACCACGGTGAAATTGTCAAAGCCGCGGACGAAACCGGTCATCTCGTGACCGCTCAATAAAACGACTCGCACCTCGCTGTTTTCCTTGCGGACCTGATTCAGAAAACTGTCCTGCAGATTCAACGATGACTTTGCCATAAAAAAACCTCCCCTGATGCAATGTTGATAAAAATCGTATTGAATGAACTCACTAAGGCATTCTTACAGAAATATGCAAGAGAAAAAGCATTCAAAGCCACATAATTTATCATCTGATAATCACATTGACCCCTGTAACAACAATCGTTCCATATTTTCCAGGATCCGGGTTTCATCGAGCCCTGTGATATCGAGCCATACGGCCCGGGGCATTCCCCGGAACCAGGTCAGCTGCCGCTTGGCATACCGCCTGCTCGCCTTTTTCATCTCCTCTTTTGCCCTTTCCATGCTCCAATGGCCCTGGAGGGCCTGAATCACCTCCCGGTAACCCAGGGCCTTCAGGGGGTGAAGCGATGGGGAATACCCGGCATCAAGAATGGATTTCACCTCGGAAACAAGGCCCTTTTGGAACATGCGTTCCACGCGATCCTCGATCCGTGAGTACAATTCCTCCCTTTTGCGGGTCATCACCAAAAGGGTATGGGGATAGCGGGGGGAGTCCCTCCGGCTTTTTTCCTGGTGCCTGGAGATGGGAATTCCGGTTGCCTGGAACACCTCCAGTGCCCGAATGATGCGTTGACTGTCCCCCGGCTTGATCCGGGAGGCAGCCGGGGGATCGACTCTCCGGAGCTCCTCGTAGAGGGGACCGATTCCGTCGTTTTTCAATCTTTTGTACAGATTGGAACGAAGTCTCGGGTCCGCGCCTGCATCGATCTCCCCATCGAGATCGAAGATCCCCTCCAGAAATCCCCTGATATAGAGTCCGGTTCCTCCCACCAGGAGGGGCGTTTTGTTCTCCCTGGACAGTCTTTCCACCAATTCATCGGCCTCCCGGATAAAACGGGCCAGATCGTATTTTTTATCGATATCCAGGCAATTTGTCAGGTGATAGGGGATGCCGCCCGTTTCCCGGGGGTCGGGTTTGTCCGTTCCAATGGAGAGTTGCCGGTAAACCTGCATCGAATCCACGGATATGATTTCAGTCTTCCATTTCCGTGCCAGCCTGAGGGCATATCGGGTCTTTCCCACCCCGGTGGGGCCGGTGAGGATGTTGACGTGGGGTTTTTCACCTTTTTTCCCTTCCATTGTCACCTCCTTCATACCGGAAAGAGCCGGCTGGACAGCAGGATGAAAAGTGGGATGGTCACCAGGGCCGTGAGATAGGTGACGAAAAGGGTGAGCGAGATCAGGTCCGCCGGTCTCTGGTAGGTTCTGGCAATCACGACCAGATTGGTGGCAGGTGGAACTGCGGCCTCGAGGGCGATGACAAACCGTACGAGGTTCGGGAGTGGGAGGAAGTACAGGATCAAAATCACCAGGGCGGGCAGCAGGAACAGTTTCAAAAAGGAGATTCCCGCGATGATTTTCCATTTCGGTCCCGGTTTGATCTCCAGTCCGGCGATCACGGCGCCGATCAGAACCATGGCCATGGGAACCGTGGCATCCCCGAGGATCTCACCCAATTCGACCAGGAAAGATCCGGGTCCCTCGAGAAAATGCCTGAGCGGCGGGATAAGGGAGAAACAGACTCCCAGGAGGATCCCGACAAAGGGTGGGGAGAGGAGTGATCTGAGGGGCATTCTGACATGGGGATTTCTACCCACCAGATAAACGCCAAGGGTCCACAGCATGGGTGAAAAAACAAGAAGGAAAAGAGAAATATAGAGAACGGCCAGGTCTCCCTTTTCCCCGGGGAAAAGGGCCAGAACCAGGGGGATGGGAATATATCCGCTGTTCCCGAACAGAACCGAGGCGAAAAATACATTGCGTTTTTCCGCGGGAATCCGGAGGAAAAGGCCCCCTCCCAGGGCAAGGAACCCGGCCAGCATGGTCAGGAGCAAAGATGCCACCGGGATCACGGCCAGCTCCCGGAGGAGCTGGACATTGAACCGCCCGAACATCTTAACAAACAGAAGGGAAGGGACAAGGAGATAGAGGATCAAGCGGGCCAGGTCATTGATCGATTCCTTCTTGAAAATCCCGAAGCGAACGATCCCGTATCCTCCAAGGGAGATCAAGAACAGTTTCAAAATGGCGGAAACGGTTGTGGTGAAGGCAATGATCATCGGTTTGAATGACCTGTCAAGGGGCCATGAAAAAAAGGGACTCGCAGTCGTTTTTTTTCGTTCTCCGGAGTCCCCATACCTTATTTTCGATTATCCCGGGGTCCTGCGGCTATTCCTCCTCCTCCTTCAACTTTCTGGCCTCTTCGATGATTTTTTCCTGGAGGTTGGGTGGGGTTGGTTCATAGTGAGAGAATTCCATTTCGAAAACGCCGCGTCCCTGGGTCATGGATCTGAGATCCCGGGAATAGGAGAAGACTTCGGCGAGGGGCACGAGGGCCTCGATGGTGACCTTGTTCCCTTTCGAAGCGTTGCCCTGGATTTTCCCGCGTTTTCCGGAAAGATCCCCCATGACGTCTCCCATGTAATTTTCGGGAACGGTCACCTTGATCTTATAGATCGGCTCGAGTATGATCGGGGAGGCATCGGCGGCGATTTTCCTGAAACCCATGGAGGCCGCGATCTTAAAGGCCATTTCAGAGGAATCAACCGGGTGATGCTTGCCGTCGTAACAGGCGACCTTGACGTTTTCCACTTTGTATCCGGCGAGGATCCCTCGATCCATGGCCTCCACGATTCCCTTTTCCACGGCGGGCATGAACTTGGTGGGGATATTTCCTCCCACAACCTCCCAGGCGAATTCGAATTCATTGTCCGGGAGCGGTTCAATCCGGAGGAAGACCTCGCCGAACTGTCCCCGGCCGCCGGTTTGTTTCTTGTGCCTGTAGTTGCCGTTGGACTTCCGGGTAATGGTTTCACGATAGGGCACGCGGGGTTCGACCAGTTCCACGGCCACGTTGGACATGCTTTTCAGACGGCTGACGGCGACATCGAGGTGAGTGTCCCCCATACCGGAGAGGATGGTCTGCCGGATTTCTGGATCCCTTCGTACCAGTAGGGTTTCGTCCTGATCCATGAGGCGATGCATGGCGAGTCCGATTTTTTCCTCATCGCTCTTCGAGGGGACTTTGATGGCCATCTGGCAGGTTCGGGTGGGAAGGATGGTGGGCGGGATCATCATCTGAAAGCCCTGTTGACAGAGGGTATCGTTGGTGGTGGAGATATCAAGCTTAACAAGGGTTCCGATATCCCCGGCATGCAGTTGGTGAACGCTTACAGGTTTCTTGCCCTTCATGATATAGACGTGCTGGAGTTTTTCATCCTTGCCCTTATTGGCATTGGAAAGCGCGGTCTCGGTTTTGACGCAACCGGAAATCACCCGGATAAAGGAGAGTTTTCCGGCATAGGGATCGGTTACGGTTTTAAAGATGAAGGCAACGGTTTCCTTTTGATCGTCGCAGGGGATCTCCACCATCTCCTCCCCCTCTTTCTTACTGCCTTTCCAGGGTGCGCGATCTCCGGGACAGGGACAGCATTGAATAATGAAATCAAGGAGTGGGTGAACGCCCCTGGTATGAAAGGCGGAGCCGCAAATTACGGGGCAGAAGCGATTTTCAAGGAAGCCTTCCTTCAGGCCTCGAAGTATTTCCTCCGGGGTAAGAAGCTCTTCTTCCAGGAATTTCATGGTGAGTTCGTCATCCCCCTCGGCAGCGGTTTCGACGAGTTCGGCATACGCGGCTTCGGCCGCCTCTTTCATATTGTCAGGGATGGGATTGCTGGTTTGTTTGCCGTTTTCCTCCTGGATGTATTTCATTTTAACGAGATCGATCACGCCGGAGAAGTCCTTTTCCTTTCCCACGGGGAGTGTGAGGATCAGGGGACGGATTCCCAGTTCGGCCCTCAGGGCCTCGAGCGTTTTCTGGAAATCGGCCCGTTCCTTGTCCATTTTATTGATAAAAAAGAGCCGTGGGACGTTGTATTCATCGGCATATTCGCAGGCGAACTCGGTTCCGACTTCCACACCGGAGGTGGCATCCACCAGGATCACCATGGCATCGCTGACGCGGGTGGAGGTTTTCACCTCGCTGACGAAATCACGATACCCCGGGAGGTCGATGAGGTTGATCTTGCATTCTTTGTACTCGAAGGGAAGAATGGTGGCGCTGATGGAAACCTTGCGATGGATTTCCTCGGGGTCGTAATCCGATGCGGTATTGCCGTCATCCACCCGTCCGAGCCGATCCAGGGTCCCGGCGGTATAAAGGATGCCTTCGGTGAGTGTGGTTTTCCCGGAGCTGGAATGGCCGGAGAGGCAGATATTTCGAATCTTATCCGTATGATATTCTTTCACGTTTCCGTCCTCCTTGTCGTTTATGGAACATAAATCTTACTTGGTTCCGGCAACCGGCTTCACGGTCCGGTAGTGGGATTTGCGTGCGGTTTCCTCCACTGCCTTGAAACCCTTTCTCTTCATCCATTCGTATACCACCGGCGTGGCCACGAAGCTCGAGGAATAGGTGCCGATGATAACGCCGATGCAGATGGTGAGGGCAAAATCGGCCAAACCCTTGCCTCCGATCAGGAACATGATCATCATGGGAATGAAGGTGGTGCAGGAGGTGAGAACAGTTCGATTCAGGGATTGATTGATGGATAGATTGGCGATCTCGCCGAATTTCTTCCCGTAAACGGTACGCATGTTTTCCCTGATCCGGTCGAAGATAACGATGGTGTCGTTAATGGAATACCCGATGATCATGAGGAGCGCGCTCACCACCTCGAGACTGATATCCCTTCCCAGAAAGGTCAGGATCGCGATGGTGATAAAGGAGTCGTGGATCAGGGCGGCCACGGCGCCAAGTCCGAATATCAGTTGGAACCGGAAACCGATGTAGATGAGGATGGCGATGGCGGCAAACAGCACGGACTTCAGGGCGATCCATCGGAATTCCTCTCCGATTTCATTCCCCACCTGCTGGATGGCGCGGATTTCAAATCCCTGTTCACCGTAACCGGCCGATAACGTCTCCCGGATGAAATCCTCGGTTTTCTGCCCGTCATTCTCGATCAGTTTCATTTTCAAGAGGAACTCGTTGGTGCCTGTAACCCTCTGAACCCTCATGGCGGGGATGCCGGCCGCAAGGAAGGAATCGCGAACGTCGCCGCTGGTGATCCTGGTGTCTTCGAACTGAACCTGGGCCATAAGCCCCCCTTCGAAATCCACCGCGTAATTGGGTCCTTTGTTCACGACCAGGGTGGCCAAACCACCAATGATCAGAGCCAGAGAGACCACATAGGCGGCCCGGCGCATTTTGACAAAATCGATTCTGGTATCCCTGAAAATGTTCAAGCGACCGATGCTGAACTTGTTGCGGAAGGAAATCCAGATATCCGTAAAGCAGTGGGTGACTCCCAAACCGGTATAAAGGTTGACCAGAAGCCCGATCGCCATGGTCAGGGCAAATCCCTTGACCGTTCCCACGGAGAACTGAAGCAGGATAAAGGCGGTGATCAGTGTGGTGAAGTTGGAGTCCCAGATGACCGTGAAGGCGCGGTCAAAACCCCGTTTTACGGCCAGTTTGAGGGCCTTGCCGCTCTTCAATTCCTCCCTGATACGCTCGTAAATGAGCACGTTGGCGTCAACGGCCATACCTATTGTGAGGAGGATACCGCCGACTCCGGAAAGGGTCAGGGTGGCCTTGGCCATCGAGAGGACGGCCAGGATCAGAAGGACATTCAGAAGGAGTGCGATATCGGCGATGAGGCCCGCGGTTCCGTAATAAAGAATCATGAAAATAACGACCAGTAATGCCCCCAGAAAGAGGACCTTGATGCCCGCCTTGATGGTATCGGTCCCGAGGGTGGCGCCGACGGTTTGTTTATGTTGCACCTGGAGCCTCGCGGGCATGGAACCGGCCTTGAGGACCTGGCTGACTTCCCGGGCCTCCACCATATCGAAGGAACCGCTGATAAAGCAACGGCCGTTGGGGATGACCTCTTTTATGAGAGGGGCGGTGTAGACCACGTTGTCGAGGAGGATGGCGAGGCGTTTACCGCGATTTTTTTCGGTGAGTTCCTTGAAGATCCGTGCCCCGCGACGGTCGAATACCAGGTTGATGTGAATCGGGCTTTCAATGTCGGACTGGACGACCTCGACGTAATTTTCCTTGAGGAACTTGCCATCGAGTTCCACATTGTCCTTGAGGAGATAAGGGACGATTTTTTCCTGTTTCAAACCGACCCGCCTGGGATCGGGAACCCTTTCCTTTCCGAAAAAGATCCGGTACCCCGGAGGGACCTCCTCTTCCTTGACGTTTCGGATGGTCTGCCCGTTTTCCTCCTTGACTTCCACCAGTTGGGAGGCCCGCTCGGCATTTTCGTCCGACACGATACGAAAATCGAGCTGGGCGGGTTTCAACATGTTGGAGATCACCCTCTGTGGATCTTTTTCACCGGGAATCTGAACCCTGATGCGATTATTGCCCTGCCTGACCACGGTGGCCTGTGTGAGGCCGAATTCGTCCACCCGGTTTCTCAGGACCTCCTCGGAGCCGTTGATGGCTTCCTCGTTATAGCGTTCCACTTCATTGGAGGCCAGGCGAAGGTTGAGGGTTTTGCCCTCGGAAAGTGGGCTGGGATCGAAGTCGGCAAAAACCTTGCCGGCCCGGATTCTTTCGAGGATGTTCCTGGCCTGGCGGTAGTCTTTTTCATTCAGGAGACTGATATCGAGGGTTCTCTGTTTTTCACTGATGCTGATGGAGGCGTCGATGGCGTCATTTCGGAAGAGCTGCTTGACGCGGTCCATTCTGAGGGAAAGGTTGTCGAGTTCGGTTTTTGCCTGATCCACGGAGAGGAGGATATCCACCCCGCCCTGGAGATCGAGGCCGGGAGTGATGCTCCTGGCCTTGAGTTCATCGACTTTCTGATCGTAGGATTCCGCGTTTTCCTGGTCTTGAGGGCGCGGATTACCGGCCACGAAGGAGAAATATCGGGCCGTGGGAAAGATAAGGTAAATGGATAGAATGGTAACGGCGATAACCAACACAAGCCGCCAGTTGATATGCTTGGGCATTTAAAGGTCCTCCTGATATGCGATGGATTGATTTAGTTAGATTTGGAATTCACCTGTACGGTCGAGATGGCGGTGCGGAGAAACTTGATTTTCACGCCCTTGGCCACCTCGACAACGACCGTATCTCCCAACTTGTCCAGTTCGATCACAGTGCCGTGCAATCCCCCGATTGTCACGATCTTGTCCCCTTTTTTTAGATTACCGAGAAGGCGCTTCCTCTCGCTCTGCTCCTTTTTCTGGGGTCTGAGAATGATAAAATAGAACGAAAAGCCGATCAGAAGGAGCATCATGAAAAAGGTCATCATGGGATTGTCCTGACCGGAGCCGCCTTTGGGGCCGGCCGTAAGAATGCCTCTAATCATACTTTCGAGACAGGTGGAATGCATTTTCGTCCTCAATTCGAGCCGGGCGGAAAACCAGGCATGTAAGATAAAATCAAAGCATTGGTGGAATATTCACCCCACAGAAAAACTGGGAAATTATCGCTATTCATAATTTCCTGTCAACCACGAAAAAATTAAAAAAATCTCTTGCATTGAAAAATCATATGCCATAGGAATTATAACAGAATTACAAGGAAACGCGACTATAGCGCTTTTTCCAACTATTTAAATTTCTGGAGGGTTGGAAGATGAACACGAGAAATTGTGTGCTTCTGGGTTTGGTTATGCTGGTGGCCGTCTCGGGATGGTCCGCGGAGTCGATCCCCTATCAGACGGAATTCGAAGCCAGTGAAGGTTTCGTCGCAGGAAACAGCCTGAACGGCGTGGACGGTTGGATCGTGGAGGGGGAAGCCGATGCCAAGATCACGGATACCGTGGCTCAGAACGGAAGTCAGTCCGTCATGCTCGAGGCGAACAGCCAGATTGACAAGGCCCTCACCGCAACCACCGAACAGAAGGTCATCTGGATGGAAGGATACTTCCGGGGCGCCGGAACCACGGCAGACGCCGATTTCCCGGGTGAACCCGAGGCCAGCGCCATTGTCTTCTTCAGTGCCACAAAAGGCATCCAGTGCCTCAACGGCGACGGCTCCGGATCCGGCTCCTGGGTGGACTCCGGCATCAGCATCGACGACACCCAGTGGTACAAAATCTCCATCCGCCAGGATTATACCAGCCATATCTGGCGCTGCTATGTCAATGAAACGGCAGCACCCGACCAGGATCTCGGTTTCCGGAACAATATCGACACCCTCAAGGGTTTCAAGAACTTCGCCGATACGGTCAGCTACCTGGATACCTTCCGTGTGATTCCCGCCACCAAGGGAGACGCGAACGGCGACCAGATGGTGGACGCCGCGGACGTGGTGACCCTGGTCAACGATATCAACGGCGCCGCCATGGGACTCATCGAGAAAGACAACGCCGACGTGGATAACGACGGAAAGGTGGACCAGGCGGATCTGACCGCGCTGATCGACAAGATCCTCGATAAATCCTGATCACTTAAAAACAGAAAAAAAAAGCGGAGCGGTTTTTCGCCGCTCCGCTTTTTTTTATTGGAGCTGGGCGATATAGAGGCGGAGTCCCCGGCTGTCCATGGTTTCGTAAATAATCCCCTTCTTTAGCCCGGAGATAAATTGCCTGATCTTCCCCCTGTTATCCCCATAATGCCCGTCGAAGTGATAGGGACCGTAGAGTTCTTCAAAGGCGGTGAGATTGGCGTCGGGGTCCTGAAAAAGGGCCCCCATTACCCCATCCCTCTCGTAACGGCTCAAAGGGGCATAGGTGTGGATGAACCGGTTCAACTCGACCTCGTTTACAAGGACATGAGTATACCCCTCCCGAAGAAGCATGGATCGGATCTCAGGGGCGTTTTTTGCCTTCTTTGCAAGGGAGAGGAGGGGACTTTTGTCGAATACCGTATTGACCCTCACGGGTCGCCTGACATAAAACGTGCGGGCCTCGTATAGAAAGAGCAGACGGGCTTCAGGAGGTAATTCTTCATTGATCTTTTCCGCCGCCTCCCAGTACCCACCCAGCTGCTCCTGCAGGAAATCCCCCTGATCGTAACAGAAAAGCCCGGCCTTTATCAGCCCGCGGTTGAACATTCCCACAAATTGAAGCTGGTAACAAGAGATCACATACACAAGGTAGGGAAGGATCAAAAGGAGTGCGGATTTCCGGACGAGGGACAGCTGCCTCAGGACAAAAATCACCACGAGAATCAACATGGGAACCAGGGGAACCAGGAAGCGAACCGGGGGCTGGAGGAACAGGTTCCAGAAGAAATAACCCAGTGCGATGCTCACAAGGAACGCCAGGGGCCATTTTCGTCTCCTGATAAACAAAATGGCGGGGATCGCCGGAAGGACGTATAACGGCCCCAGATCCTTCCATTTGGTCAAATAGAGTCCCCAATGCGAGAGGGAAAAGAACGGGACGGCCCGGTTGACACGGAAATAATAGGCCATCTGTTCCGGGGTCCAGATCTCTACCGAAGGTAGCAATCCCGAGAAAAAGGGAAACAGGGGATTGCCCGTATGACAGGCATTCCTGATCATCCAGGGAAGAAAAGACGCAGCCGTTATCCCGATCCCGATAAGGGAAAACCTGACCCACAACCTGACAAGAGCTGCAAACCCTGCCGGTCCGCCCCCTTTACATAACAGGAAAAGACCCGTGGGAAGCAAAACCAGAAAAAAGGGAATGATCCCGATCCCGAGGATGGAGTATTTCGCCCCGAGTGAAAGACCCCAGAACACAAAAGAGAGATAGAGGGGGCGGTGGGAAACGTCCGTGGGGACGCCTTCCGTCCTCCACCAGACGACCCAGCACGCCAGGGCCGCCAGCACATAGAGGGTTTGACCGATCTCCACAAAGGCATCCAGTCCAACGCTGAATACAAGGCGATTCATGCCGAAAAGGATCACGCCGAAAAGGCGCCAGGGCCTCTCGAACCCGAGGAGGCCGGCCAGGACGTATATGCCCAGGCAGGAAAGGAGCCACAATCCGAAATTGATGAGTTTCGGGGAGAGATACCCCCTTTCTCCCTCCAGGGCCAGGCCGGCCGCATAAAGCGCCTCGACGCCGAAGGGCAGCTGACTGTAAAACACTCCCCCCTGGGGATGGATGCCCCCCTCCATGAGGGATTGCTGAAGGGAACCGAGGTGATACTCCAGGACATCGTATTGAACGGGAGCGGGGAGGGCGCAAAAGAGGTAAAGCACCACAATAAAGGCAATCATGATGATGGCCGCCAGGGAGAGCGGGTCTATTTTCCGGGTGGAAAAACCCTGAAACCAGAGTCGAATCTCCCGATAGAGGAGAATAAACCGGGGAATGCAGGCAATGAAAAGGATTATGAAGAAAATGGACAGGAAGCCGGATCTCACGACATGGAAGGCCCCGAGCAGGAGAATCAGGCATCCAAGAAATCCCAGGCCGGCAGCGGACGAGACAAACAGATGGAAAAGGAGGTGGGGGGAATCCCCGGATGAAGGGAAAAATCCTCGAAAAATCCAGGATCCCAACCCCAGTGCCAGAAGGAAGATAAAAAGCACAAGGAAAAATGTGTACAATACGGAACCGTAGGCCGCGATCTGGATATCGGTTTTCTCCTGGAAAAAGGCGATATAGAATGCAACCAGGACGGCCACCGAGGCCAGAAGGAAGATCAAAAACGGCGATATTCCCCGTGAGGGCCCGCCTTCAGGTTTCGATTCGGAATTGTGTTCCATGTCAACCATCCATCGAATATCTAACTCTCCATAAAAATGGAACCAGTGCAACATCCTTTTTTCATAAACGATTTCGTCTTGACGTGAAAAGCCCTGCTTTTCTACAGTCCCTGCAAGTCAAGGCATCGAAGGGAACCAGGATTTTGAATGTACCCGCCCTGATCAGGATTCTATTTGTTTTCAGCATGGTGCTGGTTTTGAACCGGCTGAAATGGCATCTGAGCCTGGCGCTTTTGGTCGGATCGATGGTGCTGTCGCTCTGGTTCGGCCATGGAGTGACGGGGAGCCTGGAGATCCTTTTCCGGGGCGCCCTGAGCCTGGACACCATTTTGCTTCTCGCGATCATCTTCCAGATCCTCTCACTCGCCATGTTAATGAACGGAACAGGCATGATGGAACGGATGATCCGGAGCGTGCGTGCGATCGTCCCTTCCCGGCGGATGGCCCTGGCCATGCTTCCGGCCATGATCGGATTTTTACCCATGCCGGGGGGTGCGGCCGTGTCCGCTCCCCTGGTGGATGCGGCGGATGAGGAGGGGAGCGTGGAACCCCTTCAGAAGACGGCGATCAATTACTGGTTCCGCCATGCCTGGGAATACTGGTGGCCGCTTTACCCGGGCGTTCTCCTGGCCTTCGAGATATCCGGCCTGAGCCTTGCCCGTTTTGCCGCCGTCGAGGTCCCTCTCACATTTTTTGCCATTTTATCCGGATCGCTTTTTCTTTTGTTACCCCTTAAGCTGGGTCCTCGAAAACGCCGTCCGGAGGGGAAAGCAAGAGACCTTTTTTTCTCCTTTTTTCCCATCCTGCTTCTTATCTGTCTGTGGGCGGGACTGGGTTATCTCCTGGCGGGAATTCTGGGGGACGGTTCGGGAGGGGGGATCTGGCACGAACTCCTTTCAGCCAGGTATTTTCCCATGTTCCTGGCCCTGATCCTGGTGATCGCCTATGTTCATATCGCGGGCAGGGCAGACAGAACCACCTGGAAGGAGGTTTTTTCCAATAAAAAGAGTTTTCTCCTCCTCCTGGTCGTCATCGGCATCAAGGTTTTTTCATATGCCCTGGAGACTCCCCTGCCGGACGGGGGGCGGATCGTGGAACAGGTGAATACCGACCTGGAACAGATCCACGTGCCCGAGATCCTGATCGTGGCGATGATCCCCTTTATCTCGGGATTTGTCACGGGCCTGGCCCTGGGTTTCGTGGGGGCCAGTTTTCCCATTATCATCGCCCTGGCAGGGCAGGACGCCCCCACGGCACAGATCATGTCTTACGTTGTTCTAGCTTACGGATTCGGACACATGGGGATGATGCTCTCCCCGGTGCACATCTGTTTCCTGGTGACCAACGAATACTTCGAAACATCGATGGTAAAGGCTTACAGAAAGCTCTGGGGCCCGGTGTTCGGCGTTTTTGTCGGTGCGATTCTTATCAGCTGGCTCGCATGGCGATTCGGGTGATGAGCCGGCAGCCGGGAAGCGGTCATGGGGCGGGTTGTTCCAGTACAGAGGCAACAAATCCCACTCGAACTCACGCCTCAGGCATAAAGGCGAAAACGATTCCAGGTAAATGCCTTCCCGCAAACTGCATACATTTCAAAACGGAACGCGAAAATGCGGCCTGTGGGGGAGTCCGACCCGAATGGCGCTGACTTAAGGCTCGAAAAGACCAATTTCCACACACTTTATCTTCCTGCTCGTGCTCGTGCGCGTAATCGTAATCGTTCATAATTTCGGATCTTGAATCAAGGAGAGAAGCACGTGTATCGGAGATATCGAGCACGAGTACGAGTGCGAGTGCGAGTACGAGTACGAGTACGAGTAAGGAAATATATCTCTTCGGAGAACATGATTCTATTTCCTTAAGTTAGTGCCATTCGAGTCTGACCCCATTCCCAACGTCAAGTTTTCCAATTCCAATATTGACTTTGCCCCTGTGGATGGATAGATTTCCCTGTTTTCATCAAGTGAATGAAAAGATCTTAACGCCAGGATTACAAATCATGTTACTATCCGTTATCATGCCGGTTTATAACGAGAAGGCAACCCTCGAAAAGATCGTGGAGAGGGTCCAGGCGGTTCCGATCGAAAAGGAAATCATCATGGTGGACGATGGTTCCATGGACGGCTCCCGGGATATCATGAAAAGAATCGCGGGGGAAAATAAAAACGTGAAGATCTTTTTCCACAAGAGGAACCGGGGAAAAGGGGCCGCCCTGTCCACCGGTCTGAAAC
>Ga0272442_10001298_pt1 | contig 38275 bp, 27 predicted proteins | sample SSMForm2O_FD_200262 | JGI IMG/M metagenome (GOLD analysis project Ga0272442, IMG submission 200262) | Marine sediment archaeal communities from Little Sippewissett salt marsh, Falmouth, MA, United States - SSM-Form-2O | ecosystem: Environmental > Aquatic > Marine > Wetlands > Sediment ... | reverse complement strand
CTACGTCCTGCTCGACCGCCGCACGGGCAAGAAGGTCCGCGAGATCGAGGGGGTCAAGGCCGGGTTTCACGGACGCTGTCACCGGCACGTGGCCACGCTTCGCCATATCATCGCCTCGCCCTACGGCCTGGCGTACCTGCCGGTGGACGGCGGCGAGGTGTTGCGGCATCCATCCTATATTCCGCTACTCGCGAGTCGGCCCTTTTTGAGGTTTTCTGCGGCTTATCATGTTGTGAATGAACAGGTTACTACTTCCGGGCTTTCCGCTCTGAGGCGCGATTCTGCAGTGTTGGTAGCTCAGAGGCTGCAGTTGTCTTCGATGTGAGTAGGAACGGAAACCGCCTTCTCGTCTGATTGGCGATAGCCGTCTCATAGCTGTTGAGCAGAGAATGTATCTTGCTGTCGAGAGACTTGAGTTCACGACATAGACAACGAAAACGGCGGTGAGCTTCGGTCAATGCGACGATTGCATCAGCGTCTTCGGCGGGAACCTTTCGGGTTCGCCCGATACCATTTTCGCTCCAGCTGATACGCTGGTGCGGGTGCCCTTGAGGACTGTCAGCGCACCAGCAGTTCGGCTTACCGCATCTAGTGTGAACGCGAGCGAATGATCCGCGCAGAAAAGGGGTGGCATCCAACATTTGCGCGAGGATATCGCTGCGTCTCTGACTCATCCGACGGAGTTGTTTTCTGAGATTGGCGCTTGACATCTTGATGTATACTAGCGTACTACTCATCAAGATGTCAAGCCGGTCCCGCAAAAAACTGAAGCGGCGCCACGTGGGTGCCTTGCCGCTGATTGAGTACATCGTCGACCAAATGGAACTGCGCGATGTGCTGCACAGCTACATTGAGACATCTGGACGTGAAGCCATTGACTCAGTGGACGTGCTCATGATGCTTGTGGTCAATATGACGATCGCGAAAGATCCGTTGTATGAATTGGCCCAGTGGGTTGATTCCCTGGACCTGCGTGCGCTCGGATATGCGCGAGGCCCTCGTGCTCGTTTCACCGACGACCGCTGTGCTCGTGCCCTTGACAAGCTCTATGAGGCCGACGTCAGCTCGCTAATGACGCGTCTAGTGGTGGGCGTGATTCGCGCCTTCGACTTGCAGCTCGACCGTATCCACAATGACAGCACATCGGTGAAGGCCTTCGGCCGCATTCCCGGGCGCACCCGCAACGGCTTACAACTACTGCGCGGATTCAGCAAAGATCATCGTCCCGATCTGAAGCAGTTGGTCTACTCTTTGAGTGTCACGGCCGACGGCGCGGTGCCAATTCATCACAAGATCTATTCCGGCAATCGCAACGACGACACCACTCACATCGAAACCTGGGATGCGCTTCGCAACCTCCACGGCTGCTCGGACTTTCTTTACGTTGCGGACTGCAAGCTATGCAGCCAGGAGCAACTCAGCCACATCGTCGACAATAAGGGCAACGCGATCACGATCGTGCCGCAGGGTTTTACGGAGGTACGCGAGTTCAAGGAACAACTGCGCGAGGGCCTCAAGCCAAAGAAACTGCTTTGGCGCCGGCCCAAGCCTATGAAGAAGACCGAAACCGAGTATTTCTACTTGTTTGAAGGCTGCCACAGAAGCCGGCACGGCTATCCCCTATATTGGTTCTCCTCGAGTGAGAAACGCCTACGAGATCGGCGCAGCCGGAACGATAGATTGCGGGTCGCCGAGGCTGCCTTGGCCGAACTGGCGCCCAAACTCAATGCTCGTCGACTCAAGCGAAGACCCGACATCCTGCGCGCGGCCGCAGAGATCCTCAAGCATTATGGCGTGCAGAACTTCATCAACGTACGGCTTCAGCAGCACGTTACCTGTTCGCGCAAGCGCAAACGCGGCAGGCCCGCTAAGGGAGAACGGGTCGAGTACGAACGTCATCGCCATGTCTCCTACAGTCTGCACTGGTCGCGCGACGCAGAAACCTTGCGCCGGGAAGCCCGCGTTGACGGTCTCTTCCCGCTATTGTGCACAGACCCAGACCTGCAGCCCAAAGACGTCCTCAAAGCGTACAAATACCAACCTCGACTTGAGAAGCGTTTTGAACAGCTCAAAAGCGTCCATCGGGCCGCTCCAATGCTCTTCAAGAAGGTTGAGCGTGTGGAAGCGAGCATGTCACTCTTTTTCATCGCCCTGATCATTCAGGCGCTCTTGGAACGACTCCTTCGACACCGACTCGTTCAACGCAAAGGCAAGCCCCTGAACCTATACCCCGAAGATCGTGCCGCTCCCCATCCTACCACGTCCCAACTCTTCAAGACGTTCGACTCCCTCTACACGTATGAGATTACGCAGGACGACCGCACTATCGAGGAATACCGCGACGAGCTTTCAGAGACTCATCGCCGCGTTCTCGACATCCTCGACATCTCCGAACAGGATTTCTGGCATGTGAGTTGAGGGTAGCGCAGAAAATCAACGAAAAGGACCGCTCACGAGTAGCGGAATATAGGTTATTGGACGCAGTAGGGACGCCAGTTCTTTCAGGGTAGCCCGCAAAGTGGGACGGGGGAAGGGTAAAAGTCCGGGCAGAATGAACATAGCGAGTTGGTGTTGTGGGAAATGGAGGAACGGCGCAGTAGGGATTATGGGGAGTAGGCTGCGCGCTGTGCGCGCAGCCGCGTCGCGCGCACAGCGCACCATTCCGGTGGGACGTGCTGGTCCGGGACTAACCGTTAACCTTGGGTTACTCTCCCTCACCCGGCCCGGCGGTTACCGGCCCGACCTCTCCGACAGGGAGAGGTGCAGAGGGGGCTCCCTCTCCCTCTGGGAGGCGGTCAGTGTCGGCAATGGGTCGATAAGCGTCGGGGACTACGGCGAGGCAGGGCGCGTTCCGTGACGAGTCTTTTCCTTAACGCGTTTTGCTATGTCGTCAGCGCGCCTGGCGACTTCCGGGTCGGCGGAGGTCCGTAGCTCTTCGAGGGCCGGGGGAACGCTGGTCAGGCGTGCGACGAGATCTCTCTCCGCGTCACGGCGTACCGACGGTTCGTCTGCGCCAAGGCGCTTGAGAAGCGCCTCGATCGACGGCACCTTGTGTTTCCGAAACAGATCCATGATCCTCTTGTGTTCCCAGGCCGGCATGTTCCTGGCGGCCAGGCGCTCGAAAGCGGCCACCACTGCATCCTGGCAACGACATCAAGGTAGGGGGCCGGATCGTCTGCGACAGCGGCCGCGGCTATGTTGGCTATGCCGGCAATCTGCGCGTTGGCGTTGGTCGCTGCACTATCGAGGTGGGGCAGTGCGCTCCCGGCCTGTTCTCCCAACATGGACAGGCCCTCTGCACCGGTGACCGCAAAAAGAGGGAAGTGAAACCTGCTTTGCGCATCGCTCGGCTCTTCGAACATTTGTGCGTATGCGTTGACAAGTGGCGCAACGTCCACGCCGTGCGGGCATCCGCGGGCGGCCAGGTCCTTGAGCCAGGTGCGGGTCGCGTGATCGTCCTTGATTGTGGTCACCGCTTCATCTATTTCCTGATCGCCATGGCGTATGCGTGCCAGTGCCTGGAAAGTTCCACGTATGCGCTCCCGTTCGTCAGGCTTCTCTTCCGCGTTGGTCAGTATCGGCTCCACGAGGCTGTAGCCAAGTCTGGGCAGCTCGCCGGGGTCGTGCGGGCGATTCAGCAGAATGTGCATTGCCACTAGCTCCGGCCTGTAGTCTATGGCGAACAGCAGGCGCGAAAGGTTGTAGAGATCCCCCTTGCGATCATAGATGAGCGTGCGCCTTACGATGATCGGCCCGAGATGTCGGTCCTTTCGCCGCAGAGACAGCGGCAGTGCGCGAAGAAGCTCACTCGTCATACTGTCGTCTGTTCGGTAGCAGGCCTGACCCACCGTTCTGACATCCCACTTGGTAATCTTTGACCAATCCGCTTCCGCCAGGACCAGACTCTCTTCCAGTTGGCCCCTGATTCTGTCCGGCGGCCAGTACAAACGAACAAACTTTGCAGCTCGCTTGCGCCCCAGGCCGGGAACGGACCGGTCCCCTATGACCATCAGGGCCCAGGGAGTTACGGCCTGTTGGTACTTGTGAAGAACGGGTTCCAGTATCGACCACTGATACTTATCGGAGCAGATCTTTCCAAAGACAGCGGCCTTCTCGAAGGAAAGCCGCTTCTCCAGCAGCAGTATTTCCATCATGTCCTTGTTCAGGGAGGACATGCGGAGAGCGCGGATTTCCGCGCGAACGGCCTCATGTTGTTCGGCGGGCAGATCGAAGCTGGCTGATTCAGCGACGTTCGTGCAGAGGAGGGCGATGCCGGCGGCGACAGGGAACGCGCATTTGCACATTTTGGCTTTCATTACCTCTTGTTGGTTGTGGCTGTGTGAGCATGAGTATGTCACGGGTTCAGGGGATGAGAAAGACGAAAGGAGCGGAACGGGATTGGAATCCCGTTCTACAAGTGGGAGGGAGTTCAGGTCAAGGTTCGGGGTGAAGGGGGACTGTTGGGACCGCATCTTGTCCCTGAATTGCTTCGAAGCTTTTACCTACAGCAGGCAGCGGAAGTGGAGGCTGTGCGGGTATTCATTCGTGAGTGAGAATCCGCAGCAGCCATGGCGATGCGGTTGCGACGGCAATCCAGAACAGCATGGCGATCGCGTGCAACTTGACTCGTTCCTTCAGATCCCGTCGTTCCGGCACGGGGACACCACGGTGCCTGCACTCTCGTTCCACCTCGCCTGCCCAGGCCCCAAGGATGAGAGCCGGTACGGCCGTAAGCATGGCGCCGACCGTGTAGGCGGCCAGGAGCCACATGCCCAGACCTTCCCATCCGAACACCATGGCCTGCATCAGCGACGATACGCTCCCGGCGATACAAACGAAGCACACGTAGACACAGTTTGTCGCCCATCGGTGATGACGCAGCAGGACTTCAGGAGCAGTGTGGTCGGGATATTTCCAGACAGGTTTGGTGTACCGTTTCAGCAACCATGGCAGCCCATACTGGTAGAGCCAGATCGTGCCACCCATTACGATTGCCATAGCTATGTATCGCCCGTTCATCCGGCCCTGGGGCAAGTATGGGACCCGGGGGGATGACGAAGCAAGAAATGCCTGTCCGAGACGCACAGAAATGCACAGAGGATCGGTGCGCTGGTAGGTGCCGCGTTACACGCGGCACCATCGATGGTCCCGCGGGTACCGCGTGACCTATCTGGTCTATGATGGAGTGGTCCCTCAAATCCGCCAAGTCACGAGTGGCCGTCTTCTTGGTCGTTTTAGTCAGATCCTGATACTTGGGATTCGATATCCTGCCGTGCGTCTTTAGAAAAGCTAGTAGAGGAAGCCGAAAAGATAGAGAGGGACGCGCCTTCCGGATCCTATTTCGATGTCGTCCGAAACGATGTAGCCCTTGGTTGTGCCGCTGAGTTGTTTGCCACTCTTTGCGCGGCCGCCGATCTCATAGGAGTGGCCGGCCTGGTCTGTGAAGTCCGCGTCGCGGGACAGATGCAGGGGATGGAGTTCGGCAAACTGGTTCACAAAGAAGGTTTCCCTGCGGGTGCCGATGAATGTCTGATCAGAGGTCGTGGCGAGCAGGTGCAGGAGGCTAGTGTTCTCCAGGTATATCTTGCCCGGTTTTCGTTGGACAGCTTTCCCTTTGGCGCGAAGAGACATTGCGTTTGTCAGACGTGCCTGAACCAGGTAGTCGAGGTACTGATACAGGGAGTCACGTGACGCTTCCAGTTCACGCGCAAGCTCGGAAACATTTACTGTGAACGGCTTCGAGGTGGCCAGGATGTGCAGCAGCCTTCTGATCTGCTGGATGCCACGGTGTCTTATGTCAAAAAGTGATGGGATGTCCTCATAGATGATCTTGTCCAAGACGTTCTGGAGCTTGGCCCAGTACTCATCGGTTCCCTCCAACCAGAAGGGATAGTACCCGGTAGCGAGGTACTCCTTGAAGAGAGGGAACACCTTTGCCTGGGCAAGGATACTGGAACTCAATTCGGTGTGGTTGGACAGAATCTCCGACAGGGGGATAGCAGGAATATTCAGGCCGGTCTTGAACAGTATGAATTCACGGAACGACAGACCTTTCATGGAATAGCGGACCAGCCTTCGCGAGAGATCGTATCCATGTCTCACGAGGTGCAGGGCCGAGCTTCCCGATACAACAAGGGATAACTCGGGGAACGAATCATAGATGCTCTTAAGCTCCTGGCCCCAGTTGTCATACTTGTGAATCTCGTCAATGCACAGAAGGCGACCACCGTTTCTCTGGTGTTCGTCAGCGATGCTGTAGAGCCCGGTCGCGGCTACGTGGAGGTGGTCGGCACTGACATAGAGGCCGGTGCGCGGATCACCGAAGTCCTCCGCGAGGTACTGAAGGATCAGGGTAGTTTTGCCGACCCCCCGAGCGCCACAGATGCCGACAAGGCGCTGGCCGAAATTGATCCTTTCGTACAGGTATCTTTTCGGCAGTCCAGCCACGCGCCCTACCAGTCGGACGCTTATCTCATAGAGTTTCTCCAGCATTCCGCATCTTCCATTTATGTCGGCTATGATCGACAATACTATCGCAATTATGTCGAGTATACTAGACAACTGTGGCGGATGTGTCAATCGGTATTCTAGCGAAACAGTGGGGATAGAGGTTGGTGAGGTGGGAATGGTAGGCGCCGCGGTGCCCGTGGCATCGGAGGAGACCCCCGCTGCCCCCGGATCAGCGAGTAGGAAGGGCGGGGAGTGGAAGAGAGTGTGTGGGTTTGTGGGTGTGTGAGTGTGGCAGGGACGCAGAGATTGGTGTGTACGAGTACGGGGAGAGGGAGAGGCGCGGCCTTGGAAGACCGCGCTACGGGGGGAGGAAGACAGACAGAGATCGGGACGAAGATGGAGAGAAGGGATGAGAGGTGAAACCTGAGAGGTGGGGGGAGGGAGGGTTTCGGGTTTCTTGGGGCTACGGGTTGTGGTAGGTAGATGAGGTGCGGGGAGGGGTGATATGCCGAAGCTCGAGTTCGACCTCAATATACTCACATCGGTCCTCGAGAACGAGACATTCCTGGCCGAAGGGCTACTGGTGCCGGAGGACGAGGACTTCGACGATTCCCGGGTGATTGCCTACGGTGACAGCCTGGCCCGGGTCCACGCGCATGTCCGGAACATCGCCAAATCCCGGCTCCAAGGCACGGCGCGGGATGAGCTCTATACGTTCCAGATCGAGGAGCCGCCCACGATGTGCGAGGCCATGCTGGAGCTCGAGCCGCCGAAACGGACCCCGGCATGGACGGAACCGGTAGCACTGCGGTTCCACTACGCGAGGTGGGACTACGGTACGGCGATGAGCGCAGCCTACGTGCCCGCGCTTCGGATCACCATATTGGCCGAAAAACCGGAGATCCTGGCGAAACGGGTGGAGTCGCACGTGCGGTTCGCGCTTGATAGAACGAGAGCGGCGGCTTCGCTCTGGAAGCTCATCGAGTCACAACGCGTCAAGGAGCTGAAGGTCCATACGGTCCGGATCGAGCCGAACATCAAGACCCCGAAGCAACGGCACCTGGCCGAAAAGAAAGCGAGGGAAGCCGAAGCGGCCGAGGACCAGAAGATGGAACTCACGAAGGTAGGCACGAACCTGGCAACGGCCACGCTGAAGGAAGCCTACGAGATGGAGGAGGTGCTGGAACGGCTGGCCGACGCGATAAAAGGCAAGAAGGGGCGCAGCATCCTGCTGGTGGGCCCGTCGGGGGTCGGAAAGACGGCGGCGGTCCATGAGCTCGTCCGGCGACGAGCGAGATTCGGGTTCGGCGGAACACCATTCTGGGCCACCAGCGGGTCCCGGATCATAGCCGGAATGGGCGGGTACGGCATGTGGCAGGAGCGCTGCGCAAAGATCTGCCGGGAAGCGGCAAAGACCAAGGCGATCATACACGTCGGGAACCTGGTGGAGCTGATGGAGGTAGGCAAGAGCATCCACAACCAGGTCGGCGTCGCCTCTTTCTTCCGGCCCTACCTCGTGCGGGGCGACGTGGTTTTCATCGCGGAGTGCCTGCCCGAACAGATCCCGGTCATCGAGAAACAGGACGCGCACCTGATGGAAGCGTTCCAACAGATCCAGGTGGAGGAACCGTCGGAGGAGAAAGGCAGGACCATCCTGGCGAGCTTCGCGCTGGCCAACAGCCCCGACAAGCACTGGGTGATAGACGAGGACGCGCTGGATCTGCTGGACCGGCTCCACCGCCGATACGCGACCTACTCGGCCTATCCCGGACGTCCGCTGCGTTTCCTGGCTAATTTCCTCAGGGATCACCCACCCGACAAGACGGCGACGCCACAGGATGTATGCGATGCGTTCTCGCGGGAGACCGGGCTTCCGCTCTCCATCATCGACGATTCGGTCCCGTTACACAGCGCCGAGCTTCGGGAGTGGTTTGGCACCAGGGTCAAGGGCCAGCCCGATGCCGTCGAACAGGTAGTAAGCCTGCTGGCCGTGATCAAAGCCCGCATGGCACGGCCGCGGAAGCCGCTGGCGACGCTTATGTTCGCCGGCCCGACGGGGGTGGGCAAAACGGAGATGGCGAAGGCGCTGGCGGAACACATGTTCGGTCACAAGAACAGGCTGGTCCGGTTCGACATGAGCGAGTTCGCCGACCCGGTGGGGATGCACAGGCTGATCGGCGGCGGACCCGGGTCGGAAGGACAGCTGACCGCGCGGGTCCGGGAGCAGCCGTTTTGTGTCCTGCTGCTGGACGAGTTCGAAAAGGCGCACCCGCGCGTATTCGATCTCCTGCTGCAGGTGTTTGGCGAGGGGCGCCTGACGGACGCGAAGGGACGCGTGGCCGATTTCTGTAACTCGGTGATCATCATGACCTCGAACCTGGGGTCGGACTTCGCGCGCAAAGGCGGGATGGGGTTCGCCGAGAAGGAGGATGTCCGCGGCAATGCCCGACAGCACTTCGTTTCAGTGGTCCGGAAGTTCCTGCGACCCGAGATGTACAACAGGATCGACGCGGTGGTGCCATTTTCTCCGCTCGACCGTGCAACGGTAAGGATGATAGCCGGGCGCGAGCTCGCGCTCGTGGCCAAGCGCGACGGGATCCAGATGCGTGACGTGGCGCTGGAGCTGTCGGAAGAACTGGCAGACATGGCGGCGGTGAAGGGGTTCGACCCGTTGTACGGCGCCCGTCCCGTGAAGCGTGCCATCGAGCGCGAAGTGGTCCTGCCCCTCGCGGAGAAGCTCAACCGCTACTCGTCCGCCCTTCCGCTCTTCGCGTCCGTGGAGGTAAAGGACAGCGCGGCGGCCGTGCGGGTGTCGACCGATGCGGATGGAGCCGGCGCAGAGCTGCAGAACGACACGGAGATCCAGAAGACGACAGCGGTGGCGAACACCTGCGCGCAGCTACGCCGCCGCGTGCAGGATTTCAGGAACTGTCATGCGGTGATGGAGATAGAGAACGACATCTTCCACCTGGAAAGGAAGAAGGCGAAAGCTGCGTCGAAAAAGCACGGCAAAAAGGCGAAGCTGGTGGAAGGACTGGGTCGCCTGCCGGGGCTGAGGAAGTTGATGGAACGGGTCGCCGAGCTCCAGGAGCGGGTGGTGACACTGGAGGAGGACTTCCTGCTCACCTTCTACGAAAAGCGGGATCTCATTCTCGCGGAATACAGCGAGGAGGCGACATCGATCGAAGCCGCCCTGAAAGCGGTGTTGCTGGAAGTCTACACGCGGCGGTTCAGAAACTCGGACTACGTGACGCTGGCGGTGTACGCCGAGGATCTCGATTCGCTGACGTTACTGGCGGGCGCGTACTTCGACATAGTCTCCTTGCGGGCGGGTACGCAGACGATCGTTCAGCGCCTGAGCGTCGGACACTCGGCGAAGAGCCGCAGGCGCGTGTTGTGCCGGGGAAGCGTGATGGATCCGGAGAAGTTCTTTGCCGACCCGATCGACGATACGGTTGGGGTTGTGATGGGCATCAAGGGCCCCGCAGCGTTCCCGCTCTATTCGCCGGAGCAGGGCTGGCACCTTATCAAGAGGAAGGGACTGACGAGCAAGTGTTTCGTCCACACGAGCGAGGCGGTCCTGGCCGAGTACATGCCGCCCGACGGCGCGGAGCGCCCGGCAGGTATCAAGTCCACGGAACGGCGCCGTGAGTACAACTACGAGAAGGGAGTGGTTGTCGATTCGCTGTTGGACAAGAAGATCATGTGGAACAGCAACCTGAAGGCGGTGCTGATCTCGCTCATAGACTCATGGTTGGAGAAAGGTGTCCAAGCGCTGCTGTCGCGATGAAGTTTGACGTACCAGTATATATCCGGGAGACGCGTGATTTTGATACGCAGGCGTTGGCGTACGAGGTGTCGCCGCTGTTCGTCGACGGGCCTGTTCAGCGCAATACGAGGCTGAGCCGCGCAATCACCAAGTTGGCCAGGGATGTGCGGATCATCCTTTACCGAACGATGCTTCACGGGGACAGCGCGGCGGCGGCACCGTGGTCGTTTTCTCCCGATCTGGAGGAGCACAGGTACCAGCTGCCGATCGAGCTGCGGCGTCGGACGGTACGCTGCGTGATGCTCGTCGTGGCGTTCAGGGCGCTGGACCGGCGCGTTGCGTTCAGTCCCGGTCTGCCCGAGCTCTGGTTCGAGGTGCCGAAGGGCAAGGCGCTGCGCGAGCGGTCGATCGAGGTATACACGCACCACTTCAGGGAGGAGGAGAAGAAGCACCACGGCGAGATCAACCCGGAGGAACACTCCCTGGCGGGCAAGGCGTGGACCACGACGCTGGACCTGGAGGTACCGGCGGCTGCACCGAGACAGAAGCGGCGCGCCGGGGCCAAGTTCGCTTCGTTCGGACAGGCCGAGGAGTTTCTGTCGGGAGCGCTGCACCTGCACAGCGTTGGCGAATCACTGGACTCGCTGTACCCCGACGAGCTTGGCCGCGCAATCCTGCGTGAGAACCAGGTGAAAGAGCTGACGGGCCTGCTCGATGGACGTGACAAGCGGCCCGTGTTGCTCGTCGGACCGCGCAAGTCCGGCAAGACGGCCATCATCCACGAGTATGTCTACCGCAAGGTGGACCGCCGGACAGGAAAGCGCCGTTACGCGATGCGAAACAACACGTGGCTGCTGTCACCCCAGCGCCTGGTCTCCGGGATGTCGATAGTGGGCCAGTGGGAACAGCGCCTGCTGGCGATAATACGGGAGGCGAAACGGCGCAACCATATCCTCTACTTCGACGACCTGCCGGGCCTCTACCTGGCCGGGATGTCGGCCGGCAGCGACCTGAGCATGGCGCAGGTGATGAAGCCGTTCATAGAGCGCAGGGACTTCCGGCTGCTTGCCGAGATGACCCCGGAATCGCTCCGGGTGCTGCAGGAGAAGGACCGGGGGTTCGCCGACCTCTTTCATGTGATCCACATCAGGGAGGCGGACGAGGGAGAGACGCTGCGGATCATGATAACGGCGATGCGGCAGCTCGAGGAGCAGCACAGGTGCAGGTTTGGCCTGGACGTGCTGCCCACGGTGATGGAGCTGCAGCGCCGCTACATCCACGATACCGTCTTCCCGGGAAAAGCGGCGGACTTCTGTCGACAGCTCGCGACAAGGCTGCCGCGCCAGGCGATATGGCGCTCCAATGTCCTGGCGGAGTTCGAGGCCCAGAGCGGCCTCAGGACGGAGTTCTTCGACGGGGAACGGAAACTGCCGCGGCAGTTCATCACGGCGGGCATACAGAAGAACGTCGTGGGGCAGCTCATGGCGGTCGAGGCGATTACGGACACGATCTGCCGCGCGAAGGCTCGGCTCAACGATCCGGAACGGCCGCTGGGCGCATTCCTGTTCCTCGGGCCGACCGGCGTCGGCAAGACGCAGTGCGCCAAGGCGACCGCCTCCTACCTGTTCGAGGCCCCCGACCACATGATTCGTCTGGATATGAACGAGTTCGTTGATGCCGAGTCGGTGCCGCGTCTGATAGGAACGTTCCGGGAGCCGGAGGGATTGCTGACCAGCGCGGTCCGGCGGCGGCCGTTCTGTGTCCTGTTGCTGGACGAGATCGAAAAGGCGCACCCCGACGTGTTCGACCTGCTGTTGCAGGTGCTGGGCGAGGGCAGGCTTACGGACTCGGTGGGAAGGACGACCGATTTCACGAACGCGATCATCATCATGACATCCAACCTCGGGGCGCGCGAGGTGAGATCGCAGCTCGGCTTCCACGAGGCGGGGGACCGGGACACAGCGGTCTACGTGGATGCGGCACGGAAGTTCTTCCGGCCGGAGTTCTTCAACCGGATCGACAGGGTCGTTCCGTTCACGGCTCTCAGCCGCGAGGAGATCGAGAGGATATCGCGCGGGCTCATCGCCAACGTACTCAAACGGCACGGCCTGCAGCAGCGTCGGTGCATACTGCGGGTTGCCGGGAACGCGATGGACAAGGTGGTGGATGCGGGCTATCACCCGCAGCTCGGCGCGCGGGCGCTCAAGCGCGTGATAGAAAGCGACCTGGCGCAGCCGGTAGCGACCAGGCTGGCGGCGCTTGCGCCGGGCACGCCGACGGTGATCAGCGTATACGCGGGGCCGAGCGGGATCGCCGTCCGGACGCAGGGGTTGGTGAACGCCGAACGGGTGCCGCCGCCGCAGATATTCGAGCGAGAACCGGATGACATCCTCGCGAGAACCCGCCGGGCGCTTGCGCGACTCGAGCCGCGGCTGGAGGCATTGCAGCCGCGGGAACCGGTCGGATCCGGCGGCGTCAAACCGGAGCACGAGCGGTACTACGCGATCAGAGAACATGTGCGCTACCTGGAGATCCACGCGAACCGGCTGCAGGAACAGCTGGACAGGCCGCCGCGCAGAGCCAGGGCCGGGGCGGTGTGGCGGCCGCGCGGTCGGGGCAGGTTGAAACGCTACTACTGGATGGACACGCCACTGAGAGAGTTGTTGGCCGCCAAGGATCTTGTCGAATGCCTGGAGGAGATGGATAAGGAGGCCGATGTTCCCGCATCGGCCGCGCGCACGGCTGCCGGGCGGCTGATATGGGACACGATCCTCTACGAGACGATGCTCGGGGGCCGGGACGGAGAACCGGTCGACCGGGCGCTTGTGTGGTGGTTCTGCACCGATGACCACGAAGGTCCGTCGCGCTGGGAGCTGAGCAATATGTACCGGGAGCTGTGCAGGCGACTGGGATCGGGATACGCCTTCGAGCGCTTCGATGATGACGATCCCTGGCCGGTGCCGGACGACATGTTTGGATGCGTGGTGGAGGGACCGAACGCGGCGGGACTGATGTCGGTCGAACAGGGAACGCACCTGTTCAAGTGGGGCGGACAGGTGGTGGCGGGCATGCTGCACGTGGCGCCCGTTGCCGAGGGCGACGATCCCAGGGAAGTCGCGGCTGCGCAGGAGACGGCACGCCGGGAATGGCTCGAACAACTGCGGACAGGTGATGCGGCGGAAAAGGACGACCCGTTTGGCGTGGACGAAGTCATACGCCTGTACGAACTCAGGGGGATGACTGTCGATTTCAGGACCGGAAACGCGGTTCGGGGCGAGCCGGGAGGGCATGATACCAGGCGCTTCGTATTGTCGCGGCTGCCGCTGCCGGAGGAGTTTGAGTAGAGATGGCGACGACGTATAGATTCTCGGTGGTGGTGTGGGAGGATTACGCAGGTGGCTTCACCGGGCGGCTGCTGGACGCCAGGTTCGAGGAGGCCGCTGTCTATGCCGCGTCTGTGAACGACGTCATCTCGCAGACCAAGGAGTTCCTCGACCAATGGTATCGCGAGGATCCGTGGTCCGGCGTACCGGAATTCCTGGAGCCGAAAGTGACCCATGTGTCGGTCAGGGTGCGGCCCGCCTACCGCGAGCGGGAGGAGATGTATCCCTGCGCCGAACAGATTACGCTGAAGGTGCCGTGTGTGCACGGCCACGAAGAGGGCGGGATGTTGACCGGTTACCTGCCGACGCTCGATTCACGATTCAACTACTACGAGAAGGGGGCGCTCAAGGGATTGGCGACGCACTTTGCGCAGACCGACCTCGAGGGGTGCACGCCCGAGGTGCTGCGTTCCTATGTGTGCCCGAAGACCTGCGCAGTCCACGAGATACCCATCACGGTCAAGCTTGACGAGAAGAAGAAGGAAGACAAGGACTGGATCAACTGGCGGGAGAAGAACGAGGCCAAGCAGCTTGCGAACGTGGCCGAGCCGCTATCCATACGAAGCGCCCGTGGCCGGAGTGCGCGGGCGTGGGAACGGGAAGCGGAGGTCGCCGACCTGCTGTCCCGCCTTCGTTCTGAGAGGGCCAGCATCGTCCTGCTCGGGGAACCCGGCGTCGGGAAGAGCGCGATCCTGGTGGATGCCGCTCGTCAGCTTGAGCGCGACATTCGCAGGTCGAACCCGGGCGCATACCCCTACCGCCTCTGGGCGACATCGGCCCATCGGATCATTGCGGGGATGCAGTGGCTGGGCCAGTGGCAGGCGCGGTGCGAGGAGCTGGTGGCAGAGCTGTCGGAGATGCGGGGCATACTATGCGTGGACAACATGCTGGACCTTGTGCGAATGGGCGGCCGGGGGCCGCTTGACAGCATCGCGGCGTTTTTCATGACGTTCATGAAGCGCGGCGACCTGCGCATGGTGGTGGAAGCGACGCCGGCCGAAATCGACTCCTGCCGGCGGATGCTGCCCGGGTTCACGGACCTGTTCCAGGTGCTGAACGTACCCGCCTTCCCGGAAGAGCAGGCGAAAGAGGTGCTGGGCAAGGTGGGCAACTCCATGGCGCACAACTCGCACATCGAGTTCGGCGAAGAGGTGTCCGAGCTGACCTACCGGCTGTTCTCGAGGTTCCTGCCCTATTCGGTTTTCCCCGGGAAGGCGGTTGCCTTCCTGCAGAACATGTTCGAAACGACGGCGCGGCAGAAGAAGAAGGTCAACGAGCAGACGGCGTTCGAAAGCTTTACGAAACAGACGGGACTGCCGGAGCTGTTCTTGAAAGACGAGATCGTTATCGAAGCGGACGACGTTCTCGCGCGTTTCCAGGAGTCGATTATCGGGCAGGACGCGGCCTGCATGGCGGCGCGCGACCTGGTGACGCGTTTCAAGGCGGGGATGAACGATCCGTTGCGTCCGCTCGGGGTGCTGCTGTTCTGTGGCCCGACGGGCGTGGGCAAGACGGCACTGGCGCGGGCCATTGCGCAGTACTTCTTCGGCAGCGGGAAGGACTCGGACCGGCTGGTGCGGCTGGACATGAGCGAATACGGCGGGTATGGGGCCGGGGAGCGGTTGATATCGCAGGCGAGCGGCGAGCCGAGCGACTTTATACAGAAGATGCGGAAACAGCCGTTCTCCGTCGTGCTGCTGGACGAGATAGAGAAGGCGGCGCCGGAAGTCTTCGACGTGTTCCTGAACGTGTTCGACGAGGGGCGGCTGGTGGACCGGTACGGGCGGCTGACCACGTTCCGCAGCTCGATCATTATCATGACCTCGAACCTCGGGGCGCGGCAGCAGGGATCGCTCGGATTTGCGGAGAAGCCGCCGGCGTATGAAGCGGAAGTGATGGCGTTCTTCCGGCCCGAGTTCTACAACCGGTTGGATACTGTGGTCACGTTCGACCCGCTGCCGAGCGAGACGGTGCTGGAGATAACGCGGAAGGAGCTGCGCGAGATATCGGACAGGGAAGGGTTGAAGGCGCGGAAGCTGCGGCTCATGTGCTCGGACGCGCTGGTGGGGCATGTCGGCAAGGAAGGGTTCGATCACAGGTACGGAGCGCGGCCGCTGCAGAGAGCGATCGAGCGGTTGGTGGTGACGCCGCTGGCCGAGTTCCTGGTGGCGAACCCCAAGGTGGCGGGCGTGGAGCTCGCGGCCGAGCTGGGGGATGACGGGAAGGTGGCGTTCGCGCGGCGGTAGGCCGGCGGCGCGGGTGGCAGCGCGCGACGTACCGGTGGGAGTGGGAGGAGACCCCCTCCGCCCCTGGATTGGCGAGTGGGAGGAGTGCGAGTAGGTGTACGAGTACGGGGAAGGGGCGCGGAGGGGGCGCTGGGGCTGGTTGGGCCTCCGGCAGGATCGGCGAGCCGGATAGTACGACTAGGAGTGACGAGTGGGAAGGGGGGGAGAAGGCAACTACAGCCTGTGCGGCTTGTCTATCAGATCATATCCCAGGGGGCCGCGTATTCGTTTTCCGTGAGCTGCTGGAATCGATCGACGGGCGAAAGGACCAACCCGGGAGCGATCTGCTGGTTGGGGTAGTACTCCCGCATGGACCGGATGCCGCGGGTGCTTTTCCGGGTAGGGCGGCTGGCGAATTTCACTTCGATCGGGTACAGAACACCGTCTCGATCGAGCACGAGATCAACCTCGGCGCCGGCGTGGGCGCGCCAGTGGTAGAGTGCAGCTTTCCGTGATAGTGGCGTAAGGAGCTTACAGATTTCGGCAACAACAGCAGTCTCGAACAATGCCCCGGTCGCTGGATGTCCGCCCAGGGCATCGGACGAGGTAATGCGCGCCAGGTGGCAGGCAAATCCGGTATCGGCGAAGTAGCCTTTTGGCTTGGACGATACTCGCTTGATTGTATTGCCGTGGTAGGCCGGAACATCAAACCACTGGAAAGTTGCGCGAAGAACCGCCAGCCATCGTCGTGCAGTTTGAGGAGTAACACCGACCTCCCTCCCGAATTGACTGAAGTTGATTTCCTGGGCAGTGAGCGCGGCGGCGAGCTGGACGAATCGCCCGAACTGCTGCCAGTCATCCACTTCCAGCATCAAGCGCACATCTCGCTCGACAGAGGCGCGAATCCCGCGGAGCCGGAAGCGGACCGCCTTCGCCCCCGGATATGCGAGTGGCAAGAGTCAAGTAAGAACGGCAAAGGGGATGCTGAGTCTTGTTGTCGCAGGATAGCGTTATATAGGGGGTATCGAGGTTGGCACCCCAATATATTGGGTGACGCCGTATGTGTGGTCAGAGCTGGATACGTGCGTGGTGGGACATAAGTGCGCAACTTGTGTGCTTTCGGTACTACTATATTCCATGTGTCAAATGTGGCGATTTCATAGGAGGGGCTCCCCGCAGAATGCGTTCAGATGCCGGGAACTGCGCGGCCTTGGAAGACCGCGCTACTGTGGGATGCACGGCCTTGGAAGACCGCGGTACTGTGGGATGCGCGGCCTGCGCTACATGTGGGAGTGTGGGGTGAGATCAGCGGCGGGAGGCGGAGCGGAGGTATGGCCAGTAGTCGCGGGTGTAGATGAAGACGGAGATAAGGTTCACGACGATGCCCGCGATCTCGGTGGAGTAGATCAGCCAGAGGGGCAGGATCGGGAGCCAGCCGAGGAAGGCGTAGACGGCGCACACGATCGGGAAGCTCATGGCGGTGCGGAGCTTGCCGGACCAGTTGGCGCGAACATCGGCGTTCTCCTCGCTGCCCAATGACCGGAGGAAACTGACCCAGACGTCTCTCAACAGAAAGAGCAGCGTCAACACCAGCAGGATGACGCCGTGGACCGACTGCTGTTTGACCGCCGCCACGAACACGAGCACCGGCAGGACCACGAGGTAGAACACCTTGTCGGCGAAGGGATCCGCGTAGGCGCCGAGCTCGGTACAGACGTTGAGCTTCCTTGCGGCATAGCCGTCGAACAGATCGGTCAACGCGCCGATGCAGAGGCAGGCGAACGCGCCGACGGCGAGGGCGACGGAATCACGCAGCGCCGCCATCACGGCAAGACAGGCGAACGCCCAGACCAGCGGAATCCTGAGCGTGGTGAGGATGGTGACAAGCGTCATTCGCTGCGCAGTGTTCATGAGCGTGCCCGCAGGATCATCTCCACGGCCTCGGCGAAGCCGGCGCCGTGCGAGGCCTTTGTTACGAGCGACGGATGGTGCGTCATCCGGTCCAGGAAATCACTCACGTTGGCGACCCCTATGCTCGTCTCGAAGAATTCGAACATCGGCTCGTCGTTCGGCGAGTCGCCGACGAACGCGAACGCGCTGTCGCCCGCAAGCGGCGTGCCGAAAACCTCCTCGGCGAACCGCCTGGTCATGGTGAGCTTGTCGAAGTCGCCGAACCACCCGTTCACGTGTATCGAGCTGATCTTGGCGGTGGCGCCGTGTGACTCGAAGATCTCGACTATCCGCTGGACCGCTTCGGGAGGCAGGCGTTCGACGTCCTCGCAGTAGTCGACCGCGAGGTCATACTCGCGGTACGGCTGGTCGGACGCGATGCCGGTCCCGGGCACCCCGGCAAGGATTTCTTCCCGGATAGACTCGAGCTCTTTCCGGAACCCGGCCCGCTCATCCGACGTGTGGGCGTAGACCCGCTCCATCTTGCCGTCGGCCATGCGGAAGTAGAGGCCGCCGTTCTCTCCGACCACGCCGGACACGGGCCACATGCGGGCTATGTGGTCGCACCAGCCGGCGGGCCGGCCGGTGACGGGAACAACCTCGAGTCCCTGTTCGGACGCATGCCAGAGCGCGGCGTAGGCCTCGAGTGTTATCTTGCCCTCGGTGGATATGGTGTCATCGATATCCGCGAAGAGATACCGGATCCTGCTGAGATCAGTGGCCATGGGGGAATGTAGCTGGAAGAAGGAAAGAGGGTCAAGGGTCAAGGGTTGTGGTGGGAGTGGGAGCGACGAAGGTCGGAACGAGGGAGGAGCTTGACTCGGGGTGGGTGGGGAACCACAATCGGGCGCGGGAAAGGGTCAATATGGGAAGTTGCGTAGTGGTGACATCGTGGTGGTCGAACTGCCTGGCGCTGACGTGCCTTCATCGGCTCGCCGAATTCGCCCCCGGCCGGCGGCTCTACATCATGCAGGCGGGAAAGTCACCCGGCCGGATGGCAAGCATCCGTCCCTTCCTGCCGGCCGGTGTCGAAGAACTGCATTACCCCGAGGACAGGCCGGCCGACGACGGCCCGATGCGGGAGTACCTGGCGTTGGAGCTCCTTCGGGGCCGGGACGGCGCCTGGTTCTTCGACCACGATGCCTTCCTGCTCGAGCCGGCCCAGGAATGGCTGGACGCGGCGGACCAGTACTTCGCGGCGGGCGGCATGTGCCTGTGCACAGCCGTACCACGCGAAGGGCCGGGGTTAACGCAGCCGGCGTACTGGCTCTCGCCGAGCCGGTGGCCGGACGGGCTTTCGTCATTTGACCCGATTCCTTTCGAGCCCAAACCGTACGCCAAACGGCCCGACCTGTACCGCCACAGCGGCAGCGGCATGGCTATCCCGGGCAAGGACACCCTGGTGCAGGTCGCTGAAGAGCTCGACGGGATGGGCCGCGCATCGACGTTCCCGACGACGGCCGCCGCTGCCGACGATCACCCGCTGCCGCCGTTCCCGCGGCACGAACACATCGGAGGGCTGCACCTCTACACCGGTCCGGCGGACCCGAAGAAGTGCCTCGGATGGATGCGGGAAGTGGTGCCGCGGTTCGAGCGCTTCTTCTCCCGGTGCCCGCCGGAATGGCTGGCGATCGAAGATCCCGAGCTGCTGCGAAGACACGAGCAATTCCGAGGAGCACTCCGGTAGGAAGCGGGAACAGCCACGAAAAACACAAAAAACCCAAAAAGCAGGACTGCACGATCTGCGTGTGCGAGTCAGGAGAGGAATCGAGGGGCATCTTGACAGGGGCAGGGGCGGTTGGGGAGAATGCCGGGCCGATGGCGAACTACCGAATAATCGATATACAGGAAGCCTACCGACGCAAGTTTGACCGGCAGGCGAAGGTGCCCGGGCTGGAAATGCATGCGGCGGGGCACTGCGCGCACATAGGCAAGATATCGCCGGGCTGCTACGGCTGCTTCAGCCCTGTCCCCGCGTGGGGCGTGCGGGTGGGCGAGGACGTGGGACTGCCGAACGTCTGCAATATGAACTGCGCCCATTGTTTCCGGGAGCGCGAAGTGCGGCCGAGCTATTCCGTGCCTGCGGACTGGCAGATGACGCAGGAGGTAAAGGACAGCATTCTCGAGCATTTCCTCCCGTACAACATGCTGGAATCGGTGTCGGCGATATACACGTTCTCCGGGGTCTCGGAACCACTGTTCTACCTGCCGGTACTCGAACAGTACATGCACTATTTCCGGAACGAGATCGAGAAAGACATCCTGAAAGCAAAGGGCTGGGCCAAGGTCTATACGAACGGAACACTGCTGGACGAGGATACGGTGCTGCGGCTCAGGGAGCTGGGGTTCGACGAGGTGCGGGTGAATCCTTCCGCTTCGGGTTTCTCGGCGGAGGTCTACCGAAACATCGAAACCGCCGCGGAACATCTGCCGGTTGTCACCGTGGAAGTGCCGAGCTGGCCGCCCTATCGCGATGGATTGCTCGAGATGCTGCCGATCATCGACAGCCTCGGCGTCAGGCACCTGGACGTGTGCCAGGTGGAAATCATGGGGAAGGAAGCCTTCGACAGGATCGTGGGCGCGCTTCCCGGGGCCGAGCTATACCAGGGCTATTGGCTGATGCTGGACGACGGCGGGCTGGTTGAAGAGATCATGTGCGAAGTTGCCGACAAGAAGTACGGTTACTCGGTGATCGACTGCAATGCCTTCGTGAAGCAGGTGAATACGAACGGGTGTATGAAGCGGTTTCTTCATGATCTGTGTCGTACGCCGGAGGCTTCGGGTGGGCAAGGTGTCGGGTGTCAGGTGTCAGCTCCAGAGATTAGGACGAAGAGATGATCCACGATTTCCTGTCAGTCTGGATGGAGTTGTGGGTGTTGCCGGCGCGCTGGGGGAGGCGGCTACGGGACGTGTCGGTGCCGGTGCTGCTGGACGAGATGCAGGCGGAGCTGGCCGGGGCTGGACCGCTGTCATTGTCGCCTCGGACAATCGCGCGCCTGGTGCGGCGGCGCGTGATGTGGACGATCCGGTGGCGCAGGACGCGCTGCCTGTTGAGCGGGATGCTGGTATCCTACCTGCTGGCCCGGGCCGGTCACGAGGTAACGGTCTACATCGGATGCGATGTACCCGAGAACGCGGCGTTGATGAGCCACTGCTGGGTCTCGTGCGCCGCGCTGCCCGCGGACGACCCGATGCAGTCACCGCAAGGTATGGAGCCGATGTATACCAAGACATTTGGCGCCGGAATTACTGAAGGAAGCTCCGGGACAGGGGCAGAAGACTAAAGTGAACGGTCAGGGGTAGCTGACAATGGACCTGCAGAAGAAGGTGGAGCGGACGGGAAAGGGGCGGCCGCCGTGGGAGAAGCTGGATCCGGAGCCGAACCACGAAGCCGGCGGCTTCATACCCAGGCTCCGCGTGCTCCTGTCATGGCTGTACCCCGAGCTGCGTCCCTACCGCTGGCATGCGCTCGGCAGCTGGCTACTCCTCACAGCGTTGTCCGGCGCCTCGGCGGTACCGGTGATCCTGGCGCGCGAAATTGTTGAGGACTTCGAGGGTACGGCCGAGAAGCTGCCGCTCCATCTGAGCTTGCTCGGGCTGGCGATTGCGGTCACGGGCCTCCTGCGCTTCCTGGGGTCACTGATGCTGGCAACGGTGAGCTTCAAGGTCCGCCACGCGCTGGAGGAGAAGTACGTACGGCGTCTTGCCGCAATGCCGCTCTCTTACTACGAGAATAACACTTCGGGCAACATATCGCTGGCCCCGTTCAACCAGATCCCGTTCGTGACCGGCTTGATACAGATCGGGTTCCGCAATTTCCTGCAGGCGCCGACCACGATACTGGCCGTGCTGGCGATCCTCTTCTACGTTGACCTGTCCATCGGCGTGTATTCGCTGCTGCTGGTGCCGTTCTTCTTCCTGGCCGTCAGGTCGTTCGGACGCTCGACCGAACGCAGCGTGCGGCGGACCTTCGGCCGGATCGCGGATCTGCACAGCTACATCCTGGAGAGCCTGATCTCGGTCAAATCGATCCGGACACTGGGGATATCGGAAAAGAGAGTAGGAGAGGTCAGCCGGCTGGTGGGCGACACAATGAGCCAGGAAAGGAAGACGCTGCTGCTCACCGGCACGCATCGCTTCGTGCTCGAGGTGGTATTCGCCGTCGGGATGGTGGCGGCCCTGCTGGTGATGCACGCCCAGTTCGAGAAGGGCGCGATATCCCTGTCTTTCTGCGCGGTAGCACTGACCGGGTTCGCTCTGCTTACGAAGGAGGTCAGGGTCGTGGCCAACGGCATAATGCAGCTGCGCAGGACAGCCGGTGCCAGCACGCAGATCGTCGAGTTCCTCACGCAGCCGGTGGATACTACCTTACGGGGAACTCGTGAAGGTCCCGCCGAAGTGTCTTCCCTCTCGCTCGTCGGCGTTACGTTTTCGTACGGGGACAACAACGACGTTCTGCGGGATGCCGAGATGAGTTTCAACAAAGGCGAGATAACGGGTATCGTCGGCATGAGCGGCGCCGGCAAGTCAACGGTTGCCGACCTGCTCCTGCGGCTGCGGCGCCCGACGAAGGGGCAGGTGTCGGTGAACGGGGAAGACATCTCCGAGTTCCGCGAGGAATGGATCAGGAAGACATTCGCGTTTGTTGACCAGGAACCGTTCCTGTTCAACACGACCGTTAAGGAGAATCTGCTGCTGGCAGCGCCGGAGATGGACAACGGAGCCGTGGAGGAAGCGCTCGAGTCGGCCAGTGCGGCGGGTTTTGTGCGGGCGCTGCCCGACGGGTTGGACAGCCTGGTCGGCGAAGGCGGCTGTCTGCTGTCGGTGGGCCAGAAGCAACGGATCGCCATCGCGCGGGCGATCGCCGGGCAGCCGTCGGTGCTGGTTCTTGACGAGATCACCAGCGCCGTCGACGCGGAGAACGAGAGGATCATTCTCGATGCTCTCCGCAAGCTGGCGCCGGAGCGGATCATCATCCTCATCTCGCACAAGAGCGAGGTGGCCGGGTTCTGCGACCGCGTATACCGGCTGGATGACGGGACGGCGACCGTGGAGGGGGGGTAGGAGAGGGTTTTGGGTTCTGGGTCTCGGGTTCGGAGGTGGGGAGTAGGAGAAGAGCAGTGGCGATGTTGATGAATGATGTGTTTGCGGTGCCGGTGTTCGACCAGTGGCTCGTGCACGCGCCACTGCACCGCGCCACGGCGGTGTGCGGTGAATCGTTGGTCATCGGGCTGGCGACCGATATGCTGCCGGAAGTATCCGGTGATGCGGCGCGGTTCGTAGAGGCGTTGCAGGGCCCGCCCGCGCCGCCGCCCGCCGGGAAGACGGGCCGGTTCGAGCCCGATTTCCTGGGGATCATCCCAACGCGTTCGTGCAATCTCGCGTGCCGCTACTGCGCGTTCGGTGCGTGCGAGGATGATGGCGACGCGATGGATCTTTCCATGGCGCGGGGCGTGGTGGAGTGGATGGCGGACCGTGTGGCGGAGCGCGGAGACGACGTGCTGGCGATCGACTTCTTCGGGGGCGAGCCGATGATAGCGCCCGAGGTCGTGGAAACGGCGATTGATACCTGTCGCCGGCTGGCGGTCGAGCGAGGCTGGCGGTCCCGCACGGAGATGGCGACCAACGGGTACTATGACGGGAAGCGCCGTGACTTCGTCAGTCGAAACATCGACAACCTCATGCTGAGCTTCGACGGTCCCGCCGAGGTGCATGACATGCATCGGCCGCTGAAGAACGGGCACGGAAGCTACGAAACGGTGGCGGCGAGCGCAGCTGCGTTTTCCGCCGGCCCGGCGGACCTGAGCATCCGTGTTTGCTCGACCGCGGGCTCCGTTGGACGCATTGAGCAGGACACCGAATGGCTGTGTCGTGAATTCAAGCCAAGCTACATCAATTTTGAGCCGCTGCGTCCGACTCCGGAAAGTGCCCGGGCGGGACTGGCGCCGCCGGATCCGTGGCAGTTTGCGAGAGCGGCGCACCACGCCTCGCGGCTGGCGGCTCGGCACGGGGTCAGAATAATGCACGCGGCGGCGATGGTTGATGCGTTGCGGAGCGCGTTCTGTCCGATCGGGAGAGACGTCCCGATCCTGTCACCTGACGGCAAGGTGGCCGCGTGCTACATGCTTGAGAAGGACATACGGGAAGCGGGGCTCAACCTGCACCTGGGCGAGGCAGGGGCGGACGGCCGACCGGTCATCGGTCCGGATGACATGTCGCGTGTGCGGCAGGTGGCCGAGCTGCCGGAGGAGTGCCGGACCTGTTTCTGTTGTCGGCACTGCGCCGGTGGTTGCCGCGTGGCGATGCAGGGCAGCCGCCGTAGAGAGGGGGCCGACGATTTTTGTATGCATACGCGTATCCTGTCCGCGTGCCGGCTGCTCGACAGGCTGGGCTGCGCGGAGTTGGCGGACAGGCTGGCGGAAGACCGGGAAGCGCAGGAGAAGCTGGCGCTGAGGACGTCGGATTTGATCGAGGAGTGGGAGTTGGGTAGAGGTTCCGGGGTTCGGGTTTCAGGTGTCGGCTCCAGAGTTGGGCAGTAGGATGTAGGGGAGGGCGAACTTGGGTGGGTGAGGTGGTTCCAGAGGTGTTGCAGCGGATTTTGGATGAAGTTGCGGGACAGTCGGCGCGGCAGGAACTGCTGTCGGAGCTGGAGGCCGAATGGGCGTCGCACCTGGCCGAGGTCCGGCAGAAGCTTCCCGGGGCCCACATCGAGGACGAAGGCGGGTGCCTGTACTTGAACGACCTGTCGCCCGGCTGCCGGGCGTGCAAGGACGGGGAGTGGGACTGCATCTTTGTGACGATGGAGTGTAACCTGGACTGCCGGTTTTGCTGGAGTCCCACGGCCGGCGACTGCCCGCCCCGTGCGCAGGTTCTCGCCGACGAACAGAAGAGAGTCGCCGAGGACTACCGGCAAACCCATATCAGCGGGGTGAGTTTTTCCGGCGGCGAGGCGTTCATGGATGTTGAGGAGCTGTGCGGATGGGTGGCATGGTTCAAATCCTCGTATCCAGGCGAATACTACTGGGTCTACACCAACGGCGTCCTTGTGACGGAGGAGAGTCTGGCCCGGCTGGCGGAGCTGGGGCTGGACGAGATCCGCTTCAATGCCGCGGCGACCGGGTACGACGATCCGGCGGTGCTGGGCAGTATCGCCGCGGCGGCGAGGCTCTTGCCTGCCGCAACGGTGGAGATTCCGGCGATCCCCGAGGACTCGGAGCGTGTGCTGTCAGCCCTGGAGAAGTGGTGCGCGGCAGGTGTCAGGTATCTCAATCTACACGAGTTGGTGTATGAGCCGGGCAGCAACTCGGCGACCATGGCCGGCGCGCGGCGCGGGGGGAGTCTCGGCGACGGACACCCGTTCGAGTACAACCCGGAGAGCCGGCGGCTGACGTTGGCGGTGATGGAGAAGGTACAGGAGCGAGGGCTGCCGCTCGGTGTGAACGACTGCTCGCTGCGCAGTAAACTGCGGCAGATCCGGGGGCGGCGGCGGCAGATGGCGCCGTTGGTCAAGTCGCCGCTGGAAAGGGTGGTTGACGGCGACCGCCTGGAGAGATGCTGCGCTTACCGCGGCGATGAGGTGCTCTTCTTTCACCCCGACCAGCTCAAGGAGATGCGCGAACGCTATCCGGATCGGCGGATCTTGAGCCTCCTGCGGACGGTACCCCTCGCCCGCGGCGAGCCGGGCCACTGGGTCGGCTGCGCGCAGATCGGGGTCAAGCCGTAAGTTAACGAACACGCTCATTGCCCGCAGTTAGCCGGTAACCTGCGGCTTGACCCCGATCTGCGTGTTTCGGAGTGCGAGGCGCAGGACATTTGCGACCGGGTTGTGGAGCTGGGCAAGGACGCCGGTCCTTTCGAGGCTGCGGGCGAGAACGGGCAGCAGCCCGTTCCTGTCGGCTGAACGCAGGATTTCACGCCAGCTCTGCATGTCATTGCGCGCCGGTATCTCAACGGCTTCGGGGTCGGCGATGATCGCGCGCAACGCCTCCTCGGCGCGGGCCGCCCGGTCGGGGGGAATGCGCACCGCGTGTTGCGAGGAGGGGGGAAGGGGGTGACATACGGGTGCGGGCTGTTTCGCGAGCAGGCAGTCCAGCTCTCTGATAACGGCAATGCAGTCTGGCCGGCTGGCGATGGCATACGCCGGCACATTGTTGGCGAGGTCGGCCAGGGCCTCGAAGTGGGCTTTCATTACATCCGGCGCGCCCGTGTAGAAGCTGGCTTCCTGCAGGAGCGCGAACTTCTCTGCCGCCTCGCATGGTCGAATGAGGCTGCGTTCGGCCGTGCCCGGAACGAGGAAAAGGATGGTCCTCACCGGCGCGGGGTCGTCTCGCAGCGACAGGAAAAAATCATGGCAGTTGTAGGACAGCTTGCCCCGGGCCCGGCCCAGGGGGGTGGGCAGCCGAATCCCCAGGTCCTGCAGTAGCCCGACGGTGTCCGGCAGCAGGGCGAGCTCGTCGGCTATGCCGCCGATCCAGGTGAGGCCATCTCTCCGAAACACCACGCAGCGGTCCTGCGCCATGAAGCGGGCATTGCCGAGGCAGGCCCATGCGGCGGTAAGCGTGCTCTTGCCCTGTCCGGGTCCGCCACATACGAGCACGGCGCTCCCGGCTACCTCGACCGCGCCGGCGTGCACGGGGAAGAGGCCTTCGTACCGCAGGATCTCGACTGTTGCCAGTCCACCAACGAGGTCCTGATCGCGGCTGCCCGGGTCGACCTGGAGCACAGCCTGCTTCGGCTTCGGATCGATCCTCACCGTTCCTCCCTCGAGAGAAGCGCAGAACACGCCGCATTCGTCGCGCCAGCATCGAACCTCGGCGTCCGGCGGAATCCGCATCGTTGACACCGTCTCCGGCTCGGACGGGGCAGCCCCCGGGATCGTCTCCGAAACGGTTATTGCCCACGCGTTGGTTGCGTCGAGGCCCCGCGGCAGGGCGTGCAGCGCGGGAAACACGGCCGATGCGGCGATGCCCTTACCAGCCGTCACCCGCATGACCACGCCGTGGACGGCGAGAAGGACCTCTTCATTCTCCTGCTGTGGGGGGCTGTTCACGCTCGCGGATCTCCACTGGTAGCGGTGGCAAGAGGATGTGCATTGTGTCGTGGGTCTGCTCGTGCACATGGATTTCCGGTTGGGCCGGCAGCCTGACGCCGAGCTCTTTCTCGATCGTGGCCTTCGGCGAGGCGAGCAGGGCTTTCCTGAAGTCATCATCTTCCCAGGCCCGAGCCATCAGGCGCCGGAGGCCCGGCTTGTCGGTCCGAGGTTCGGGCGCCAGCATCTGCTCCAGCAACACCGCGCCCAGCGGCGAGTCATCGGCTTCGTTGACGCCGGGAGCGTTGACCCGCGAGAAGTGCTGCACCAGGAAAACGTGGGCCAGGTCCGACAGCTCGACCCCAAGCGATTCGACGTAGGCATAGGGGTCGGCCAGGTACCCGGCACGGTCGGCGGGCGAAGTTGCCAGGTTCAGGAAGACCCGTTGCAGTTCAGGATCGCGCATAAGGCGGCCCGTTCTGTCGGCCTGCGTAGCCGAGAAGCCCCGGGCGACCAGGCCGTATTCCTCGTCGTTGTCGATGTCGATTGGCGGATCATCCGAACGCCCGGCAGGGGGCCGGGCCGGCACATCCACGCTTGAGCGGAAACAGAGCGGGTAGGCCGCAAACGGGTCGTCGCCCGTGACGCCGTACACGTATGCCGGACACCCGCGGCAGAACTTGTAGAGATCGCAGCTGCCGCATTCGGCGAAGGAGCTCGCCCGCCGGAACTTCCGCATCAGCTCGGAGCCGAGGAATATGTTTTCGAACGACTGCTCCGGCATCTTGCCGGCCGACATTGGCAGACGGCGGCAGGGCAGCACCGATCCGTCGGGTAGTATGGAGGCGCCCGTCCAGCCGCACAGGCACCCGGTGACCGTGGGGATGCCTTCGGCGTTAACGGGGAAGAAGGCGCCGCGCGCCAGCCTGGCGAGGAGGAACAGCTTGGGCTTCTCGTCGATCACCAGCTTGTTGCCGGATTCCCGCAGACGTTGTTTCTCGTCGAGGTACGCGGCGAACAGGTCGCGGACCTCCCCGGGTTCCAGGGCCGTATTCTGTCCGGCGGCGCTGCCGACGAAGCAGCCGATATCGAAGCAGAACACGGAAGCCTGCGTTTCCTGGGCCGTGTAGCGCAGCAGGGGTATCAACTCATCGGCATTCTCCTTGAACAGAGTGAACATGATGTGTCCGTGTATCCCGTGTTCCGCGAGGAGCCCGAGCTTGTCCACGGTTCTCTCGAAGCTGCCCGGGGCCCGCATCGTGTCGTGCGTCTCTTTCAGTCCGTCGAGGCTCATCTGGAAGGAGGCCACACCGAGCTCGACGAGACGCGCGGCCTTGTCATTGGTGAGCGTTTCGGGGTTGCCGAACAGCGAGATGCGTTTCCGTCGCCGCCGCAGCTCGGCGAGCAACGGATCCCACGAGTCGTGAAGCAGAGGATCGCCGCCCGTTATGTAGAAATCGGGTACACGAGCGCCCCATTTGCTCTCGAACTCGCAGATACTGTCGAGTATGCGCAGGAGCTGGTCGAAACCGGGTTCCTCGGCCGTCTCCGCGGCAGCGGTTGCGGGATCGAACATGTAGCAGTGCTTGCATCGGTTGCCGCACTTCGATGTTATATGCCACTGTACGTGCAGGCTGGGGGTCGCGGGGGGGCACACGGCGTTCTGTTGTTCGACGGGTGCGTTACTCATCCGTGGTTCCTCCGGTGGGCACGGGGCCGCCCGGCCGCCATTCGCGCAGAAGCCCCGCGTCGAGCATGTCCCGGTATACTTCCGCGGGAACAGCCGCGAGCATTTCCGTGCGCGCGGTCAACCGTGCGGCCAATACCCAGGCTTTCTTCCTGTCGCCGGACAGCTCGTGGGCGGCGTCGCCGTTGTTCGGCATCAGTATTGCGGGCGCATCCGGCCGGTCAGCGTCCCGCAGTGACCGAAGGCCCTGGTTTCGCAGGATAATCGGGTCATCGGGATCGTGCAGATGGATAATCTCGCGACCCTCGCTATAGAACAGGAAGCAATGCTCGCCCCGGGTCTCGATATCCGTCTGTTGGCCGGGTGGAAAATCGATGAAAGTCGATTCCGTGACGAGCCGGTCATCCCGGTATGAGCATTGGGTTACGACCGCCGGCACGGTGTGCGGCGAAGGGTTTTCTATTGTAGCCTTCACGCCGCCCGGGGTTGGATCGATCGCGCCGCATTGCAGGGACTCGACGAAGAAAAAGTCATTATCACGTGTGACCGATTCCCTGGTTCCGCCGCCGATGTCAATTTCGGCCGAAAGGGCATAGCGTCCGAGCGGGGCGTCCGGCGGGACTTTGAAAGGGAAGTAGTAGTGCCTGCCGGCGAGGAGTCGCTGCAGGGCGCTCTTGGCGTTCTCCCGGTCGGCGGCGTCGCGGATGCCTTCCAGCATCACCAGGATGGGCAGCTCCGATTGGCCTTGGCTTGGTGCCGGGTTCTGAAAGTGACCGGCGGGCTCCTGCGCGGCCGGCAGAAGCAGGATACTGTCTTCGAACAGCACGGTGTTTCCACCTGCCGGATCACGGACATGAACGCGGCAGTAAGGGGACAGGCGCGTGTCCGTCAATCCCTCGGTGCTGCAGCACCAGTGAATCGTGATGTCTTTTCCGGGAACCGTTCTTTTCGGGAAGATGCTCAAAAGGACTCCTCCAGCCGTGGCCGGGCGTGAGAACCGCTAGACCATATAGGATCAACGGCATGCCTGACAAGTTCGGAAGGGCCATGGGGGTGGGGTGCAGGATTCTTCGGAAAACGGTTGTTTTTGCTTGGCGGCTCGGGATTTGTTGTACAGAATAACCCACGGCGGGTTTGGCAGGTTGTATCCGGACCCGCCGGTGCCGGGTACGTAACTACCTTTTGCGGGACTGGAACTTAATCGCAGGTACGAGGAGATGGGAGGTAGTCTGATGGGATACGAGAAGAGCGAGTATGTTACATGGAAGAGGCTCGAGGGCGGCAGAGGTGTTCTGCTGGATCTCAAGTCAGGGCGCTACTACACGCTGAACGAGACCGCAACGATGGTGTGGGACCTTGCGGCAACCCATATGCCGGTGGACCGGATCGCCGAAAAGGTCAGCGAAACCTTCAGAGCTGATCTTGCGGAGGTCGAGGCGGATGTCCGTGCCCTGGTCGACATGCTGAGCGACAAGGGGTTCCTGCAGAAGACCGCGCTCGGCGTTGTGGACGGAGCGGCCGTCTGCGAGTCGGAGAAGGCCTACCAGAAGCCTGCGATCGAAGAGCACGAGGCCATCAAGGAGGTCACAGCGGGCTCGAGAGGCGCCAGTTGCAGCACCACCAGCAGCTGCGGCAGCAGCAGTTGCGGCACGGTGCACTACTGGTATCCAAACTAGCAGAACCAGCCGGTGCGAAAAGACATTCTTGGGGATTTGGCGGCGCACTCTCCGGGTGTGCCGCCATTTCTTTGTTGATGGCCAACATACTGATAACGCGGCTCTGTAACCGGCACTGCATACACTGCTTTGCGCGCGGGGGATCCCTCGTAGTCCATCCGGGAACGTCCGGCGCGGCGGGGCCCGGGCTGCACATGGCGCCCGATGAGCTGGACAGGGTGGTGGAATTCGCCCGGAAATCAGGGCTGGAAGTGGTGGGGGTGATGGGTGGCGAGCCGGCCTTGCACCCGGAGTGCCTGGCGGTCGTCGAACGCCTGTTGGCTGCCGGTTTGCGGGTGCGGTTCTTTACGGGCGGGCTGATCCCGGATCACGTGCTCGACGGCCTGAAGGGACTGGACAAGGAACGCGTGCACGTGGGGGTTAACCTGCCGGCGCCGGACGAGCCGCTTGCGGCGGAGGAGCGTGACAGGATCGACCGGTCGCTGCGGGAGCTGGGCGAGATGGCCATGGTTGCTTTCACGGTCTACGATGCGGCCCATGACCTCCGATTCCTCGTGGACAGCATACTTCATTTCGGGTTGCGGCGCTCGATACGGCTCGGGTTGTGTCTCCCGGTGGCGGACCGCTCACGCCCGGCCGCGCTTCCGGTCTCAGAGTATCCGGCGGTTGTTCCGCGCATCATGGAGTTGTCGGAAGCATGCGCCGAGCACGGGATCGTGCTCAGTTTCGACTGCGGGTTCACGCGGTGCATGTTCAGCGCGGAGGAGCTGGCGCTGTTCGAACAGCGCGGTGTCCACACCGTGTTCGCCTGCTCGCCGATAGTGGATATCGGACCCGATCTTGTCACATGGTCGTGTTTTCCCCTCGCCCGGCTGGCCTCAGCGCGGCTTGAGGATTTTGCCGACCGCGAAGAGCTGGTCAAGCATTTCCGGCAGACCCAGAAGGCGTACAGGAATCTTGGCGTCCACGACCAGTGCCTCGAGTGCGATGACAAGCGGAACGGCCGCTGTGCCGGCGGCTGCCTCGCGCATGTGATACGGGGGATGGAGTAGGGTGTCGGGTCCAGAGGTGGGAGTAGGATTGGGATGCGGAAGATTGTGCTTTCGGTAGAGGCGACGGCGCTGGTGGACCTTTTGGCCGGCCGCTGTGCGGGTCTGCCCGACTGCGTTGTTGACGATGAAGCGGGGCGTCAGCGCTTCGTGAGCCTTTGCGAGGCGCATGCCGTTCAGCATCTTGTGGCCGGACTCCTCAGGGACGGGGCTGGGGGAGTCGTGCCGGAGGAACAGATCCCGCTGGTCACGGCGCTGGAGGCAGGCATGGATGAGCGTTGCGCGCTGCTCATGGCAACGGAGTCCCAGCTGCGTGCCCTCGCGGAGGCGATGGAGGGGGGTAATACCCCGTTCTGGCTGCTGAAAGGCGTGGCACTGATAGGTACGGTCTACAGGGAAACGCCACTTAGGCGGCTCTTTGGCGATGCCGATATCCTGGTCCCGGAAGAGCATTTCGACAGGACGGTTGAGCTGTGCGAGGGGCTGGGCTACCGGCTCGCGGAGCACAAACGCGATATCGAAGCCGTACGACGCTATGGGCACAAGCTGTTCTTCATTCCGCCGTATGGCCGAGGGTGCGGCCTCGACATCCATTTCCGGCCGTTGGGCAAGAAGCTGTTTGAGCCGACGGCGCGGATAGACTGCAGCGTGTTCCGTGAGAACACGAGTGAATGTGAGCTGGCGGGAAGGCGTTTCAGCGTACCGGCGCCCGAGCTCCATCTCTTGTACCTTTGCGTGCACCTGTCCCTGCAGCACCACCTCGCTTCGCTGGGTTGGCAGCACGATATCCGGGCGTTCCCGGCGGCCTTGCCGGAGCTCGACTGGGACCGCTTCGTTGAGCTGGCCGGTACCTGTCGTGTACGGCGCGCGGTGTGGTTGAGCCTGGAAGCCGCGTCACGGATCCTGGATGCGGAGATACCGGAAGGGGTAACGGCGGCGCTGAGGCCCGCGGAACCCGGTTTGCTGACAAGACTGTGGTGCGCCTCCTGGCTGGACCCGGCGAATATCGTTGCGAAGACGCATCACTTCAGGCAGCGCAGCCTGCCGGGGAAAGCGGCGCGAATGTACTCCGAAGTACTCTTGATTGACGACGACCGCGAGAGATGGTCCAGCGTGCTGAAATGGTTCCTGCCGGACCCGGTATTCTTCCGGGCTTCCTACCGGGTCTCGGGCTGGTGGCGGCTGGCGCTCTGCTATCTGATGCACCCGGTGGTGGTGACGGCGATCGTGGTGATGCTGGCGGCACGGTCGGCGAGATACCTGGTTGAGTATCGCACGGGAAGCGAATAGCCGGAAGCAACTGGCAAGTGAGAACTCACAGAAGAAGGCTAAAGAAGAAGAGGGGCAGGCACGCGATCGAGTACGCGGGGATGCTTGCCGCCGTGTGGCTGGCCAGGGCGTTGCCCGAGGTGGCCGCGGTCGGGCTGGCGCACCTGGTGGCGCGGATCGCTTCCCGACTGTCGCGCTACCGGGGGATCGCACTTGAGAATGTCGGGCGCGCACTGGGGAACGAAATCCCGGAGGAACAACTGACCGGAATCGTTCGGGCGGCTTTCCTGAACGTCTGTTTGTCGGGTATTGAGCTCGCCAGGATATCATGGCTCCCGCCCGGCAGGTTCGATGACAGGATAGAGATATCCGGGCTGGAACGCTACAGGGAGGCGACGGCGGGCGGGAAGGGCTCGATCATTTTTACGGCGCACCTGGGTAACTGGGAAGCCTGTGGCAGCTGGGTTACCCGGCACGTGCAGGAGAAGCTGGCGGTGCTCGTCAGGCTGCAGCCGAATCCATTCGCCAGCGAGCTGCTGGTGCGCGTGCGGCACAGGCTCGGGCTCACGGTTATTCCGAAACAGGCTCCCGGGTCCGCGGTCCGCGGGTTCCTGGACGACGGTTACGCGGTGGTGTTCCTCGCGGACCAGTATGGCGGACGGGCCGGGGTGCCGGTGAAGCTGTTCGGCGCTGAGACCAGGGCGCCAAAGGGCCCGGCGGTCTACGCGCTCAGAACGGGAGCCCCGTTGATACCGGCGTTCACCGTGCGCCTGCCCGGTAGATTGTTCAGTCACAGGATACACGTGGAGCCGCCCCTGGAAGTGGAGCGCACGGGTGACGTCGCGCATGACGTGCAGGTGAATACACAGAGGCTGGTGGACGTACTGGAGTCGTATGTAAGGCAATACCCGGAGCAATGGCTCTGGATGCATCGCAGGTGGCGATGAGCGGCATGCTCAACAGGCGACCGATTTTTGTGAACGGGTTCACGCGTGGCGGCACCACGCTGGTGATGAACCTGCTTCTGTCGCACCCGGGCGTGTGTGCGCCGGCGGGCGAAACTCATCAGGTCTTCCGGGGGTTCGGCAGAACGGATTCGCCCTGGCGGATCGTGCGGAAATGGGTTTTCAACGAGCTTCCACTGTTCCCGTTCATCGGTCCGCGTGCATGGTCTCCCAGGGGTCTCGGGCCGAGAGCGGCCCTGTCCCCACGCGGAATGCGGCATGTTGACCGCGTGCTGTTCGGGGAGAAACTAAGGGCCCGGCACCCGCGGCTCAACCTCTACCGGTCGGAGGGGGAGGAATACGGGGACGATGAGATTGCGAAGGCCAGGCTGGTCAGCAAGAACGTGGATGGAATAGTGAGCCTCTGTGATTGGTTCGCCGAGATGTATCCGGACGCGACCTTTATCTGCGTCCTGCGCCACGGGCTGGCCGTGTGCGAGGGTCACGTACGACGGGGCTGGCACGCCTACAGCTACGGCACGGTCTACGACGGGCTCGTGTCCAGGATGTTGGCCGATGCCGAGCGGATGTCCAACTGTCACCTGGTGCGTTTCGAGGATCTGCTGTCCGCCCCGGACGACTTCGTGGCGCGCCTGTACGATCTGTGCGGACTCGACCTCTCGGAAGTGGCACAGTTCCGCATGGAGCGGATGCCGACGGTGCAGAAGGACGGACAATGGAAGATGCGGTTTGACGACGTGGCGGAGAACAGCATCCGGTGGTTCCCGCGCCGGGAGCTTCGGGAGCACATAGAGCCCGATGTGGACCGGAACCAGATCGCATTGCTCAGTGACGAGCAGCGAGACGGATTCCTGGAGACGGCTTCGGACGTGATGGAACGCGTGGGGTACTTGTAGAAATGAGCATGGGCCCTGAGACGACGGACGAGTTCGAGAGGCTGCACCCCGACCTGCCGATATACGGTGTGCCGAACGGGGACAGGTACATCGTCTATTCTCCCGGCAGGACGGTCATCCTCGCGACGCAGCAGGAAGTCGGCACTGCAGTTGCTGCTATTGAGGCACACGCCGCTTCGGTCAAGGAGCGCTGGGCCCGGGCAACGACGGCACCATTCTCGCCGGAATGCCTGACGGTGTACCTGAGCAACAGGTGCAACTGCCGGTGTCTCTACTGCTATGCGGCGGCGTGTCGTGAGGACGACGGAGAAACGGTGGCGCCCGAAGCCGTGGGGGCCGCGGCCGAGGTCGTGGCGGAGTCATGTGCCGCGAAGGGCCAACGCTTTCGCCTGGTGGCGCACGGCGGCGGCGAACCGACCGTTCATCCCGAGCTGCTCCGGCGGATCGTCGCGGATACCCGGGCGGCCGCGCGGGATTGCGGGATTGAATGGCGGGGCTACATAGCAACGAACGGTGTGATGTCGGAGGAGCAGGCAGCCTGGGTGGCGGAGAACTTTGACGCGGCGGGCGTTTCGCACGACGGGCCGCCCGACCTGCACGACCGTCAACGTCCGCTGCCGGATGGGCGGTCGTCGCTGGGAGCCGTGGAACGGACGATTGGCATTCTCCGTGACAGGGGTATCGATGTGTCGGTTCGGACAACCTTGTTGCCCGAGGCGGTGGACAGGCAGCGGGAAGTAGTTGAGTACCTGGTCGGGAGATTGGGTGTGACGCGGGTCAGGCTCGAGCCGGTGTATGTCGGTCGACGCGAGGGAGGGCGCGCCTTTGCGCCAAACGACGCCGAGCGGTTCGCGGAGCGCTTCCTCGAGGCGCAGCGACGTGCAGGGGAGCTGGGCGGGGAACTGTCTCTCTCCGGGATACGGATGAACGAGCTGCACGGTCCCTACTGCAACGTGCTTCGGAGCGCACTGCACCTGGTGCCCGGGACAGCGGCGACGGCGTGCTTCTTCGTGACCGACGCGGCATCGGCATCCGCGGCCGGCGCCGGGATTGGTGAATGGGACCCGGAAGCAGGGACTTTCCGCCTTGACCGGGAGTTGATAGGGAAGCTTTGTGCCGGCGCCGGCGCCATCCCTGCCGAGTGTGAGTCCTGTATCTGTGCCTACCACTGCAGTCGCGGGTGTCCGGACGTGTGCGTGGTCCAGGAGGGTGTAGCAGCCGGCGTGGGGGGATTCAGGTGCCGGGTGGCACGGCTGCTCGCGGTTGGTTGGCTACGCGGGTCTGGAGCTGGTCTACCATCTGGGTCATGAACCACGACCCGTTCGCGGAGACTGTCATTCGTTCTCCATCCTTTTGTGGCAGAAGCAGGTTGCACCCCGTCCAGAGGTCAAGCAGGGGCAGGGCATTGAGCGCCTCGAACGTGGTCCGGCGGACCTCGCCCGTCATGAGTTCGGCCTTGGCCGGGCGGACAGCACGCTCGAGCGTAGATTGGACCATGCCGCCTTCCAGGCGCGGTGGCGGGGCGGCGAGGTATTCGCGGTAGTCGGGATGGCGGTACAGGTAGGTCCCGAACACGCCGTCCGCGGTAGGTCCGAGTGCGAGAAGGTCTTCTCCGCGAAGCACGTGGCGGTAGTAGAGGTTGTTGTCTTCCGGGCGGGCGAAGTGCGTGAAGAAGTTCTTGTGGTATCCCCTTCCCGTGAGGTAGTGATCGCCCGCCTGGAACATGGCGTAGTTCAGTGCGTTGTTTGGTTGTCCGGCTCCCCGGCGTTCCAGGAATGCGCGGTTCTTGTCGCAGACCTGGAGCTGGTAGAGCGAGGCGCCGTGTATGCCGGTTGCCGTAAGCCGCTCGAGTGTTGATGCGAAGTGCGACATCTCCTGTTTGGGAAGGCCGTAGATCAGGTCCACGGACACGACGAAGCCCTGGTGCAGGGCGCCCTCGAGTCGTTCGACCACGGTGTCACCGGTCTCGGTCCTGCCGATCAGCTTGCGGATTTCGTCATTCAGCGTCTGCACCCCGGCATGCAGGCGCGTGAAGCCGAGATCCGCCAGTTCCCGCAGGTGATCGTCGGTCAGGAGCCGGCAGGTCGACTCCAGTGCCCACTCGGTCTCCGACGAAACCGCGAGTCGTTTCCCGCAGGCCTCGACGATCCGGGCCAGGTTGTCGTTCGTGAGGCAGTTGGGTGTCCCGCCGCCGAAGTGGACGGTTGTAACGGGACATGCGGCGAGGGGCGCCACGGACGACCATGCGGCGATCTCCTCGACGAGTGAATCGACGAAACCGTTCTCGGCCTGCGAGTCGTCTTTGGGCAGGGGCCATGAGAAGAGGTCGCAGAACCCGCACCGTCGCCGGCAGAATGGTACGTGTACATATATGGAAAGTGGTTCGCCGGGTTTCTTCGCCTCTATGTGCGGCAGCAGCTCCCGCCAGGCATCCGTGCCGGAGTGCTCGTAGCTGCGTTGCACCCAGATCGGCTTCGGGAACGTATGGGAGCCGATCTCGAACCAGTCCTGCACCGCGTGCCACTGTGCGAGAATGGCTTCGCGATTGACGGCCGGCGGCGCGTCTTCGAGTATCTCGTGGAAATCATCGGTCTCAGGCATGTTCCGGTTCCATGCTTCTCGGGGGCAGGCGTGGATGGCGCCTAACTCAAGCTGGTCCCCAACCCCGGAACCTGCAGCAACGAATGGCCGCAGGTACCCGGAAGGGCAAGTACCTCAGGCATTCCTGCCTGAGAGTTCTGGATTTTACATATTTGACGGCTGACCCCGGTTAGTGCTTTCGCGGAGTAGTGATGCTGCGGCGTAGTAGTCGCGGCAGAACGTGCACTGTTCGCAGTTGTGCCGGCAGACGAGTGTTCTCTGGAAGAAGTCCTCCGTGACTTCGATAGAGTCCTGGACCGAGGCGGGGCCGCCGCCGATATCGTTTGCGGCGAGCGGCTTTCGTTTGACGTAGGCGTCCAGCACGCGGATGTATTTCTCGGGGAAGCGCAGGGTAACACGTCCCGCGAGTTTCAGGTCGTCGTAGGTTCCGTCGTAAAGGTGCAGATGTTGGGGGAGCACCCATCCGCCGGTCAGGCGGAGCCACGGGTGTTTGTCGAGCAGCTCCGCGCATAGCGAGAGCGGATGTGGTAGGTCGCGTCCCATCTCGTTGAAGTGCTGCACGCGCAGCGGGCAGCCGGGCAGGCAGGCCTCGTTGACTATCAGGCGCAGCTTGCCGGGGAATGCTTCCTTTACCGCCCTCAGGGCCGGCAGGTCGCGAACGATGCGGTTGGCGGGGACCAGGTTGTCGAATACGCCGTCGAGCATCGCGACCTGGTTGGGCTGCGAGATCAGCATGAGGCACGATGCGGTGAGCGGCAGGTCGGGGAACGCCTCGCGCAGGCGCATGGCGAGGGTCAGGTTCGCGACCGTTGCGCCGGCGAGGCCGTACTCGCCGATGAGGCGGCGGACCGCCTCAATGACACCCGGCGTGATTTCCTCGACGGGGCGCGCGAGGGTGATCGGGTTCAGCAGGACAGAGCATGGGAACGGGCCGTTGCGGAGGACATCGTCGCGGTGTTCCGACGGCTGGGTCGGTTCGCCGGAGCCTATGACATCGGCGGGCAGGGGGAAATAGATTTCGCGGATGTGGCCCGGGAGTCTCTCGGCGATGGACTGCCAGAATTCAACGGGCTGATCGATATAGGGTATGATCCATTGCGGCATGGGTGAGATGATGCAATCGCTGTTGCCGCGAGTCAAGGTCGCTTGGGCGCTCCGGAAGCATGGCGAATCGGGCGCGGTCGGTGGCTCAGCGGAAAGGGCACAAGGCGGCCGGTGGCCACAACCAAGGAAGACCGGCCGCCAGTGAAAGTGCCAGGTGAAAGTGAAGGTAAGATACTCTCACGCTCTCAATAATGACTCCGCCTTCCGCTGCGCCTGCACCTTC
>Ga0272442_10001297_pt1 | contig 38320 bp, 30 predicted proteins | sample SSMForm2O_FD_200262 | JGI IMG/M metagenome (GOLD analysis project Ga0272442, IMG submission 200262) | Marine sediment archaeal communities from Little Sippewissett salt marsh, Falmouth, MA, United States - SSM-Form-2O | ecosystem: Environmental > Aquatic > Marine > Wetlands > Sediment ... | reverse complement strand
GACATTCAGAGTACCTCCGGTCTCCACGTTCAGTATGCCCCAGCCGTTGGCGTCGTTTGCCGCCCTCAGGTACACTCCAACATCAAGCGTACCTCCGGTGTCGATAGTCAGAACCGAGGGCGCTCCGCCAATGATATCATCATTGCCGTCAATGACCGCGGTGTCTCTGTAGCCCGGGCCATGAAGCACCTTCGCCGACCTGCTGTCACTGACCACGCAGGTCGTGCCACTGGAGTCATCCTCGAAGAGGACAACATCATCAGCGGTGGGAACCTGGGCAGGGTCCCAGTTGCCGGAATCGGCCCAGGCGGTATCGACAGTAGCCATCCATTCGAGTGTATCGGCAGAAGTGCTGCCAAGCAACCCAAGTACCAAAATGAAAGACAAGCATATAAATTTCTTATACATAATGCTCCTCCTTGTAATAAAAACGATTATTAATCATATTTCTTGGGTACATTTCGGCCGCCCGCCGAAACCCTGACATTTAATTCAATTAAGAATTGATTTCAGCAGGTATCCGAAAATTTCACCAAACATTATACCTGTAATTGAAAACTTTTATTCCATTTAGACCTGACCCAATCCTCCTTTATGAAATTTGGAAAGGCCACAAAAATATATACTATCATACCCAAACTAATTATACCATATTGGCCGATTTAATGTTAAGAAAAATCTTCAAAAAAAAATGCCTCAAGTTTACTATATCGGAGATAAAGCTGTGTCAAAAAGGTAAGTCTTGTATTTACAATACCTTATAGGTCGCTGCGTCTTCGATTAAACCATATAATTACTCCTACTGCAGTAAATTTTTCGCTTTTGAACTAAGCCTCTCTAAATCCCATAAAAAATTTACCGGTTAAATAAGCCCTCTTGCCTGTTACATTTGCTCTCATCCATTAAAAAAACCGCCATTAATCTAAGAGCCGGATTAACCTGAAAAAAACCTCCTTTAATAACTAAGCTATCAGCCGCCTGAGCTTATATAGGTAATAAAAAGTTTCGGCCTGATTGCCGAATTGACATCATCGGTAGAGGCGAAAAAACGATAGCTGTCAACACTTGCCACACCATCGGAATTCACCAGCATACCATAATTGCTCGATGGCACTGACACCCAATTCTGCACCATATTGGTTACTCTCCAGGTTTTGTATTCACCGTCGGTCCTGTTAACAGCCGGTGTATCTTCAGCAGAAGCAATGTCATTTTGACCGCCGTCGGCTCCACCGCTCCAACTGTTGGTGCCGTCATAGGTATTCCAAGTGCAGGTAGTAATATTCGGGTCGACATTGATGATTTTATGCACGCCGACATCATAAGCGGCATCACCACCAGAACTGACCTGATAGAGATACAATGTTGCCTCGGCAATCACTACATCAGTGCCAAGGGCCGAAAGGTCCCATTTGATTATAGTCGTGTTGGCAACAGTGTCAGCCGGCCATGTGTAGGTATTCAATGTAACATCTGTTGAAAAATTACCGGTGCTGCTGCCCGCATTCGTATAGGTATCTGCTATACTGCCGGGATAGTTGGTGTCGACTGCATCACCAAATTCTTCGGTAATGAAAACGGCACCCTCTTCCTTATACATTGCGGTAATAATCAAAGCCTGTGCAGGCATGGTAACCGTAGTCGAAGCCTGATAAATATCTGCAATACCTGCTGTGTCGCCTGCCCAGTGTGAAAACTCCTCACCAGGCGCCGCGGCTTCGGCCACGATAGGTATAACCTCGCCTTCTTCATAATTACCATCGCCGCTTCCGTTATTGACCGTTAGCAGGTAGGTTGGTATTGGTATGTACGTTGCGGTAATTGTAATATTACTCGCCGGCATTGTCAGTGTAGTATTTGCTGCATATATGTCGGCGATGCCGGATACATCACCCGTCCATTCAGCAAATATCATACCGCCAATGACATCGGCGTTAATGTCAACCACCTCATTTTCTTTATAGAAGCCGCCGCCGCTTCCGCTGTTCACCGTCAATAAGTAATTCGGGTCGCTAATGTATGCCATATTCCAGACCCTCGCGAATTCAGCGAAATCCGGAAAATTAACGGCATCATCATTGTTGAGGTCGCCTTCAATACAATCTCCTGTATCGAGCCAGTTTTCACTTATTACATTTACATCTTCCCAGTCGATGGTACCGCTATAATCGAAGTCGCCGGCATAGACGCCCATGTTCGCACAGGGCGAGCACGGCTGCAATCGAAAGTTCCCATTTTCCGCATCGACAAAGCAGGGGTCCGTCTCTATCGATGTCAGGTCATATCCGTATGTACTCTGCCACTGCGCCAAACTGTATTGGCCGCCCTCGGCATAGTCCGGCTTATAATTAAAGCCGGCCGCTATATTAAACTGCGCCGCTATATTCGGATTGTAATAACAATTCTTGTGAAAGTGCAGCTCAGGCACCGTAAGAAAATAAAGCACGTCGGTCATATAACATCCGATATCAACTATCCCTCTCTCCGAGCTATACGAACCGGCCGTATCATAAACTATATTGTTTCTAAACACGATATTACAAGGGTCATCGGGAAACTCTGCATTTATCCAGTTGTTCGTCGGACTGCACGCAAAGCCTTTCCCCCCGTAAACGGTATTATACTCAAAAAACTGATTCACCTGATGCGTCGTCCCTCCGAAATCTCTGCTGGATATAGTGCCGCCTCCGTTAATAATATTGTGGTGGAAATAAGTGTCTGCCGTCCCGGAGCCGAAAGAGAAAAATTTGTGATTTTCAAACGTATTATTATAAACCTTAAAAAACATACCCCTAATCCTCGATGCATGTTTATATTTAAGCCCAGCACCTGACTTAGGGTCTGTCAGCGGCAAAGACTGATAAAAATAGCAATCACGAATGGTGATGTTGCCCCCCTGTGTTCCGCTGAATACTACTGCATTACAACTGTTCTCCGTCGCATTTCCGCCGGTATCTTCGCAGACACGGTCATAATTATCATTGAAAACGCTGTCATATACCTCCACGTTCGTGCACGAAGAAATATATAATCCTGCGATATTATTATTATCAACGCCGTTAGTGTCGTGAATATGAACGTCATGAATCTCGAGATTGCTCGTTTCCCCAACAACAATTCCCCGACCGTAGCAATTTTGAACCTCAACCCCCTCGATTTCCCAAAAGCTCGATTGAAACACATTTATTCCAAGATTCGAGCCTCCACCGTCTATTACTGGGCTGTGACCCGGATAAGCCTTAATATGAAACGAACTCCCGCTGCTCCCATGATAGGTTCTAAACCTCGCTATGCACCCATCGTACCCGCCGCCGGCATCGATTTCCGTATTATGGGTTCCGTTCATAAGATAAATAGTCTCTCCAGGCTGCAGTCGAACCCACCCCGGCGGCCGGTAACTCGATGAATAGTAGTACTGGATATTTGCAAACGTCTCCCACGGATTGCCTAAGCTCCCGTCTCCGGTAGTATCGCTGCCGCTTACCGGGTCGATGTAATAATCCGTCGCAAGGGATGATACTGAAAATAACCCCAGCAGCAAAACAAAAGTGAATAAAAATGATGATTTCTTAAACATAACACTCCTCCGATAATTTAAGTATAAAAAAGTTTAATCCGAAACACACAAACTCTTCGCATTAGACTTATACCAAATTAGCTGTCTTTAATCAAGGAAATTTTCCCCCATTGAAACATTTTTTTCCCCCGCTGTTCTCACCGCCCCAGCCGCCTAATAATTTACCCCGATTCCTCTCCATTCGGCTTTTTCGGCTTCCTCGTCAAATCCAGCACCCACTCCTCGAAGAAAAAAGGATAAACATTCAGTCGCAGCGACTCGCCCGGAATACTGCACCCCTCCTTCGTCAGCCCCTTCGCAAACTGCTCCTTTTCATCCCCGAAATCTTCTTCGATTAACTTGCTGTAAACCCCCTCCAGCACCTTCAGCCTTTCTTTTTTCCTTTCCGCTTTTTTATCATCCTCCGCGTTGGCCGCCCGGAAATATCGCCGCACCATCTCAACCGTTATATCGTCACCTTTGAAAAACTTTACCAGCCGCTGCGGTATCCTGTCCGCCCGCGATTCATCGCGGTACAAACCCATCTCGCGCCTCTCCGCAAAGCTGTAATTAAGAAGTGGGTCACCGAAAAAAACCGCAGGGCTGTAATTGACCCTTATATCGTCGAAGTACGAATGAAACGAACCCATCCCCGATTGAGACTGACTCACCGGCCCGTCACCGATTACAACCGAATAGCAGTAGCTGTTAAAGTCCGCCCGGTTATAACCGATTATACGGTTATATGCATGTTGAAGCTGGCCCAGATTCTGGCTGCGAACATCGAATATCAATATCCGCGATGATTTAGAATCCAGCGCCAATTCCTCGATATCATCCACTGTTATCTCTGAATTCCCCTTTCCCGGCAAAACAAGCTCCCACGACAACATCTCCCGGTACTCGCGCAGCCGCTCGTAAACATCCGTCGCAAGGACCTTATCGAGGCTTATTATGTCAATCTTTTGTTTCCTGTTCTCGTAGTGCTCCATATATGTTTATTTCTCCGAAAATTTTCTATAAGTCCTTTTTTCAGCTTTTTTAGATATGAACGCCTGCCTCCGGCCCCAAAAAGCTGCTGTACGGCCTACATTACATTATAACACAAAATGACGTTTTTGTTCAAAAAATCCCCTCCACCGCCCAAAAAAAGCAAAAATTTATTAAAAGTAAATACTAATATAAAGTTATTCAGAGCTATTCTAAATCAGCTTATTGGCTCAAATCGCGCCTGGAAGAATCGCAGATGCTTCGGCTCATAAACCATCCGCAGCCCGCACGTCTGCTCCCGCTCCTCATACACAGCCTTGACCGCCTCTGCCACCACATCCATATGTGCCTGAGTATAAACCCGTCTCGGTATCGCCAACCGGGTCAGCTCAAGCGCAGGATACTGATGCTCCCCCGTCTTGGAGTCTCGACCCGCGCTGACTATCCCGCGCTCCATTCCGCGAACGCCGGAATTCAAGTATAGCTGCGCCGTAAGAACCTGCGCCGGAAACTCATCCTGGCGAATATGAGGGTAAAAGCGCTTGGCATCAAGAAATATCGCATGTCCTCCTACCGGCCGGACAATCGGTATCTCCCATGCTTCTAAAAGCTCACCGAGATATCGCACCTGGCAGACACGAGCGTGAATATGGTCGTCCTGCAGACATTCGGAAATACCTATCGCAAGGGCCTCCATATCACGCCCGGCCATACCGCCGTATGTATGAAGACCTTCATAAATCACTACCATATTTCGAAGTCTGTCGAAAAGGTCCATATCATTGACTGCAAGCCACCCGCCGATATTCACCAAATGGTCCTTTTTGGCGCTCATCCACGCACCGTCGGTATAGCTGCAAAACTCTTTCAGAATATCCGCTATCGATTTGTCAGAGTATCCTTCTTCCCGCTCCTTGATAAAGTATGCGTTTTCCGCCATCCGGGTCGCATCAAGATAAATACCAATCCCATAACGGTCGCACAACTGACGCAGCGCCTTAACATTCGCAAGACTTACCGGCTGCCCCCCAGCCATATTCACCGTTCCGGCAAGGCTCACGTACGCTATCTTTTCCGGGCCAACCTGCTTTATCAAACTTTCGAGCTTGTCCAGGTCCACATTACCTTTGAACGGATGCTCACAGACAGGATCATGCGCCTCCTTGATAATCACATCCGTAAAAATCCCTCCCGCCAGTTCCTGGTGCAGCCGCGTCGTGGTAAAGTACATATTCCCCGGCACGTATTGACCGGCCTTTATCAGCGCCCGGCTAATCAGGTGTTCCGCCCCGCGGCCCTGATGGGTTGGAACAAGGTACTTATACCCGTAGTATCGACGCACCGCCTCTTCGAGATGATAAAAGTTCCGGCTCCCTGCATAAGCCTCATCACCGAGCATAATCCCGGCCCATTGCCGGTCGCTCATAGCACCGGTGCCGCTGTCGGTAAGCAGGTCGATATATACGTCCTCCGACCGAATCAAAAAGGTATTATAACCGGCTTCCTTCAATGCCCTCTCACACTCTTGCCGAGTCGGTATCCGTATGGGCTCTACCATTTTTATCTTCCACGGCTCGGCCCAGGAGCGCCGTCCGAACTGCTGACCCATCGTCTGGTAAGTCTTACGGCCCATAATATGCTCCTAAAAAAACAAGTCCAATATCAACCGTAATTTTCTAATTAAACCCTTAAACAAAATAAGCCTCCCCTCACATCGATATTCTTACCAAAAACAGCTTGCACTGTGAAGATTTTTCTCCTTTGAGCCATTTTTTTCAAATCCATTCCCCTATTGTGCTGTCTCCGAACTACAGTTTGCGATTTTTCTCGGTATGGTTGAAGTGGTATTATTAGCTGGCGGCGGGGGGGTAGGCTCCCATCCAAATAAGTGAATCTCAGGCCGCCAGCCAAAAAAAAATCTTAAGGGCGGCTAAGATTTCCTTGATTAAGGACAGCTAATTTGGTATAAGTAGAATACGAAATGTTTGGGAATTTCATTTGTTATAAAATTTTTTACCATTTTGCTGGAGGAGTGCCATGTTTAAGAAATCACCGCATTTATTTTCTTCTGTTTTGCTGTTGGCCGTAGCTGCAGGCGTTTTCGCTTTTGATTATTCGCCCTATATCAGCGACGAATTTGTCCTGCACTGGCCAGACCCCACACGTGCATATCCCGACATCCCCTTGGATTTCAGGTTTGTTGCCTATGAGATACATAATTCACCGCTGACATGGGAGTTAATCGATGAACCTGCAGGTATGACTATCGACCAGGATGGAAACGTTGACTGGACACCGACAACAGGTGACATAGGAACTTATAATATCACCGTTAGGGTGACCAGAGATGCCGGTGGGTATATTGAGCGGGCATTTGATTTGAATGTAAATACGACCGATTTTATATTTGTCTCAACAACCGGAAGTGACACAACCGGCGATGGAAGTCTGGCCTCGCCTTATGGAACAATTGAGCATGCGATGCGGCAGATAACTAACGGCAACGGCAAAACCATTTATATCAGAGGCGGAACATATCATGAAGCTTACTCCTGGGAAGCCGCTGGCGTAATCAGCCCGTTGAGAGCGAAAGATTTTTCAGCCGCAGACCCTGTCGAAATAAGAAGCTATCCCGGCGAAAGCGCAATCCTGGACTGCGACCTTAGCGGACACGGCCTGTGGTATTACGACACCAGCTATGTCATTTTCAGCAATCTTCAGGTAAGAGAAGCTTCCAACAGAGGAGGAGGACTTTTTACCTCCGGTTGTCAGCACGTTATGATTAGAGATTCAGTTGTCAGAGAGTGCCACTGGTCCGCTTCAAATAACTGTACCGGATATTATGCACTGGGTGCAACTGATGTAATTTTTGACCGTTGTGAGGGATACAATAACAATGACCCGGGAAACAGTCACTGGAATTCCTCCAATTTCCTCGTTTATACAGAAAATACTCCTGAAGGTAATATTTATATCCAGAATTGTCTGTCTCAGGATTCTATCTCCGGGTTTAAAATCAAGCATGCCGGCCCAAAGAAACTGATTGTTCACAATTGCGTATCTATCGATGACAATATTCCTTACGGTGGCGCAAGTGATTACTCGTCTTTCAGATATTCTGTCGCTTATAACGGCGGCTTAGTGCATCTTGGAATAACCGACCCCAACCCGTATACGCATGGCGGGATGCTGGTGGAACATATGACAGTTGTCTCTGGAGGGGCTGGTTTGGCTACCCAGGATACATACCTCGAAGGCGGTTCAGTCATACAAAATAACATCTTCTACAACTCCTCCTCCGCCAGAGCGATGCAGTTTTGGCAATGGACAAGCGATATGAGTTCTTTCAGCGTCACTTCTGATAAGAACATTTTTTACAGCACAAGTGAAGTTGACATGGTTAGATACGGACGTGTGGATTATACCTTTTCCGGGTGGAAAGGTTTGGGGCACGACCTGAATTCATTGTTCGCAGACCCCTTGTTTATTGATATTTCCATTGGTGACCTCAGTGTCCCTTCCGGCTCTCCTGCTGATTTTGGCGGTGGCCAATACGCCGGGGCTTATGTTCCCGGGACCAGTAATCTAAAAATTCCAGGACAGGCCACAGACCCCAGCCCGGCTGACAACGCTGTAAATGTAAACACAGATAAGGTCTTAAGCTGGACAGCAGGCTTTCATGCCAAGTCACACGATGTTTACCTGGGAACAAGCCTTAACGACGTCAACAACGCTGTTCGTTTGGCTGGTGACATTGACGGCAGCGGTGTAGCCGATTGGAATGATATACAGATACTCGCCCAGCAGTGGCTGACAGACCCGGCTGGATTGTATCCCTCGGCGGATTTGGATGGCAATAAGAATGCGAATTTTGGCGATTTAGCCATCATAGCAGATAACTGGAGAGAAGAAGCCGATGCCGTCTTCAAAGGCAACCAGACAGCGACGACTTATGACCCGGGCACACTTGCCAACAGTACGACCTACTACTGGCGCATCGACGAGGTAAATGCAAAAGGTACCACAACCGGCAAAGTTTGGAGTTTTACGGTATTGACGGCTTCATTACCGGGACAGGCAGCTAATCCCAGCCCGCCTGACACCGATACAGATATAAGCGTAGATGCGGATTTAAGCTGGACAGCCAACCCTGATGCAACAAGCCATGATGTATATTTCGGAACAACCTCCCCCGGCGAATTCAAGGGCAATCAGACAGAAACGACTTTCGACCCGGGCACACTGCCTTACAATACAATCTGCTACTGGCGCATCGACGAGGTCAATGCAAATGGTACTACAACAGGTACGGTCTGGAGCTTCACCACGGCCGAAGTACCGGCGGCATTCATGCAGGATAGCGACGCAAATGGTATTGTTTCGATAGAAGCCGAAAGCTATGCAGCCAACACACCACAGAGCGGCCACGAATGGATTTCCGTTACTACTCCGGCGGGTTATTCTGGAACTTCCGCGATGAACACAACACCCAATATCAATACTAACATCGATACCGGCTATGCGGCTGACAGCCCTCGGCTGGACTTTATAGTTTATTTTACAAAGACAGGGACACACTATATATGGATACGAGGTTATGGTGACGGAGGCTCTGGAGACTCTGACGACTCCTGCCATGCAGGGCTCGACGGAGCTGAGATAAGCACATCCGACAGAATCACTACGTTCCCGCCTTCATATACCTGGTCTAAGGCAACTATGGATGGACCCGATGCAACCTTCAATGTAGCTTCTGCCGGTCTGCACACCGTAAACGTGTGGATGCGTGAGGATGGTTTTGTTTTTGATAAAATGGTTTTAACTGCTAATGCAGGCTATACACCCACAGGAAACGGCCCCGATGAGAGTCCTTACAATAAATTGCTGGATGGTTTCGAGCTCTACAATGCGACCTCTAACCCTTTCAAAGATAAATGGCTTCCGACCGGCGCAACTGAACAATACTATTCTCTTCAGGATTTGTTTGCGCACACCGGCAATTACGCCTTGTTGATATGGGCGGACAACACTTATTCGCCGCATTACTGCGGAGCCCAAAGGACCGATCTGCCGCAGGATTATACCATCGGCGGCGTCGCTGCAGGTTTGTCGTTATGGTTTAGAGGTACAGCAACTATCGATGAAATATATGTTAAATTGACAGACAGCAGCGATGCACAGGCAGTGGTGAAATACAGCGATGCATGGGACATCGGCGATTTGGAAGTAGAAAACTGGCAGCAGTGGAATATCGACCTGACGTACTTTACAAATTATAATCCCAGCTTTGATATGACCGCTGTCAAAACACTCGAGGTCGGCGTTGGTGACTGCCTTAGTCCGCGGCCGGTCGGTGCCGGTACGGTTTATTTCGATGACATCTTGTTGTATCGATAATAAAAGCTTTGTTGTAATAATTAGATGTCGCTGCGATGGCCGCTAATACTGCCTTACCGCTGTTACCATCCCTGCTGGCGCTGGGTCGAAGATATTTACACAAAAGGCCGTATCACTTATGAATATATCTCCGATTTCGACATACTCGCAATAGTCGAAACGAACTCCGACCGCCAACTCAACCAATATATGGCGAAGGCTCGACAAATCCACAAACGCCCTCCACCTCACAACACCGGCCGCAATCATCGCGCACGACATTAACTTCGTAAACCGAAAGCTAAAAAACGGCCGGTACTTCTTCTCCGATATAAAAGCAGAAGGAATAATCCTCTACGACTCGGCTAAATTCAAACTCGCCGGAAGAAAAAAACTCGACCACCAACAGCGTGCAAAACTCGCAAAAACCGACTTCAAACAATGGTTTAAAAACGCAAAAGAATTTTATGATCATTTTAAGTTCGATTTTTTATTCAGCTTCGGTTATTATCCGGTAATCCTGGACAAAATCAGCACAAATCGTTAAAAACGAAAATGATTTGGAAGCAATCTCAGTAGCGGTTATGCCGGGAAAAGGGATGTTTGCGGAAACACAAAATCCAATTCAGTTTAAGTGGAATCTGAAGTGGCACGATCTGCACGATACTTCCGTTCTGGGCCTGATTGCCTCGAACATGCTCATTCTCGTCTGGGCATTGCTCGAAAAGTGGGACCTTGTATTTCTGATGTGGGTCTACCTGGCTCAAAGTCTCATCATCGGTTTCTTTTGGTTCTTCACTATCGTAACGTACAAAAATGCCTACAGGAAATATACCAAAGACCCACTTGAGTTGCCGAATAGACTAAATGCGTTCTCGAGACTGGGTGTCGGCTTATGTTTCCTCTTCCATTTTGGCTTTTTTCATCTTGGGTACACTTTCTTTCTTTTCGCGAATACAGACTTCACAAAAGAGACTTTCGAGTTTCCTGTAACTGCATTTGCAATTTTCGCCGCGTTTTTCTTCGCAAATCAGCTCGTCCTCTCTATCAGGTTCGCCCGAAAAGAGGCTCACAAGCCCGCAAATATAGCAAAACTCATGGTCTTTCCATACGCACGCATCATACCTATGCACTTTACGATTATCCTCGGCGGATGGGCTTCTGAAAAAGGAGTCAACCCGCAGTTGTCATTGTTAATTTTTTTGGCGTTGAAAACTGCAGCCGATGTGATAATGCACATACAGCAAAAGAAAGGTTTTGCCGATGACCCTCCCGGCGCCAATGTTGTCCCGCACCTTATAAGTACCCCTAAAAGTGACCAGGCAGTATTGCCGGGTGGTAGAGTCATATCTCTCGAAGGCAAAGATGAACTGGCAAAAAAGCTCAAATCAATCGAAAACCTGCCCGCTGAAGTTCAGGCTGAGGTTTATAAAAAGCTGATGACAAAAGATAAACAGCGCCAACAAAAACAGCCTAAGGTAAAATGTCAGTGCGACCGGGCCAATCGTTTCAAGGGTAAAGGGGTTATCGAATATGCCAAACGACACTTGAAACTGATAGGCACAACAACCAGCGGCACAAAGGTACACTATATATGCCCCCAAACCGGTAAAAGGTGGATTAGAGAAGGCCACACATTAACAGCCTGCCCGAACAATTCCCCCCAATCTAAATGACAACAAAACCAGACAAAACATTAAAGGTAAGCCAAACCAAAGACCTTGGATCCTCAAATCTTTTGTTACTCACGCTCAACTGTTCTGTCCACAGCCGCTCCATCCGCCCCGTCTCCCGCCGAGGTTTCGCACTGTTCCTCACCTGCAAAATCCCGGTCTATCACACGCCATCTCGGAACTGTCATTTCCGCCACTACCCATCCGCTGCCGCACCGATGACACTTATCCATATCAGGACGACGGAGCCTGCCGCAGTTTGGACAACTGACAAGAGTCTCCCTCGGCCGGGTAAGACGGTAAGTTATATAAGCAGCTGGCCCGAAACAAATACTGCCAATAAACCAACAGAGTCTGGCGTTCTCTGTTAGTCCGACAGCCGCCGCATCTTTACAAACACGCCACGCAATGAACATCCCTAATACTATCGAGGGAGATATCACAAACAATGCAAAAACAAATCTGGCGACAGCATTATCTCCGACTTCTCTTCCCAGCATCCCTATAAATGAATTCGGAAGAATAAATAATGCCCTGTAACCGCTGCCGGCTTCAAAACTCGATGCTGTAAAATAAGATATAATACTGAAAATCGGCGGCTGAAAATTTTCCAGCAAGTATTTTACTACAGTGTTGGCAGGGGCCCACGGCCCCGCAAAATAGAACGCTCTGCTGGAAGGTATGGTACCTGACTTGGAAGAGCCTCTGTACCTGTTGTATTCCCCAGCCTTAGTACAATCGGTGCGAACCAGACGCCCGTTTTCATCATAAACAGCAAGTGTCATAGACGTACCCTCACGGGAAATACTCGCCGCATACATTCCCCTGTATTTATTGTCCGCGGCAAAAGCCAATGGTTTTACTCTATAGCTCAACACATCCTTGGGTGTTACCTTTTCCTTTGAAGGAAAAAATGTTTCTGGAGCGGGCAGGTAGCCTCCTATACCGGCAAATTGCAGCGTTTCCTTGTCGAGCAGGTCTATCCGGCCGCTTTCATCGAGTACAAGAAAATACTCGCCTGCATCATGAACATAGTTTGCCTCCGCAATTGGTATAAGTTCGCCAAGCCTGCCCTTCGACCAGCCTCTTTCTTTGATGTCCTTATCAGTGGCCTTTATTTGGGGAGCTGACCAGTGTATACTTAAATACTCGCCTTTATGAAGGCGGCCCATCTGGATTGGTTTATGATAGTCATCTTTTGCAAGCTCAGGACCTTTGACAACAGTTTTTTCTCGTAAATTAATGTGGAAAAATCGATGCATCTTTCTATCATACAGAATCCAATCTCCGCCCATAACCGGTTCGATGAATCGCCCAAGTGTTTTATCCGGAGTTTCTGAAATTCCTTCCGGTCCGATATAAAAGTTAACTTTCTTAGACCATTTTCTTTGGCCGGGTCTGTTCTGTCGTAAAAGTTTACAATGGACAAATAATCCAATCTTATCGTCAAAATAAAAAGAGTGTGACCGCTGTGAATGTGAATAAAAGCTATAAAGATTCGAGAGACGTCCTTCTGGCATCCTCGCTGAAAAGTAATCAGGAATACCAAGGTTGGGAAAAGTAATTTCTTCTATATTCATATATGAAGAAACATAAGAATGTCTTTCCACATTAGGGTCGTTTTCAAGCTCCGGCGGCACAAGCCTGGAAGGTTCAATTCTCACCGTTTCGGCTTGATGAGACATAATATTGCTTAGAGATGTCCGGCAAATCAAACGACCCCAGAATAATGGCAGTGAAATTAAAACCAGAACAACAAAACCCATAGCAAAAACTTTAACAGGATAACTTCTTACCGATTCCATAATTACTCTCCTGACTTCCTAAAGAGACGCTGACCTGAATTTGTGCCAGGTGCATATTAAAGACGCAGCAATGAATAACGACAATATAAACAATCCTTCCAAACCAAAACCTTTGATCTGAACCAAAGGAACAAAAAGACATGTCAGCACCAACCCGCCTAATGTCGGCGTAATCTTGCTCGGGTTCCAGCCGGTCTGCAAACCGATACAATAACACGCAAAACTCGTTAGAAACACCCTGGCGAAGATTTCGAAAATAAATCCCCCGTAAATTGGCACCGGCGGAACGAAAATATATAACAATACTGCCGTTGTAATAACAAAAGGTACCTGCACTGTTAGAATGCCTAAAATCCCCGTGATGATTCTCGCAAGCAATATTTGACCTCGACTAACAGGAAGAGTTGACAAAAGTGCGGAGATTTTTCTTGTCCGGTCAGTGTACATCTGTGTCGCACCCATCGCACAGTAACCCAGTGTGCTCCAAATCACCACAAACAATAAAACTAAAAAGGCAACCGCCGGAGGTCCATTAAAAGAAGCTGACTGAGGTTCATCAGAACCGATTTTATAAAAAACAGAAATCTCCGTAGCGACAAGCATTGCTGCGAAAATCACCGCTACAAGAAAATACACGATATGGTCTTCGATTTCTCTTTTTATAAGTGTAAGCATTTTTTCTCTCCTTCCATCAATCCACCACTGCCGCCGGAACCGGCTTTGTGCATTCTATAAATATGTCCTCCAGGCTCATCGGAATTTCGGTACAGCTTGACGGCTTGAAAGTATCGATAACAGCCCGTTTTTGCTTGTTCAGGTTCGCTATGGTTACAACCATCTCCCTCCCCTGCTTTTGCTGATTTATTATCTCGGTTAAATGCAGACTCTCCGGAGCCTCCTCCGGAAAAATCAGGCGCAGTTTTTTCACACGGCTTTTAAGCTCTTCCAATGGACAGTCCACAACCAGCTTCCCCGCCACAAGTATCCCTATCCGGTCCGCGATTCGTTCAACATCGCTGAGGATATGGGAGCTGAAAAGAATCGTCCGCCCGTCCTTTTGCAGCAGCTCTATCGCAAGTTCGAGAAACTGCCTCCGTGCAACCGTATCAAGCCCTAACGTCGGGTCGTCGAGGATAAGAAGCTGTGGGTCTATCGCCATAGCCAGTGCAAGATTCAGTTCCGCCCGCATCCCCGTCGAAAGCTGGCTCACCTTGCGGTCCATCGGCAGCCGGAACGTCTCTATAAGATGGTTAAAAAACTCCTCGTTCCACTGCAGTGAAAGCCCCTTGCACAGTTTTATCAGCCGCCCGACCTTATAGCTCTGGATAAGGTTATGCGCCTCGGCCACATAACCTATTCGCCCGCGCTGCTTTGACGACAGCCTGCCTGATTCCGTCCCTAAAAGGTAAGTCTGTCCCCGCGTCGCCGTCTCTATTCCCAGTAGAATCCTTATTATCGTTGTCTTGCCGGCCCCGTTGCGTCCAAGCAGCCCATAGATACACCCCTCCGGCACCTTCAGATTTATCCCGTCAAGCACGCACCGCCCGTCGTAGTATTTAACAAGATTTTCAATTTGTATTACCTTCTTGTCCATCCGCCTATTCCTTCTTAGCTTCGAAATTGAATTTATCAACTGCCGCCTTGATCCACTTCCGTAGTGTTTCTTTATCGATTTGCATATGAAAAGCGTCCACCACTACCCGTTCGAGCTCTTCACATATCAGTTTTCTTCTAACCGCCCTGCTAAGGTTGCTGTCAAGGTTGGCGACAAAGGCGCCCTCGCCCGGCTTGGTGGTGATTATCCCGTCCTGTTCTAATTGCCGGTAGGCCTTACCGATGGTATTAGGATTTATCGCAAGCTGCACCGCTAATTCTCTAACCGTCGGCAGCCGCTCGCCCTTAACCAGCCGACCTAAGGCGATATCACGCTTCACGTGGTCTATTATCTGCCGGTAAACCGGCCGCTCAGAACCGCTGTCTATTCTAAACTGCATATCTTCTTAACCTATTGTCGCCTGAACAAATCCGCATCTGTTAAAATATCAATACTTGTACTATATCAACTATTACAAGTATAACAGAAATCGCTCCCCTGTCAAGTCTTTTTTTTAATTTTTTTTAACTTCAATGAAATCCCGCCCCCTCCCCCATTATATATCCATAATAATAACGATGCCCCGGCTTTGCCGGGGCTTTCCTTCTCATTTACCCTCTGGCGATGCTCACTTGCTTTTCTTTTATTGTTCCGATTTTAATACCACCTGTAAGACTGGTGGATGGAAGTTCCACAATGCTTCTTTGGGGTGCCTCCCCAGCCTGTGCCTTAGGTGCACGCTTTAGGGTAAGCTTACTTCGCGATGCTTAGTGCGAGAAACCCCGGTGTCGTTTCCGGTGTCTGGGTCCCGATGTTGTTTCGGAGAGTTGCCGTTTTAAAAGCTTTACATGTTTATCACAAATTCATATAATTACAAATCAGGCGATCTGCGGAGAATTGCATCTGCGGCGGCCAATGAATCCGTGATTGCTAAATAGTGATTAGTGAATTGTATTTGGTGAATAATATCTGAGGTACCTTTCTATGGAATCATCCGGCTTACACCAATTACAACAAATTCCCGGCGTGGGTAAAACTATTGCACGGGACATGCACAATATCGCCATTGACGACCTTATCGGCCGCCATCCTGAACCGCTGGTTCTTTACTTTTCCGATTTTAATTCCACCTGTTTTAACTGGTGGATGGTAACTGTTCACGTGCAGCCAAAAGCAACCGGGGCGTCAGACTAAGTTGCCGATAAAAATGATTTGCGTAGCGAAAATAAAAAGTTTCGTTCAAGGCTTAGCCACAGAGGGCATAGAGAACACAGATTTTTTAAGATGTGGAGTTCGAAGTTTATGATTAGAATAGGCAATTGTCCCTGATTTTACAAAAAGAATTGAATTGGAACAATAGATGCTAAGAGATCCATTTTATAATGAAATTATTGATCGATTGAATAAAACACTTGATCCAGAACTATTCGAGAGATGCGCTTGCGACCTTTTAAGAACTATATATCCTGGATTGGTTCCTATTCGAGGTGGCAGCGATTCTGGTATGGATGGAGCTATAGCTGATAGCAAAGGAACAGCATTTCCATTAGTTTCTACAACTGGAAAAAATGTAATTGGAAATTTGACTCGTAGTTTAAATTCTTATCTATCTGATGGAGGAAGCCGACGAAATGTTATACTTGCTACTTCACAAAGTTTGACGCAAAAAAAACGGAAGAATCTTGAAGAAAAAGCTGAGAAAATTGGGTTTACATTAACAGATATTCGTTCTCAAGCTGCGTTTGCGGATTTACTCTACAGAAGTCCTGAATGGTGTAAAGAATTATTGAATTTAACAGGTGAACCTCCCGCACTTTCGGCTTTACCAATTTCTAATCGACCAAGGATTTGTCAGACACTAATAGGACGTGAAGATGACTTATTGTGGCTTAAAGGAAAAACATGTGATTTGCTGGTAACAGGTCAGCCAGGATGTGGTAAAACTTTTCTTTTACATTATTTTGCAAAGTATAATAATGGTTTATTTGTTGTTGATGAGAACATAGAAAAGATTGCCGGGTGTATTAGATCGCAGCAACCAGAAGTGATAATAGTCGATGACGCTCACATAAAACCAGATTTTGTCAGCAAGCTTAGAAATTTGAGAGAGAGAATCGGAGCTGATTTTAGGTTAATAGCCAATTGTTGGCCAGGTGAAACGAATAATGTCGCAACAAATCTGGATGTTACATCATCTTCGATTCATGAGCTTAAATTGTTGCCACGTCCTGAAATAGTCAAAGTAATTAATGAATGCGGTATATGTGAGCCAGACCAACTTGTTCGGTTGATAGTTGACCAAGCAGCAGGGAAACCTGGCTTGGCAACTACCCTTTGTCATTTATGCTTAAATGGTGATATCGAAAATGTTATTTCCGGGGGAGCCTTATTTAATGAGATACAAAGTTCTTTTGGGCAAATAGTGGGAAAAGAAGCTATTCCAGTTCTTGGAGCTTTTAGTATAAGTGGGGATGAGGGGATGACAATGGAAGTAGTTGCTAATGAATTGCATATGTCCCTTCCAACGCTTCATACAATTACTACACAGTTAGCAACTGGTGGCGTTTTGGATGAAGTCTTGCAAAACAAGCTAAGGGTTCGCCCACAAGAATTGCGTTTTGCCCTAGTTAGAGATGTGTTTTTTGTAGGTCCACCGAATTTACCATTTGAAAGATTTATTGGTAATGTTTCTAACATATCTGAAGTCTTATTAACATTGCTTGGCGCAAAACATAGAGGGGCAAGAGTTCCAAATAATTTACTACAGGATTTGCTTAAGATAAGTCACTCTGAAGAGGCATTGAGGGCTTATGCTTGGCTCGGTTCTTCTGAATGTTCATGGATACTCGATAATTTTCTAAACAAGACTACAGTTATTGCAAAAGCTGCATTACACCATATTCCAGAAAAAATAATGCCAGTGCTTTTAGATATATCTAAAAGTGATGACCGACAATTAAACTCAACTCCTGAACATCCATTACGGATAATAGACGATTGGGCTAAGTCTGCATATCCCGGAAGTGGAGAAGCTATTAAACGTCGTAAAATAGTGTTTGATAATACAATCGATTGGATAAATAAAGGTGGTGACTTTACAGTAGGATTGAAAGCTATTAGAACATCGCTTTCACCTCATTTTAGAAAATCAGAAACTGATCCAACAGATAGGGCATTTACTTTAACTCAAGGATTAGTCACTGTAAGTGAAATGAAAAAAATTCGACAATTTTGGCCCGAATTATTACGGCATCTTCATCTTTATAATATTCTGCAATGGGAGCCAATCCAAGGTATTGTAAGTGACTGGAGTTATCTTGGCCCTGCTTCAAATAAAGTTTCTGATGTTGAAAGAAAATTAACTAAACAATTTGTGCGACAAATACTATGTGATTTGATTAAAGTCGCAAATAATCATTGTGGAATTCTTCGATGGATAAAAAGTGTAACACAGCGGCGAGGTTATCGAATCCTAGTTCCGTTGGATCCAGAATTTGAAATTTTATATCCAATCCGTGAACATGAAGATTTGCAAAAACGCGAAAAAAAAGAAGTTAAGGCCGTAGATGAGTTAGCAAAACTGTGGGCCACAAAAAAACCTCAAACGATAGTAAAAAAAATGATGACATTCCAACTTGAAGCCAGCCAGAGCGGAAATGCGTGGTCAAAATGGGTTCCGCGAATGTGTCACAATCTTGCGAATACTACTAAGACACCTTGTTCGTGGATTAAGTCTTTTCTGTTACAAAATGCAGACGGAAGCTACATAGGCCCTTTTTTAGAACGAGCTGTTGAAATAAATGAATCCGACTGGGAGACATATGCGCATCAGTGTATAAAAAAGGATAATACGCGATATTCTGCTGTTTCTGTTTTGCTTACAAAAGATAATCTTCCTGATACTATACTTGAGGAAGTATTAAATAACCTGGATAATTTAAAAGATATTGTCAATGGCATCTGTATGCATTATTCTCTTTCTGAAAAAACAGTTAAAAAGCTTATCACTCACAAAGATCCAATTATTGCATCAGCAGCAGCTATCGGGGAATGGACGAGAGAACCCAAAGGAAATATCAGAGAGTCCTTAAAGAAGGTGTGGCGAAAAACAATAATCAAATCTCCTGAAGATGAATATTTTTTATCAAGCATTTTTAAAAAAGATTCTTCGATCGCTTTTGATTGGCTTATGGTTCGTATTGAAAAAGGCCTTGGCGATTTATGCTATAATCTTAAAAATGAACGCTTGGATACAGCGATTAAAGTTCTTGATGATAACCAGAAAAAGTCATTGCTAAAAATTTTACCAAACCAATGGGAATATAGAAAAATAGCACGTCTATTAGTAAATAGCAATTTGGAATTATATAAATTTTTGCTAAGCGGTAAGAAAAGAGAATATCTTCATCTTGCGCCGCTCAAAGGTCATCCGGACAGCGATTGGATAAAAAAAGCAAAATTGGCTTTAGATGTAGGTTATAGCGCCAAAGATATTGCACGTGCTGCACGCGGTTATTCGTGGTCATGGGGAGGTAGAGAATCAAATATGTGGGAGGAGTGGGTAGATAGTTTTGCTGTACTTTTATCAAATTCTGATTGTCGCATTCGCAGAGTTGGCAAGATAGGGCATCAATCTGCAAAACTGGAGATGGAAACTGCTTTAGAGAGAGAACACGATGAAGATGTTTATGGAATTTGATTTTAGCCGATAGTATATGCTTTTATACACCGTTTTTTTATTTCCATCCATATTTCTCTCTACCAAACACAAAGAAGTTTTCCCTGCGCAGTCGCTCAAAGTTATTTAACCCATTATACCCATTTTAAATATTTACACAATATTTTCCCATTTTTTTAAAAAATTCTTCAAATATTGGTTCCTTCCATAATTTCGAGCCTGCCCCTGCAATGCCGACTCCTGTCCTCGTATGTCGCAATCGGGGCGCAGGGGTCAACCCAAATATATCCAATATATCTTCTCCATTAACAGCCCACAATTTAGTCAGCTTCCAATTTAGTCAGCTTCCAATTTAGTCAGCTTTAAATAAAGTTGCATACGTTTTAATGCAACAGTGTTTGAAGGCACAGCCGGCGAAAAAGTTCACTTTGACAGCCGCCTCTGCCGAGAACACAAAGCTGACTAAAATCTATGTTTTTTTCTTTCACAAAAATCCAGGTAATCAGTGAAATCTGTGGCTCAGTCAATCTTGCCTATATTACCTATCTTACCTATTTTAACACCAGATGCCCGAATTGAAAACAACGTGCTATTTTTTACAAAAACACACAATAAAACGAGTCATTTTTTCGCTTTTTTTTCAATTTTTCCGCTTTTTGTTCATTTTTTCGTCTTTTTGTTGTCAAAAAGTACGTTTTTTTTCCGTTTTTTCGTCTTTTTTTTCTACCCCACCCTTGATTTTAGCCCAGAATCAAGGGTGCCCAAAATCCCCCCATACAAAACCACCCCCATTTTTATCCCAAAAACAAGGTTGCCCAAATCCCCCTTTTGACATTCCCCGAGCCTCATCTTTTTTCAATTGTTTTATGCCTTTTCAACCACTTTCGCCCCCATTCCAGTGCCTCCTCGACTGTCTGCAGCGTCCCTTCCAGCTGGGCAATATACATCTCTTCAGCCAACTGCCCCAGTCCCGGCCCGGGCACCGCCCCTAAGCTAATCAGCTCATGCCCATTCAATAGCGGCTTAGGCCTTAAATCAACATCACCCAGCCCCTTTAGTCTTCTGCTCAGTTTAACTAATGGTGTAAGTGCTTTTTGACCACCGCCCCCGGCTTTTTGGATCGCCCGCTGCAGCTCATAAAGGTCGCCAAAATACGGTTCTGACGCAATTTTCTTAAGCCGTGCCAAAGACATTTCTTCTTCCAGCAGCTTACCTCTGTTGGTCAATAGAAATTTGATATGTTTATTTTGGCTTCGGCTAAGCCGCAAAATAACGCATCTTTCAAGTGCAAACTTGGTCGGAAATTCCGCAAAAAGACATGCCACTGCCAGTGCAAAATTAACTTTTCTCCTTAACTTACTCAGTACACTTATGGCAAATTGTGCCTTTTTACCCTCAAAACCAGGGAAAATAGCTTTAGCCAAACCGCTCTTAATCAGCATTGAAGCCCCGTGAGAGCGATTTGGATTGACCAGGATTGCTTCCATCTCCATTGCAATCCGCTCGCCGCTTATTTTGGTTATGTTTTCTGCCCCTTTGCAAACCGCCTTCCAGGTCTTAGGCTCAATCGAAAAACCGAGTTGCGTCGAAAATCTTACCGCCCTTAGCATTCTAAGGTGGTCTTCGGCAAACCTTTCATCCGGCTTTCCGATGGTTCGAACCACCTTTTTTTCCAGGTCGCCCTGACCGCCAACATAATCTATTACCTCTTTTTTCAGCGGTTCGTAAAACATCCCGTTGATGGTAAAATCCCTTCGGCTGGCATCTTCGCAGGCGCTGACGAATTTAACCGCCTCGGGGTGTCTGCCGTCAAGATAATCTGTTTCGCTCCTGAAAGTGGCTACTTCCACACGAGCTTCGTTTATTAAAACAACTATTACGCCGAATTGTGCCCCTATTTTTATCGTGCGCTTGAATAATCTTATTATCTCCCCCGGCAAAGCGTTGGTTGCCACATCGTAGTCATTGGCGGCCCGCCCCAATAACATATCACGCACACAGCCGCCAGCCAGTAATCCCTCATAGCCTTTACTGTGCAATCGCCTGATTACTTTTATCGCTGCCTGTTTATTCGTCATCGGTTCTGTTCCGTAATATAGTTATCGTCATATTTCCCCATTTTCGCCGCTCAATTACTTCGAGCCGGCCGTATCGGTCCGGCAGCTCTGTTTGTTTGTAAGTCCTTACTGCAACAATACTTTCCGCCGCCAACTGCTCAGGCAGCAATGCCAATAATCCGCTCAGAAGAGAACCTTCGCCGACTTCCTTTGTCAGCGAATAAGGCGGATCAACAAAAACAAGGTCGTACTTTTTCCCATCAAAATCGACCGCAGCACCAATCTTAAAAGCATCGGCCCTGATAATTTTCGATTCTTTGGCAAAACCCGCCTTTTTAATATTAGCCTTTAGAATCGAAATGACCTCAGGATCCTTTTCAACGAACGTAACAAACTCAGCCCCTCTGCTCAGGGCCTCGATACCGAGAGAGCCGACCCCGCTGAATAAATCGGCCGCCATTTTGCCCTCCGGCAGCCCGTATTTATGGAGAACGCTGAAAAGCGACTCTTTGACCCTGTCAAGAATAGGCCGGGAGGCCTCATTTTTCGGGCCAGCCAGCTTCATACCTCGTTTTGTGCCAGCTATGACTCTCATTCTACATATTATACACAAAAAACTCTGTTTTTGCCATTTATTTGTCACCACAGCATAACAACAAAATAAAATCGGAAATTGTCTCTTCATTAAGAAAAAGCTATAATTGGCGGGTATGAATGAGCCACAGGAGTACATTCAAATAGAAATGGTGCGAGATAACCTCGACAACATAGACTTCTACAGCCTGCCCAAGGGATATTCCATTCAGTGGTACCGGAAAGGGTTCGAACGATTCTGGCTGGACATCCATTATAAAGCAGAAAAATATGAAAAAATCAACCGGCAGCGCTACAAACATGAGTTCGGAACAAACATGAAAATACTTAGCCGGCGCCAGTGCTTCCTCTTCGATAAAGATAATAATGCCGTAGGCACAGCGACGGCCTGGTTTGATAAAAACCATCACGGGCAAAGGTTCGGCAAATTTCACTGGCTTGCTATTGTCCCCGAAATGCAGGGACGCGGCCTGGCAAAGCCGCTTGTTAGCTGTGTCTGCAACAAAATGCGGCATCTGGGTCATAAAAGAGCGTATCTGGTTACCGCAACGCCAAGAATACCGGCTATTAATCTCTATCTTAAATTCGGTTTTGTGCCGCGAATTGATTCTGAGAAGGACTTGAATACCTGGCGAAAACTGCAAAAAAAACTAAAAGAACCGATAAATTTGAAGAGATTTTAGAGCAACCTAAGCTTCACTCAACAGGTCTGTAGAATTGCCATTTTTACGTATTGAAGCTTTACAAAAGGAGATTTTGCATTTGAACAGCGCATTTACGGAATTTATCCGCCGGCAGCGTCACGGTTTGCCATTTCGGGCTGCGAACCTTCATATACCTGCGATAGTCCTGTAATTTGACGCAAAAAAATATATATCTGCCGCCGTCGAAATCGTAAACTTCCCTGCCGTCAAAATCAACGTCGATGTTCTTTATTCTGTAAGAAAAGACAAAAGCTGCGATATGGCTCGGCCCGAAAACCTCCTGCCACTGTGTCAGCCCGTCCACATCATCGGTTGTGACCCAGCATTCGAAACCCGTCAGCTTTGCAAAGCTGGTGCCCTTGAATAATCTTCCCTTCACCTCTGCAACTATTATTTCTCCGCTGACCGGATATAAAAGGTAATCGAAACTTTTTATATCCGAGCGGCCGAACGCCGCCCGCTTTTGTTCATCTACGGCTATATACTTAACACCGTTGTCAATCAGCCAGTTCCCGAATGCTCTCTCATAGTGGTTGAGGTGGAAATTCTTCATTTCTATTTGGATTCAAGCTGTGAGAAGAATTTATCGACCCCGATTAGCTGCTGGTTGCCTGTAGACATATCTTTAACTGCAATCTCGTTGTTCTTAAATTCCTCTCCGATGATTATACAGTTTTTGGCATTGCGGAAAGAGGCTTCTTTAAGCTGCTTGCTCAGACCGGAGGTCTTGTAACTGAAACAAGCCGCCAGCCCGCCTCGCCGCAACTTCATGGTTATCCCAATTGCATTTTCGAAAAGCTCTTTATCTACACATGCAACAAAGTAATCGAGCTTGGGTGACGACAATTGTTTTTCCAAAAGTCCCTTTTCCTCAAGCAGTATGGCTAACACGCAATCACCTATCCCAACGCCGGTAGCAGGTATGGCCGGCCCGCCGAATTGCTTTAACAAATCATCATATCTGCCGCCTCCACCAATGGCACGAAGCTCACTGGCCTTATCGTAAATCTCATAAACGATTCCGGTGTAATAAGCCAGACCGCGGACTATGCCAATATCGAACCTGCAAAATTCAGCAACACCCATAACTTCCAGCAGCTCGAACAAACGGCGGAGCTCATCCACCGCCTCCTTCGCTGCTGCGTAAGATTTAACGAAGTCGCTGATTTGTTCAATGGTTTCGGCATTCATCAGTTCGATTATTTTTTTGCGTTTGCTTTCGTCGACAACTTTCTCGGCGAGTAATTCTTCGAAGGTTTCCGGCGGAAGTTTGCCGCGCTTGTCAAGCAAAGCATACAAAGGTTCCAGTTCTTTCCGGGCGATACCTATTGACAGCAAAATCGCGGCCAGCATTTTTCTGCTGGATATTTTCACAACGATATCTTCAGGCGTCAGCCGAACCTGCTGCAGGTAATCCAAAACGCAGAATATAACTTCCGCATCAGCAAGAACATCGTAAACTCCGATAATGTCGATATTCCATTGGAAAAATTCACGAAGTCTTCCTTTTTGCGGCCGTTCAGCCCGGCATAGTCTCGGTACTGAAAACCATTTTATTGGTCTGGGCAGCGAATTGATTTGCTGGTTGACCATTCTGGCAAGGGTCGGCGTGATTTCCGGCCTTATTGCCAGTTCCCTGCCGCCCCGGTCCTGTAGTGAAAAAAGCTGCTCGACAATCTCATCGCCGCTTTTCATCTGGAACATCTTCAGATATTCGAATATGGGGCCGTCGTATTCTTCGAAGCCGTTGCGCAAAGACACCGCCTTCCAGCCGTCAACGATGAAATTGCGAATCGTCATGTCCGGCGGATAAAAATCCCTTGTTCCTTTTACCGAAGGTATCTTCATTTCCTTTTCTTTTTCCTTTTGGCCTTTTGTTTTTCCTTTGCGTTATTGCCGAATTTTATTTTGATATACTCTTCCATCTGTTTGTCACTGGTAAAATGCAGCTCATAATCATATTCACCTTCGGCCAAATCACAATCCCTCGTGGTATAACTCCTGCAAATTTTCGGCCTTTTGTTGTATATTTTGCAGCGATAATCCTTCTCGGAAAGGTACTTACATTTATTCTTTATGTTGATGTACCAATCCCCGTCTTCTACAAACACTGTTATATCTTTATGACAAAGATACCATCTTATATCATCATAATCTTCTTTATCTTCCGGTGTTTCAATCGGCAGAGCGAAATAGCGACAGCACAGGCCTGTACACTCGTCACACAAAACTTTTTTTGCCATACTTACCAAACTCCAAAATAATAAAACAGATGATTATAGGTGTTTGGACCTAAGCCGTCAAGAAATGCAAAGAAGCCAACGGCTATTTTTTTAAATAGGCGCAGGTCAGGGTACCGAACCTTGTAGCAATTTGTCGGCAAAATTTTTATAATACAGTTTCTATTTCGCAGGTAAATAAATGCCGAGAACCAAAATCGAAATAATATACCAGGCCCCGCTTAAGGGACAGCAAACAGCCGAAGACATAATCGTCATCAACAAACCTTCCGGCGTATCGGTAACTAAAGACCGCAGCGGCGCCGTTCAACTTCTGGATATCCTCACCCAGCAATTAGGCCCTGAGACTGCCGGCCGATTGCGCCTGGTACACCGGCTGGACAAACTCACTTCCGGTGTTATGATTTTAGCAGCCGACACTCAAACACAATCGGCGTTTTCAGCTTATTTTGAAAAGAGGCTTGTCAAAAAAACCTACCTTGCGATTGTAAGCGGTGTTGTTTGCTCTCAACAAGGTTCTATCAATATACCTCTGGCACGAAATCGCAGAAATCCGGCTGTTATGTGTGTCGCCCGCAAGAAAGGTAAAGAAGCGATTACAAACTGGAAACTCCTTGCCGATTTCGGTTCAATGGCCCTGTTGGCTGTACAGCCCTTGACCGGCCGGACACATCAAATTCGCCTCCACCTGCCCAATATCGACCTGCCTTTGAAAATTGACCCGTTATATGGAAGCAGTCGGCCCCTTTACCTTTCTGATTTCAAACCGGACTATCGACTTGGAAGGGACCAAACCGAAAAGCCGCTTATCAACCGGCTGACACTTCACGCCTATCAAATTCAACTGCCAAATGTCGGGCAGCAACGTCCCGATTGTTTTATTGCCCGACTGGATAAAAAATTTGCCGCTGCAATAAAAATGCTCACCAAACACAATCCCAAGGGCCTAAATGCCTTCATCGACCCTGCTAATTTCTCTAAAATCATAAATAACAAGAGGTTAGATTAATTATTTTGTTTGATTCTTACGACTGGATGGGATTAATCCAAAAAGAGCTTTCGTGACGCGAAAAACAACGCTGATTATTGATAATGCTATTGAAAATAGCTTGACTTTGCCGCCGCTTGCAGCTATCCTCTAGAATTTAATTGCTATCGTAGGCGGTGCGTTTTTTTCTACCGCCGAGAGGCAAAGAATATTGGTTACGTGACATCTTTAGTTTGACACGTTATTTACATTTTTTTGCAAGCATATAAACCTGTTGAAAGGAACTATCAATGGAAAAGAAGGTAAACAAAAACAAAAGCGGCCTCTCCCGCAGAGATTTTATCAAAACATCGGCGGCGGTTTCACTGGCGGCCATGGCGCCGGGTTCAAGATATGCTTATGCGGCAGGCTCGGATAAAATCCGCGTCGGGCTTATCGGCTGCGGCAACCGCGGTACAAGGGCCGGAATTTCGGACTGTGCTGACTCCTCCAAGGGAATCGAACTTGTGGCGATGGGCGACCTGTTTCAGGACCGAGTTGATGAGGCCCCGAAGAAAATCAAGGAACGGATGCTTGAGAAAAAACTGCCCTTTGACCAGATATACAAGGTCACCCCGGAAACGACCTTTGTTGGTTTCGACGCCTATAAGAAGGTAATCGCCTGCGATGTGGATATGGTGATATTGACCACGCCGCCACACTTTCGCCCGATTCATCTAAAGGCTGCCATAGAAGCAGGCAAACATGCTTTCATCGAAAAGCCGGCGGCGGTAGACCCGGTGGGAGTCCGCTCACTTATCGCTTCAGCCGAACTGGCCAGGAAAAAAGGCTTGGCCATCGTGGCTGGTACACAGAGCCGTCATTCATTCAGGCAGAAAGCCATTATGAAGCGGATTCAAGAAGGTGCTATCGGCAATGTTGTTGCCGGACAGTGTTATAGGCTTGGTGATGAACTGTGGCACCACGAGCGTCAGCCAAGCTGGTCGGATATGGAATATCAGGCCCGCAACTGGCTCTATTACGTCTGGCTTTCAGGAGACTTCGTCGCAGAGATGCACATACACCAGTTGGATGTTATGAACTGGGCTGTGGGCTCACACCCGATTAAAGTGGCTGGAATTGGAGGCCGGCAGGTGCGAACCGACCCTAAATTCGGAAATGTTTATGACACCCTTGGCGCAGAGATAGAATATCCGGATGACGTGCGTGTCTCATACATGGGCCGCCAAATCAACGGCTGCGGCTATAGAACTTCGGCAAGAGTAGTCGGCACAAAAGGCTGGTCGCTGCTTGGAAGTAAAATCGAAGGAGAAAATCCTTACGAGTATAAAGGTGTGTTAACAAATCCGGCCGTGCAGGAATTTACAGATATGGTCGACAGCATCCGCTCCGGTGAACCGCTCAACGAAGCCAAGCGCGTCGCAGAAAGCTCGCTAACAAGCATTATGGTCAGAATGAGCGCATATACCGGCAGAGAGATTTCCTGGAAATGGGCTATGAACTCATCCAAACTTGACCTTAGTCCTCCGAAGTACGAATTCTGCGACCTGCCGGTAAGGCCGGTAGCAATGCCCGGGACAACTAAACTAATCTAACACAAAAACATTTTATCAAAATGTACTCAGTGAAAGGAGTCTTTCAGATGAAATCGCTTCATACTTTTTTTCTGATGGTGCTTACTGTTTGTGTCGTGTTTGTATCCCTGTCGGAGGTTTCGCAGGCCGGTGACGATAAGTTCGTGCCTTTATTCAACGGCAAAAACCTCGATGGCTGGGCGAATATTAACTGCGCACCGGAAACCTGGACCGTACGTGACGGGATGATTATCTGCACCGGATTTCCAACGGGATTGTTGCGGACCGACAAACAATACGAAAATTACATACTGGAACTGGAGTTCCGACATATGAAGAAAAAGGGTAATGCCGGTGTATTCATCCACTCCGATGCAATGACCGCTGTCGGAACACCCTTTACCCGCGCCGTTGAGTGTCAGGTTATGGACGGCAACGGAGGCGACGTATTTTCTATCCACGGTGCAACTATGGCCCAGGACAATCAAAAGCCGGTTGGTTACCCCCGCTCATTCCCTACTGAAAACAGAATAAAACCTGCCGGCCAATGGAACCATTACCGCATTGTATGCAAAGATGGAACCGTTACACTGGCGGTAAACGGAAAAGTCGTCACACGCGCCTTCCATCTAAATCCTTGCAAAGGTTATATCTGCCTCGAATCGGAAGGCAGCGAGGTGCATTTCCGCAATATCCGTATCCATGAACTGCCCTGTTCCAATCCGCCGCCTGAACTGGTTGCCGAGGAATATAAAGGTTTTCGCCCCCTGTACAATGGAGTTGACCTTCGCGGATGGAAGCAGACCGTTGCCGACAAGGGACATTGGATTGCCAAAAACTATATCCTCGAATATGACGGAAAAAGCGAAAAAAGCGAAAAATATAAAAACCATTTGAAATCCGAGGAGGAGTTTGAAAATTTTGTCTTAATTGTGGACTGGCGTCTTACCCGCAAACCAAAGATTAACGACCCGACTATGAACGATGTCAAAGTTGTGCTGCCCGATGGCACATACGCTAAGGATGATAACGGCGAAGATATACGTATTCGGATTTTCGATGCCGGAGACAGCGGCATATTCCTGCGGGGCAGTGGTAAAGCCCAGGTCAATATCTGGTGCTGGCCGGTAGGGTCGGGCGAATTCTGGGGATATCGAAATGATAAAAATACGCCTGCCGAAATACGAAAGGCTGTAACACCAATATTAAACGCAGATAGCCCTCTCGGCAAATGGAACCGATTCGAGATTACTGTTGTCGATGACTGGGTAACCGTCGTATTAAATGGCAAAACGGTGATTCGTCAGGCACAGCTTCCGGGAATGCCCAAACGCGGCCCTATCCTGCTGCAAAATCATGGCGACCCAATCCAGTTTGCTAATATCTTCATAAAAGAACTTAAGTAAACCTGGTTTTTTAAAATAGACAGTTTCTGGGGAGAACAGGTGGATTCTGCGCAAGCTTGATTTAGAATATAATCAACAAACAAATTCGTAGTGATGACTTTTGCGTAAGGTATAAAGCCGCAAAACAAAAGTTTTAATTGTTCTTTAAACACAGTTGTTTTTGATTATGACCGCTCGTTTACTTCCCGAAATATGGAGTTTCCTGAAACAATTACAAAGATAAAAAAATTCCGGTTACTCGCTCTGCATCTTCTTCATTGCCTCGATAATCTTTTCCAATCGCATCTGCTCATATGTATTCACATCAATCTTTTTGCCGCACCCTGAACACACCATCATTTTCTTATCTTCAGACATCTTAATCTCCTTGCCGCAGACCGGACACAATATCGTAAAAGAAATGCTGTTAGGCTCAGGTTTATTTTGTACGGTTTCTTGTTTTGGCTGCTCGATTTTGGTTTCTTTCTCTGATATCATGGTTTCAGACTCTGCGGCCGAATCCTTGTTTTCTTCGTCCTTCGATTTACACCCGGTTAAAACCAATATCATCAAAATCAGACATATCCCAATGATTTTTTTCATCATAACCTTGTCCTTTCGCCTAAAATAATATTCACCATTAGTATCTGTTCATGTACCATTCCGATTCGATTTGCAAATTATATTCCGCCTCATCGCTTATTTCCATTTGTTTTATGTGCCTCTAAGGCTTTATTTTAGGCTTTTTTTCTTCCACCCTCTTTCTCAATTATCGACAGTTGCCTATTGACTATTCTCTATGGAATTCTTAGACTACAGAAAAAACACGAATCGCGGTTTACGAGACACGGAAATATGGCTGAAAAACAGGTAAAAATCGGACTTGTCGGCTTTGGTACCATCGGTTGTGGCGTTGCAAAAATAATAACCGAAGAAGCCGATTCCATAGCGGCTAAAACAGGTCTGCGACTGGAGCTCGCCTGCGTTATAGACGTCGACACGAATTCTGCTCGGCCGGTAAAAATACCAGATGGAATTCTAACCGATGATATAAACAAACTGTTAAAAGACGAAAGCATCGACATCGGTATCGAGCTGGTGGGCGGAACTGAGGCCTCCAAACAAATTCAGCTCAAAATGCTCGAAGCAGGCAAAGACGTCGTTACCGCCAACAAGGCACTCTTGGCCGAACATGGCAATGAACTCTATGAAGCCGCCCATAAAAATAATCGCTGTATAGCCTTTGAAGCAAGTTGTGCCGGCGGCATACCGATTATTTCCGGCCTAAGGACAGGCTTGGCCGCAAACAACATCACGGCGATGTATGGCATCGTAAACGGAACATGTAATTATATCCTCTCGAATATGACCAGCCGACAAGAGGATTTCTCCGAGGCCCTCGCACAGGCTCAGCAAAAAGGATATGCAGAGGCCGACCCAACACTGGATATCAGCGGCGGTGACAGCGCTCACAAGCTGGCTATCCTTTCTTCCATTGCATTCGGTTATGACATCGCCCTCGAAGATATTTTTGTCGAGGGTATAGAAGCAGTTTCAAAAGATGATATCCGTTATGGCGGCGACATGGGGTACGTACTAAAATTGCTGGCGATTGGACAACGAACCGATGACAATAAAATTTCGCTTCGTGTGCATCCGTCTTTTATTGCCGCGGATAATCCCCTTGGCCGGGTGGATGGCCCGTTTAATGCAATCAGCGTATTCGGCGATGCCGTCGGGCAGGTAATGTATTATGGCCGAGGCGCAGGAATGATGCCGACGGCAAGTGCGGTTGTTGCTGATATCATCGATGTGGCTCTGGGAAATTCTGCAAATACTTTCCGCCACCTGCATCTGAAGCCGCGAAGCGAAACTGTTCCATTAATAGAAAAAATCGACAACATAATAAGCCGCTTTTACATCAAAGTTATGGTCAAGGACCTGCCCGGCGGGGTCGCGCATTTTAGCAAAGTGCTGGGCGACCACCAGATAAGCATATCAGGCGCATTGCAGAGAGAGGGACGAGGCCCCAACAATACCGTGCCGGTGGTGATAATAACGCATCCTACGCAGCAGAAAAACATTACCGCTGCACTAAAAGACCTCGAAGAATTGGATGTTATAAATGGAAAACCGGTTTGCATAAGAATAGAGGATATTCCGGAGGATAGGGATTAGTGGCTAAATATGTTATAATAGTTCCCGATGGTGCTGCGGATGAGCCGCTGGAGCAATTTGGCAACAAAACCGTGCTTGAAGCCGCCCAAATACCCAATATCGACAAAATCAGCGCTTCCGGCAAACAGGGACTTGTACGAACGGTGCCGGAAAATATGGAACCCGGAAGTGACGTCGCACAGATGAGCCTGCTGGGATATGACCCCGAAAAATACTATTCAGGCAGAGCACCGATTGAAGCCGTTGCACGTAACATCAAATTATCCGACGACGACTGGGTCTTCAGATGTAATCTCGTTACCATCGCAGACGGTAAACTGGCCGACCACAGCGCAGGACATATCTCTACTGAAGAGGCCGCAAAACTGATAAAAGAACTGGATGGGCAGTTAGGCAGCGAACAGGTTTGTTTTTATACCGGCGTAAGTTATAGACACCTGTTGGTCTTCAAAGATTCCGATTTTGACGTACAGACCTGTCCGCCGCATGATTACATAGGCACTGCAATAGAAAAGATTTTGCCGCGGGGTAAAGGTGCAAATTTCCTCATCGACTTAATGGCTCGAACCCAACAGCTTTTCGCCAACCACGACATAAATAAAATCAGAAAAGACCTCGGCGAAAATCAGGTCAGTTCCATCTGGCTCTGGGGACAGGGCAAAAGGGCTCAAATGGAAAGCTTCGAAAAGCGGTTCGGCCTCAAAGGGGCCCTTATCACAGGCGTTGACCTGCCGAGAGGTTTGGCCAAACTCATCGGATTTGACCTGATAGATGTACCTGGAGCAACTGGTTTTATCGACACAAACTACGAAGGTAAAGCCCAGGCCGCAATAGACGCTCTCGATAAATATGATATTGTTTTTGTGCATATAGAAGCACCTGATGAAGCTTCACACAACGGCAACGCAGCTTTGAAGAAAAAAGCCATCGAGCGAATCGACAGATATATCGTCGGGCCTGTGTACGAGGCTCTACAAAGCTACGACAACTGGAAAATACTCGTAACGCCCGACCATCCGACTCCCATCCGAACCGGCGCTCACTCATCCGAGCCGGTTCCTTTTGCGATGGCGGGAACTAATGTAAGTGGTCTTTTGCATAAAAACTTCAGTGAAGCCAACGCCGCAAAGTCGGGATTCAAAATAAACAAAGGCTTTGAGTTGATGGAATATTTTTTGAAAAGCGGATAACACTTTTTGGTCTAAATAGTATAATATAATAACGTGGCTTCTTATTAAAAACACTGTTAAACGCTTTATAAAAAACCTTATTTTTTGATGAAGGAAAAATAAAACCATGGAAAAAATAAACAGACGCCAGTTTCTAAACAGCTCGCTTCGTGGTGCAGCCCTTGGTGTTGCAGCCGTTTCACTAAAGCCCCACAGAGTGCTTGGCGCCAATGAGAAGGTGGTGCTGGCTTTGATAGGCGCCGGTGGACGCGGCAGCGTAGTAATACAGGCCATGACTAAACTTAAAAATGTTGAAACAAAATATGTCTGTGACGTTGACGACAGCCGCGGCGGCTGGGCTATGCAGGAACTGGAGAAAATTCAGGGTTTTGCACCAAAACGCATAATCGACATGAAGGAGGCCTTTGACGACAAGGATGTGGACGGTGTGGTTATTGCGACACCTGAACACTGGCATGCCCTGGCTACCGTCTGGGCCTGTCAGGCGGGAAAAGATGTCATGGTCGAAAAGAACATCTCGCGAACTATCTGGGAAAGCCGTAAAATGGTCGAGGCCGCGCGCAAATATAACAGAATTGTCCAGTGCGGAACGCAAAACAGAAGCGCGACATACGGCTTCTCGGCGAGGGAGTATATCAAAAGCGGCAAACTCGGAAGGGTTGTGCACGTAAAGGTATTCCATATGCTGCCCGGTAGCGGATGGAGACAGCGCCCGGACAGCCAGAAGCCGGCAGGACTCGACTGGGACCGATGGCTTGGTCCAACGAAGATGGTTCCATATAATGTAAGTCGGCATCGTGGCTGGTCACATTACTGGGAATATTCAAGTGGAATGCTTGGGGGAGGCTCTACCCACCAGATGGATTTGGCACGCTTGGTACTCGGTGAGCCTCCACACCCAAAGGCCGTTTACTGTGCCGGCGGACGTCTTGCTTACGATGACCAGCGCCAAACTCCTGACACACAGATTATTACCCATGACTTTGGCAAATTCACTATGACCTGTGAGATGTTGAATTTTACACCATATAACAAAAAATCACAGGAAGATGTGCGCTTCGCAGATAAATTCCCATACTGGCCGCAAAATGCAACAAGAATCGAAATTTACGGCACAAAAAGAATGATGTATGTCGGCCGCATGGGCGGGGGATGGCAGGTATTTGAAGGGGACGGCAAAGTTGTTGATTATGAATATGGTTATTATCCTGACGAACTGCACAATCAGAACTTCATCGATTGTATCCGTTCACGCAAAAAGCCAAATGGTGATATCGAGTATGGCCACTACAGCGCCTCTATGGCGCACCTGGGCAACCTTGCTTATCGCGCAGGCAATAAAAAACTCATATTTGATGCCAAAACCGAAACCTTTACGAACTGCGACGAAGCCAACAAACTTCTCAAACCGGTATATCGCAAGCCGTATTACATTCCCGACCAGGTGTAGATAACGGTTTATGACTATCGAATACGGAAACAGACTACCCTTAAGGCCGGGAGATATGTAATGAAATTAGCAAAATGGACAACTCTTGTAATATTTGTATTAACTGCTTTGTTAATAATACTGCCAGCCTGCCAGGTTAGAAAGGAGCAGGCAGAAGTTGTATCACAGCCAACCGGCCCTGTTCTGATTGAGTTTGACATACATCAGGATATGAAACTGCCATATCTTACTCCTTTTAGCGAACCGGCACAGTTTGCAATCTGGCTTGAGGAACCCGTCAGTGGTCGGCTGCAAACGGTATTTGTTACCTACCGCTCCGGTACCGGCGATTGGATAGGTACGGCCGAGCGAAAGGGCTCTCTGCCTCGCTGGTTCGAAGTTTTTCAGCAGGAACACAATAAGCAAGGGCCGCCCGACTTCGACAATCCCGCTCCCGATACCGTAACAGGTGCAACTCCACAACAGGAGCAATTCAAAACCAGTATTGAAGTTGCCTCCGGAAGCAAATGGATATGCTGGATTGAGGTGAACCTTGCCGGCGATTTCAATGCCAAATACAAAGAGCAGGACGAAAAGGCAAAAACCATTGATTGGGACTTTGTCGGCCAGCCGGCGCTGATTTATCGTGGCCAAATCATCGCCAGTCCCGGTCAAAAAATTGTGCCCCAGCTTTACGGCCAATCGGGACTCAACAGCACCGACGGCAAAACGATACAACCGGTCAGCGAAGATGTTACAACGGCAAAGCAGATATTCAAAACAATAGAAATTCGTGTTATAAGCCCCGAGGCAGGTTCGCCTGGGTAAGTCCGGTTGTTCTTTTGAGGCATAAGAGAAAAATAAATAAGCGGGAATTGAATTTGAACTGTTTTAAGGTTAAAGTCAAGTTCTCTGAATATGGCATAATATTAATTTTCAGGAAAGATACTATAAGAATAAAACAATAGCAGGGTATTGTGAATGCTGATATACTGTCTGAAGCTAAATTTAACGGATTTTAAAAACGACTTTGTAATTGGTTGAATATGGCGGTAATTGTACAAAAATTTGGCGGCACATCTGTGGCCGACGCACAGAAGATTCGCAGGGCGGCTTCAAGGGTAATCAAAGCCGTTAAAGACGGCTTCTCGGTGGTGGTCGTTGCCTCCGCTCGCGGCAAGCAGACCGACCGCTTGATTACCGATGCCTTGGAGCTTAATCCCAACCCCCCCGAACGCGAGATGGACCAGCTCCTTAGTACCGGAGAAATACAAACGGTCTCGCTCTTTGCTATGGCTCTTGAAGCAATGGGGCATAAAGCCATCAGCTTTACCGGCGGGCAAATCCGTATGATTACCGACAGCGTCCACACCAAGGCGCGGATAAAAAGTATCGAGGCCGAGCGCATTAATAAAGAACTGAATAAAGGAAAAATAGTTCTCGTCGCAGGTTTTCAGGGTATGGATGAAAATGAAAACATAACCACGCTCGGCAGAGGCGGCTCTGATACAAGCGCGGTCGCTTTGGCGGCGGTCCTCGGGGCCAGGGAGTGTGAAATTTATACCGACGTCGACGGAATTTACACCACGGACCCGCGTATATTCAAAAAAGCTGTCAAAATGAACCAGATATGCTATGATGAAATGCTCGAACTGGCCAGCCTCGGAGCCGGTGTGATGCACAGTCGTGCTATCGAGTTCGGTAAAAAATATAACGTAAAAATCCATGTAAGAAGCAGTCTCCAGAAAACGGAGGGAACAATGATTACCTCGGAAGAATCGCAAATGGAAGACCTGGTGGTTTCGGGAGCTACCATTCAAAAAAATATGGCAAAGATAACACTTGTCGAAGTTGATAATAAACCCGGAAACGCCGCTAAAATATTTTCTCATCTGGCGAAGGCAAAGGTGGTTGTAAATGACATCGTACAAACGGAAATCAATCCCGAAAAAGCAAACCTGTCATTTACAATCGGAACCTCGGACCTGCCCTCGGCGCGCAGGGCCGTAAAACAAATCAGAGACGAGGTGAATTGCCAGACTATTTTCACTCGCGATGACATCGCGGAAGTTTCCGTAATTGGGCTTGGCATGCGAACCCATTACGGCGTGGCCGAAAAGATGTTCGGCGCTTTGGCAAAAGCCAGGGTCAATATTGATTCGATTACCACCAGCGAGATTCGTATAAGCTGCATCGTTGACAAAAAGCAGGCCCCAAAAGCCCTAAAGGCTGTCTGTATCGCATTTGAGCTGGATAAGCCCGCCGAAAAACGAAAAAAGGTTGGCCGGTAAGCCTTTGATTAAAAAAAACAGTTAACCACTGAGAGCGCATAATATACACAGAAAAATTCGGGATTAGAATTTCCTGTCTTTTTTATGAGAGCTAAGCGATACAATAAAAACAAAACCGCTTATGCAATGAGCAGGCGCCGGCTCAACACGATAATTGTTTTCTTCCTGCTGGCCGCCGCCGTATTCATCTGGTTTGACCACAGCCCTGCAAGCCATAAGTGGCAGCAGCCCGACAAGTCTGAAAATCAGGTCACAAACTATGATTTTCAAAAGTACCACGGTAAAACCTTCACCGTCGCAAACGTCGTTGATGGTGACACCATTGATATAGATATTCCCGATGGCGAAAAGCAAACCACGAGGATAAGGCTTTGGGGAATCGACACCCCTGAAAGCAAGCACCCTCAAAAAGGGGTCTGCTATTTTGGTCCGCAGGCCGCCGAATTCACAAAAACAACAGTCCTTGGAAAACACGTTACCGTTTATCTGGAAGAACACCGCACAAGAGGCAAGTACGGCAGGCTCTTAGCCTACGTCCATCTGCCCGACAGCAAATTCCTCAATGAGATCTTGCTGTCGGAGGGTTTTGCATACGCGGACCTGCGGTTTCGTCACAGCTTTTACCAGCGATATAAACAATTAGAGGCCAGCGCCCGCAGCCGCAGTAAAGGCCTATGGGAAAACGTAACACACGAGCAACTGCCGCAATGGCTTCAAAGAAGAAAACCTAACCTGATGCAAAAAAGGTGAATTTTGATTCGTGCCAGGCTTTCGGGCACTCCTATTATAATTCAACCCTCCTTCCTTTACATTTAAGTAAATCTGGTTTGGCTTCAAATACCAAAAGAAAAATCCGATAATAAGCGGTTTTTTGCGTTTGAAATGGGGTTTGATTGGGTTTGTTTGGCTTTGTTTTGACATAGGGCAAAGCAGCAATTTTTGTTCGTAATGTTTTGTCGTAACCGAGCTTACGAGCATTTGAGTATCCATAAAATTGGCTTTGTTTTGCATAAAAAGTTAAAACTGTTAAAAGTGTCATTGGCTTGAGGGCGTTTTAGATTCACCTTTTAGGTTTTTGACGAGGTTTAGCCTTTGAAGTTGTAGGAGTGTTTTGTACAGGCTGTGCTCGATTCTGCGCTCGTACATTAGGAGTCGGTCGAGTACCCTTGCATGTGAAAAATCCTTTACCGCCAAACGGCCGAGAGCCAGGGCAGAAGAGGATTCGGAGGGTTCGGGCTGCGGAAGGTCCCGGCCATGGAACAACAGCGATTTTGTGAGTTTAGCTACGGGAGAGGCTGTTTTGGGTGCGTTGAGGGCGTCAATGGCCTGGTTCTGGAAGTGGACAGCGCGTTTCAGTCGCCATGAGAGGCTGACAATCCGGTCAGCGAAGACAGATTCCATAGGTGTTTCCGGTGCCAGTTCTTCAAGGATTTGAGCGCGATGCAGGTCGAATTCGGGGCGGTTTTCCGAGCAGATGACGTCCTGGCGTGCTGAAAGACCGTGTTTTACGGCATTTTGTGAGATGGCGGCCCTGCCTTCTGTGGTGCGGGGGCCGGTGGATTTTAGTGCGTTACGCCGGTTGGCGAGGATTTGGGCTTCTGTAGCCATGATGGTCTCCTTTTGATTTACTTTTCACTATTTATTAACGACTAAATTTGACCTGGGCCTGCTGGCCCTGAAGACCTTGCCACTCAGTGGCTTACAGATATGCCTGCTTATCGCCGCCCCCGGGCGGTTTATGTTTACCTTCTGGCAAACATTTGCGTATTTTAACAGATTTTCAAACAGAAGTCAACAAAAAAATGAGAGAATTTTAACCGCTAATACCTGATGCACAAATTAACGCGAAACATAATCGTTAATCAATTGAAAGGCGACAAGTGCGGAGTTATATGGCCAGCCACCTTTAATATCCCTAGGAGTCTGTCCGAGTAATTGATTCAGACTGCATTTTTCTACCATCCTTTGGCTTTGATTTCTGTTTTTTTAACGGTAAGAATTTTTTTTGGCAGATGCTA